>Ga0257126_1002911_pt1 | contig 11061 bp, 11 predicted proteins | sample SI060_120mmetaG_FD_190151 | JGI IMG/M metagenome (GOLD analysis project Ga0257126, IMG submission 190151) | Marine microbial communities from Saanich Inlet, British Columbia, Canada - SI060_120m | ecosystem: Environmental > Aquatic > Marine > Inlet | place: Canada: British Columbia | collected... | reverse complement strand
ATTTCCCTACTACAAAAGTATTAAAAAATATTTTAAAACACCATATAGATTTCTGGATAGAAAGTAAAAAAGAATTTATAAATAGTAAAATAATAGAAAAAGAGTTTTTAAAATTAGAAAGTAAAATTAAAATTGATAATGGTAAAAATGTATGGAATATATTAAAAAATAATATTAATAAAGTCAAAATATATTATATTTTAGATAGGATAAAATTAAAATTTGATGCTTTATATCCAAAATTATATTCTGAATATTATGGTTGGTGCTCTTATCATAAAATAAATATTCCTACTGACGACATTATAAAAATATTACATTTTAAAAATCACAAAGAATTAATTAAATTTCTATATACCAAAAAGATATAAATAAATAGTTGTATATTTAGCAGGATAATGTTTAAATAAAGATTCTTCTTTGTCTATATTTTTAATATTTTATCTTTTATTATATATTCAGTGTGTTGATTTAATAGTAATATTTATAAATGATATTATTTTACCTCTTTAACATTAAATTAAAATAACAAAATGATTATAAAAATATATTTATTAAGATATTAATGTACACCTTTAATTTACTTTATATTTTAGTTAATATGTTAGCTTCGACAGAATTTTCATTAAATGACTATAATAATTATTTAGAAAAATATAACAAAAATTATAGTTCTAATGAATATTTACATAGATTTAATATCTATAAAACTCATTTAAATTATATTGAAGAGCAAAATTCTAAAAATTTATCATATAAATTGGGCATTAATAATTTTACTGATTGGAATAGGAGCGAATTCAAAAAAAATTATTTAACAAATAATGTGAAATATATTACAAATCCGTCAATTGTAAATTTTAAAGAAAGAAATGTAACACTTCCTGAAAGTGTTGATTGGAGAGCAAATGGTTTTGTTACAGATGTTAAGGACCAAGGACAATGTGGAAGTTGTTGGGCATTTAGCGCGGTAGGCGCAATTGAAGGTCAACACGCGAATGTTACTAAAAATCTATTATCATTAAGCGAACAAAATCTAGTTGATTGTTCGTATGGATATAATAATAGCGGATGCGAAGGAGGATGGCCAGATAAAGCAATGTTATATGTAAAAAAAAATGGAATTGATACAGAAAATAGTTACGAATATAATGGAATAGATGAAGCATGTGCTTTTAATAAAACAAATGTTGGAACAAGAGTAAATGATGTTGTTTTATTACCTCCTGGAAATATGAAATTATTTATTAATGCATTAGGAACAATTGGGCCTTTATCTATTGCTTTAGATGCTGAAAATGATTTTCAATTTTACGACAGTGGTATTTATAATTCTACATCTTGTAGTAGTTATGCATTAAATCATGCTGTTTTAGCTGTAGGTTATGGAAGAACGGTAAATGGAAGTAAATATATTATGGTTAAAAATAGTTGGGGTAAAGATTGGGGTATGGATGGTTATATTTATATGTCAGCAGATGTTGATAACTTATGTGGATTAGCAGAACATGTTTCTTATCCAATTATAAATTAATTTCAATAATATTATTATTATTATTGTTAATAATACTAGGAATTATTTCGTTATAAATATTATTATTTATCTGATTCCGAGTAATAATATCTATAACATCATTATCAAAAATTTGATTATTTACAAAAAAATTGCTAATATTCTTAATTGAAATAATTTCAAAAGTATTTCTAGCTCTACATAATGGACATGGTGTTGATTGTCTAATCATTTCCAACATACAATCTCTACAAATATAATCAGCGTGAGGAGCGGTACAACTCCAATAGCGTTGATACTCTAATGATCCAATGGTGTCAAGACATATACAACAGTTAAGATGATCGGTACTATTATCCGGCTCTGTCATTATGTATCATAATTATAAGATAAATAAATAAATTTCAATTTTTATATAAAATAGGATTTAAAATATCCGAACCAAAATTATAACCCAGTTGAAGATTTAAAATGGACATATTATTTAATAAACAGGTGGAAAAGTATTATTTTTTAATATGTTAACTATTATAGATGAATAATATAATTAAAACTACAAAAAATACGAGAATTAATCCTTCGAGTGGATTAACAAGAAAAAAGGGTTTTAATCTCGAAAAAGACTGTTTAATAATATTAAATTCTAATTTTAAATGTTTGTGTGATGGTAAATGTTCACATTTCCCGAAAATACTATCATGTAATAAGGATGAGTATACATTTACATTATCAAATTGTGGATATAGTCTAGATAAATATGAACTTTTAGTAAAAACAAAAAAAATTAAACCAATAATAATAAAAAATATGAAAGAGCAGATTGAATGTATAATATATAATTTAAAAAAATGTAAAATTAAACATTTAGATATGCATCCTAGTGGGAAAAATATATGCATAAATAACAAAGGTATAATATCACTCATTGATTTTGACATAGCCTCTATTGATAATAATTACAAATCTAAAAAAAAAAGCAAAATCATATAATAAATATGGTTATTATATTAAATTAAAAAATCAATTTATCTCTATCATTTCCAAAATTATAAATAAGCACGTTTGAAATCCAAAAAGGGTCTTAATACTGACTTGAAAATACTTAATAATTTAGTTGTTACTTTATATAGATAGTCATGTTTCTTCAAAAGATTCAGACAATTGTAACAAGTACAACTATGGTTGGAGTATGGTGTAATTTGTACTTAAATTACAAAAATAATAAAGATAAAACAAAAAAGACAAAATGATATTTCTATTATTATATATATGAAATCAGTTTTTGAAATAACTATAAATTTAAAAAAAAATGTATAATAAAATTAAAAGTAATCATAATATTATATTACTCACATTTGTTGCTATTTTTGTTAATTTTATTGATGCTTTTATTAGCTTTCATTTTAAAAGAATACTATTATCAGGACTAGATGTTGATAAAGTTGTATATAAATTTATAAAAGTAGATCATATTTTTATGATTATAAATATAATATTTTTTGCTACTTGGGATTACATATTAGGTAAAATGTTTATTGATAAGTAAAATAAAAATTCTATTTTAATTACCCAAATAATATATTATAATTATACAAATCATTATTATCATCATCATTTAGACTATTATTATTTATATTATTAATATTTATTTCATTATTTAGACTATTAATAATAATACTATTATTATTTATATTATTATTAATAATAGTATTATTATTAATAGTATTATTAATATAATTACTATCAAATAATATATCTATGTCATTAGCACTAATCATATAAGGAGGAGATACAAGGGGATGACTATTTAAAAGATGTGCTCTACAAATCGGACAGTCTGATTGATGAGAAATAAGAATATCTCTACAATTCTCGCATATACCATCAGCGTGTGTATTACTACAAGACCATACATCAAAATTTACATCTTTGCAGTCAGTACTATCCATACAAACACAACAAGTAACAGATGTTCTACCTAAAACATTTGAAGACATTATGTATCATTTATATATTAATAAATTATATTTTTCAATTTTTAATTAGTGTAAAAAATATATAAAAAAATATATTATATAAATATATAAATGATTATTGTACTTGACGGCAAAACTTTGTGCGATTTAGAATGTATTTTAGGTGGATACTTTAATCCTCTAAAGACATTTATGAATAAAAATGATTGGTATAATGTTTGTTCTAACATGCATTTAGCTGATGGAACATTTTTTCCTCTTCCTGTTACACTAGCAGTAGAAAAAGAAACAGTTTATGAAGGAGATGAACTTATATTAGTTGATAAAAATAATAATCAATTAGCAAAATTAAATGTATCAGAAATATTTATTCCTGATATTAATTTTGAATGTTTATCAGCATATGGAACAACAGATGACAATCATCCATACGTTTTATACAAAAATAATCATAGAAATATGGTTTATGTTTCAGGAGAATTAACAAAATTAAATGATATTATGTATGACGATTATCACAATTTAAGATTGAAACCAAATGAAGTAAAACAAATGTTAAATGAAAAAGGATGGGGAGAAATAGTTGGTTTTCAAACAAGAAATCCAATGCATCGTGCTCATTTTGAATTAACAAAATACGCTTTAAATCAGATGAATGTAGATGAACCTAAATTACTTTTAAATCCTGTTGTTGGTGAAACACAAGTAAATGATATTAATTATAAAACCAGAGTAAATTGTTATAACTCAATGTTAAATAGATATGAAGATAATCAAGTAATATTAGCTTTATTACCTTTAGCAATGAGAATGGCAGGACCACGAGAAGCCTGTTTACATGCATTAATTAGAAAAAATTATGGTTGTACACATTTTATTGTAGGGAGAGACCATGCGGGACCTAGTTATAAAACAAAAGAAGGTAATGATTTTTATGGACCATATGATGCTCAAAATTTATTATTTAAACACGCGGAAGAAATAAATATTGTTCCAATAACAAGTAAAATGATTGTATATAATGAAACAAAACACATATATCAACCGATTGATGAAGTAGATGAAGGAGATAATGTATTAAAATTATCTGGTACACAAGTGAGAGAAAAATTAAGAAATAACGAAGATATTCCTGAATGGTTTAGTTATCCAGATATTGTAAAAATATTAAGATCATAGTTCAAATAAAAATAAAATAAAATATAATTTAATTTAATATGAACACAAATATGGTTAATATAGATTCTGAACAAAGTTTTAATGGAAATAATTTTAGTAATTTTAGTTTAAAAACTGAAACATTTCCTGAAATAAAGAATGTAATTTCTATAGAAATATCAGATGTACATTTTTTTTATAGAAGTGTTGGTAATTCAATATTGACATCTACTAATAATGGTGGTGGTGGTGCTGGTGCTGGAGTAACAACATCATCTATGAAATTTAGTGATGTACTTTATCGTTTTTTAACAATTAATGATATTGAAAGAATAACATATAATTCAGAAGATGACAATATGAATAGTTATACAACAAAATTATTAAGAAATAATAATAAAGATTGTCTAGAACCATATCCAAGAATTATTAATTTTAATCAACCAATTAATATTGGTAATTTAAATTTTTCTTGGAATTTAGAAGACGGAACACAAGTAGCAGATTTAACAGGTCTAATAAATAATGCGGACGCAGTAGTTGGTAATGAACGTTTTACTTTCACTTTAACAATAAAATCATTACAAAATAGTACTCTTAAAAATTATAATGAAATGTTTAACTTTTCTCCAGAAGTTTTACAAAGATTAGCTTATACAAAAATTATAGAAGATAATCATAAAAAAGATTATAAAAAGGAAGATAATATGTATTTACCAGATAATAATTATGTACCAAATGTAGATGAAGCTACTCCATATAATTTTCCAGATAATTCTCAAGTTAAATCTATAACAGGTGACTATTCAAAACAGACACAAGAGATAAATAATAATTTAAATTATTTAGATAATGGTAATAGAATCCAATATAATTATAATAGTTTTGTAAATGGGAATTAAAGAAAAAAAATCTTTAGAATATAAATGTATATATTATATTCTAAAGAATATAAAATTGTTTTTATTATGTTTTCAAGATGTTGGTCGAAAACAATGATTAATTGGATTGGAGAAATAAATAATATTCCAGAAAATGAAAGAAATAGTCATAAAAAAGTTGCTGAAAATAAAAGTATGTGTTTAAATTCATATAGTTCAACAGAAATTATGAATATAGTTGATTATTCTTATCAAATATATATAATGATAAGAAATCCGTATGAAAGACTTTTAAGTACAACTATAGCACATAAACAACATGAAAATATGACATTCAAAGAATTCATTTTTAAATATGATAATCATAATACAATTATTATGTCGCATCCTAAAGTAATTCTTTTATTAAATAATCGAAATTGTGAAATTTTAAATTTTAATGATTTTAAATCTAAATTAGAAGAAATTAGAGTAAAAAATGAAATACCTTATGAAATTAAAGGATATCAAGAATTAAAATATGACAATAATATAAAATATTATAAAAACAATATTTATGATACAAAATTAAAAAGTTTTAACAATAATAGTATACCAATGTATAAACATTTTTATACTAATGAAATGAAACAAAAGGTGTATAAAATGTTTAAGGAAGATTTTGAAATTTTTAACATTGATAATGAATTATAAATATATATTAGACTGTACCTGTTTGTTTTCAAATACAAAAATATGATAATGTTTTACTCTATGAATACTTTTATTTTTTTTATCATTTTCAAAATAATAAAATTCTTTATTAGGAATATGACATTTAATATATTTATATATTGTTTCATCAGAATATTTATATTTAATATTTATCCAAATTAATTTATGTTCAATATAATCAATATCATACGGAAATAGATTTTTAGTTATAACAAAAAGATTATCTTTTAATACCGTGTTTAAAATATAATCATCAATCTCAATATTTTTATCCTTTAAATCTTTCAAATGTTTTTGATATAAATTTTCAATTTCTGGTTTTCTAGTGTAATTAATTCTATTTATTTTAGCACTAAAAAAATGGGACATTTATATTACTATTTATTTATAATATATTTTTAAATCTACATTTTATCTTTATTGGTTTTAAAAATATATTATAAATAGTATTTATATTAATGATTATAAAAAAATATATTAATGAAAATAATATTGTTCAATATTACACATTTGATAAAACATGCGAAGATAATAAATATTTTAGTCATTTAGAAGAATACAAAGATTTAACAAAAAGTACTATATTTGTATGTTCTACAATAATTGATACTAATTTTATAAATTTTCATAAAGGGAAAAAATGGGTATATTTTACTTCAAAAATAAATGATGATGTAATTAATAACTTAGAAACCGACTATATCCAGGATTATTTTATAGACAATATTGAATTACAAAAAAAAATAAAATCTATTAATTGTAAAATAATTAAAAGTAAAATATCTAACTTTAACAAAATAAAAAAGGTTAATGTTGAAAACTCAATTGTATTTCTAATTTTAGCATCAAAAAAAGAAGAATACATTAATAAATATAATAATTTATTAGAATATTTAAAAACGTTTAATTATGATTATTTTATCTTACTATCAGGACAAGAAAATAAAATAGATAATAATATTATTTATGTTAATTTTGAAGATAATTGGGAAAATATTCCAAAAAAAGTAATAACAGCATTTGATATTTTATATAATAAATGTTATTATTCACATATTTATAAAGTAGATGATAATTTTATGAATGTAAATATTAATTTATCAGATGAAATTTTTAAAAAAGATTATTATGGTAATTATTTAATTAGAAATTTTAAAAGAGATTATCATTTTGGTAAATGTCAGGATAATGAATTAAATAATTTAGAATATGAAAATGATTTTATTCATACATATGCAGCAGGAGGTTACGGATATGTAATATCAAGAGCAGCATTATATATTTTAATTAATAATAAACAATATATTATGAATGAAATTTATGAAGATAAAGCAATAGGTGATGTATTATTTATTAATAATATATTTATAAATGAAAGTAAATATGAAAAGTTAAACTATAAAAAACCAATATCTCAAGTAAAAGATATAGTAAAAAAAGATATTAAAAAGTGTGCTGTTATATTTTTTCATAAAAATCTTTTTAAAATATACGAAGAAAAATGGATTAATAAATGTATAGAAAGTATACTAAATCAAACTTATAAAAACTATGATATTTTTGAAGTAAATTATGGAAATAATAATTATTCAATATTTCAAAATATGAAAATTGATAATAAAAAGTATTTTTACAAAAAAAATTATAAAACACATACAGAAGCAATGGTATTTTTACTCAATGAAGGATTTACAAAATATAATTATGATGTAATATTTAATACAAATTTAGATGATTATTATAATGAAAGCAGGTTTGAAAAACAATTAGGATGTATTTTAGAAGGGTATCATTTATGTTCATCATTAATGAATTATATAAAAGAAAATGAAAATAAAGAAGATATGTTAATATCTAAATGGACTTCAGAATCTTATAGTATAACAAGTAGTGAATATTATATTGAAAAAGAAAAAATATCAAAACAATTAAATGAAAATCATAATGTAATAAATCATTCTTGTGTTTGTTTTACAAAAGAATTTTGGAAAGGATATGATAAATATAATAATCTATTAAGATATAGAGATGATAAACCATATGAGGATTTAACATTATGGACAAGAGCCATAAATAATAATTTTAATATTACAATAATAAATGAACCATTAATAGAATACAGAATTCATGATAATCAAATTGGAGAACAAAATAAAAAAAAAGAAAAAAATAAAAATGTTGATACCGGATTTACATCAGAACCTTGTAAAAAAGAAAAAAGAATTGGTATATTTTGTATATGTACAGGTAATTATATAAATTATTTATCAGATTTAATATCTTCAATATTAGAAAAATTTTTAATTAATTATGAGAAAATATTTATAATATCTACAGACCAAATAGATAAAGTTAAAAAAATATGTGATAAATTTAAAATAAAAAATTTAATAAAAAATATAAGTAAGAAAGGATTTCCATTAGATACTTTATATAGATATAAATATTTATTAGAATACGATGTAGAATTAGAATTAGTATGCGATGTATTATATTATATCGATGTTGATATGAAAATACTAGAACTCGTAGGAAATGAAATATTACCTGAAGGGGATAGGGTTTTAATAGGGACAAAACATCCTGGATTTACTTTTTCAAATAATAAAAATGGTAGTCCAGAAAATAATAAATTATCAAAAGCTTATATAGATGAAAATAAATTTAAAAATTGTTACATAGCTGGAGGTTTTAATGGTGGAATAACTCATCATTTTATTAATATGGCAAAAGAACTTGATATGTTTATAAATATTGATAAATCAAATGATATTATTTCTAAATGGCACGATGAATCACATTTAAATAGGTATCTACTAGACAACTTTGAAAAATTTAAAATTTTATCAAGTGATTATTGTTATCCTGAAAATTATCATGAAAAAATTCCAGGAACACCAAAAATTTTAGCATTATATAAAGATCATAATATTATAAGAAATAAATTTAAAAAATATAAATTAGTAGTAAATGTTAAAGGAGGATTAGGAAATATTTTATTTCAAATATTTTTTGGTTATACAATTTCATTAAGATATAATTTAGAATTATGTTTATTTCATAACCAAAATGAAATACTAAATAATATATGTACAAATGATAAAAAAAGAGAAAGTACATTTCATTATCATTTATTTGATAATATTTTACGAACAGATGAAATGTTTTTTAATGAAGAATATTTTGAAATAAAAGAAGATAAAAAATATTATACTGATATATTATCAACACTTCCGATGAATAAAAATATATATTTAAATGGATTTTTTCAATCTTCAAAATTTTTTAATGATAATATTGAAAGAATAAAACAAAAACTAAATTATTATATTCTAGATATAGCAAAAGATATTATAAATAAATATAAAATGTCAATTAATAAAAAATTAATTGCTATTCATATTAGAGGAACGGATTATATTAAATTAAAAGATTATCATACAAATATACAAATAGATTATTATCAAAAATGTTTAAATAGTATTAATAATTTAGATGATTATGAAATAATTTTATTTAGTGACGATTATGAATATTCAAAAGAACACTTTAGTAATTTATATTCAAATAATATTAATAATATTAAAAATGAATTTATTTCAGATACTTTTAAATATTTGAAAAATAATGGGGAATTAGATTTATTTCTTATGTCATTATTTGATATTATTATATGTGCTAATTCTACTTTTTCATTATGGGCAAGTTACTTCAGTAATTCAGAAAAAATATTTATTCCATTTAATTGGTTTGGAGAAAGTGGACCAAAAGATTTTATAATTGACGATTTATGTTTAAATAATAATTATGAAATAGTTCATTAATTTTTAATATGTAAAAGCATTAAAATAAAAATTATTATATTGATTTTTTATAATAGTATCTAAATCATTTCCTAATCTTTTTTTCACATTTTTATATTTATTATAATAAAATTTTTCTTTTGATAAATTTTTTGAATATAATTTTGTTAATTTTAATTTTAATATGTTATTTAAATATTTTAAAATATCTTTATTAATTATACGATTAAAATCTAAAATATATAATTCAAATAATGAATTATTTAAATAATAGTAATCTTTTTTTCTTTCTACTTCATTTAAAATATTTATATCGAGTATATGTGATAATTCATCTAAACTCTCTATTCTTGCAGGTAATTTTTTATTTTCTATAAGACTTTTATAAAAGCAACATAATTCCTCTTCCGTTTTAACACTAATAAACGTTTCATCACTTCCTTCAATCTTTCCATAATTAGAAGAATATGATTGAAAAAAAGAACTTATTAATCTATCCTTAGGATTTCTTATACATGAAATAATTTTTAATTTTTTTTTATTTATATTTTTATAATTAATTAAATATTGTTTAAAATTATCATATACTGGAGGATTATTCATACATAAAGTTAAATCACTTAAATGATGACAGTGTCTTGTTTTATATTTATGTGTATTTAAAATACAATTTAAAGATTGTGTTGATGTTTTATGTGATGAATAAATTAAAAATTTTAAATCATAAAATTCATTATTATCAATATTAATCATTAATATAAGTATAGATTTTAAAATTTATACTTATATTAATTAGTTTATAGTTAAACGTTTATTAATATTTAATTATAAATGAGTGAAAATACATTAGATAAATATAAGATCTACCTAGAAAAAGCATTACAATATTATTATGATGATTTAACTTTTTTAAGATTATATAAAAGACTACCTAAATCTAGATATGATACTTTTAAATTTTTAATAGAATATATAGAGACAAATAATTTAAAAAAAATAGTAGAATTAGGAACTAT
>Ga0257126_1002910_pt1 | contig 11062 bp, 15 predicted proteins | sample SI060_120mmetaG_FD_190151 | JGI IMG/M metagenome (GOLD analysis project Ga0257126, IMG submission 190151) | Marine microbial communities from Saanich Inlet, British Columbia, Canada - SI060_120m | ecosystem: Environmental > Aquatic > Marine > Inlet | place: Canada: British Columbia | collected... | reverse complement strand
CTATCAGCAAGGTTTTCCCTCCGTTGCCAGTTTTGGTTTTGGTGGACAGAAAAGTGCTTCGAAACCGCCACAAGCCATATGCAAACTTGTAGCCAATTACAAAAAGTCAACCTCAAATGACAGAAGAATTCGATTATATAATAGCTGGTTCAGGGTGTGCCGGTCTAAGTCTTTTGTACCGTTTAATTTCTAACGAATCATTTCAACACAAAAAAATTCTAGTAATTGACAAAGACCTAAAGAACAAAAACGACAGGACTTGGTGCTTCTGGGAAGATGGCGAAGGCTTTTTTGAGAGGTTGGTGCTAAAAAAATGGCATAATCTGATTTATTGCACAGAAGATCTTAAGGTAGATGCTCAATTGAAAAAATATGAGTACAAAATGATCCGAGGAATAGACTTCTATGAGCATGTATTGACTACGGCAAAAAAATTTGAAAACGTTGTATTTGTTCGTGGTACATTAAATAGTATTCATTCAACCGAAAAGCAAGCAGTAGTCAAAACATCAACAGCTGAATACAAAGCCAAATTTGCCTTCAATTCTACAAATATTAATATCCCAAAATTTGAAAAGAACAATACTCTGTTGCAGCATTTCGAAGGTTGGGTAATTCGGCTTGAGGAGCCTTTTTTTGATAAGGAAAAAGCCACATTGATGGACTTTTCAGTAAGTCAGGAACACGGAACAACATTCGTATATGTGCTACCAATCACTGAAAACGAGGCTTTAATTGAGTATACGTTTTTTAGTGAAGCCGTACTCGACAAAGCAAAATACGAGGCGTATCTGTCACAATATTTATCAAAGATTTTGAACGGACGTTCTTACGATATTGCACATAAAGAGTTTGGAATTGTGCCTATGAGTTTAACGAATTTGCCAGTAAACCATCCCTCGAACCGGAGAATGATCAATATTGGAACGTCAGGTGGATTTACCCGAGCAAGCACAGGATACACATTCCAGAACATTCAAAAGAAGACAGCTGAAATCGTAGCGAAGCTTGAAGCAAACAAGTTTCCCGTTCCAAGAGAAACATTCAGAGATAAAATGTACCAATGGTATGACAAAACCTTTCTAGACGTACTGATCTCAAAAAAAATTGGAGGTAAAGAAGCACTAACTCACATGTTCAAGAAAATAGAGTTTGAGTCTATTCTTGCGTTTCTTGGGGGAGAGAGCACATTGAAACAAGAGCTTAGCATAATGAACAGCGTGCCACTTGCACCCTTTTTGGGAAGTGGCATAAAGCAAATGATCAAGTTCAACTCTTGATAAGTTCAATGAAAAGAATTAATCCAGCCACAATTTTCAAGGCTTCTTTAGTTGCTTTGGTGGCCTTTCACTTTTTCGGGATAATCGGCATATCAAGCAGATTTAAAGAATTATTTCTGAGTACTACTCCATTTGTGCTGATAGTTTCTATCATTTGTTTATTCTTAAACTTTAAAAAGGCAACTAAATCCTTAGTCACTCTTTTTTTTATATGCTCTACCATTGGCTATTTTGCTGAAGTGATTGGTGTTAATACGGGGTACCTATTTGGCAATTACTATTACGGGGAAAATCTTGGGATCAAATTATTTGGTGTCCCCCTAACAATTGCGCTCAACTGGGCTGGACTTTGTATCGCATCAGCATCAGTAATGACTGAACTCAAAGCTTCAAAGCTTGTAAAAATAATTTTGGCAGGATTGATTCCTGTTGTTATCGATATGCTAATTGAACCTTTATGCAGTAATCTTGATTTTTGGCATTGGACTGACGGTAAAGTCCCTGTTTTCAACTTTTTCACATGGCTTGTCTTTAGTTTGTTGTTTTGTGCTATATTCCTAATAAGTGAGATTGAACTAAAAAATCGCTTTGCCAAGTATTATCTTTTAGTTCAAATCGGGTTTTTCGGATTGCTGAATTTATTATTGTGATGCATAGAACTATGACCTTTAGAAGAATAAAAACTGGCTACAACATTGGGTATAAAACATAGGGCAGAGAGTGGTTTCCGCAAGTTTCGGTTTCTTAGCAAGCTTGGTTTCGGGCGGACAGTTAAGTGCTTCGAAATGCCCTACGTTTCATACCCGAGATTGGCATTAATTTGAAAATAGCGATTTACATATCGATACTAGCCATTCTAATTTCTTGCAACAACGAGAAAAAAGAACCGAATCCGTTGGTTATCACTTACCACCAAAAGGGGATTGAATTTCGACTTCAGAATGAAACGGATAGTGCAATCGTGTACTTTAAGAAAGCTCTAAATATTGACCCGACAGACATTCCAACTTATGAAAGTCTTGTGAAAACGTATTGGTTGAACGATCAGCCAGAATTGGCATTAGAAGTATTAGATTCCACACCTTCAAAAATTCGGGAAAGTATATCCATTTTGACATTTAAGGGAATGACACTCGAGAAGATGAACAAATTGAATGAAGCTATGAAGTTTTATGAAATGGCTTTTAATCTAAGTCCGAAGATCCAATACAATAGTGAGGAAGACATAATGGAATATATCGGCTATCTCACTTTACAAACCATAGTAGGAGAAAAAGAGAAATCTATAGCTGACTTAAAGCATTTAAAATCGACAGAATTAACCGAAGCTGAAAAACAGTATGTGAATTTGATTGAACCTTTAATTCAGAATTATAGAGGTGGCGGATACACCGAAATATTAGGAAGTAGGTAATAACAAACTAATGCCAACAACGTATATAACTCATATCCGGGCGCATCGTCCTTTTGGTTATCTTGAAGGAAACCAAAACGACCTCTGCTGATACGAGGTTATATACAAGACTTGTAGCACATTGGAAAGACAAACGATGTCGGTGAGCTTTAATGGCTTTATACAAAAATCTTGTGGAACAAATAAAGGACCTGCTTGGGTGATCTGAATAAGAGTGGATATTAGTTGAGAAATGAAGACGCAAGCAATTAAAGAAATTGATGATAACACAAAGTTCTATCGCGGAACCAGATTCATACAATATGTAAGTGGAATTAATGCAAATAGTGATAATGAGGATTACTATGAGTATATGTTAACCATCATTCCTGGAGAATCTAAGTTTTTGCTTTTGACTTGTGTTAAAGGGTACAAATCAGGAAATCCATTAGCTTTAGTAAAAACAGAGCTCAATGAAATGTGTGTTACAGCAGAATCGATAAAACGCTCTATGGGAATTGAAGATGTATACCTCATAAATGAAAAATAATTAAAACGTGCTACAACAACGTATATAACTCATATCCGGGCGCATCGTCCTTTTGGTTATCTTAAAGGAAACCAAAACGACTTCTGCTGTTACGAGGTTATATACGAGATTGTGGGTAATTTACAAAACACACTAGATACTACAATATTAAACTTGACAAGAGAGCATACTTAAAAAAAATAAATGACTGGAAAACTGATTTACATGTTTACATATAGAAAAAATAGATTCAATAATTTATTCTGGTTGCTAACCCTGATTACTTTAATTTCATGCGGAGAAGGGTATGAAAAAGTTGAAGGGCAATGGACTTGGGTTTTGCATAGTGAGGCAGGAAAACATATGCGTGAAATTGAAATCGATAATGGAACATTTGAAATTTTAGACAATAAATCTTATGCAAAAGACAAAAGTTCTGTTTTTTGGAGAGGAGTTAGAATAGATAAAGCTGACCCCAAGACTTTCAAAGTTATATCTGACAATGGATATTCAAAGGATAAAAACTATGTTTTCCTTGATAATGATATTGTGATTTTTGCAAATCCTGAAACATTTAAAGTTATAGATTGGCCTTACTCAATGGATAACGAAAGATTATTTAATGGCAACCTGCCAATTGAAGTAAAAGACTTGACTAATTTTAAGATTACAAAACCCAGCGGAGCAAGAACATCAACTTTGAAATCATACTTTATAAATAGCAATCCTGATTATAATTGGCTTGACACTTTAGATGTACAAGGTATAATATACGGAGAACATGCTGAAGCCGAAACAGGTAATGGAAAGATTAAGGGATTTAGAAAAATAGAATAAAAACTACCCACAACAATGTATATACAAAATAGGCGAAATAGTAGTAAATTCAAGGGTTATAGCCCTCTTCAACTTCTCAATGGTTTGATAGGTTTGAAGCCCGCAATCGCCTACTTTGCATATACTCAACTTAGCGGCAATTATCTAATCTTGAAAAAATCATTTTTCGTATATATAATCTATTTTACCACTGTTAATGTGTCGGGTCAGCCAAGGTTAATGGAGGGTTTGGAAGTGCATATTAATTCAAGAGTCCCTATATACGATCTCCTTCATCCAGATAATTCCTCCATACCAACTCACCTATTTATGGATACACCAAAAAGGATTGTATCAATATATACAGTTAAAGGAGAAGACTCGATCGAACTGGAGAAGCGCCTAAATAAACAACTAGAATTAGATTCTGCAACTAGAGATTATCACTTCAAAGTACTTCGGTTCACAGATGGAGAGTACATATATGTGGTGCAAAAAATCAAGGGATGGAGAAGAGATCATGACCTTCATAGTACGACTGTATATAGAAATTAACTGCCGCTAACAACGTATATAACTCATATCCGGGCGCATCGTCCTTTTGGTTATCTTGAAGGAAACCAAAACGACCTCTGCTGATACGAGGTTATATACAAGATTTGTGCTTAATTTAACAATGAAAAAAGGTATTCTAATATTTATTGTCTTCTTTCTAGTTGGATTTTTGGTTTTATACATTCTTCCAATTGAAGTAACACATAGCAGGGAATTAAAACGTGGAAATATACTAATCGAGAATATCGAAAATTATGTAAACGAAACAGGTAAAATACCAGAATCACATAATTGGGAAACTCTACGCTCACTCGGATTTATGGAAGACGAAATGGAGACTGCATATCCAGAAATTCGTCAAATAAATGATTCAACTTATGAATTGATATTTACAATTGGTTTTGACCCGCCTTACTTAATGTGGAACTCACAAGAGCGAATTTGGAAAGACGATTTCCCAACGATACCTGATGAATGGAAAAATAAAAACTAAGCACAACAACGTATATGATTCATGATTGGTCGCGTTGCACTTTTGGTTACCTTCAAAAAAGCTAAACCAAAACCACAAAGCTTATCACGAAGTCATATACGTGACTTAGCCACTATTTGGAAAATGAGACGACAAGGAAGTGAGATTGAGTTCATGTGCGCAGCGTTACTTATACTATGGTCAGTTAACCTTGCTACATATTTCATCGACTCTTTCTTTGATATTAAGCATATAGGACGAGTATCACTTGACGGCGTTTTGGTGCTCTCACTTACTTGGGCAATCAGCATTTTTCTTTCCTTGAAACTCTTCAAACCGCTTCCTGTTTGGCTTCGACAACCAGTTTTACGAATTATTTTATGGTCTCCTATAGTTTATTTAGACATAGTAGACGACAGGACAGGAATTGCAGAATCCCCAGGTTATTTTCTGTACCTGAATAATCAAGGCCTATTACCCATTTCAAGTCTATTGTTGAATCCCTTGGGAAATATCGATGCTTTACACAACAGGCTTCTTTATTTCAACTTTGTTTCATGGATTGGATTTGCAGCTATTCTATCAATAATTTTATACTGTGCAGATCGAATAGTTAAACTTAAACAGTAACAACAGTGGCTAACAACGTATATGATTCATGATCGGACGCGTTGCACTTTTGGTTACCTTCAAAAAAGCTAAACCAAAACCACAAAGCTTATCACGAAGTCATATACGTGATTTGTGGGTAATTTACAAAACACACTAGATACTACAATATTAAACTTGACAAGAGAGCATACTTAAAAAAAATAAATGACTGGAAAACTGATTTACATGTTTACATATAGAAAAAATAGATTCAATAATTTATTCTGGTTGCTAACCCTGATTACTTTAATTTCATGCGGAGAAGGGTATGAAAAAGTTGAAGGGCAATGGACTTGGGTTTTGCATAGTGAGGCAGGAAAACATATGCGTGAAATTGAAATCGATAATGGAACATTTGAAATTTTAGACAATAAATCTTATGCAAAAGACAAAAGTTCTGTTTTTTGGAGAGGAGTTAGAATAGATAAAGCTGACCCCAAGACTTTCAAAGTTATATCTGACAATGGATATTCAAAGGATAAAAACTATGTTTTCCTTGATAATGATATTGTGATTTTTGCAAATCCTGAAACATTTAAAGTTATAGATTGGCCTTACTCAATGGATAACGAAAGATTATTTAATGGCAACCTGCCAATTGAAGTAAAAGACTTGACTAATTTTAAGATTACAAAACCCAGCGGAGCAAGAACATCAACTTTGAAATCATACTTTATAAATAGCAATCCTGATTATAATTGGCTTGACACTTTAGATGTACAAGGTATAATATACGGAGAACATGCTGAAGCCGAAACAGGTAATGGAAAGATTAAGGGATTTAGAAAAATAGAATAAAAACTACCCACAACAATGTATATACAAAATAGGCGAAATAGTAGTAAATTCAAGGGTTATAGCCCTCTTCAACTTCTCAATGGTTTGATAGGTTTGAAGCCCGCAATCGCCTACTTTGCATATACTCAACTTGTGCCTAATTTATGTTGTATATGAAATTTTATGCTCTGACACTTACCTTAATCATAGGTCTATTTTCTTCCTCATTTATACTTGAGAAGGGAGATCCATTTGTGGGTTATTCTCAACTTGAAGAATGTAGGGAAGAAATACCTCTTTATTATGCAACAAAGAAAAAAGGTCCATTATTGGAAGCAGCTGAAAGGCTTCAAGATGTAAAAATTGTTCTTGTCACAACCAATAAAAAATCTCTGCCAACATACAAATACTACTATATAGTTATTGTAGAAGTCATGGATAGCCAAACAGCTGTATTGGTTGATGCCGATGATTATAAAAGCGGTGAGAAGCCTGGTTCTGTTCTATTTATGGGATACAAGGAGAAGAAACACTTTTTCTATAGAGCTGACTGTTTTGATCAAAATCTGAAACTGGATTCAGAACTAGCTGAAGGATTAATAATGAGAATAAACTAGGCACAACAACGTATATCAACCATGACGGACGCTTGCAGCTTTTGGTTATCTTCAAAAAATCTAACCAAAACCTACTGCACTGTCACGGTACATATACGTGACTTAGCTGCTATTAGAAAAAAATGACCAAGTTTTGGAAAATAACGAACACAATTGTCCTTGGACTATTAATCCTAATCTGCGGACTTGGCACTTTTTATAAACACATTTCGTTCGGACTTGGACTTGGTGACATGTTTGGATATTTGGTCCTTTACCTCGGGACTTTAATACACCTGATTCTGACTTTGATTTCACGAAAAAAAGGAAGTCTAAGACATACTTTTCTGACTTTAACCTTTTTGACATTTACAATTCTGATCGTTCTAAATGCTACCATTTGGCGTGGACATGAATACAAATGGAATGGTAGCATTTTTTACTTGCCATGTCCAACAGAAATAACGATTGACAACCAAGAAATTCAAAAAGAAGAACTCATTACCATGTGCACTATGGATTACTACTCGGAGTTCTCAGGAAATTGGAACGGACAATTTGTAACGATTACCAAAGGTGACATTAAAGTACCTGAAGAACTTGAAGAGTTCATTCAAAGACCAATAACCAAAGTTGAAATTGAACCTGACATTCGTGAGATTTATGATGATAACGAAATAAGAAAAGAATTCAAGTTCAAAAAGGACACATTACGACAAAACATGAACTACGAATTCGCAGGTGAAATTCGAGCGATAAGAAATGAAATACCAGTGATTGAAGTAAGAATAAAATAAAAAAAACAGCAGCTAACAATGGGTATAAAACATAGGGCGGATAGTGGTTTCCGCAAGTTTTCGGCACTTATTTATGTTCGTTTCGGGCGGACAGTAAAGAGCTGCGAAATGCCCTACGTTTCATACCCGAGATTTAGCGCCAATCGATGATGGAAACGATACTAGTTCATGCTATCGACGGAACAAGCGTTTGGGTTCCGGTTATTGCAAAAAGACTGAATGACTCCCATTACCGAATAGAAGCGAGTGACCACTTTGATGCATCAGATTCTAGTTTCTTGCTCGAATTTATCCCAGGTGATGTAGTGGAATTAGGATCACGCCAATTCACAAATGGTGAAAGACACATGGTTGCAGTAGGCTTGGTTTCTCCCTCAAACATGAATTTCAAGGATTACTTTGAGTTTCAATTTAACTGTGTCCAAGGGATGATGAAAATCACAAAAGAGCAGCAAAATAAGTACAGACACGTTATTGAGAGAATAGACCAAGAATCGTTGAGTGGTAAATTCTTTTACCCAAAAGTCCTTGAAGAAATCAAGGCAATTAAAAACCTTTAATCACTGGCGCTAACACCGTATACGTCCCATGCCTGTTCACTGCTACTTTCTTCGTAAATTCAATCGAACCAACTAACAACCGCAGCGGTCACGGGACATATACGTATCGTTAGCAAACATTAAAAGCTCCAAATGAAGATTCTATTAGTTCTATCATTTATTACATGTTATTCATTAAGCTCTTTCGCACAGGATGAAGTTATTTCAATATCCCAAAAATCAGATGTCTATAATTATCACGTCTTAGAGAATAAGCCACTATTCGGCAATACTTCGAAGAAAGAGGACAGCGAAAAAGCCTTCAAGGAATTTATTCAAAATCAAATTGATTCATTAGACCTTAATCAAGGGAACAAAACTTTTGTGTCATTCGAAATCGCTAAAGATGGAAGTATTCAAAATGCAAAAGTCTTAGTCGGTGAAAATGAAAACTTTAATAAAGCTGTGGTTGATTTGGTTACAAAGTCGCCCAAATGGAAACCAGCAACAAAAAATAACGAAGCGGTTAAATCATCATACCTCTTCGAAGCAAGCAATTGATATAACGTTTGCTAACAACGTATATAACTCATATCAGGGCGCATCGTCCTTTTGGTTATCTTCAAGGAAACCAAAACGACCTCTGCTGATACGAGGTTATATACAAGATTTGGCACCAATTTGAAGAATTGATGAAGCCCACATTACTATTTGTACTGATTGTCTTGTTAGGATCTTGTGAGCTAACCAGCAATAAGACGACAGAGCCGAACGAAGAAGCAAAACATTCTGAGAAAAATCAAATTGACGAGAGACTGATTGGTGAATGGGGAATTTATGCACACATAGTAAATGAAGCAGGATGGAATTGTAATGTTTGCCCAAGGATAGTATTTGACGGCTCTAATATGGCAACACTGACACTTCCTTCAGGAGATAAAGAAGTTTATGAATGGAGTAGATCAGCTAATAAATTGAAAATAATATTTGCAGGAGATAATAAAGCAGAGTCTTATTTAATTGACTCCCAATACGAAATGAAATTCGACCAGCAAGAAAAATTCATTGAACTGGTTTTATCGCTGCCTGAAAATGAACAATACATATTGAGAAAATAAAACTGGTGCCAACAACGTATATGATTCATGATCGGACGCGTTGCACTTTTGGTTACCTTCAAAAAAGCTAAACCAAAACCACAAAGCTTATCACGAAGTCATATACGTGACTTGCCACCAATTTGAAAAATGAAAACGCTAGAAGAAAATATTGACCTTGAATTAGAAAAAGTCGTTTTTCTCTGTAATGCTGAAGAAGGAAATCCAGGGATTTATGAATTTACGTGGGAATTGGGTTGCTACGACCTGAAAATAGAAGATAAATACAGAATTGCCCGAACCATTCTAACTGAAATTTTAAATGAAGGTCTCGTGACATTAGAAAAATATTCTGACTCTTCCTTAGAATCTAAGATTGAAACAATTACAACTGACCAATACGACAAATTGCTCAACAACCCATATTGGTGGTATCCTTGTAACGAGATATTATCAATCGAGCTGACAAATAAGGGAAGTGGATTTTTGGACAATATTTCGGAATCACTCAAGACCCGATTGTACAAAAGATGGGGCGGAAAAAAACAAAAAAACTGGTGGCAACAACGGCTATAGTGCATGCCCTGCGGGACACGCACCATAGCCAAACCGTTAGCTACCATTAAAAACAACCAAATGAAAAAGGCAATTCAAATAACACTTTTGATACTAATCACAACATTAACTCAAGCACAAACTAATCCTAGCATTTTCCAACTAAACCTATCCAGCGACGACTTAATTGTAATCAAAAGCGGTTCTGTCACAAACGATGGGGTGCTCATTTTTAATCGAGATGAGATGTCATTGCAAACAGGAGACATGGATCAATATCTAGAAATAATAGTTGGTTCGAATTACAGCAATTCACTTAAAGCGTTGAATTCTGAGTGGCTCTTTGAAACGTTCAAAGCCTTTACAAAAGGAGATTTAACTATACAGAGTTTGAAAATTTTCAAGGACAGTAAAAACAGGAGAAATGTGCTCATTAAATACTGGGACTTTGAATCAGAGTCTTGGGTTGAGTCCCTATTAGCGGATGTAACTGAATTACACAAAAGTTAACGGTAGCTAACAACGTATATAACTCATATCCGGGCGCATCGTCCTTTTGGTTATCTTCAAGGAAACCAAAACGATCTCTGCTGATACGAGGTTATATACAATACTTGGCAACCATTTAAAGACACCAGCTACAATGAAAATTAGGACAATATTAGTATTAGTTGTTCTTTTTTCGAGTTTGAATCTCATCGGACAAAACCGAATTATTTACGGGAGAGTGATCTCCGACGCAGAGTATGGCAACCAAATCCTTGACCCTTCTTTAATTTGAGAATGAAATCCTATTTTGATCCATTAGTGAAGATACTGAAGACACTAGGATTATAGATTTATACGTGGTTCCAAACGTCTGTTCGGAATATTCCGAACAATGAATACGTAACAGAAGCTGGCTAATATGAGAAACGAACCTTCGGCAAAATCCATTATATTCGCCTTGTTAAGTCAAGCAATTGGGTGAAATGCCCTCCGCGGCCGATTGGGTTGCTTAGCGGG
>Ga0257126_1002903_pt1 | contig 11081 bp, 7 predicted proteins | sample SI060_120mmetaG_FD_190151 | JGI IMG/M metagenome (GOLD analysis project Ga0257126, IMG submission 190151) | Marine microbial communities from Saanich Inlet, British Columbia, Canada - SI060_120m | ecosystem: Environmental > Aquatic > Marine > Inlet | place: Canada: British Columbia | collected... | reverse complement strand
TCTGGTCTATATAGCGCAATCGGGTCTAGTCCCCAATATGATCCCAGCGCTCACCGATACCGGCATTTCGTCGGTCGATGCAGCTCAAACAATCAGTTTATTTGGCACTGCGGTGATCGTTGGCCGCTTGGTCATCGGATTCTGCGTGGATCGCTTCTGGGCGCCTGGGGTTGCTGCCATCGCCATCTCGATGCCCATTGTCGGCTGCTTATTGCTTTGGTCGGATTTAACCCTTGTTAATGCTCAGATCGCGGCAATCTTATTGGGCTTCGCTGCAGGTGCAGAACTCGATTTGATGGCATTTCTGGCCGCGACCTACTTTGGCCCCAGACATTACGCCAAGATCTATGGTTTTTTGTATGCTGGGCTTGCCTCAGCATCCGGCATTGCCCCCGCCCTCTTTGCAGAGCTTTATGAGATCACCCAGAGTTATCGCACTGGGTTTGCCTTAGGCGCGGTTGCTTTTACGGGCTCGGTCATTCTTGTCTTACTATTGGGGCGATACCCAAGCATTGATCAATCTAAGCGCTAACTTCAGCATCAAACCACTGCCGAAGCACAAACTTTTGGACCTTGGTGGCTGACATGGGCCAATCCTGCACGACTCGAACATGACGCGGAATTTTAAAACTCGCGATCTTGCCCTGACAATATTCGATGAGCTCTTCCTGCGTGACCTGCTGCCCGTCGTGGCACTCAACGTAGGCCGCCGCGACTTCCGACAACCGGTCATCCGCCACCCCAATAACTTGGGCCATTTTAACGCTCGGGTGTTTTGAGATCAGGGATTCTATTTCGATCGCGGCGACGTTCTCGCCCCCCACTTTCAACATGTCTTTGATTCTGCCGTGGAACTCGATCTCACCGCTTGCCCGCATCACGCAGAGATCGCCCGTTCGGAACCAGCCATCCTGAAAGGCTTCCTCGTTCTTTTCAGGGGATTTGTAATAGCCCTTGAAGATAGCGTAGCCCCGAAGCCAAATCTCGCCGCGCTCACCCGGCAAGCAGGGCGTCTGCGTTTCCGGATGCATGATCTTCGCTTCCAAGCCCGGCATCGGTTTGCCGCAGGTGGTCACGCGACTTTCAAGGGTTTCATCAGGATGGTTAAACGCAAGAACCCCCCCAGCCTCAGTTAGGCCATACGCACCGGTTTGTATAGACTGAGGAAAAGCCGCTTGAAACTGCCGAAGCACGTCCGGTGGCGCGACATTATTCAGTCGTTTGATCGAGGAGAGATCCCGAGTCTCAAAATCTGGGTGTGCGATCAATGCCGCCGTGACGGTCGGGAAGGACGGAAATGCAACCGTTGCCCGTTCAGCCTCCAACATGGCAAGGCTTTCACCCGCGTCCATATGCACCATCGATAACAAGGCAGCTCCAGCATCAATACAACACAGCATTGGTAAGATCGAGGCCATATGGAACATCGGTAGCGGCGCCCAAAACCGGTCTTGATCGGTCAAGAAATAGCGGCTCTGATTCATATTGATGCCGTTTTGAACCAACATATCATGATGTAGCGGACAGCCTTTTGGGTGCGCGGTGGTGCCTGAGGTATACATCATAATCGCCGTATCCTCTGATGAAACCGCGCCAAGGGTTTCAAGCAGGGCCGATTGATCAACGTTAACAGCCGCCGCTTCAAAGTCAGCTTGAGTCATAAAACCATTGCGCTGCCCGCCCAACATCACCATTGCCGAAAGCGCCTCAGGTTTTGAAAGCGCAGCCGCCTCGAGCAGAAGCCGTCCGAAGTCTGCGTACTCGCTGATCAAATCGTGGGTCACGATGAGTTTCAGTTCGGCGTTGCTCACAACATAGGCCAGTTCCTCCGGCTTATAGCGCGCATTCATTGGCACAGCGATGGCGCCCAAACACTGCAAGCCCAATAAGCACTCGATGTACTCAGGACAATTGGCCATCAGCAGGCCAACATGATCGCCGGAGACAATGCCGCAAGCTTTAAAACTGGCCGCGCGCGATAGCATGGCGGTTTTCATCGAAGCGTAGGAGTGTCGGTGATCTGGAAAGACGAGAAAGTCGGATTCAGGCCAACGCGCCGCCGCCCCTAGGAAGTAATCCGCAATCGTCGGGTTTTGTTGAGCATTCATAGTATTGAAACAGGTTAGAGCCAGCTCATAGCATAAGTCGTCCGACTCGCAATTACGAGGACTGAGCTAGGTTGTCGCCGCGCATGGCCCGCGCATCAAGCGGGGCATCTCCTATCGAGATCAGCCTGCCCGCAAGACCTTTAGTCGACACACGATCTGCGACATTTGATAAGCTCCTAGGCCAGTAAGATGCCGAGCCAGCGTTGTCAACGGCCGCGCATTCCTGGTTAAGCGACCACCATCAAGGACCCTATTATGAAATTCAGCTTCTGGCCTAGGCCAACCCATCCATTTGCCACCACTTTAGACCTTGCACATCACGTCGAGAAAACCGGGTGGGATGGCTTTTGGTTGGCGGATCACTTTATGCCGAACGCAGAAGACACCAGCGCGCCTTGGCCCGAGGCGTTTACAACGCTTGCGGCCGTCGCTGCGAGCGTGCCGCGAATTCGGTTTGGCTCATTGGTCGCGGGCAATACCTACCGCCACCCCGCCGTGCTCGCCAAAATGGCAGCGACGATCGATCACATTTGTGGCGGCCGAATGGTTTTGGGTCTGGGGGCCGGTTGGCAGGAAAATGAACATCTAAAATATGGCCTGCCCTTTTTTGATGTCCCTGAACGCCTAGCGCGGCTGGAAGAGGCCTGCCAGGTGATCAAGCAACTTTATGAGAACGCAGCGAGCCATTTTTCAGGCCAGTTCTATCAATTAACCGATGCCCCCCTTGAACCCAAACCCTTGCAAGCCCGGTTGCCCTTACTGATCGGCGGTGGCGGCGAGAAAGTCACCTTAAGGATCACCGCTCAATATGCGGACGAATGGAATGTCTGGGGTACGGTTGCCACCTTAAAACATAAACTGGCCATATTGGATGCGCACTGCGAGCGATTGGGACGAGATCCAAGCACGCTAAAGCGGACCGCGGTTGCTTTGGTGTTTTTGACAGACGATGACGCCTTCGCTGAAAAAATGCGCGGCAACACCCAGGCGAGCATCGCCGGCTCCGTTCAAGCGCTGCAAGATACCATCGGCGCCTACTGCGACCTCGGCGTCGATGAATTCATCGTTCCAGATTTTAATCTGGGCAATGACCCCATCGAGACCTTAGACCGCCTCATTAATGAGGTCTTTGCGCCATTTCACGGAACTTTGCATTAAGCCATTTATTCGTCTCGATCGGGATGAGCCTCTTTTGAGCTTGGATGATTTGCGCTTAGCGCAACAACAGCCTATAAGAGTCGTCTACCCAAAGTTTGAGAAACTCATGGCAGCACGAATTTTAGCGCTCGCGTTCCTGCTACTAACCCTTGCAGCCTGTGATGCCACGGTCCATCAGGAAACCCAGCGCACAACCCGTTTTGGACCGGTCATTGGTACCCAAGAAGACGCGCTTTCGGTCTGGCGGGGTATTCCCTTCGCCCAACCACCGATCGGGGCCTTGCGCTGGCGCGCGCCCATTGCGCCCTTACCTTGGACGCAAACCCTCACCGCACTTGAGGATGCCCCAGCGTGTTTTCAACGCGGTTTTTTCCAAGGCGATAACGATGACGCCTTTAGCGGCGCCGAAGACTGCCTGTATCTTAATATCTGGGCGCCAACGCAAACGGCTTCTGATCAAGCCCTACCGGTCATGGTTTGGATTCACGGCGGCGCTAACACGCTGGGTTCGGCTGCAACCTACAACCCCAGTCATCTCGTTAGCGAGCAGTCCGTGATCGTTGTCACCATTGCATACCGACTTGCCTCATTCGGCTGGTTTCGCCATCCATCGCTGCGAGCGGGTCCCACCACCGCAATGGATGATTCTGGTAATTTTGGCACCCTCGACACCATTGCGGCGCTGCGTTTTGTGCAAGACAATATTGCCGAGTTTGGCGGTGACCCAAGCAACGTCACAATTTTTGGCGAATCCGCAGGCGGCCATAATGTCGCCGCCCTGCTCGCGTCTCCGCTGGCGGACGGGCTATTCCAAAAAGCCATCATCCAAAGTGGGATTGTGTCCGTCGCCAGCCTCAGCGAAGCCGAAAGCGATTATCCAAGCGATGGCGTCTCGGGTACGATAAGCAGTCAAGAAATACTCTATCAGTTGTTGATAAACGACGGCATTGCAGAAGACTTGGTCGCGGCAAAGCGGCATCTCGCCAACCTGACGAGCTCAGAAATAGCGGGCTACCTGCGCGCGCAGACGCCTGCGAATCTGCTGCAAGCCGAGCAAGCCGCTAAACCTCGGAAAGTGGGCATGACCCGAGTATTCCCGGATGGTGTCGTAGTCCGCTCTGATGGCATTGTTGGCGCGCTCAAGGATCCCGCTCGCACCAAGGTTCCCGTTCTGGTGGGAACCAATCGGGACGAAACAAAACTGTTTAATGCCATGGATCCGCATTTGGTGGAATGGGGTCAACCCGATGGCCTTTGGTCCTTCATCGATCGAATGCCACTGACGATTAAGAACCCTAATTATTACGAGGCGATGAGTGAATATGGCAGTGATTTCTGGAAGCTTAGAGCAACCGATGACGTCGCACGCAGCCTGACCCAAAGCGAGCAGACCGTATTCGCTTACCGCTTTGATTGGGATGAATTACCAACCATTCAAGACCTTGACTACGCCGATCTATTGGGCGCGGGTCACGCCATGGAACTCCTATTTTTATTCCCAGCCGCCATGGAACAAACCTTGGTCTCAAAGTTTGTGATTGGGGATGGCGCTGATTCGGCGGATCGATTATCCCAGCAAATGCGCAATTACTGGGCCGCCTTTGCGTACACTGGGAACCCAAACCTCGGAAAGTGGGCATGACCCGAGTATTTCCGGATGGTGTCGTAGTCCGCTCTGATGGCATTGTTGGCGCGCTCAAGGATCCCGCTCGCACCAAGGTTCCCGTTCTGGTGGGAACCAATCGGGACGAAACAAAACTGTTTAATGCCATGGATCCCCATTTGGTGGAATGGGGTCAACCCGAAGGCCTTTGGTCCTTCATCGATCGAATGCCACTGACGATTAAGAACCCTAAATATTACGAGGCGATGAGTGAATATGGTAGTGATTTCTGGAAGCTTAGAGCAACCGATGACGTCGCACGGAGCCTGACCCAAAGCGAGCAGACCGTATTCGCTTACCGTTTTGATTGGGATGAATTACCAACCATTCAAGACCTTGACTACGCCGATCTATTGGGCGCAGGTCACGCCATGGAACTCCTATTTTTATTCCCAGCCGCCATGGAACAAACCTTGGTCTCAAAGTTCGTGATTGGGGATGGCGCTGAGTCGGCGGATCGATTATCCCAGCAAATGCGCAATTACTGGGCCGCCTTTGCGTACACTGGGAACCCAAACCTCGGACTACCAGCGCCGCAACCCACTTGGCCCGTCTGGCAAGCAGCAGACAATGTCGAACGTTTCCTGGTTCTAGACAGCGATCAGGACCAAGGGATTGTTAGCAGTACCGCCGCGCTGACGCTTAACGGGCTGCTCGCCAAGCTCGAGCAAGACCCGCGCTTTGATTTAATGGGGCGATGCCAAGCGCTTTACGGACTCACCTATCGAAATGGCGACGGCATCGACCCCGCCGCCTGGCAGACGTTTGCAGCAGGACAATGCTTAGACCGAGATTATCAAACCGTTACGCAGTTGCTTGAGCGCCAACAATTTTAACCTCGTCCCGGCTATTGGCCTTTGAAATTTGGCGCGCGTTTGCTTAAGAACGCGTCGATACCCTCTTGCTTGTCCTGAGTTTGCAATAAAGCGCTTTGAGCAAACTTTTCCATCGCCAAGGCCGACGCCGAGCTGCCTTCCAATCCCTGCTGGACCATCACCTTCATGAAATGTGGCACAAAGGGTGCGAATCCCGCCAGATGATCAGCCATTTTAGTGACCTCTGCATTCAACGCACTCGATTCAACAACCCGTGTTACCAGCCCTATTTGGAGCGCACGTTCGGCTCCAATGGGCTCGCCCATCAGCAACATCTCCAACGCCCAGCCTTTACCAATGAGGCGTGGCAATCGCGCGGTCGCACCCCCACCGGGGATAATACCGAGCTTGCCTTCAGGCGTTCCGAAGCGACTGCTCGGCGAACAAACCCTAAGATCACAGCCTAAGGCGACCTCCAAGCCGCCCCCCATGCAAATACCGTCTATGGCGGCAATGGTGACTTTCGGTGACGCTTCAAGCTTCGCCGCAAGCCCTTGAACAATGGGCTCCATACCTTTTTTTAAATCCCGGTCCGCCACTTCATTCAAATCTGATCCCGCAGCAAAAGCACGGCCACCTGCCCCCCAAAAGCTGATCACCCGAATAGCATCCTCGCTCGCAAGCAAATCAAAAGCCCGATTCAGCTCGTCAAGAACCTGCAAGGAAATAGCATTGTGTTTCTCGGGTCGATCAATGGTGATCAAACCCAGTGGGGGCCGCCGTTCCAGACGAATGGTTTTAAAATCAGACATAAAAGATTCTTTGTACGCTCAGGTTTTTATACCGCGCCGAGCTTAGCGCAAGCTGCCAGGCGTTACTAGCCGCTGGGTTATTGTCGACGCGGCAGCGTCAGGGATACCAAGCAGGCCGCGTCATCCGCGCCTGCCATCACGGAGACGACAAGCGCGACCTCAAGTTTCTACCGGCAATACAACCGCCTAACGCGCCTTTAGAGGATTAGAAATTTTCCGGCACTTGGACAGCTTCCAATCCCATATACCCCCAGCAAACCAAACCGGTTGCATCTTCGGCGCAGCTATAATTGCCACCAACACTCACCTGCTTGGGATTGTCCAAGACAGGCACATCTAACTGACCTTGGGAATTCTTGCCCCAGCACTGAACTCCCGAGTCATCCAACGCGCAAGTGTGTTCATAGCCGACGCTGACATCAGTCGGTCGCACCAAAGGCAGCGCCTGGGCTTGGCTGTGCTCATCATCGCCCCAACAAACAACCCCCGTATCGTCGACGACACAATTGTGGTTGCCCAAACCACTGCTGAGGTATTTCGGATTCACAAGCTCCGGCACATCCGTTTGACCGTAAGCATTCGACCCCCAACAATGCACCCCGTCATCATCCAGCGCGCAGCTGTGATAGAGGCCTGCCGTCACCTGCCGTGGGTTACGTAAGGTCGATGGTACATCCGTTTGACCATTGAAGTTCCAACCCCAACAATCAACCGTTGCGCCATCCAACAAGCAAGCATGTCGGCCACCGGTTGCGATTTGAATCGGATTAATGGTGAAGGGCGCATTGGCTTGATTTCGCGAATTATCACCCCAGCAAACCACCCCTTCATCGGCAATTGCACAACTAAAATCGAACCCTGTGCTAACTTGCCGTGGATTCGTCAAGGCCGGCACGGTTGTCTGACCCGCATCACGATCACCGAAGCACTCAATAACGCCTGTTTTCAAATAACAACTGTGGGTACTACCCGTACTGATGACAACACCGCTTTGGGTGACGGCGCGCAGTACCGGCAGATCGTCCGCATAATCCAGCGGCCCTTTTTCCTCGATGACTACCGGGCGCGGCCGTTTAAAATAATCATACAAACTCACCGTTTCGAGTTTCGGTGGCGCGGCAACACCGCCCACAAAGGCCATCACGTCATCAGCGTTCAAATAACTGCGCTTGCGGCCCCAACAGACCAGACCCTCGTCACCGACGGCGCAGCTATGACCACTGCCTAAGGCCAGCATTCTGGGATTTTTTATCTCTGGCACCAGCAACTGATTTTGGTTGCCAAACCCCCAACATTTCACCTTGCCCGAGGTGATGACGCAGCTGTGCAGACCGCCAACCCCAATATCCGAGATCTCCATAAAAGGCGGCGCAATACTTTCGCCAAAGTCGTTCGGCCCCCAACAAACCATGCCATCTCGACTCGCAGCGCACGCATGGGTAGTAACCCGCAAGACCTCTAAGCCCTTAAAGGCCGGCGGATCAAGCGTGCCATCATGATCAGTGCCCCAACACTGTACCTGGCCACCCGAGATGGCGCAGGTAAAGTCGTCACCCGCCGCAAGGGCCGTAACACTTTCAAGTTTTGGCACGTTCAGCTGGCCATAATCATTCAGGCCCCAACAGCGCACCCCTTCATCGTCCAAGGCGCAAGCATGGCGACTGCCAACCGAGACCTTCACGGGGTTTACCAGTTTTGGGATGTCCAATAAACCATCTGATTGCCGTCCCCAGCAACTTAAGCCCGCATCTGAGATCGCGCACACCGTACCGCGCGCACCGGCGCTGAGCGCACCGGCGCCAGAGAGTAGCGGGACATCAAGCTGGCCCACCGTATTCTCACCGCCACACGCAACGGCGCCGTCATCGATAACGCAGGTGTAATTGTTCCCCGCACTCACATGGCTAATTTCCCCAAAGCTGACCGGCACAAAGCCAATCAAGATGAGCACCAGCAGGCCCTGTCTCGATAAAAGATGTCTAAACTGTTTAATCATCTGCTCGCTAACATTTTGAATTCAAGGCTGAAAGTCCAAAGTGCGCGCTGTTTTGGTTGAGCCGCCAGATGAAACGTCTGTTCTCGCTCATCGCCCAAGCCACAGATACGCCCTTGATTCACGGCACTTTTTTGGTCTTGACGGGACCCCTAAATCAAGCCACATTTAAGCATGCCAATTTCGTTGACACCACAGCAAAATCAGGCCGGCGACCCTGACCTGGCGGCCCAGGGATTTGGTCGGTTGAGCCCTCACGCTGCCCTTCAGTTTGATTTAAGCACCCAATCTAGACTCGCCGCTGAACATTTCGAACAATGGGGCTATGTTGTCCTTAAGGGCGCTCTTGAGGCTCAAGAAGTTGAGGCTTTGAATCAATTTTTTGAAGACAGCCGGCGACAACGTCCGGATTTATGGGGCTTAGGGGAAAAACGTAAACCGCATCATCGAAACCAAGGCTTAATTCTGAGTCAGCCATTACTCGACTTCCCGGAACTCGATCAGTATCTGCAGCATCCGGGCAGTTTTTCTTTGATCGCCTCGCTCTTAGGCGGCACTGAGCATGTGCGCTGGAGCGAGTTTAATTTTCGAGAAACCCCGCCGAACGCGGGTCTGGGCACGATGAACTTTCACCACGATGCGGTGTTGCCGGATCGGCATTTGCGCGCGCCCTATCTGCCCTGCGATTACCTATGCAGTATTCACTATTTGACGCCGGTCACCGACCTCAGTCCCGCCTTTTGTGTCGTACCAGGCAGTCATCGGTTTGAATCGCTTCGAGCGGCCTACGAGGCGTTGGGCACGGATTACGTTGAGCAACCCATCCGCGGTCCTGCCGGCACCTGCATCCTCTACGACACCGCGTTGTTTCATACCCGGCTTGATGGCAATGGGCGCGAAGGACGCCGAACCTGGCACCAGTACCACGCCAGAGGGGGGTTTTTAAGCAGTAGTTTGCCCACCACGTCGCGTTACATCCGAGCGCCCAGTCCGTCCCTGACGGATTGGAACCTGATTCCGCAGCGTTTGATCGAGCATCCCGACCCAAAGCTTCGACGCTATTTTTCGCACTGGAACAGTGCTCAAGGTGAATGGGTCGCCAGTGGGTTCGACCCAAAGGTGCGGGCCACAATGCCACGAGGTGAGAGTTAGCGGGGCACCGGTCAGCCCTACCCAATCTATATTTGATGCAACCGCCACGCATTACACTTTGGTTAGCTTGAAAACCTGCTCGGATGGATAGGCCCTGGCCCATTCCCAAGGGGTTGAGAACTGATCGGGTGATTTGTTCATTGGCGCCTGAATCTCTAAATAATCATCTAAGCGAAAGCCCTGCTCCCGAAACAGCCGGATCCATTTCGACAACGGTAAATTAAATTCGATGCCGCCTGGGTCTATGGCCGCATCGGTCCAATCTACTCGATGCAGCTCGAAGTAGCTCCGCTTCATGGCATTCGTTACGGCTTCACCGTCATCATCCGTACACACCATGGCCCAAGGAGAATGGCCAAGAAAAATCAACCGGCCGCCTGGCACCAAGAGTCTTGCCGCTTCAGGAATCCATCGATACGGATCGCACCAAATGGCCGCGCCATACTCGCTGACCACAATGTCTGCACAGCGGTTGGGTAGCGGCGTGGCTTCAGCATTGCTTTGGATGAAGGTAATCTCTGATTGAAACTGCGCCGCGAACCGCTTGGCTGTGGCCAATTGCTGGCGGGACAAATCAACGGCCGTGACAGAAGCCCCGCGTTGCTCAAACCAGCGCGAGACATAGCCTGTTCCACACCCCAACTCAACCACTGACCGACCTGCCAGGTCGCTGGGAATGAGCGCCAGCTCAGACTCCGGCGTCGCCCAAATTCCCCAGTAGGGTTGCTCGGCGCGCCATGCGGCTTCCCCCCGCTCGATCCATTTAGGGGCATAGGCGTCCCAAAACCGTTGATTTTCAGTCAGATGATCAGTCATCAAACGCCAATAAAAAATCGACCGGCACGAGCGTGCTGATCGAAAGCAATCCGGCCAGGTTGCGTAGCATCTCGATCCCTGCGCCATAACCAAACAGGCTCACATCAATCTCGGTCTTACCCGAAACAATCAGGCCGCCCATCACATCCTGCTCGAGCACCATCTGCATTGAATACGTTTGAGCGACCCCGTTGGCAACCAGTGTTACGACGACGGGCTCGGAGATTGCCTTGCCTGCTCGAGCCTTGGCAAATACGTCTGGCGGCAACTGGGCAGAGACCGTTGCAAGCGGGAATTGCGCAAACAGATGCTGCTGCATGCGCTCATTTCGAATCGGAATGTTGGTTTCGGTGGTGCGCAAATCGAGCACCAAATCAACTTGACCCGTGCTCGACACGGTGCCCGTTTTAAATTTAATTTGGTGTCGTTCACTGATTCGATCGTTTTTGGTTGATGTCACGCCGACAACCGCAGTCTCAAGATTCAAACGATACGCCGAGTCCGCCAAACCCTGCGCGCTCCAAAGTAAAAACCCCACTGGGATCATGAGCATCTGCTTCGCCG
>Ga0257126_1002895_pt1 | contig 11094 bp, 7 predicted proteins | sample SI060_120mmetaG_FD_190151 | JGI IMG/M metagenome (GOLD analysis project Ga0257126, IMG submission 190151) | Marine microbial communities from Saanich Inlet, British Columbia, Canada - SI060_120m | ecosystem: Environmental > Aquatic > Marine > Inlet | place: Canada: British Columbia | collected... | reverse complement strand
CATTTGCATCAACAAGTCCTGTAAAAGTGGATACTCCACTAACAGTTAGATTATCGACAAATACTCCACCACTAAATGTAGATACTCCAAGAACATCTAATAGTTGTGTTGGAATTGTACTTCCTATACCAACACGATTATTATTAAAATCATAATAAAAATTATCTGCACCATCTACAAGACCGGCAGTATTATGAAACTGAACTTGTCCTATTGTTCCACCGGCACCTGAGACAATACTATTTGGTCTGACCCATAAAAGACCTCCATTTATATCCTTGACTATTAAGTCTCCCTGATCTCCAGGTTGATTGAGGGAATCATAAATTGTTCCTGTAATTCTAAAATCACCATCTAAATGAAGTTTCTGAGTAGGATCTGTGGTTCCGATACCAACCGAACCAATACCAGTTGTTGTAATAACTGTTCCACCAGTTCCTACGGTAATTCTATCTCCAGCAGCAAATAATCCATTATCAAATGTAAATCTACTATCTGTTGCAAAATCACCATTATTTTTAAATAATACTGAATTATCATTTCCTGGAGGTTTAACTGTAATGGTAACTGCATATCCAGGATTAATTCCACCTATACCTTCTGCAACTACAGAATTACCAACAAAATCTAATTGTGTAGTACTACTTAATCCTCCAACCTGATCTCCATCATCAAAAATAGTAATACTACCGGGAATAATACCTCCCTGATTTGGAATCCAATATCTTTCTCCTGGATATCCATCAACTCCAATTACGATATATTGATTTCCTGCTGGTGGAAGATTGTCAAGATAAGCAGATGGACCAATTAAAGGATCCCCTAAGTTTGGTTCAGATTCACTTACAGAAAGATAACGATATCTATCAGAACTTAATCCAGTTTGTGGTGTTAATTTAGAACGACCTGATATATACTTTGCCATACTTATGTTGTGCTATTCTCCAGAATACTCATAATAAACTCCATCTGTAATGGAGCAGCTTGACCACCACTTACATATGTATGTGCAATTCCTGATACGACACCAGTATCAGTCGTAAATGTGAGAGATGTGCCAACAGGACCAGTAATACTATCGACTATAAAAGATTTTTGTGGTTCTGGAAAGATTGATGTTGTTAGTCCTCCTGTATATGAACCGCAAGTAAAGGCAATACCACTCATCGTAACTTCATCATTTACGTTAAATCCATGAGGAGTTGCTGTTTCTACGGTGGTAATACCAGTCGTATTATCATATTGTACTGTACTTATTGATACGACTCCACTCTGAACTCCTTGAATGACAATAGAATCTCGTAAAAGTGCAGACCTTTCTAATACCAATCTACCATCAACAATCAATAGTGCATCATTCGGAGGTATTTCTCCATTTTTTATAACTCTTATATTTCTCGTATTTCCTGATGTTTTGGATGCAGTACTTATTCTTCTGTGTGTAAAAGTTACTGTTGGGTATGTATTTACTCCAACATTCGATACAGAAGCATAAAGAACAATAGAAGAAACTCCAGTTGGTGCGGTATAAACAGTTTGTTCTCCCGGTGCTACAGGAACTGCTATCGTAATAAATTTATTAAGTGGTGCAACTGCCATATCTTATCTCAATGCAAGTATGAGTGGTGTAACTTCTGCCTGAATTGCCTTACTAAAATCTCTTCCTCTAACAGTTGATGTTGTCTGATCAACTTGAATACCTTCACCAATATCAAAATTACCTTTTTGGTCCGTAGAAGTGAATGGAATTTGTGCTCCGTCAAGAGCAACAATTTCATTCGCTTTAATTGGAAGAGCACCTTCAAAGGGTAGTGATGTATTTATGCTAGTACCAGAACCAACATACTCAAAGGAATGAGAACTTGTTAAGATACGACTAATTCTTTGAAGAGTAAATGGATCTCCTGCAAATAGTTCATAAGGAACAAATTCATTAAATGTGATAGTCGTGACTCCTACAGGATCTTCACGATTATCAGTAGCCTCCGAAACTGTGAAATATAATGGGGATGTATTTGCAGTTGCATAAGTTGTAAAACCAACAATATCAACAACTATATTTTGTGTTGGTAAATAATTTCTACCTGAATTGATAACATCAATAGAAGTTATGGTTCCTGATACACTTATGTTGGCACTTGCCTCTGCTATAATTCCTTGAGGACCCTTTGGAGTAACTGTACCATCATCATCTCGTATGAGAATTTCTGGTGGATTTGTTTGACTAAATTGTCCTGCTTCTCCACCATACTCTACACTAATACTACTAATTTCTTGTAATGGTGCGGTGATTCTACCAGTTCCAACAGCATCTGGATAATTATCTAAATCAATTTTAAAATATAGTGATTGTCCATCATATGGTCTTCTCGAATCATTCTCTGCATCTTTAACACCAGTTCCAACCACAACGTCAGAATTATCTCCTGGTATTACATCACTCAACACAGTTCCAGTGTATTGAGTTGCTCCCAATCCAACTGCATATAAACCAAAATTACCAAAAGAACTATTAGAGTTAGTTAAGTCACATTGACCACCAGTATCCACATAAATTGCAATATTATTATTGATTGTAAATATCGAAACTAACTGAGCATAACCTTCATTCGTAATGGAAACTCCAATACCATTTTCATTATATTGTGTAAATGAGTCACAAACCATTGATTTTAGATTTGCTCCATCTGGTGTTCCTGTTGCATCATCACCATCAATTCTCATACCGATACTTTCGGTCATGAAGTTAGTACAATTGCGAATATATGGAGATCTCCATCTTTCAGTTGGTCCTTGTGTTGCTGGACCAGCAGGAGTATATCCACTATTTGCAGTTACTCCTGTTTTTGGAAAGGCAACGGCACTACCACCGGCATGAGAAACACCAACAGTTGCTCCAGAAAAGTTTAAGTTTTCAACCAAACAACCTCTTCTTACCCAAAAAACATCCAAAGAAGTATTTGATGGTTCAATCGTAACTAATCTCAAATCTTCACCAGTAATGGATACGTCTCTCTGAAGACCAACTGGATTGTTTTCTATATAACGACCCGGACGAATTTTAATTGTATCACCAGGTTGTGCAATTGCAGCAGCAGCACCAACGGTTGCTTTAGCATCACCTTCTAATAATCCACTATTTGAATCAATTCCATTCTTGGACACCCAAATAGTATTTTGTGTTTCGACACCTGATGGTCTCCAAGATACTCCAGTTCCAACAGATGCTAAACGATAATCTGTCTTAGCAGCACCTACACCTGTTTCCTGATTAACATCAATTAAAGAACTATCTAATTCTAAAGTTCCAATTATTTTTGTATCACTACCAACAAATAACTTCTTAACTATTCCTACACCACCATCAATTTGAACTGATGCATTTGTCGTGCTAGTAGCATCTGTTGCATCATTAAATGTAGAAACTCCATCAACATCTAGAGTATCGTTAAGTGTGGTGGCACCATCAACATCTAGAGTATCGTTAAGTGTGGTGGCACCATCAACATCTAAAGTACTATTAAGTGTGGTGGCACCATCAACATCTAGAGTACTATTAAGTGTGGTGGCACCATCAACATCTAGAGTACTATTAAGTGTAGTGGCACCATCAACATTCAAAGTACCATTAACATCTAAAGTGAATGCTGGATTAGCTTGTCCGACACCAACATTTGATAATCTATAGATATTGTCTCCGTTATATCCCCATAAATCTTGAGATTGTATTCTGGCAATTTCAATAGGATTAGATGGATCCGGAATCGGAATGATTGTATCTGTTCCTATACCACCACTATTAATTTGAACAAAATTTAATACCGTAAATGATTGTGCAGCACCAACAAGAGGAATATAAACACCTTCATCTTGAACAAAGATACCTTCAGAGAATGCAGGTTCAAATGTGACCCAACGAATTCCATTTGCATCACGATTTAAGAATGCTCCATTTGCACCAGGAGCACCGGCAGAATCATAAATGTTTCTTGCAATAGAAATTGATCCATCAACATCAAGTTTTAATTCTCCTTGTGCTGCAGTATTAAGACCAACAATTCCAAATTCGGGATTTGTTTTTCCAATTCCAACTCTTCCTTCATCAGTAATTACAAATGTATTATCATCTTCAGAATTAAACTGAAACTTTTGTATCGGAGTTGCAGTAAATATACCAACCTTTTCAGTTCTTGTATCAATATTAAGTGCTGTTCCACCTATACCAACATCAAGTCTTGTTCTTACTATTAAGAAATTAAGATCTAATGTTCCCTCAATTCTTACATCTTTTTTGAATGTAGCATTTTCATAAAATAATGACTCTCCATATACATTGAGAGTATTTAAATTTGTGTTCCCCCAAATAGTAACATTCTCAAATAAAGAATCATCTGACCTTGTAAATACTATATTTGATGGTAAGGGAATATTTGCCATTTTTTAACCTAAGGGTGAACCTATTGCTTTAAGTGCTAAATCAAAAACTGGACTTCCTATAAATGTTTTTAAGAAAGAACTTGTCTGCAATATATCTGCCAAATTTCCTTTTTGTGATTTAACATCTACACTTTGACCAAGTATTTTGATATCTTTTGTCTTATGTTCTTGCTCGTATCCTATTCTTATTCTTGGTGCCTGTATCACAACTTCAAGACTAGCTTCAAGAGTAATTTGTTTTCCAGATATTTTTACAAATCCTTTATCGGCATTGACCGCAAAATCTCCTTTATGTGCTACAAACTGAAATGTTGTTTGATCATCATTGACTAATGAAGATGCCCCAGTCTCAACCTGCAATAGTCCTTCGGTCATTATTTTACTCATTCCACTCTCACTGTGAGATTGAATGAATCTAATTCCTTCATCAGTCGTAGATTGCATGGTAAATGCCGTTCTACCTGCACTCCCCATTTGAGGATTTCCAGTCTCAATTACTAATTTTGGACCAAATATATCAGTAGTTCTTGTTTCTTGTGCCATAATTAACTCACACAATCAATAACTTGGATAATTTCGCCTTGACCATCTTGACGATCTGGTTGAACAATTGACATAATAGGTCTCAATACTGCACCAAAACCAGTGATACTCTCAATATTTAGGTCTGGTAGTCCATTGAATGCAAATCCTTCTTTGACATCAACTCTCGTAACTCGACCATCAACAATTTCAATATCAACTACAGGTTCTTCTGTATCAGGTGCATCAGGAATTACAACTATATCATCATCTTGATAGTCTTGTCCAGGATTTTCAATAATAACATCTACAATATAAAGTGGAAGTTCACCAATATCAGCAGGATAATTTTCACCCTCACTTGTAATGACGACAGAAGTTACCTGCCCAAACGTAGGTGATGATGGATTTTGATCAATAATTGCACGACCATATCCGCCATATCCTTTATTACAACTATCTTGGAAAGTTACAAGTGGTGCTCTTGTATATGATTGTCCAGGATTTGTCATCTCTACACCGACTATACTTCCAAGTTTAACTACAGAACCTACGGCATCTTCAGTATCAACATTATTAATAATTTTTCCAAGAATTACACTACCAGCAGCACCAAGTCCATCACCACCAAAGAAACTTACGGTTGGTAATCCACATTCAGAAACATTACCAAAGTCACAAGGTCCAAGATTAGATGCCTCACTTAATGGAGCACCAAATACAGTCCATTTACCATACTTTTCTTCAAAATCACCTACAAGATTTTCTGCTCCTTGAGATATTGCTGTTCCACTAAAGATTTTATTGAATGCACTTTCTTCATCTTCCTCACTCTTATCCTTAAACAATCCTTTATCAATTATATACTTACTACTTGCAGGACAAATTTTCTTTTCATCACATGCAAATAGATTAGCAATTTTTCTAACTGCATTGACTCCGGTAAGTAAGAAATCTTTTATATTAAATCCAAAAATATTTTGACCAAATCCATTTAAAATATTAGCTATTGGACCCAATAATGGTCCGGCAATAGAATCAACGATATTTACAAGATTATTCGTGAATGCACCTACAATCTGTTCAACAACACAAGAACCGGCATTTAAAACATTTTTGACTGCACCAGTTATTAATTCTTCCAATACATCTAAAGCACCCTCCATAACTTTTGTTGCGGCACAAAATAAACCATCAAAGAGTTTTTTAGCAAGGGCAATTAAAGGTGTTTCAATTAAAATTATTTCTGGGGGAGTTCTTCCTAAACTTCTGAGTAAATTTGTAAGTGCTTTAATTCCTTTTTTAATTAATCCAGACAATGCATCACTCAAAGAACCGACCATCTTATTCACAAATCCGGTTATAGTATCTCCGATTAAATTAACGACGGACTTTATCTCATTTGGAAGATTTAGTATTGCATTACCAACTTGAGTAACCTTATCAAAAAAGTTTGTTAGATATGCTTCTATTCTTGCAAACGTATTATCCTTACACGGATCTGCTTGTATGATTGTCTTGCCCGTTGTTGTTGATTCTGGAACTTTACATGGGTCTTCACTTTGTTCTCCTGGTGGTGGATCTCCTGTTGGTTGATCTCCTGGTGGTTGATCTCCTGGTGGTTGGAATGATACTACTTCTAATTCTATTGGAGTTGGACCAGTTGGTGATGATGAAGAAATTGATGGTGGAATTGGTGCTGTCGGATTTTGTCCTGCTTTATTTTTTGCACTTCCATACCTAATAAAAAATTTATTATCAGCTCCTGAACCTCTCCATGCTGATCCTGGTGCATCTGATCCAGCACTGAGAAATTCAGTTCTATTTCCAACAAAATTTCTTGCGTTTTGTTGGAGTACTGGATCTTGAATTGCAGATAGAGAAGATCTAAACTCTTGCCTGATAGTACTTTCAGATTTTGTAATATTTCTTTTCTGATAATATGAAGACATTGCTGCAACAGCACTATCTTCATCAGTAATTTTTTTCCATATAGGTGCTACATTAGTTCCTGAACCACTACTGGCAGTCGGATCTACAAAAGTTACTTGATATTGACCTTTTGTAGTTAGAATATTAGTAATTGATGTTCCGTAAGTTCCATCCTGAAATCTATTAGCAACAGATTGAGAAATATCTGCATCTGATTGAGGACTACCTCCTTCTAATGCTGCAACTGCTGCGAGAGTATTTACATCCTGTGACATCTATAATTTTACCTCCTCATGTTCATATTTATTGCTTTGGGATTTCTCTTTTTTTAGACTTATCATTTCCAGAACCTGTATTTAATGGTCTAGAAACACAAGTTCCACTAGACTCACCTTTTTCTTCTATTCCCTGAAGATTTTTTGGTTGCATTTTTCCAAAAAATCCAGGTTTCGCATCAAATCTCCCAGTCCCATATTTAATTCTACGGGTTCTTCCATATACACCAATTATATGAGGAATACCACTAATTTTTATAAGTACAACAACATCCCCCTGTGATATTCTTACTGATTGACTACGATTAGCACCACCACTACCTGCTGTGCAAGGTAATAATGCAATCGCATATTCAATTTCAGAGTCTTTAATATCTACTGTACTGCTATAAGAATCCATTATAGCAACTTTATATCTCCATCCATGCCCAGAACCAGTCACCTGTTCTTTCTGGTCTTTAAAATTAACAACAACTCCCAGATAATGATTTGATGGTTGCTTTGATAAGTTATTATAATCCATTTAACCTCCTTTTGTTCTTCTTCCGTAAGAATCACGGACTAATGTCATTGCTGTATAGGATCTTAATGCATCAAAATGATGAGAAAGATTTGCTATTAAATATTTACCACTTTGAGTTTCATCAATACTTCCTTCTGATTTATTTTCTTGAGTTATAATCTCAAAATCACAATTAATAACATTTCCTGCTCTTAAACGTAAATTACAAGGAACAGTTACTTGAATTATTTGTGAGAATAAAGAATTATATCTCATAGTAGATTTTGCAACCCATTCCTGCGGATTATTATTTACTTCATAACCAATTCCAGGGTCAGAACCACCAACATCTAAAATATGAAAATGTGTTCTTGCATAAGATTCTAGATTTGGAATATCAATATCACCTCCTCCAAGAGAAAATTCCAATCCTTCAAGTCTGAATGTTTTTTCTGTATATTCGGACGTTAGAGGATTCCAAAAAATATTACGACTTACATAAAGACCTGATTTTATAGAAGTAATTAAATCATCTCTTTTAACATCAGTTTTTGTTAAAATCTTAAAGTCATTAGCATCATTGTCTAAATTTGCTTTTAAAACTTCATTTTTATAATATGATGCAACAGGTTTTTGTGCTATTAAATCATCAATTGCTCTAAAGTTAAATCCATCTTGTGTCTCATAAAAGAAATATCCAGGATTTCCTCTAGTAGGAACTGTTTTTGGAGCAACTTTTTCACAAAGAACTTTATATAATGATTCATTACATCCATGAAAACTCATAGAGTTCCGACAAGGTGATGTAAAGATTTTTTCTTCAGGAACTTTTAGATAATCTTTGAGCAATCTTCTGACAGAATTTGTAATATTTCCAGTATATTTTGTTTTTATAGGAAGTTGAGTTGCTTTAGAATATCCCGAAAATAAATTTAATATAATACCTTCACGATTTGATTCTTGATTTGGAATTATTTCTTTATCAAAAATTAATGGAGTTTTTGAAAAATTTAATGTTCCATATTTTGTTGCAATTTTAAATCTAACAGATACATCACCAGTAAGTGGTAGTGCAGAACTTAATGTTCCTGATCGTTCTTGCCTATCATATTTTGAATCATATATGACTGCAGATGCAGTATCTGCCACAGTTAATATTGCAGTAACATTTGGAGAAAGAATACTTTCATAATAATCAAAGGTAGTAGCCTTTGTCGCAGTTGGACCATTACCACTAATGTCTACAACTTTTCCATTTTTTATAATCTGAAATATTTCAAATGATGATCTTTGAGATGCACTTGCCATTATCTTAGGTTCTCCATATTGCTGATAGTTGTGGAGTTGATGATGAAGAAGGTGCCGGTGTTTCTATTGGCATTGGATATGGGAAAGGAACAAAAGTTTCTTGGGGTTGAATAGCATATATGAATACTGATTGGTTATTCATACTTCTATTTAATCGATATCCACCACCCTTATTATTTTGAAATTTAGCCTTTTGACTAGGAGTAAGTGTGGGACTTACGGGGGCAGTTGGTTTAGAAGATTTTCCATCCTTTAGACCATTTGCAAAATCAACTAATTCAGAATTTGAAGCACTAAATCCTACACCATTAACATGAAGAGAAATATGAGGATAAACTCCATTAGAAGAACTTATGGATCTACCAGATGCGCCCTGATATCCTAATAATGTCCCCTTTTTAATAATCTCACCATCTTTACTTCCCTGAAGTGGGAGACCTCTAAAATGTCCCATCAATACTTCATACTCTTTCCCACCTTTCATATAACGATAAGCACCATAGTATCCAAATCCACTACCTCTAGGTCCTAAAGCACCAGAAGTTCCTTGCAATCCAACAGCAGGATTTCCATCAGTTCCAGTTGATCTATAAATCATATCAAATGGAGCATAAATGGGAGTTCCAATTCCACCCGGTAAATTCATATTTAATCCAGTTTGCTCTCCATCCGCGTCTCCCGGATTTCCAATATAAGCACCAGAAGCAAAAGCACCGGTTTCTCCGGAAAATTTTCCACCACCATTACCATTTCCACTAGGTCCACCAGGTCCACTAGGTCCACTAGGACTACCACTAGAAGAAGATGTAGTACCAAATCCTCTAGAATCTTTCAGCATCTTTGAGAATGCTATTATATTTTTTTCTTGTTCTTTAGTAGATTTGTGAATATTATCTACTGCTATAGGAAAATTTGTAAATCCATCATTAGCATCTCTTTGCACTTTTTTAGAAACACCACTCTTTTGTGGTGTATATGTTTGTTTTTGTGCTAAAGAAGGAGTTTGTGAAGATCCTTCACTCCTTACTGTTCCTCCAGTATTAAATGATTGTGCCGGTTTTGATGCCGTTATTTCTTTTGTATTAGACTCAGTATTAATAGGACTAGGACTAGAAGATATTGGTGATTCTAATATTGATTGTGGTATTGATGAATCCGATTCTATAGGTTCTATGGGTTCTTCATCAATTCCACTATCAGTTTGTCCTAGAAATTTTTCCAGATTTACTATATCTTTTTCTGCGGCATCCGCATCCTTTATATCTTCATCAAATCTTTTATCAGTTTCCTTTATATTTTTTTCAACTTGATCTTGTTCTGATTTTGGAAATATTCCAACAAATTTTGCAAGTCCTAAAATTGCATTCCCAATTATACCCAATACATTACCGACACCTTTTATAAAATCACTATTAAAAAATTCTTGTATTTTTTCTATAATAATAGGTAAATTATTAATTAAAATCCCAGCGGCAATCAATCCAATAAAATCAAGAATTCTATCAAAAATACTTCTAACAGGAGAAGTGACGGCACTCATAATTTTAGAGAATCCCGAACCAATTCCTAATCTTGGAGTCTCTAGTCGTGTTTCTTCTGCTCTTAATTCTTGTTTCTTTTCTAATTTAAAAAATAAACTTTTCTTATCTGTTTTAAGTTTCTTTAATTGTTTATTAGAAGAAAATAAAGAACTCTTAATATTGGTGACATTAAGTTTTAGTTGAGTGACTTGTTTTTCCATAATTTATCCTATTCCATATAATTCTGGAGTTAACATCATAAATGGATTTCCAGGATTTACTGAAGAAATATTTGGTGCTTCAGTCGCAGGACTCTGCATTTGCGGAATCTGTGGTGGTTTAGATTTTTGAGTCGGAAGAACCATTGGTAAAAATGTCATTCCACCACCAGATTGTGGAACTACATTAACATTAGTGACCTTTGGTGCCTTAGGTGTAAATCTAGCAGGAGATCTACTTCCACCTCCAGTTCCTTCAGAAAGTCTTTTAGTCTTAAGATTTCTTTGATATTTGTCTTGATCTTCTATTACCTTCGAGAATTCTTTATTGACATCATCCTGATACTTAGAAACCATCAAAAGTTTATTGATTCCCATAG
>Ga0257126_1002894_pt1 | contig 11095 bp, 7 predicted proteins | sample SI060_120mmetaG_FD_190151 | JGI IMG/M metagenome (GOLD analysis project Ga0257126, IMG submission 190151) | Marine microbial communities from Saanich Inlet, British Columbia, Canada - SI060_120m | ecosystem: Environmental > Aquatic > Marine > Inlet | place: Canada: British Columbia | collected... | reverse complement strand
AATAGTAAAAAATTTCATAGTAAATTATTTTTATATACAAAAAAATGAATCATATCATTGATGATATTTATATGAATTATCTATTATGTAATAAAGAATTACAAACCTTATTATCTTTTACAAATAAATCAAAAGCAACGATTAAAAAATATATTGATATTAAAGAAAATTTACATGAAGATTTATATCAATTATTTTCAACGAAAAAAATAACAATTGATATTGCGTTGTATTTAATAAAACATGTATTTAATCCAGAACATCAATTATATATCTATCCTTCTTTAATAAATTTAAAAACTCCTGATAAAAAAATTAAAATAAAAGAAGAATGTATTTGTGATATATGTTGTGGTAATTCTAAATTATTTGAAATCACACCCTGTTGTCAAAATAAATTATGTCTTTCATGTTTACGTAAAATTGTATTGTCTTCATCAAAAGATATTCAATTTCAATTATTATCATGTCCTTTTTGTAGACATATATTCCCACTTGATTATTTATATATGATTTTTAAAGTAGGTAATATAAAATTATTCGAACCTTGGAGAAATAAATATGAATATGAATATAATTTCAAAATATATAATGATAAAAATTTTAGATGTATAAAGTATTATTTACAGAATACAATTTATAAATATAAATATAATCTTCAACAAATGATTCAATCCAATCAGATAAATGATCATTCTTTAGAAATGATTAAAGAAGAAATAACAAATCATATTTATAGTGATTGTTATCATTGTGTACAAAAATGGTATGGAAATCATAAACGATTTTATAAAAAGCAATATTCTCCTGAAAATATAAAAATGAAATATATATCTTTAGGAAAAATAGAAAAACAATGTGTAAATAATGAGGTTCCATTAAAAAGGAAGATGTTTTTATGTCAACCTTGTTTTGATAAACATAATTCAGGTGAATTTAAAAAATGTCCTCATTGTGGTATTAAAACATTAAAACCCGATGGATGTAATTTTGTAAGATGTAAATGTGGTAATAATTGGTGTTTTGTATGTAATTTACGTTTACCAAATACTCATGAAGGTCATAATGTTCATTATTATATTGGTTATGGTTCGGGTCCATATGATGACCATTGTAGAATATCTACAAATTATAAAGGTGAAACACATATATTACAAGAATGTAATTGTAAACATTGTCGTGAAAGAAATGGTGCTCCACTATGTAAAAATATAGATTGTTATCGTCCAACAAATTTTAATAAAAAGTATTCGCAAACAAAAAAAGGATTATTTTATAATATATATTGTGATCAATGTTTATGATTCTGAATCAAGCTTTTCAACTTTTAATTTTTCTTTTTCTTTTTCTCTTAATTTTTTTTGTAATCGTTGTCTTGTTTTATTTGAACTATGAGGACCTTTATTCATTTGAATATTTTTTACATCTTGTGGAGGTGGTTGAGGCATTCCACCACCTTGGAACATGCTTTGCATACTTCCCATAATTGAACTAAATAATGGATTACCTTGCATGTTTCCACAAATATCACTTGCTTCTTTTATTAAATTATCTTTTGAATTTGGATCATTTGAAAGTTCATTTTCAATTTTGCTATTTATTGTTTGAAATATATTCATCATATTTTCACCATTTAATAATTCTTCAATTCCACCATTTTCACCTAACATATTTTCAATATCTAATTCTTCAGTAATATTTTTTGCGATTTGACCAATACCCGTATTTTCTAATAAGGATTCCATTCCATCCAATCCTTGATTCTCATTCTCATTCTCATTCTCATTCTCTATATCTTCGGTGGTTAATAATTCATTTAATTTTTTGATATATTTTAATTGTTTAACAGTTTCTTTATCAGAAACTTTTTCATTGTTTTCAACTTGTTGAATAACATCATTCATTTTTTTATCATTTATATCATCTGATAAATGTAATAAACAAAATGTTTGTAAATATCTCCATAATGATTTCTTTGTTTTATGACTTATATTTGATCCCCATATAATCTTAAATGATACATTTTGTAATAAGATTGGATCATTTAAAAATAATGTATGGTCTTCTGTAATGATTTGTTCAATATGTTCTACAACATTATTTATAAAAATACTTAATAGAGTATCATTTTTTAAAGAATAATCTTCTGGTATTGTTTCTTGAAGAGTATATTCATATGTTTTAAATAATCGTCCTTTATATTCTGGGAAAACTTGAATTATATCATTTACAAATGATTTAAATAATTTATTTTGTTCCATTATATCTTATATAATAATTTATATCTTATATTTTTACGCATGATTAAACCATAGGTCTCTGACCATGTCCGGCCCCGTTTCCTATTTCTCCTCTTTCTTGCATCATTCTTTCATAATCATTATCAAATTGTTGTGTTTTTTTACTATTATTTATATATCCATCTTCTTTTACATTAATATTGTTTGCGCTTGTATCAACATGGTCAATTGATGCAAAATTATCATAATTTGTTGGTGAACTATCAAAAGATTCAAATCCAGAACAAAATCCATTTTCACAAATACCCATTATATCACATGAATTTTCTTGATTATTTTCTTGATTATTTTCTTGTGGCTTGGGAATTTGATCTTGGTCTATATTTTGTTTCGTATTTGATTGCTGTTCTAATGATTCTTGAATATTTTGAAATATCTCATTACTTGTTAGAATCTGATTATTTATAATCATTGATGGAACCGATTTTATAACATTTGGGAATGGTTCATTATCAATACAAGTAATTTTAAAGTTTCCTTGTAACTCGGGATTTTGTTTTAAAATAATTAATAATTTACGACAATGGGGACAACGCTTACTAATATATAATTGAGGAAAAGACATTATTAATAAAGAGATTAAAAATTATTGAAAATTTAAACATAAATTTAAAATTTGATAAAAATAGTTAAAATTATATTACCTATAATAATATAAAATGGATTTTAAATTATCAATTGATTTACTAAAAACAAATGAAAATAGTATCACTTTTGATATTAAAGGTGATAATATATTCGGATTAGATAAAAGTATTGTTAATTCATTAAGAAGAATTATATTAACATCAATCCCATCCGTGGCATTTCGTACCGAAATTCAATCATCTGATATTAAAGTTGTTCAAAATGATACATCTCTTCATAATGAATTTTTAATTCATCGTATATCCTTAATACCTCTTTATATTGATCCAGAATCATATGAAAAACAATACTTATTTTACTTAAATATTGAAAGTTCAGATAATCCAATAACAATTATCACAGCAAAAGATTTTGTAATTTATCCAAAAAAAAATGATGCCGATTTAGGAGAAGATATTGATATTGATAACTATGATATGAATAAACCATTAAGTGATAAAGAAAAAGAAAAAATATTTAGACCATTTAAATTTCAAGGAAACCTTGAATACTGTCTGATTTCAGAACTTAAAACAACGAGTCTTGAAAATAAAAAACAAAAATTAGAATTGTATGGTGTTCCAAGTATTTCCTATGCTTATGAACATGCTAAATGGCAATCTGTTTCACAATGTTCTTATATTTTTAAACATGATGATAAATTATTTAATCATATTGCCCAAGAAAAAGCAGCTGTTCAAGGTGTTTCCGATATAAATGAATTTAAACAATCATTGAAAATTAATGAAGGTGAAAGATATTTTGAAAGAGATAATTCATTAAATCCAAATCATTATGAATTTACAATTGAATCAATTCATTATAAAAATTCAAAAGAATTATTTATAGAATCATGTGAAATTATGATTCATCAACTGGAAATATTAAAAAATGAAATTCCAAAAATTTCAAATGATGAAGAATCAATTATTGATCTTGAAACAAACAGTGAGAATGTTTATAAATTAATTATCCAAGGTTATGATGATACATTAGGCAATATATTACAATCATTTATTTCAAGGTATATCATTAATGATGAATCACCTCTTTCTGTTTGTGGTTATAAACGCCCGCATCCATTAGAAGATGTTATACATATGTATATATCTTTTAATTCAAAACATAAAATATCAAGTAGTAGTCAGACACAAAAAATTATTACACTGATTCAAACAATTATTGAAACATGTGATCATTTAATTAAATTATATTCTCAAATTATTCAAGAAGCAAGTAAGAAATTATAATCTTTATTTACACAAATAATTATAAATAAATAACATTCTTTTTTCAGGTAATTCATGTAGATAATCTGAAACAACATTTATAGTTGTCTTTTTTCCAGTTGTTTTATATATTGTATGTAATTCAAAAATTAATGGTCTTAATGGGTATTCAATATCTTTTACCATGATAGTTTTTTTTACAAAATGATTCATATAAGATTGAAATAATAATTGTTTAATTTTATTAAATGTTTCACGATATTCATTAAATAAGTAGCTTTCTTCAGGAAAATAATATAAAAATTCTTTTAAACAATTATTCTGTCGTAAACTTATATAATTCATAAATTTATGATTATGATTCATTTTTAAAGATTTTACATACTCATAATTTGGATTTATCCATTTATATCTCATATTTTTTTGTTTTACTGTGAATCCCTTTATCATATAAGGTAATGTATTTTTATAATTCTGTAAATAATCATATTCCATTCTAGGTAATGGAAATGTATTTCGTAATTCTGTATGTTCAACTGTTTCTAAATTATTTATATCATATTCTTCAACTAATGTAATACAATTATTGGTTATGGGTGTAATAATACGATTTTTATTATGTTGTAACACAAATGAATAACAATGATCTATTTGTAATTGGTCTTTGAAATCTATATTATTTGATACTTCTGAAAATAATTCATTAAATTTAATCTTCCCATCCCATGAATTTTTTCCTCCAATATTACTTCTTGTTGATATCATCCATTCATTATTATGAAAAAACATATTTATCATTGTTCCATCAATCAATATCTCATAACTATTTCCAGAATCATCTGATATTTCATCAATATTTGTAATTATATCTGATTTCATAGGTGGAATACAAACAATACGATGTGTCTTTGTATTAATAATAACACCACGACAATATCTCATCCATGGATAAGTTTTATAATCATAATCACAATTATATTTACATTTCACAAGAGCCAAATTTAATGGATGATAGTTTTTCACATATAAATGTTTTTCTTTAAAATCTTGAAGATAATTATCTTTATTTAAAATATAATCTTGAAGTTCCATAATTATATATATAATTACTAATTATATCATAATATAATTTTAAGTATTATAATTCATAAAAATATTGATAATAATATATATATATAATATTAATGGTGGAAAGTTTAGATAGTAAAGGTATTCAATTAATACAAGAATTAACACAAGAATATGATGAAGAATATAGCCCAGATTCTCCAGTATTTCATCCATCTGAAGAAATTTCTCATACATATAATTCATATGATTTTAATTTAGAAGATAGATTTCTTATTGTATTTATAAATGAAAGTGAAGAACATATGATTGATGTTATATGTAAAATTACCGAAAATGATTCAAGTGAACATAAAATTATATGTATTAATGAAGAAAATAATGATGAAATAATTTTATATTATGATATTGATAATCATATATTGTTTGAAACAGATGATTATGTCATTGATGAATTACATAAAATTGAAGATTTTGATCTGGAATTAATTGAAAAAACAGAATTTAAAATTACAAAAGATATATATGATCCATTATCATTTGATATTTCTGAACAAAAATATAAGGTATATTCACTTCAAGAAAAAAAAGAAAGCTTATTGACAGAACTAATTTCAAGTTATAAAGCATATAATGACAAAAATTTAATGGATTATTTATCAGATGTTGTTAATGTAATGGTTCATATGATTACATATAATCAAGATGATTTAAATGATTATTCAAATTGTCTTCCATTTATTAAAAAAATGATTTATCAACATCAGGTTGATTTACCTCATTGGGTTTTACCTGTTGTTGATAATAAAAAAAAACTTTATAAACTAAAAGAAGAAGACAAAACTGAATATTCCGATACATTTAACCATACATTTGAAGATGATATTATTGCAATATATAATATAAATAATAATTTAGATGAACATTCATATTATAAAAATTTAATACCTTCATTATTATCTTATTCACAACCATATAAAATTTCTGATAATAAAGGTATTCCTCATATATTATATAATGGAAGATATATACGGAATTGTTCAGAATCAACACCTTGTAATCAAATATCATCATTAGTTACATTTGAAAGTGTTAAAACAAAATCACCTTTAATTATACCTGTTTATAAAAATAATGAAACCGAATTTGAAACAATTATTTCAAAAGAAAAATTATCTATTTATGGATTTCATTTAATACCTCATACATTATTGAACATACCATTCCAAACAAAACATTATTCATTATCTGAATTATATATATTATCAAATTATAATACATCTATAAAAAAACTTGATTATATATATAATCATAATACAACAGTACCTCATATTTTAAATAATGAATCAATGAAAATTTCAGATTATACTTCTGATATTCATTCATATTTATTTAATGATGTTGTAAATAATAAACAATTAGGAAATATTTTAAAAAATAATTTTCCAAATTTTTCAGATATTTTACAAACATTGCCTCTTGAAATAATTCTTAATTATTCTGATGTTGAAAAATTGTTATCACATTATGAAATTAAAATAAATGATTTAGATCAAGAAAATTTATTAAATATAAATACAATCATTAAACAAAATATAAAACAATATATACGTGTTTACAACAAAACAGTTAAACGAAAACCAATCAAAAAACTAAAAAAAGTAACCGCGAAACTTACAGAAAAAGAAAAGATACAAAAATCAAAACAATACATTTTTTCATTAACAAATATTCCTAAAAAAAATAATTATATTGAAAAATTTTTAAATGTATTCTCAAGAAATCCAACAAGTAAAGAAGATCCAAATTTCTTATATGAAAAAAATTCAAATGATAAATTATTATGTTCTCATCATCAATATCTCTGTAAATTTCATAAAAATAAAGATGTATTTAATTTTATAAAAACAAATTATGGTGGTTCTTCAGATAATGGTTCAATATATTGTAAGTATTGTCATGAATTTTTATTTTCAGAAGAATTTTCCATTTTAGAAGGTATTTCAGAAGAAGGAATTATAAAAACAAATGAAATCCTTGATATAAATGATGATTTAGTTGATGAATTATTAAGTGAAACAAATATTAAAATAAAAAATGATATTATAAAATATTCATCTGTATTCGGTATTCAATTAAATGACTATGATATACAAAAAATTATTAGTTTATATGATATAATTGATCATAAAACAATCATTGATCTAAGATATCATTCTTCAAATGGTTTTCAAAAGCATCCTATTTATATAAATAATAAGAAAAAATATTCATTTATTAAACCGGCGAAAACAAGTAAAGATAAAGCTCAAAATAAAAAAAATAAACAATTATTTGAAAAAGATATTTCTTTATTAAAAAACTATTTAATTGAATCAAATTATTTCATGATAACAATTCTATTTATCTTATTATTTGTTCAAACATCAATTCCACCCTATATCAATATAAATAAAGATATTCAACTATTAAAAAATTTTGATAAAAATGATCCATGGGATATTATAAAACATAAACTAACTGATTTCATATCAATTCAAACCATTGATATTATTCAAATAATTGGTTTAAAATTAAATAATCATGGTCTCACTAATTTTATAAAAGAAGCAGATATATATAATGAATTACCAACTTTTAAACAACAAATAATGGATGTATTTTCATATATTATAAAATTCCCGTATATAAATAAAAAGATTGAATCATTATATTATTATATCAATGATCCAAACAAATTAATTTATATCAAAGAATATTGGAATTCATATCGTCCACAGTTAGATAATCAGTTAACAAAACAAATTAATGATACAATTATGAATGATACACATAATTATTTATTAAGGAATGGTTCTGAAATATCATATGAAAATTTAGGATTAATTCAATCATTAGAATCGGCAGATATCCAACCAAAATTTAAATTATTATCAATACCATTTACAGAAATTATTAAAAATGAATCTTATAAACGATTATATATGTATTCACTTCAATTACATGGAAATGTAAAAAAAAACCGATACTTAAATCTCTTAACAAAACAATTTTTAAATACAATCATTGATTCTACATATATTCAATCATTATTATCATCCATTAATTGGGATTCATCCACTTCAGAATTTACTAAAATTAATTATTCATTATTCAAAAATATATTTATTAAAGAAATTACAGATTATTATAAAATAAATAATACAAAAGATATTCATATTATTGATATATTTATTCATATAAATTTTAATAATTGGAATGGAATGATGTTAAATGGACACCCAAAAAGATCTTATCATTTCTCAACCCCAAACGTTTATCCTGAAAAATCATTTGAAGAAGAAACATCTGAATTTATTGATAAATTATTTCAAAATTACTGTATTGATAAACATGATGAAATTCAAGAAATAAAAAATGAAACTGATTTTATTCTTAATTTATTATCAGATCCACATATTGAATCAAATATTCCTTGTAAGAATACTGTTCCTAAAACAAGTGAATATTATCATCGTATTTTAAAATATAAAATGAATTTATTACCGATAAAAATACATACACAATTAGATAAACAAACAGTTATTAATAATCGTATATATAAATTTATCACTAAAAATAATTTAATGGATTATGATGCGGATGAAAATTATGAAATTTTTAAACATTTATTAGAAAATAAAACAAATGAAGAATATTCTCAGAATTTTAATACTATTTTGAAAAAAAATAAACATGCGATTGAAATAATTCAAACATTTTTTAATCGTAAAATATCAGAAAATAAATTAAATAAACAACAAGTAAAGCGTTTTAAATATTCATTTGGGAGAACCACTGATTCAATTAAAATATTATTACAAAAGTTTATTGATGAAAAAAAATCATTTCATAAAAATATTTCATCTATGATTTCAATAATTGGAAGATTAAGTAATATTCCTGAAAAAACAGGATGTATTTTCCATAATTATATACCTAAAACATGGAAATTAAGTGATACAAATACCAATTATATAAAAGATTATCTAAATTATAATGAATTTTTAATTCATAATGATATTTATTTACCATTTAAAAAAAATATATCTTATGATGGATTTAATATTTATAAAAAAGAAAAAAAGTATGCTTACTATTTTCAAGGATTGTTTGATTATCTTATGAAATTTTATAAAAATAAACAGATATATTCAATCATTGGAAATGATGATCATTTATTTACTAAAAAATACAGTCAAATATTTCAAAGTTTTTTGTATTTATCATTATTTGTTAGAATCATTGAATATATTGAAGAATTAGAAAATGAAACATCAAATATTTCTTCAGAATCAAATATTTTATTTAAGTCATTAGAAGGAATACATCAGTTAAATTTAAAAGATTCAACAAATATATGTACTCAATTTTTATTTGATTTATTAATTCATCATCTTGAAGAATATTCAGATCCAAATTGGATCCATCAATTATTAAATCTTTCAGATCTATTAGGAAAACAAAGGGAAAGAGAAAAACAAAGTTTAATTAATTCAGAAAAAATGACAAAAAATGAAACAAGAGCAATCGCGATTGAACAACAAAAATGTGGAATTAGTAATTGGCATAAAGATGTTTCTCATAAACATATTGAACATATACAATCTCAAGAATATAGAGATCAATCAATATCTGAAAGAAATGAAAGAATTAAAGAATTATTTTATGAAAATCAAGATGAATTAGAATACCTTGAATCAAAAGGAATCAATACAACTAATATTATGATGATTAAAGAAAATTATGAAGATATTGGTTATGATCAACATGATGTTGACCGTGAAGATGAAGGTTTAGATGATAATGATGATGATGGAGATTACAAAGATAATTAATTATCTATTTTGTAATACATGTTTTAATTCTTTTATAAATTGTTCCTGATTGGATGAAAAATTATCCTGAGAATATAATGTTGGTTGTAAATTAACTCCAAATGATCCTTTTTTAAGTAATCCTATTTTTTCAGATGTTATTTTTTTATTTATGGTTCCCCTAATTAATTTATTTTTTACTCGTTCCGGAATTTTATCCAATTGATATGAATTATCAACACAATATAACATTTCACGATCATATATTCTTATATCTTCAGGTGTATTACCGATTAATCCATATTTCATATCATGTTGTGAACAACAAAAATCAACATGATTAATCGGTTCATTCCATGGATAAGTTCCTTTTACATTAAATCCAGCTAATTTTGTAAATAATGGATAAAGAGGCCAATAATCGGGGTGTAAACGTAATTCATGTTTTGTTCCTGGTCCACAAAAATTATATTCTTTAAAAGGATGTTTTTCTTCACCAACTGCTAAAAAATAAGGCAAACTTATCCAATAGTTTGTTTGAATATTGTGATCTGGATGTCCATATAAATTTAAATCAACACCTTCTTGTTTATATCTTTTTTTTATAATATTTTGCTGCTTTTTAGGTAAACTGTAAAACAATAAATATTCAATTAATATATAAGGATCATAATGAATAATTTTTTGTAGTGATAATAATACTTCTTCACGATTTAAATAATCATTTTCATCCAATGATGATGTTTTAAATGCTTTCTCCCATAATTTTTTTACAGAAAAACCACCGTTTATTAATTTCTTTCTTTTTGAATATTTTCTTTTTTTAGGTGTCTTTTTATTCTTTTTTGTTTTTGATTTATTTATCTGGATCCATTTTTTCATTGTCTTATGTTTTGGTTTTTTCTTTTCTAATTGTAAATATTTTTTACGTGACATTCCTCTAGGAACTTCATCAAACCAAAATGGATAACCACCCATTTGTTTCATAATATATATATATATATATATATATTAT
>Ga0257126_1002884_pt1 | contig 11113 bp, 10 predicted proteins | sample SI060_120mmetaG_FD_190151 | JGI IMG/M metagenome (GOLD analysis project Ga0257126, IMG submission 190151) | Marine microbial communities from Saanich Inlet, British Columbia, Canada - SI060_120m | ecosystem: Environmental > Aquatic > Marine > Inlet | place: Canada: British Columbia | collected... | reverse complement strand
GTGGGCCCAGAGTGATGCCCAGACTACCAACGTGCTTTTTGACGGCTCCTTCAGCAAAAATCGAAGGGGATAACGTCAAATCTTCCTACCCAATGACATCTAACTGCTCGACCTCAGGGGCACCGGCAAGAAGAGCACCTACCTGTTGAAAAGCCGCCGCAAAATGTGGGGTTTCACCATGAGCCTTGAGCGCTGCAGCATCGACATACTGCTCCATTACTTTGTACGTCTGAGCATCTGTTGTGCTTCTGTGCAGCGCATAGAGCATATTACCGGGTTCATCTTCACGCACGCGCTGTGCAAGTTCCAAAAAAGCCGTCTCGAAGGCTTCGTTTTTTCCTTCTTGCACTTTTATCGTTGCAATTAGTCCTATCGCCATCACTTGTTTCCCTTAAATTTACGGTTGAAAAAATTTAGTACCCTGCGGTGCCGGAACAAAGGCTTTGATAAAAATTGTCATCAAGGCGCTGATAACTTTCTGCCTTGGGGGGCCGCACATAAATGGCGTCTTGACCTACTTGATCTAAGTGAAAGCTTTGCGCTCTTAACTCAGTTTTTACCAGTTTAAAGGTACCCGTCGTCTCCAGGGAAGCCTGTAAGCGGATAAACAAGGGGCGCGCATAGACAGGCAGCTCTGCATCAACCAACCTGCTGAACCCTGTCATATCGAAAGTGTCCGGTGAATCGACGGCCAGTGCAACCATTCCCGCTTTACCCTCACAACCAGGCACCTCGACGCCGTACACATTAGAGAGATGAACCTGGGGGTGTTGATTGAGCACCTCAGCAACTTCATTGGTCGACACGTTTTCTGACCGCCATCGGAAAGTATCCCCCGTTCTGTCGACGAACTGAAAGTGGCGAATTCCAAATGCGAAACCCACATCGATTTCTCGAATAAGATCGCCAGTATCAAACCACTGATCGCCGGCTTTCAACACGTCATGAACAACTTTCTTCCCTGTCGCGTCCTTGTTGGTATAACCGTCGAAGGCGTAGTCGCTTGTTATTTCGCCTAGTAACAGCCCTGGCGTACCCGCAGGCACCTCAGTACAGTGACCCTCCTCATTGCGGAGAATTTCATCATTTTCCTGGTCGTAAGCAACCAGTGCCACCTTGGCAAATGTTGCACCAATCGTTTTATCTTTATTAAAGAAATTTGCAAAGGACACATTGCCCTCGCTGCTGCCATAGATCTCACAAATTCGCGCGACTTCGAAACGTGTTTTAAAAGCATCCCAGACATCGGGCCTTAAACCGTTCCCCAGCATTTTTTCCAATGGGTTATTTTTCTCTTGGGGATGTTCGGGCTGCTGATTTAAGTATCGGCACAACTCACCGACGTAGATAAAGCTGTTCGTTTTAAACTGCTGAACTTCAGACCAAAATTTTGAGGCTGAAAATTGGCGCCGCAAAAATACCGAACCGCCCGACAATATAAACGCCAACAAGCCAGGTCCTAGGCCGGTGATATGGTAAATGGGCAAACACAGGTACAGACGATCAGAGGGTTTTACTCGAAAGCCCAGCCGACCCAACACGGTGCTAGCCGCCAACGCTTTTCGATGCAGCATAATCGCCGCCTTAGGGAGGCCAGTGGTACCCGAGGTATAAATATAGAACGCCACCTCTCCGGCCGTGATTTCTCGAGTGATGGGAATATTTTCAACACGTTGATCAGCCATTTCAGCCTTGAGATCTACACACCAATCAGGACAGGTCGAGGTGCCAGAGTCAGAACACCAAAGATAGGCGCCAAAATCGCTCAGGGCTAACGCCTCGCGACTTGCCTCAATGACCGAGGTACGCTCATCGCCAACGATGATGTGCTTAGCTCCGGCTGCTTGCACACAATGCACCAAACCTGCTCCGGTTAGGCTGTTATTGATCAACGCGCAACTTGCACCTAGCTTGAGTGTCGCTAGCAAACTAAGAATAAATTCAGCTCGGTTCTCCATCAGTAACGCAACACTGTCGCCCCGCGTTACACCGCGCGCCTGCAGAACTCGAGCGAAACGATTGACCCATTGATTGAACTCACTATAAGTCCACTCGCGCCCTTCAAAAAACAGCATGGTTCGGTCAGGGTGGGCGGCGACGGCATCTTCGAAGGCGCTCCCCACCGAAATCGCTTCCTCGTGTGAAGGCATTTTAAAATTTAAAGCCGGCAATAAATGACGCATCTCGCCAAAAACTCGAGCAATCTCTTTAATCTTTCGAATTTTTTCCAACATAATTTTGCCCCGAGGCTAAACCCAATCAATCGTATATAGCCAACCCACCGATATTCTACTCTTTGGGTAAATCCACTACCGGCTGCCAATCTACCGAACGGCTCATAAAACCCACCTTTACCTTAAAACGCATCATGCCATTCTCGAGCAACATAATGTCTGCAGGCTTATACTCTCCTAGAGGCGCAGCAAAAACTTCACCTTTCCAGGTGTTTTTTTCGGCATTTTTGACTTTAAGATCTCGTGCCACCACGAAACCAACGGCATCAGGATTTTTGTCATTGCGAACAATAACGCCTGTATTGCTGTTGGCATCGAATTGAATCCAGACCGCCTCGCCTTCCCGCTTCCAAAGCCCCTCAAGGGTGCCCGCCAAAAGCTCACAAGAAAAAACCAATATCAGAACAAACAAGCTATTGCGAAACATCACAAACCTCTCTACTTTCACTTTTCGATTAATCTTATCAACCATTCCTGTTAATACACGCCGATCATTTTCGTTGTTGCGCGAAACGGCAAACCTCCCTCTTGATTAGGCAGCAAAGGCAGCTCCCTTGGCTGCCACATCGCGTCCCAAGCTCCTTGCCCCGCAAGCAAATCCTGCGTCGTTTTTTTAGCCTCATCAGTAAGGCCTAGCCAACGCTCTCGCAACTCATTCAAACACCACACCCGATACCGCGAGTACCGTGCATTCTTAAACTCGATGCCATCGATCTGAATGTCGAAGCGCTGGCGGCCATCGCGCACTGCCTCAGCATTAGCGGTGAGGTAAGGCAGATAGCCGGCGCCGATATCGCGTAATAACGGCTTTATGTCATCAGGCAACGTAGCGAGCCAATCACCTTGAAGATCTTCTTGAGTGGTATTCCACAAGCGTGCGACCCACTCGAGTACTGCGGGAGCCGTTTGGCGCAAAATTTCCAAGGGCACGGGGTCCAGAGCGAAATGACGGAAAAAGGGGCCGGCTAGGCCAATATCAGCCAATGACGGTCTTAGACCCAGCAAGTAGGGCCTAGCGCTAAAAATCTCCTGCAGTTGACCGAACAAACGCCTTACACCCGCCTCCACGGCTGGAATATTAGTTGGCGTGAGGCCATCACCGACTGTGTAGCCCCGACGCTGGCGCTGGCTAAGCAAACGCCGCTTCAACCAGACAGGTAACCAAACGGAGCCCATCACCTCAGTGGCGAGGTGCCATGATGCAAAGCGAGCACCCTCGGTATAGTGCCAACGATAATGCATCGCTGGGCGCCACCACCACTCGTCAGCCCAATCCTCGATAAGATGAGCAATAAAAGCCTGGGCTGGGTCAGATGGTATCAGGGCGTTATCAGAGAACCCTGCCTCAAACCACTCGATCATTTTCGTGGTATCTGTGAGCCAACGTCCATCTGAGAGCTGTACGGCGGGCATCTGCGACACGCCAATCTCACGCTTCAACTGCCGCTCCATGCGCGGAAACTGCATGGACTTAAAGCGATAGGGAATGCCTCGGATGCGAAAGTAATTTTCCATCTTCCCAGTGAAATAAGAAATATTGGAGCCATACAGCGTGAGCGCCTGCTGGCTAGTCACGGGCTCATCCTGTCCAGTCAGCACTAGCTAATTTCTTTCACAATTGTCGCATCACAGACCGCAACCCTTTTTTATTCCCGCTTTGAGTAGAAACATCGGAACGTCAATACCCTAATAATTGGCATTATTAATGTCAATTAATTTCACAGGATGGCAAGCGCAAGGTATTGTGTTTATTGTTACCCTCGCCGAGAGAATCAGAGCCTCCGGGGAACGCTCAAAGGTAACTTGGAACCAAAGTTACCAGCTTATTCATGCAAGGCTTCACCGCAACCTATTGGTTAAGCAAGCCATCGTTCAGAACACCCTTGTTGCATCAAGTCCATCATTGGAGACCGTTTTTGTGGAAATCAATCAAAAAATTATTGTAGTCACAGGTGCCGGTAGCGGCATCGGCAGAGCACTCGTTGAAAAATTTACAGCCGAAGGCGCGAAACAGGTCATTGCTGTCGATATCGACGCCGCAAATGCCGCGGAGACTGCGAGAGCAAGCGCCTGTCTTGCAATGACCGCTGACGTCGCATGCGAAGCCGACATGATTCGAGTTATCGATGACGTTGAGACTCAGGTGGGTCCTATCGATTTATTTTGTAGCAACGCCGGATTGGCGGCGGGACCGAGTGAGCAATCTCCCGATCAGGAATGGCAGATTAGCTGGGATGTGAACGTCATGGCGCACGTTTACGCCGCTCGCCACTTGGTGCCGCGAATGATCAAGCGGGGGGGAGGTTATCTCCTCAACACAGCCTCAGCTGCGGGGCTCCTTAACCAGATCGGAGGTGCAGCCTATGGTGTTACCAAGCATGCAGCTGTCGGCTTTGGCGAATGGTTAGCTCTTACCTACGGCCATCAGGGTATTAAAGTGTCGTTACTCTGTCCGCAGGCAGTTCGTACCGCTATGACCGCAGTAGATCCTGATCAATTGGGTACTGAAGGACTTCAAGCCGCTGCTGGAGATGGCATGCTCGAAGCCAACGTGGTGGCCGATATCGTGGCGCACGGACTCCAACAAGAGTCTTTCTTAATTCTGCCTCACCCCGAAGTCACAGAGTACATGCAACGAAAAACAGCGGACTATGACCGCTGGATCAAAGGAATGAACCGCTTTCATCAGTCTCTGGCAGGAGATTAGGCGCTTTCACTCCCAGACTAGAGCTCGCGAGATATCCCGACGCCAGATCGAAGGTATCTTGAGCTCTCGAGGGTTCATCGACTGATACGATGAACCCCACCTAAAAAGCGCGATTTTGGAATATTCTTACGACTGCCTGCTCATTCACTGTAACGCAGCACCTCACACGCTCGCGTGTTAGAACCAACAGAGCCACCGCTTCATCTTCTGTTGCGCTCACCATTATCCTTTACCAATGCGTTTCGCATTACGTCAATCAATGGAGGCATTATTGGGCTCCAGTAAGTCAGGCCTTGTGCGCAACGCGTTCGTGACCAACCATCAGGCGCTTCTATTCTCAAGCACATATTCACAGCCACAGGTACAAGGCAGTAGCGCGGGCATCGTTGCAACAATGCGTCAAGCCAACACAGCCTAATCTCGTTGGCGCACCACTCACAGTTTTGGCTATTCTGGCTTATGATCACAAGAGATTGCAGTTCAACTCCAACCCAAGAGGCTGCGCCAAAGGTTAAATTGACAATAGATGCTTGGAACACCCTAAAATGAAGCAGATCACACGGCGAAACTTTATCAACGGATCAGCCGCTGTCCTTGGAACTACGGCCCTGCCCTCATCTTTTACCTCAGTGCTGGCAGAGGAAGGCATAACCTATCCACCCAAGCTTACAGGGCTCCGGGGCAACCACCCAGGGTCTAATACTCATGCTCATGCTAGGGCATGGAACGCTAACTTCAGCACTGGCAAGGTGACTGAATTAAAAGAGTCCTACGATCTCGTGGTGGTAGGTGCAGGGCTCAGCGGCCTTGCAGCCGCCTACTTTTACCGAGAACAACATGGGCCAAACAAAAAGATTCTCATCCTCGACAACCACGATGATTTCGGTGGTCACGCAAAACGCAACGAACACACGATCGACGGCCGTAAACTGATTACCTATGGAGGGTCGCAAACTCTTGTCGAGCCCAGAAGCGCTCCCTCGGCGGTCAAAAGCTTGTTTGAGGGCGTCGGCATAAATCTAAGCCGCTTCGATACCGCTTTCGATCAAAGTTTTTACCGCGACCACGGCTTAGGAGCCACTACATATTTCAACGCGCAACACTTCGGGCGCAATACGGTCGTACGGCACCCCTTTTGTAATTACTACAATTACATTGAGGGCCTACCTGGAGCCGCCATTTCTGACGAAGCGGCGGTCGCACAAACACCCTTGTCTGCAGGCGGTCAGCAGCAGTTATTACGTGTCCTAAAGAGCGGTCTTCACTCTCTTGGCGTTTCACCAGAATCGATGGCTGACTATATCAAAACCCACAATTACTTTGACTACCTAACTCAAACCCTGGGTGTTGATGACCCGCAAGTACTGTTTATGGCAAGGCACTCAGGTATCGACTGGTCCAGTGCCAGTACCGAACTGCTCACGATAAAAAAAGCAAAGGAAGCTGGTGCATTGGGCTTTGCGCCTGCCGCGGTTTATGACGAAAATAATCCGTACATCCATCACTTCCCCGACGGCAATGCAGGAGTCGCACGTGCCTTGGTAAAATACCTAGTGCCCGCTGTCGCCGAAGGAATAACAGCAGAATCTTTGGTTACCGCCCATTTTGATTACCGCGAACTCGATCGCTCAACACATGCAGCCCGGATTAGACTGAACAGCACTGTAGTGGACGTTCACCATGCAGGTAATGCAACAGATTCAGACCGCGTCTCAATTCACTATGTGCAGGGTAGTAATACTTACAAAATTATGGCCACTAATGTCGTTATGGCCTGTCACAACGCTATGGTTCCACACATTGTCAGCGACCTACCTAAAGAGCAGGCCACAGCACTACGACAACAACTGAAAAGCCCGCTGATTTATACCTCCGTGGGGTTAAGAAACTGGCGCGCGTTCAAGGAGCAAGGCATTGGGCTGGCTATGTCCCCCGGCAATATGCATCAAACGCTTTTTATGGACTTCCCTGTGAGCTTAGGCGGTTACCAGTACACCCGAGGGCCAGAAGAGCCCTGCGTCATTCAGATGATTAGCTGCCCCTACAGTGAGGAGGTAGGTAAACCTCGAGAGGAGCAATATCGTGAAGCCCGGTACCGCATGCTAGAGATGACGTTTTCAAGTTATGAAGCAGAAGTCAGAAATCATCTCAACGGAATGTTATCCGCCGATCACTTTAACTTTGACCGAGACGTTGCCAGCCTCACAGTGAACCGATGGGCACATGGTTATACCGTAGCAGATCGTGAGGATCCCTCTGCGGGGCCCAACGGCTCAGTTTCTATCGGCAGGAAACCCCACGGCCGTATTACGATTGCCAACTCTGATTCAGGGCCAGAAGCCGATGCCATCGTTGCTATGGAAATGGGCTATCGCGCCGTAACAGAGCTTTGAAATCAGAACTGTCCCGCTCATTAGACCAATGGTAGCGCGGTCACCAGGCAGGGATGCTATGCCAATAGATTTCGTTGAATTTCTGTGCCGTTGAGAGCATTCCTATCAGCGCTCGATTTGGAGTGAAGCGCTCGCTGAATACGCACTGCAGAAAATGGCAGGCACGCGTTCGTTGTGAGAGTACTCATTCAGTCAGCCGCCGTAAGGCATGTTTAAAAGCTGGGTCGAATATTTTAAAGCGGGTAAAACCCTGCTGACCGCTGTCAAGCTCGGTCTGGGTACGTCCACTACCGACAGCGAATTTTCAGATTCAACAAGGCATTTAGCTAGTGCAGACACAGTAAACAACGACCGCGAGTCACCCCACCTAGAATAGTAGCTAACCCTTCAGAAACAGCAGCGCGACAGCCAAGGTGTCTAGAAACTTGGCCACTGAGGAAGCAGCCTATACGGCTGTCAGTGCGGCCCTAGTTGCAAAAGATAATTCTCATTTAGTGACACACTTTTGTGCTCTCGCCCGAAAAAATACAAAGTGTCCAAGTTATCTACCCCCACTACACCGCCACACCGTAAAACGTGTGATCCATGACAAGAAAGGCCTCGTAAACTGCACTAGCACGAAATGACGATCGGTCATTAAAACTGACGCACAGACGTGCTATTTCCCAATTTTTCCATTAGGAGCTACAAATGAGATCCATGAACAAACGCCCATTGTGGCGGGTTTCAGGGCTTGCCCTCGCGGTAACCCTAGCCCAAAGCGCGATAGCGCAGGACGAAGGCTTGGAAGAAGTCATTGTCACAGGTACCCGGCTTGCTGACCGTTCAGCATCCGATTCACCCGTGCCGGTTGATGTCATCAGCGGCAATGATATGCGAGTCAACGGCTCCACTGATTTACAGGATATGCTGCGCACGCAGGTACCCTCATTTGACATTAACACCCAGCCCATCAGCGACGCTGCGACCATTGTTCGACCCGCTAACCTACGAGGCTTGTCACCCGATAATGTTCTCGTCTTAGTGAACGGTAAGCGCCGTCATCGCGGTTCGATTATTTCGTTCCTAGGTGGTGGCATTTCAGACGGTGCACAAGGTGTTGATATCTCGGCAATTCCATCGCTTGCGTTAAAGCAAGTCGAGGTGCTGCGAGATGGCGCGTCGTCGCAATATGGATCAGATGCTATCGCAGGCGTCTTGAACTTTATTTTGCGTGACGACGCCGAGGGCTTTGAATTGGTTGCACGCACGGGTTCAACGTTTGACGGCGACGGCGACAATTACATGATCGCAGCTAATCTCGGTCTGCCTCTTGGAGACCGTGGCTTCGTCAACATCACCGGCGAAATGCGAGACGTTGAAGGCACGGTTAGGTCAGTCGTAAGAGATGACGTAGCAGCGGGTATTGCAGGTGGATATGCTCCAGTCGCGGACTTTCAAGGCATCAACACGTACACCGGAGAAGTTCCGCAATATTGGGGACAGCCCGACGTTGATGACGATGTGAAAATTTTCCTCAATGCGGCATTTGAGCTCAATGACAGCACCGAAATTTACGCTTTTGGCAACTACGGCGAACGTAGCGTAGAAGGCGGGTTCTTCTATCGCAATGTGGTAGGCCCTGCCCGCGGCAGCCAACGTGGCGGTGTTTACAAAGGCCCAGTCGTGGACCCCGCTACAGGTCTTGCAAGCGATACAGGCGTTCCCTCGGTTCTCGTAGGGGATCTAGATGGTGGCAATAGCTGCATCGACGGTATCCCGCTCAATGGTGTCATACCCGATGCCGGACTATTAGGTTCAGTTGTCGCCGACAGCAACTGCTTTTCCTTCATCGAAACAATTCCCTCGGGCTTTGTTCCTCGATTCGGTGGCGATAACGAAGATATGGCTGCCGCGATAGGCATCCGAGGCTCTTTCAACGTGGGCTCAGGCCTTATGTACGATCTGAGTGCTCAGCGTGGCTCGAATCGCACTGATTTCTTCATCAGAAACACCATCAACGCGTCATTGGGGCCAAACACCCCACGAGACTTCGTGCCCGGTGGCCAAGAGCAAACAGAAACCGTTTACAACCTCGACCTCTCTTACGGCTTTGAAGTTGGCTTGGCATCTGAGCTTAACGTTGCTGTCGGCGCAGAGTATCGTGAAGAGGAATTCGACCTCTTCGCAGGTGATTCAGCATCCTACGCACTTGGGCCATTAGCCTCACAAGGATTTTCATCAAGCTCTAACGGATTTGGCGGCTTTCCTAATGACACTTCGGCCAAGCAAGACAACACAGCTGCCTACGTGGATGTTGAGACTGACATCACTGATCGACTGACAGTTCAAGCGGCCATGCGCTACGAAGAGTTCAGCAACTTTGACAGCACGACTAACTACAAGCTTGCAGGCTTGTTTCATATCACCGATTCACTGCGTGTACGTGCTGCCTTCTCGACAGGCTTCCACGCTCCCACAGCTGGTCAAGCCAACATCACTAATGTGACGACGCAAAACGTCAACGGTGTGTTGATCGACCAGGGAACGCTACCGCTGTTCTCACCTGCCGGTCAGCTTGGAGCTGACTTCATCGAGAGTGCTGGCGATGGCAGACCTGAGCTGGGTCCGGAAGAGGCGGAGAACATCTCCTTCGGCGTTGCGTTCGACATTGGCAACTCGACTTGGACCATCGACTATTACGACATCGATGTAGAAGATCGCATTGCACTGGGCGCTAACGTGAACTTCCTGTCAGCGCTTAACTACGCCGGCGGTGGCACCACCTACGGCACAGTAAGTGAGGCCTTAACGGGACTAGACTCGGCTGGAATCATCAATCGGCAAGATTTTATCGGTCTTGACGATCTGTCTCAGTTCCGGTTTTTCTCCAATAGTTTCGACACCCGCACTAAAGGCGTTGATCTCGTCGGTAATATGAATTTCGACCTAATGAGCGGCAGCTCCACTGTTACTGTAGCGTTCAACTACAACGATACTGAGGTGACCGACCGAGGAACGATTAATCCGATTAGCGATGGACGAGTAGAAGCCTTGGAGGATCTATTGCCCAACGTAAAGGGTAATGTCGCTTGGTCCCACATGCAGGGTAATTGGCGCACCTTGCTGCGTGCTAACTACTATGGCGACTGGAAATCAACGAGCAACGGCTACGACGTTGATGCAGCGATTCTCGTCGATGCGCAAGTCGCATACCAAGTTACTGATAATTTCGAATTGGTGGCTGGTGTCGACAACTTGTTTGACGAGTATCCCGACAAGACCCCAAACCCCGGCGGTCTAGGGCAGCTCTATCCTGAAGACAGCCCGTTCGGATTCAACGGCGGTTCGTGGTACCTACAAGGGCGCTATGCTTTCTAGGCTAAGTGCACTTTTTTACATCTCCAATGGACTCCAGCGACATTAGCCTGAGGTTCGGAGTAGCGAGAAAACCCGAGCAGGGCTAACACCCTGCTCGGGTTTTTACTTTTTCTCACAAGAACAAATCTGTCTGCTCGGACCTAGCTACGCAAAGTTTAGTTGCCATCAGCAGACATAGCCTTCCATGCAGGCTCCCGCAATCGCTCAGCTTTAATCTGCCAGACAACCAATAAAGGCTCTAACCGGCCTACTCATAATCGATTGGTCGCAGGTTCAAGTCCTACTGGGCCCACCACTTCACTGCGTTCGTGCTGGACCTCAGCGGACTATTCCAGCCCGCGCGCAAAGCGCTCGGTCGTTCACCGGCTCGAAGCGATGCTTCTCGAAACCCCGGTTCACCCTACTGGGCCCATCACTTC
>Ga0257126_1002882_pt1 | contig 11118 bp, 7 predicted proteins | sample SI060_120mmetaG_FD_190151 | JGI IMG/M metagenome (GOLD analysis project Ga0257126, IMG submission 190151) | Marine microbial communities from Saanich Inlet, British Columbia, Canada - SI060_120m | ecosystem: Environmental > Aquatic > Marine > Inlet | place: Canada: British Columbia | collected... | reverse complement strand
TGTCACCGTTTTTTCGGTTGAGCGGCTACTGCGGCATTTTTTTGAGCAGTATTTGACCTGTTCCCAATCGCGCTCCCATTTTTTTCGCCAGTCGAATTCGCGCAGGCAAACGGGGCACAGCTTTGATGGTCGGTTTCGTTTATGCATGTGTGCTCATAACAGAGTTCAGCGAGATCAACTATTCGAATGGAGTTATATCAGAATATGCGCTGTGAGGCGAAAGCGGGCATTGCGTGCTGGGGCCCCGCTCCGTCAGTTTGTCCTTGTATAGTGGCTTTGCTGCAAATAGACTTGCGTCGAACTGAGAAACGATAGGTAATTATCAATAACGGTCTTTCAGAATGCATGCAAAAAAATTCAAGCAACTGTTTCTTCATATCGGACTAGGCAAAACAGGCACCACAACTATTCAACAAGACATTCTGGCTAACGCCGAATTGCTTGAGACCAAGTACGATGTGCATTATCCGCGGCGCTTTTCTCACGCTGATCGTTATGAAGGCAACCATTCCGTTCTACTTCGGGCTCTTTTTTCCAACGCACCAGCGGTTCGCCAAAGGTTATCTGCAATTGGTATACCCGATCAGGAAGCGATCGATAAGTTTAATAAGCTTACGATGAATCGACTTTTGCGCAGCTTTGAAAAGACTTCAGCGGATCAACTACTACTTTCCGCGGAGAGTGTAGGGCATTTTCGGCAGGCTCAAATGACCGAGCTCTTTAGCTGGCTAAACGAGCTTTCCGAGTCGATTACTGTAGTTGCTTGCTTAAGACATCCAGTGCACGCACTTTCAAGCGAAATCCAGCAACGGTTGAAAAAAGGCGAAGACCTGGAGACTATGTACACTAATCCCCCGCACTATCTGTTCAAAAAGCTGTTTACGAGACTCGAAAATGCCTTTGGCAAAGAAAATTTAATTGCATACAGCTTCGCGGATGCTGTGCAACAAGATTGTGGACTGACGGCAGCATTTTTTCGGCAAATAGGGATTGTTGCAGATGACGATTTCCCCAAAAGCAAACCGATAAATACGAGTATAAGCCATGAAGGCGCACTACTTTTAAGCAGTGTTAATCGACAACGCCCTGTTATGCTTGAAGGCGCCAGAAACCCAGCGAGAAATTTGGTCGATCTTGACTATTTTAGAGATCTACCCGGCAGACCATATCGTGCGCCAGCAGAAGTTTATAACTTGGTTAAAGAAAGTGTCGAGATAGATGTCCAATGGGCCCAACAAGAATATGACATTGACCTTGGTCGCCCTGAACAAATAGAAGTTGAAAGTTATAGAAGTTTCAGTGAACAGAGCATCGATTTCATTGCTGACCAGTTGGTTCAGGGAGGCAGTCAACGCCATTCGCTTATTCGGCGCCAGCGACATCCGCTGACACAGAAAGTTATAGACATTGTCGCTCACCCCTCTCTGATATTTTACAAAGCGTTGAGCTTGTTCGGGATTGGGCGGCTGTCGTCTAAATAAAGGGGAATGCCAAGTTAGCTGAACTAAATAGCGAGAATCGGCACATGAATACCTATTAACGTCAGCGATTATTTCCCGAGATCAGTAGCTACGCAGCCCGACCTTACTCTCGTTTCAATTTAAATATCCGCGATATCGAAGATATGCTAGTCCAAATAGGCGCTGATGTATTCAGGCGGTACTGACTTGGTACAGGTCACTCATTCTTTGACTCCGCACACTGCATGCTGACTATTGCATTCTTTAGCTTTCCGTTTTTTTTGTCATGACGCATTGAAATCTATAGGTGACGATTTTCGTGGCAAAAAAATTATCCGGGGATAGGAAAAATTTTTTTAGAATTAACGTTGCAATAATATTGTCGAATGTAGTTATAAAATGAACTGCATAGCCCATTTACCGAATAGCTGTTAAAATAAAATCGCGAAGGAATGTTCAATGGATGCGCTGATAATCAATGAATAAGCTTGATTACACTGATATTTTCGATTTTCGCGGGGCTCACTATAACCGGGCTTGCCGGGACTACCCTATCGCAAGATTATTGGAGCGCGCTGCTTTGTTATCGCGTCTTGATTTAAGCGATAAAACCAGCTTTTGTGATGTTCCTGCCGGTGGGGGATACCTCGCAGATGGTGTCGAAGAATTACAACGCAGTATTGCCATTAGTTGTATTGAGCCTTCAGCCACTTTTGGTCAAATGATTGACTCCTCTTTTACTACCGTGAATTGTCCTGTCGATAGTATTCCTCTTGCAGATTGCAGCTTTGATGCCATTGGCAGTCTGGCTGGTCTGCACCATATTGCCAACCGTCGTCCCGTATTTAAAGAATGGAGCAGGCTATTAAAAGCCGGTGGCGAATTGGCGGTTGCCGATGTTGCCTTGGGCAGTGTGACTGGAGATTTTTTAAACGGTTTTGTTGATTGTCATACGCCTCAGGGTCATGACGGTATTTTTTTTGCAGCGGGCGAATTCACCGAATTAATGCAGGAGCAGGGTTTGGAAGATTGCAATGAAGAAGTCGTGAAGCTTTATTGGCAATTTGAAAAACGCGAAGGTGCCGCTATTTTTTGCAAAGACTTATTTTATTTAACCACAGTCGAAGTTGAAGACGTTGCCATCCAATTGGACAGATTGGGATTGCACTTTTCAGAAACTAACAATCAGTGGTAATTGCCCTGGGAATTAATTTACGCAAAAGGCAAAAAAACTTAAACAGTGCATTTTGAAGAATAAAATTTACCGTTATTTTCCCTTTCTATTTCGTTTTCCATTATAACAGTCAATTTAGGCAGGTAAGAAAAATGCTGCTGAAAGGCTTCCTCAACCTGTTGTTGCAAACTATTGGTAAGCTCATTAGCTAAATGCACCAAACGCACGGTAAAATTTTCAACGTCATCCTGAATCACCTGATACTGCCGCATGCCTTCAATATTTCTTAAGGCAACCGATAACTCCGTAAAAGGCACGCGCTCACCATTGCGATGCAATAAAGAGCCACGAATTTTTCCGAGAATAGTTGAAAAAGCGGGGAAATCAATTTTACCGCAGGGGCATTCGCCCCAGGCTGCTAGGTCACCGATATCGTAACGTATCAATGGCATGGCCGTATTAAAAAAATCAGTGATGACAACCCGTCCGACTTCACCTTGCGCACAGGGTTCGTTATCGTCATTTAAAATCTCTACTCCGAGTTTACCAGCTAGCACGTGATGATACTTGGGGTGATGGGGGCAACGGCCAGCAATCATGCCCACTTCTTGCGCACTATAAGTACTCCAGATTTGTGCATTAGGAAAAGCTTGTTTAATTAACGCTTCCTGATAAGGCTCAAACACTTCAGCGAAAACACCAAACCGCTGGACAAAGTGCATATCAAGGCCCTGCTCAAAGACTGCATGACATAAACGCTCAGCGTTGCTCGGATAGGTTGTAATGGCGGTTGCCTGATGCTGTGTAAAACGCTGCTTAATAAAAGCCAACTGCTCAGCCACCGGCGTTTTGACGTCCCGACAGTCTTCTTCGGGATTATCGGTATGTATAAAACGGGTGACTCCAAGACGTCCCCCCAACCAGGATATAAAACGGTTAGTAACTTCACCTTCTAACGCCATACGATCTTTGGACCAGGCAGTTTTGACCGGTACGCCGGTAGAACCTGAGGTGGTGGCAGTGACGGCATGACCGTCTAACAGTTGATCATTATTCTCGAGAATGTCGACACGGCTTAGTAAGGGCACACTTTCTTCGCAGTTTTGTAGCCATTTCCGATAGAATGGATGATTATCTTTTGCCCAGGCGGTGATCGCTTTAAATTGCTCTTGAGCGTAAGGGCGGCGCTCGAAAGCTTTGGGGGTCGGTATTTCCATTATGGTTCGAGCATAGCAAACTTTTATCTGATTTAGTGGGGGTAAGTATAAGAAGTATAAATGGGGTGTCGGGAGTGACTGGTCGTCCAGAAAATAGTCTCGGGTCCTGAAATGCTGGAAGACGGTTCGGGCAGTGCTTTTGGTGGTACTGCCAAATTAACTCCCCGAAGTTGATACACTCGGCCCATGAATACAGACAAGCGCCACCGCTTTCAGCCAGATATCATTTCCTATGCCGTCTGCCTCTACTATCGGTTCAACCTAAGTTACCGAGACATCGAAGATCTCCTGGCTGAGCGAGGCATCATCGTCATTCGAGAGTCGATCCGACTGTGGTGTATCAAATTTGGCGCGTTATACGCCAGGAGGCTGAAACGAAACCATCGCGGATACGGCGACACCTTCTACATCGACGAGGTCTTTGTGAAGATCAATGGCAAACGACACTATCTGTGGCGGGCTTTGGATCAGGACGGTGAAGTCGTTGATGTGTATCTACAGGCCAAACGAGACGGGGCTGCTGCGAAGCGGTTCTTCAGGCGTCTACTACGATCACACGGAGGAGATCCCAGGAAGATCGTGACCGATAAACTACGCAGTTACGGTGTAGCGCATCTTGAAATGACCCCCGAGACGATCCACGGTACTAAGCAGTATGAGAATAATCGGGCTGAGCAGTCGCATGAATCGACCCGGGTCAGGGAGCGGGGAATGCGTAAGTTCAAATTGGTTGGACAGGCTCAACGGTTCGTGAATGCCCATGCCGCTGTCAGTAATCTATTCAATCTTGGCAGGCACCTGGTCAGGGCTCAGCATTACCGTGAACTTAGGATCAGTGCGTTTACCGAATGGAAAAGGGCAGTTGCTTGAAATTGGGCGGCAGATTACCTTGGTCTCAAGAAGTTAATTTGTCAGTACCGGTCAGCTACCTCCGCCAGGGTAAAAATCCTGCTAAGGCAACACGCAGGTAACGCCCATGTTATCGAGGATGATTTGCTGATCGGCCTTATCCGTCAGGCCATCTAGATTAATATCGTACCAGCTTGATTGGCCGCTCGTTTCCTCTTGCCAAAAAGCCCATGCGTCGAGGTCTTTATCATCAATGACATAGTCCATGTTCCCATCGCCGGTGCACTCGGGTTCGCCCGCCAGTGCTTTATCCATCTGCAGCGTGAGTTGTTCGTAGTTTGTTTGTTGAACCGCGTTTAGTTCGCCATCGCCACGCGCTAACAAGTCGCTCGCCGCTAGATTGTCTAAATTCCCGTCAGGACTAGCGGTGCCTGCTGATAAGGCGTACATTTCGAAACGTGGCTCAAGTGCACCACCTGCGTCACAATTTGGCTCTTCAAATTTTAAAAGCTTAAAGCTGTCATTCCTTATTGCCGCTTGAGTCTCGGCCAAAATATCGACTGTTGGCTGACCGGTGCTAACGAAATAATCATTCACAGCACAGCAAGATGAGAAAGACTGCCCCTCCACTACACCACCTTCACCGTACCAATCACCGCCTTCAGACTTACAAACGGCCTCCTGTGGGAATAGCTGAAGACACACACTCAAATCTGGAAGGATGCAAGGGTCCGGGGTCTGATTCTGAATATTACGGCCCGAGTACGTGAAATTAAATTGTCGTTGTGGTTTCGGGTTTTCCTCAATCATGTAGGGAAACAAGTGACGGATATCCAGCCGCAAATGCTCAGGCGCCGTTAATTCGTGTTCACCTAATACCGCGAAAAGGTGATAGAGATCGATGATATTGGTCATTTCGTTGACGATACGTCCCGGCTCCACAACGTAAGGGCCTGCGACAATCATAGGTACCCAAACACCCCCTTGGTAAATAGTAGCCTTTGCTCTGCTCGGCACAAAGGGTGCCTTGACGGTAGTGCCCAGACTGCCGTTGTCACCAATAAACGCGACAATGGTGTTGCTTGCAGCGTTGTAAGCCATCTGACCATCATCTGCAATATTCATCACGCCTACGGTGGTGAGTAATCGACCAACCTCAGCGTCGATGGCCGTCAGGTTTTGATTCATCAACTCTCTAATATCCCGGGTCCCGTTACAAGTAGTACCTGACGGAAGCGGTGTAGCATCGGGAATCAAGTCATCGGGCACTGGTTGCAAAGGTGCATGGGCTGCAGAATAACCGACAGTCATCATCCAAGGCTGTCGACCTGTTCGGCTTTGTATCCAATCAATAGCAAGGTCGGTTTCAAGTTTGGTTCTATGTAGTCGAGTTCTTGAGTCTGTCACTGGAATTGCTTTTGCGCCGAGCGCATCATTCACAATTAGGTCTGCAGTGTAGTAAGCGTTTGAGCGGGAAAAATCAATACGACTGGGTGCTTCACTCTCACAGGCATTATTGGGATCAAGAATGCCCCCGCGATCTAGGCAGACTTTTCCAACCGAACTTGCTCCCCCGTCTGCCAACACTTCACAAGCACCATCAGCGGTATAGCAAGCGCCAGTATCGGCCCCTTGCGGATGCTGGTCACTGCTGGGAATAAAACCACACGTGTATGGTTCTGTGGATGCATCAAGATTACTGAGGCCCGCCGAGGCGTCAATAGGACGAGGTCCACCATCTAGGTAACCAGCAAAATAGTCCCACCCCAGCTTGGCAATGGTCTCATTCCCCATGGGAAAGTTGGCAGGATTAACCGATGATCCAGAGGCGTGGATTTTGCCCACGTAAGCGCTTGCATAACCAGAGCGCGCTAGCACTTTTGGCAGTGATCTTTCATACGGGGACATCTGAGAGTTGGCCAAGTCGGTAGATACAATCGCCGTATAGGTCCTAGTGCGCGTTGGATAGCGCCCTGAGAACAAAGAAACTCTCGACGCTGAGCAGGTGGGATTGGACCAGGTATTAGCAAAGCTTACGCCAGACCCCGCTAAACTATCCAAAGTGGGCACAGGTGGCGCGTCGGCGCCTCCGAAGCCAAACGAGCGAAATTGATCAACCCCGACATCATCAGCAATGACCAAGATAATATTGGGCATTTTGTAACTCGCTGAACCGGGCGTTGTTTCATCATCTGCCCTATCTTCCCCATTACAAGTTACTGATGTGTTCTCGATCTCATCGTCATCTAAGGCGCCGTTTTGATTACTATCGACGCCACTTTCCGTCACAAAACCCCCGGCGCTACAACGCTCATCTGTTTCACTTAGTTCTGTCTGCGCAATCAATGAATTTGCGCCATTCGCCCCGTCAACGCCGTTAGTTCCGTTTGAACGGTCATCCCCGGAGCAGGCACCTAAGCTGAGCAGGACAAATATCGATAATGGCAGTTTTCGTGATGGGTGAGCATTACTTATCAACATGTCGTTTTCTCTAGTTAGAACAGATGAGCTAGAGCTCTTTTGGGAGCAGGCTTGGGCGGAGGCGCAAACTGCTGGCCAACAAATTGCTCAAAAAGTATATGACTATTTTGCGTAGGTTGCCGAAATGGATTCAAGTATAAGAAGTATTAATGAGGTGTCGAGAGTAATTGGTTGTTCAGAAAGTAGTTTCGGGTTCTGAAATGCCGGAAGACGGCTCGCGCAGTGCTTTTGGTTAGTGCTCGCAATTCAGGTCTTGTAGATCTTTTTTGCTCACCTCCGAAACCTGGCACGAACAACTCTGTACCAACGAATTCCTCACTGGCTTCCTTGCTGATTCAGTGAAGTTGAACTGGAATCCTTCCCAGGGAAATGAGGCAATGTACCCCAGGGCAGCCTCTCTTGATGCTGCGCATCAATTCACCTTGTCTCAGGGGGCGCTCGAGATGGTGGTGTCAGTAGCGGCAGTGAAGGGGTGGCCAGCTCTTTATCACGTAAGTGAGCCAGGATCCTGTCGATGATGTCTTGATCCTCAATGCATGGCCTGGGCCGTCACCTGTTCACAGATATTGGGGAAATACTCCGGTTTGCGGGCTATAAGGGCATCAGCTCTGCTTGTTTCAGCGGACTGCTTGGCGTAAATGTCGCCCTCCTATTGCATCTAGCAGCAAGCTTAAGATCAAAAACAACCAGAAAGGCATGACGGGAACCGGCTTTACCGGTGTCGCCTGGGATGGGCCCATGGCGCCATTCATCACACCCACTGTTACCGGATTCGATATCTTACTTTGCAATGGATCTGCGTCGAGCGCGCTGTCGTTGTCGGTAATCATATAACGCACTATCGATCCATCGATTGTGGCGCCGTCTATCAGCGTGAGCTCTCCGGTCGATGAGACCTTATAAACAGATGCGCCGGGGGGTAGCACCATTCCAAAGTCGCGGCTGAAGCACGCGCCAATCAGGCTTCGGCATGCGTGGCAAGTGGCGGGAACTGGGGGCGATCCACCCAAGGAGTGGTCTTAACTTTAGGGAAAAGTCATACAACTTTCGATCGAAAAGCCCTGTTCTAATTTCGATCCTCAGAGACTGGTTTGATGAACATCTATCTAGGTTTGTGCTATAGTATTGTAGGTATGAATCTAGTTATTAGATACACCAGAAGGATTTACCGGGAGATGGAGACATTGTTTCGCTATTGTCTTGTTTTACTCTGTTTTTTTTCGTTAGTAACCGCCTGTGGTTCCGGTGAGCAAACAGGGGAGTTTGTATCTGATGGGCTTTTTTGTGATCAAAAGAAGTGGGTATTCACGTCACAGGCGGAGCTTGATAGCTTCTCTGGTTATCCGTGTAGCACAGTAGGCAGTCTTAAAATTAAAGAGACAGTCGCTGGAGATATCATAGATCTTTCGGCTCTCTCTGGTGTGACTAAGGTGCTGGGTGATTTACAGGTCTTTGACAATACTGCATTGGAGGATCTGAGTGGTCTAGATAATCTCTTCTCGGTAGGTGGTAATGTTGATTTCTTTAGAAATGAAAAATTAAGTTCACTACACGGGCTTGAAAAGCTAACTGAGGTTGGTGGATTTTTAGATGTTAGTTTTAGCGATTACCTGCACAATATAGACGCTCTGGCGGGACTTCAATCAGTTGGCACGAAACTACGATTATTTCACTTGTATGGATTGCATGACTGTAAAGGTATTGAGCCGATTTTTTCTCGCTCGAATGAAGATGCTGAAAAAATCTTGGTTGGTGCAGGTTCGGACTTGCCGCGTAATGGAACAGGCGCAAATAGTATCGAGGCATGTATTAATAGCGCCAAACAAGAGGAAGAAGGTAGCCAGTTGGCTGGATCTCGTCCTAACGTCATTTTGTTTCTGATGGATGATGTCGGGATCGACCAGTTAGGAACCTTTGGCTTTGGTGGCATTAATCCACCCACGACACCCGGACTGGATGCAATAGCTGCCGCAGGTATTAAGTTTACCAATGTTTGGGCAATGCCAGAATGCTCGCCGAGCCGAGTAACATTAATTACCGGCGATTTACCGATGGTCAATAACGTAACCGGCGCGCTGGGTCCAAAAGATCTAGCCAACTCTCAGTTGTCACCCTATCAGCAGACATTACCTAAACTGCTCCGTAGTGTCGGGTACACCAGTGCACTTGTGGGTAAGTGGCATATGGCTGGACCTGAATATAATAGCGCAGAATATTTGACGCCATTGAGTGCTGGGTTCGATTATTTTCTAGGCAACATAGAAGGTTTTTTGCGCTCAGTGGACACCACCGCCGGAGGTGTGGCGCCGGTCGGGACGTATAGCTGTGGGTTTGTGCCAAACAGAACAATAGATACCGTGGGAGGCGCTGATTACGGTGCATGTTATTCCGTTTCTGGCGATTGTGTTGAGCTAGATGTTACCGGGGCATCTGAGTCGCCAGGACGCGCCTGCATGGAGTCTGGAGGTCTATTTGATCCTCTTCAAAGTTGCGCTTTAGCAGCGCCCAATTATTTAGATTTCAATCGAGAGAATGCCTATTATGTGGCCGAACTAGAGGCTATGTCTGGAGATTTCCAGACGCCAAACTCGGTAAATTTTGACCGCTTTATGGCACGTGGGTACCGGACGCAAGTGGAGTCAGATGCTGCGCTTGATTGGTTGTCGACCCAGAAGGATGAGGAGAAGCCTTACTTCCTTCTGGTGAGTTATAGCGCGGCACACACGCCGCTGCAGCAGGTCCCAGAAAGTTATAAAGGTAAGGGGATTGCCACGGCATCTGATCTAAAATGTGATGATCTTCTTGATCAAAGACTGTTGCAGAGCGGCACAATTTCAGTGATTTCCGAGGAAATTCTCCGGGTACTGACTGACTCAGGCTTGGTAAATAAAATAGGCGATTCAATTGCATATACGGAAGAGGCTGACAACACTCTAATTATCATCCTAGGTGACAATGGCTCGCTCGGACCTCAGGTGCGGTTGCCTTTTGATGGAACTCGTGCGAAAGGAACAGCCTATCAGACGGGAGTTAGAGTTCCTCTTATTGTTGCTGGGCCAGATATTAGGGATATTGGTGTAGATAGGGCTGGGCAAACTAATATCGCCGACATTTACGCCTTGATTATAGAGGCGGTTGGTCTGCCTTCTCGATCTGAGAATAGTCAGTTTGCGGGCATTTCGCCTTTGCGGTCGTTGGATAATGCCCAAACTTCAGTGCCCCGCCATCTCAATGCGGCCAATGCGCGACCCAATCTACAGGTCTCAGACGCGTTTAATCCGCCATGTGAACTTGCTGAAGCTTGCACTACCGTCCCCACGAATAAGGGGGTTTGTGAAGACAACAACGGTACTTGGTGGGGTGCGAATGCAGATGGCTTCACGTCATCTGGAACAGCTATCCCAGCGGACGGATTTAGTCAGTGCTGGATGGTTAATGAGTACCTGAGGAGTATCAATGAGCCATTACTCAATATAACTCCAACGGTATCTCTCGCGGTTGCAACAGAAAGCTTCAAATATGTTGAATCGTCCTTTGTTGGCTACGATGAAACCATCGACGGGCCCGCTGAAGTCGTAACTAAAGAACTGTTTCAGATCATGGATTCAAGTGGCCGCTTGGTATTGGATCGCGAGATATTTAATCTCCTCTCTGAATCTGAAAATTTAACTGATGAGCAAAAATCAGCTTACGGTTATCTCTCCCTACAAATGGAGAGTTACAAAGCAACAGGTGCTTTTTGCAGGGAAGATGGTAATCGAGATGGGCGCGTCGATGAACTGGATGTTGATAATGTTCGCCAGGAAGCTGAAGTGTGGGCCGGTTCTAGTCGGTATGACGTGAATATAGATGGTCTTACTAATAGACTGGATATCGATGCAGTCATTTCTGCTCAAGGGCAGTGTGACATTAAATGATCGGCTCTCTGGCTGCAGTG
>Ga0257126_1002878_pt1 | contig 11122 bp, 13 predicted proteins | sample SI060_120mmetaG_FD_190151 | JGI IMG/M metagenome (GOLD analysis project Ga0257126, IMG submission 190151) | Marine microbial communities from Saanich Inlet, British Columbia, Canada - SI060_120m | ecosystem: Environmental > Aquatic > Marine > Inlet | place: Canada: British Columbia | collected... | reverse complement strand
GATAAAATAACAGAATCGCCTTCAATCACTTTAAATGCGGAATATGATTTTTTGTCTTTAATGACCTCCATAAAATTATTTGGATTTATTCATAGATGAATCGGTTTGTAACAAAACTGTAGAACCCCTAATAAAGTATTGTTTCAATCTGACCTCATAACTCTGGCAAGTCCTCAACATCCAGCTCCTTCACTTCTAATCCCCTTAAATAGGTAAGGGATACTTTCATCTACTTGCTTTAGACAAAAAAAAAGCCCCTTCCGAAGAAGAGGCTACCTATAGAGATATGTGGTTAAGCGCTTAGGATAACTAAAAGAATCCAAGTTCCCCAGCCTCCAGCATTAGCCGTTACGGCTTTAGCTCTCGCTTTATTTCTGTAACATTCTATGTACTGGTAGTCTTTCATTAATTCCGTATTTCCTGACATTGCGATAGTCCCGAAATCATTTGCTGGATGAAAGTCTTTGACATATTTATGAATGATTGCAAATGGTCCGAAAAGCATTCCTCCTAAAAAGTTGATTGCCGTTTTACCTCTCATTTGAGCATCCATTGTGCCCGCAAGACAAGGATTATCTTCTTCAAGTAAAGTTAATAGCTGCTCTTTATTGTGAGTGTAGTTTTGGTTGTCAGAACCCAGGTAAAGTGATTCAATATTTTTGAACGGCACAGAATAACGCTCATCGTTTAATTCAAAAATCACTTTTGATTTCTTAACTTTTTTAATTTCAACATCGTAGGCCTTGCCATCAATGGTGATTACATCAGCGAAAGTGTAAGCACTGCATAAGACGAGTACGAGTAAAAGAAGCTTTTTCATTTGATTTTGTTTTTATGATTATTAATTGGGTTGTTAAGGTAATAAAAATTCCCTTTTACCGATTTAAGCATTAATCTTACACGACGCATTACTTATTCGTAACCCTTATAGCTTCGTTTAATTGCTGAGCTACTAAACTAAAATACTTATCCGCTTTCTCCAGTGGTTTCAAACTGTATATCCCGTTAAGGATTAATGCAGTTCCTGTAGCAACACTAACTATACCAATTATATCAAAATCCCCTTCATTATATAGATAATAGTATTCGTCATTTGGATTCCAAGGCCACCAAATGGTAAATCCGATACCAATAAAGTGAGAACCCGCTACAATTTTTACTCTATTCAGATTTTTGCTCGTATTTATCCGGCCTGCGTATCTAAGTTTTATCGCTTTAGCAAGTCTTCTTTTTCCAACGTTATAGTTGATTGTCATATCACTAACCTGTTCCATTGACAATTCTTCTCCATTCTGAGTGAAGGTTCCATTATCGTATTCAATAAGGTCTTGGCTGAAAGCAGAGATTGATATCAATACGGCTACAATTGTAGTTAGTAGTTTCATAGGTGTAAGTGATTTTGTATAGTACGAAGGTAACAATTTTGAATTCCACCGTCATAAGATGTAATCTCACGTACAGACACTTTTGCTCCTGTATCCCTAAAAAGGTAAACTCATTTCCGCTTATAAGTTTCATTGCTGGGATATATTTACAACTCTGGCAAGTCCTCAACATCCAACTGCTTCACTTCTAATCCCCTTAAATAGGTAAGGGATACTTTCATATCGCTATGTCCCATCACCTGCTTTTGACCTTATGTTTTTCAATTTCGTGACCGTCCCTACTATCAAAACAATAAAGATTGTCCAGGAACAAATCCATTTGAGTGAATTAACGGCAGAGCCAAGTTTAATAAATCCTTCAGATAACATCTTGCCTTCCAGATAATCCAAAATCATTTGGATTTCAAAGTAGTTTTCCATCCAATCAAATGTTACGGCGAATATCACAGGAGTTAACCATAAAAGTTTTCTTCTACTGAATAACGCGTTAATCCAAGCAGCATACATTATTGCATACAATGCGGCAAAAACAACATCCCAATAGGTGAGAAAATATTCATAGCATTCAAGCTGTTCCCTTGTTCTTGCTTCAAAGAATGTAATCACCGTATTGAAATTGTAGGAGACGCTCAACCCCAAGGACTTAATGCCTTCATTCAGCTCAAAACATTCAGCTCTTGGTCCATAAACAAGCACAGAATAGAGTATAAAAATTGCAGTTAATACAAATGCTTTAAAAAACGGCCTCTTCAAGAAATGTCCCATCAATAAAAAAATTACAACTGTTTGAATTATTGGTTTAATCAAAACTATAATAAAAAACCCTCACAACTCTGGCAAGTCCTCAACATCCAGCTGCTTCACTTCTAATCCACGCAGATAAGTCAAGGATACTTTCATATCGCTATGTCCCATCACCTGCTGTAGCTTGAGTAGAGAACCTGTTTTCTCAAAGACTTTGATTGCACCCGTATGACGAAAGCTATAGAGCGTCACCCCTGCTCTAAGAACGGTTGTCTGCTTCTTATACCTTCCCCATAGTACAGACAAATAGTCTCTATTAAACGGCTTAATAGACTGTGAAAGTAAGTTAATCCCCTCCCCTTTGTTTTCCTTTTGAAGAGCGTCTCTCACATAGGTAGGAATGGGTACAATTCTATTTTTACCCGACTTATTTCTTTTACCACTAAGTGAGATAATTCCACGTTCTAAGTCAATATCATCCCAACTAAGAAGACGTAGCTCTTGGTGTGGCCTAAGAAGGCATCCATAGGTTAATAGACACGTGAGATACAGATTTCTGTTATAAGCTTTGATATCTTCTAAGAGTAGCTTTACGTCTCTTATAGGCTTATGTAGTTCGGACTTACCTTTTCTAATCTTAATGCCACTTAAACCTTCAACCTTCAAACCTCTGGTGAGCGTTTTAAAATTGATAAGTACGTTACGTTGTGTCTTAGCCTTCCACTTGGGCTGCATTATGAAATCCTCAATGTCCTCTTTTTTGATTTCTTCTATGGTGAGTTTGCTTAACTTCCTATCTGACGAAAACTGTAACCATTGAGATAGTACCCATTTGCAATCACGCTTGTAATGAAATGAATAGTCTTGCTTTTGAAAATCACTAAGTTTCATCTCAAGCGATTCTGTAAATGTAATAGCCTTAACCCGTGGCTTTATTTTGATTACCCTTGGTTTTGGACGCCAACCCTCAAGGAGTTTAAGTTGAAAAGCATTTTTGAGTAATTCCACATTATCAACAGCATCAAGTTTTACCCCAATTGCCTTTCCATTCCAGAATCTAAATCGTTTACCGTTAAGATAAATATTCACGAATAATTTTTCCTTTGAGTTACCAATGGTAACTGTCCAAATAGTCTTCATTACTGACAGCTTTGTGCTGTCAATTAAATTTAAAACTTAGAACTTATTGATTTTCAAAAGATTAACCCTTCAGATATAAGGGTTATGAATCCGACGCTCTAACCAGCTGAGCTACCTCGCCATTCGTGGGGTGCAAATATAATGCGCCTAATGAAATAGGAAAGTGATTTTTTGAATAATATCAACACAACTAGTAATGAACCTTTCAGCATGCTGATTGTTACCTACAAAACAACACAGCACCTATGGATAACCTTATTTATCTATTGACAATCGGACTTTTAGGAACTATTGTAATTTCCTTTCGCATCATGCACCACCTTGCAAAAGAGATTGCCGACTTGAAGAAAAAGTTAGAAGCATAAAAAAAGCGGGCAATGCCCGCTTTTTTTTATCTCGTTAGTATAAGATCGTAATTCCAATAAAAACTATTCCCTGAATTTGGATCATAGTCTTGATGGTCGTAGTTCAAATACATGCTGTCCTCAGCCTCGTTAATATACCACTCTAAACAAGGCGCCCAATTCATATAAAACTCATCGGTTGACCAGCTATACCCCCATTGTTGGTACATGTGATCGCTCAACATGGAAATATCAAAGCCAGCACTACCGTGCTTTGCCAAGGTCAAAATTCCATTATGATTTTCATTCGCCGCAGGGAGCTGACCTAAAGCACCGTGAGATCTGTTGAGCGCAACATTCCAAGGCGCTTTATAAAAACGTTCAGTATTGGTCTCTGTAGTTGATTCCGTTTCACAGGAAGCCAACAGTGCTACAAGAGGTAAAAACAATAAAATTCTTCTCATTATTCAAAAAATTACATCTTATTCTTACAAGAATCGGGCCGATTTTACCAGCTTAAAACAACAGAAGGTCCAACAACACCAAAATTTTGACCCATCCCCAGTTGAGTACTGTACTTTCTTTTCTTTTTCAAGGAATTAGAGTCATTTCTGCGCTCATGGTAATTCTCATAAACCACCTTTCCGATGAACTCTCCTATCACTGCACCCGCAACTAATTCACTGACCCAATGGTTGTGTCCACGAATGTCGTAAAGCAATGCAGTTCCTGCCAGAGCATAGGGTACCCAGGAGTTTTCAAAAACCTTACTGTTCACTGAGGCAAAAGCAAAGAACATTGTTGCATGATAACTAGGAAAGCCCGTTCCATACGCATCTGAATGAAGGTAAGGGACATGAAAATTAAAAAAATCTAAAGGGCTTTGTACAAAAGGATATTGACTATCTCTATCTGATCCCACTCCCCCAAGAGGTCTAGCCGGTCGATGCCGAGCTACTAGTGTTTTTAAAACGATATGACTCACTATATAGGACTCCACAACGGCCTTAGTAGTAAGTATTCCTGCCTCTTGCATCTTTTCGTGTCCAGTCAGCACACCTGCCGCATACATTGCTGTTACACCGGTATACATCCAGCCGTCTACTCCCCCTCCCCATTTGCCCAATACGGGTACATTGGGATACAAACTAGGGAAAGATATTACCGACCGAACATGAACATCTAAAGGCTCGATATTTTCTTGAAAGAATTTCGTCGTTTGGTAATCCGTTACTATCATAGCAAAAAGTTTAACACCATTTGCAGTAAGGTTAGGGTTCTTTAACGGACGATTAATAATTGCCCTCGCATCATCATCAATAGTCAATAAGGTATTTCGAATAATACCTAAACGCGTTTCCTTGACCGTTCTATCTATTTCAAAATCAAGCTGGGCAACCAGAGGAAATGAAAAGAAAAGCGCCGCAACCAATGGGGCGCAGCGCTTCGTTATAATCTTGTGCATAATAAGGCTATTGGTCGCAGTAAATATAATTACTCCCAAGTAAACAATGGACGGTCTTGCATCATTTTCACGACTGCATCACCTACTTCTTTAATGTGTGCATCTGAATCAATATTTGAAACCACACGGTCAATAAAGTCTGCAATACGCTCCATATCAGCCTCTTTCAATCCACGTGTGGTAATGGCCGGAGCACCTAAACGGATACCTGAAGTAGTAAACGGACTTTTATCATCGAACGGTACCATGTTCTTATTTGCAGTGATGTGCGCTCGAACTAATGCCTGCTCTGTCGCTTTACCCGTTACGCCTTTGTTACGCAAGTCAATCAACATCAAATGGTTATCTGTACCGCCAGAAATAATATCATACCCGCGATCTACGAAGGCTTTGGCCATAGCTGCAGCATTTTTCTTTACTTGGAGCTGGTAGTGGAAGAACTCGTCGGTCAAGGCTTCACCGTAGGCAACTGCTTTCGCAGCTATAACGTGCTCTAAAGGTCCACCTTGAATTCCAGGAAATATCGCCATGTCTAATACATTCGACATCATTTTCACTTCGCCTTTCATGTTGGTTTCCCCCCATGGGTTAGGAAAGTCCTCTCCCATCATAATCATACCTCCGCGTGGTCCGCGTAACGTTTTATGAGTAGTCGTAGTCACGATGTGACAATGCGGCATAGGGTCATTCAAAATACCCTTGGCAATCATCCCTGAAGGGTGTGAGATATCTGCAAGAAGGATGGCGCCTACTTCATCTGCAATTTCACGGAAACGAGCAAAATCGATATCACGACTGTAGGCAGAGGCACCAGCAATGATCATACGGGGTTTGCATTCTTTGGCTTTCGCTTCGATGGCATCGTAATTCAATAAACCGGTCTCTTTTTCAACACCATAAAATTCCGCATGGTACGTTTTACCTGAAAAATTTACTGGCGAGCCATGCGTTAGGTGTCCACCATGGCTAAGATCGAAACCTAATACGGTATCCCCTGGATTCATTACAGCAAGATATACAGCAGCATTAGCCTGAGAACCCGAGTGCGGCTGAACGTTGACATACGCTGCACCGTAAAGCTCTTTGGCACGATCACGCGCTAAATCTTCAACGATATCCACAATCTCACAACCGCCATAGTAACGCTTGCCAGGATAGCCTTCTGCGTATTTATTAGTAAGGACCGAACCTTGGGCTTCCATCACCTGCTCAGAGGCAAAGTTTTCTGAAGCAATCAGCTCAATTCCATTTACTTGTCTCTGACGTTCTTTGGCGATTAGGTCGAAAATATTGGTATCTCTCATGATGCATCTATTGAAGGCCTAAAAGTAGGGAGAAGTCTCGTATCTACCCAATAGAAGAACAGCTGAAGTTTTACACATCTAGAAAGGAGACGACCAGCGCTCATCTGTATACACAGTGCTTCCAGTCAGCGTTTTCACAAAGTCTTCTAAAGCCACACGTTCATTGGCCGACAGCTCTAATTGTATTCCATTATTTCCACGTCTTAGGCGCAGGTCCAAGGTGTTGTTATTCACATCCGGAATGACCTCATTGTAATGTTCAATGACCGTTTGGAACTCTATAAAATCACCGGTATGCATCATGGGACTGTTAGGTTGGCCATTTGGACCTATAACGTCTCTCAAGGATGGGGAACGGGTATTGGTGAAATCGGCGCTTGCCGGATCACCTGCGACGTGATCCACGCCATTATTTCCTGAATTTGGATCCATGTCAAATTCAGGGGGCTGGTGACAACCAGCGCAACCCGCACCACCTCCAATGCGAAGACCGTTGATATCGAGATTCGGAGGCGCCAAAAACAAAGCCTTGCCTTGATTCTCCAGTGGAGAAAAATTTGAAAAGGGCTGTACTAAAGCGGCTTGGTTCGTATAACCATCGTCAAACTTAGCATCAAAGCTCTCAATAGAATTGACAAAATCTGTCAACGCCTCTCCCATTTTTCCCAAAGTCACGGTGCTATCGCCATCGTAGACCCAAGCGAAAAGTTCTCGGTAATAGGCAAGGTTTTGAAGACGTGCAACCAGTTCGCTTACGCCAGGCTGACCGTTAGTCCCACTAAACCCCATCTCAATGTGGTCTTGAATAGGTTGAACGACTTGGGCCTCGAGATCAATGGCACGTTCATCCCAAAACATTTTTTGCTCTACAGCGAATCTATTATTTACTAGGCGCATACTGTGTCGGCCGGTAAGACCACCATTCAAACCCACACTGCGCTGCGCAGTATCTGAGAACGCGAAGGCTTGCTGATGACAAGAGCCACAGGCAATGGTTCGATTATCGCTCAAAGCCTTGTCATAAAACAACACACGTCCCAAAGTTGCTTTTTTATCGTCTATCGCTACCCCACCTCTATTGTCCTTCTGGAAATATGCTGGGGCCTGGCTCTCGTAGGAAAAAGGCGGCTCCAAAGGCACGCTTGTTCCAAAGGCAGCATATACTGCTTCAAAGGGCTCTGCCGGTGTAGGCTTGTTTTTGCCGCAAGATGCAGCCAACAATGCACCAGCAGTGATTGCAAAAAGAATTTGGGTGGTTTTAATCGGCTTCACATTCATCAAGACACCAAAAAATAGAAAAGGTTTAAAGCGTTATCAAATCCATTTCTTCGATCAACCACTGCTGTCCTGCGAACTTATCAATGATGAATAACACATAACGGCTATCCACCATAATGTTACGACAGATGTTGGCATCAAAGTTTACATCACTCATCGTCCCTTCCCAAATACGGTCAAAGTTCAATCCGATAAGCTCTCCGCGAGCGTTCAAAACAGGAGATCCGCTGTTCCCGCCCGTTGTGTGATTCGAAGCAATATTACACACAGGAAGCTTGCCGTTTTCTGAATATTGGCCGTAGTCCTTGTTGTCGTACAACTCGATCAATTTCCGAGGCATATCAAATTCGTAATCCCCGGGCTTGTATTTCGCCATAGCGCCGTCTAAATACGTAGTGGTCCCATAGGATACAGCATCGCGAGGGTTTACTCCTTCAAGCTTTCCGTAGGTCACACGCAGCGTGCTATTGGCATCAGGGTAAAAGTTGCGCTCAGGAAATACTTCCATCAATGCACGCATGTATTCGGCCGAGAGTTCGGTCGCCTTTTGCAACAAAGCATTGTCCGGTGATACAGTGTAAAATGCTTGGAATGCCGATGTGTTGAAGTTGCTGGCTGTAGGTGCAACTGCTGTTAATTCAATAGGCTCATCTTTCGTGGCCAATTCTACCAGCGCATCAATCTCATTATGAACCGTACTTATAAACGTCGCCTCGTCCATATCACCCAATAGGTCTGGGAAGGTTGCCAACGTCATAGAAAGCATAGCCGCTGTGGTTTTTTCACTGACCGTACGGCTGTAGTTCTGATGGAACTCAACTAGGGCCACGTCCATATCAACATCAGATTTCGCGCGTTGCAGTTGGCTCATCAATGAGAACCACTCCATACCGTAGTAGATGGTTTCGATAAACTCGTTGCGTTTGAGTTGACCTTCCGCAATCTGCGTGTTGTTCACCGCAATTTCGTTCAACAATCCACTGTATTTGTCCCAAAGGTTGGCACCTGCCGCAATGCGCGCCGTGAACTCGGCTTCGAGTTTGCGTTTACGGTCAAGGCCTTTGGAGAATTGGACCCCTTCAATCTGCCCAATCCATTTTTTCCATCCGTTAGCAATACGAGCATATTTTGAAGAATACTTGAGCTGTACCTCCGCATCCGCGCGCATTTCACTATCCATGATAGATAAGAGAACATCGCGGATTTCTACGCGACGGGCGTTTTCAACATTGACCAGCTGATCCATTTCAACCGCCGTTAGATATTCCTGAGTGCGGCCAGGGTACCCGAATACCATGGTGAATTCTCCCGGGGTACGCGGCGCAATATTCACTTTCAGATGCTGCGCCGGTGTAAAGGCATTTCCGTTCTCGTCGTACACTCGGAACAAGCTGAAATCCCCAGTATGACGCGGGAACACCCAGTTGTCCGTATCCGCGCCGAACTTACCGATGGAGCTCGGAGGTGCACCCACCAGGCGTACGTCGTTGTATTTGATGGTGGCCAACAGGAAGAATTGGTTGTTATTGAAAAATGGAACGACCTTGTACGTGAGGTTTGGGTTATCCAATTCTTTGGCCTCAATCAAGGCCGCCTCTATTTCTTTGAATTTATCTCCGGAGTTCACCAAGGAATTGGTCACATCTTCCATATAGACCAATTGCTCTACAAACAACCCTGGGTTTTTCAACTCCTCGTCCATAGAACGCGCCCAGAAGCCGTCTTTGAGGAAGTTGTGCTCCATCGAGCTTTGCTTTTGGATCTGGCCGTACCCACAGTGGTGGTTGGTCAAGACGAGTCCTTTGGAAGAAATGAATTCTCCCGTACAGAAACCACCAAAACTTACAATGGCATCTTTCAAGGAGCTGTGGTTTACGCTGTAAATGTCCTCGGCACTGAGCTCGCAACCCATCGCCTGCATCTCTGCGATGTTATTGTTCAGGAGCATGGGGATCCACATGCCCTCCTTCGCAGCTAATTGGACACTAAAAACTAAGATTGTGACTATGGTAACGATTTTCTTCATCTCTTCTATGTAATTTGCGGAGTGTAAACTTAAACAATAGCAATGAAGAAAGTAATGCTTAGTGTAGCAGTTGCGGCAATTTTGGCCTCCTGTGCACCTGAAACTGGCTTTGATCTCACTATAGATGCGCAATCCGCTGGAGATAGCCCTGTCAAATTAAGTCTAGAAAATCAAGAGGTGCTTTATGAAGGCACTTTGAGCAACGGTAAATTGTCTGTCCATATCGAAGATTTCCCACATCAATATGCCATGGTGGAAATTGCTGAGCTTGGTATGCCCGCTGTATACTACCACGACGGTGCCGATGTAACCCTTACGATGGACTCTGTAGCAGGAATCTTAATAGAAGCGGGCGTTTTTAACGACTCGGCAGAAGCCCTTCGCAACAAAGGGGCATTCTTCGACGCGACCATGATGACCCTCGAAGATAAATTCCGCAATGCGATGCAACTCAACGATACGCTCGCTACGGAACAGATTCGTGAAGAGGCCATGACGCTAATAGATAGCCAGACGAAAATGACGCTTGACTTTGCGAAGAAGAATGATATTCTCGGTGCAGCCATCATTTTAAGCGGAAACACAAGCAGTTACGATCTAGAAGATTTTGTTGCAGTTCGCGATCAGATCAGCGCTGAATACCACAATTCGCCCGATTTCATAAAATTATCGGAAAAAATAGTAGCCCTCGAAAAATCGTCCGTAGGTGCAACGTTTACAGACTTTAGCCAAGCCACACCAGAGGGTGAAATGCTAAGTTTATTAAGCGTTGAAGGAAAGCTCAAACTGATCGATTTTTGGGCATCGTGGTGTAAACCTTGTCGTGCGGCAAACCCAGCGCTCGTAGGTCTATACGACGCATACAATGAGCGTGGATTCAACATCATCGGTGTGAGTCTAGACCGCGATAAGGATGCTTGGATTAAAGGCATCGCTGAAGACGGTTTGCAATGGCCACAAGTCAGCGATTTGAACTACTGGCAAAATGAAATTTCTACCTTTTACGGTATCCAATTCATTCCGCAGAATTTACTCATTGATGAAAATGGGATAATTGTTGGTAAGAATATGGAACCAGAAGCATTGGCGCAATATCTAGAAGCAAACCTCTAGGATAACCCCTTACGTCTTCGAAGTACCCATTCTACGAGGGCACACAATAAGAACGCTCCCCAATACCACCACACGGTGTGTTGGGGAGTTTTTTTTGTTCGAACCATAGATTGTCCCTCCAGCTCCCAATCAGCAAGTGCATATCGCAACGAACTTAAATCGTTAGCACGCCACACTTCTTCTTTAGAATAACGGTCCCAAAGCGCTTTGTTATAGGGCCTATGGAGCTCTATGGAAGAAGGTAGAACGGTAAGGGTATTCCGCCAATCGTATTGTTGACCCAAAGCTTTTGCGTTGATTCCTAACGTATACTCTCCGGCTGT
>Ga0257126_1002873_pt1 | contig 11132 bp, 7 predicted proteins | sample SI060_120mmetaG_FD_190151 | JGI IMG/M metagenome (GOLD analysis project Ga0257126, IMG submission 190151) | Marine microbial communities from Saanich Inlet, British Columbia, Canada - SI060_120m | ecosystem: Environmental > Aquatic > Marine > Inlet | place: Canada: British Columbia | collected... | reverse complement strand
AAAATGGCAGCTCCGTCTTTTTCTGTTCGACGATCCGAAACCAGCCTTCGGTATTCTCAAGGTAAATCATTCGCTCGATACTCCTGCCGAGCATCAGATCTGAATCTCCATCATTGTCAAAATCCGCAAATATTCCGCAGGTGGAATTGCCAGGGAAAGAAAGCTCGAGGTCAGAAGCTTTCTCCACAAAAGTTCCGTCACCTTGATTGTGCAGGAGTAAATTTTCCCCCAGACGCACCATGATATAAATATCATCCCACCCGTCATTATCGACGTCGACCACCGAAACCGCTGGCTTGAAAACCATTGCAATGGGTTCAAAGTCTTGCGTAGGCACCATTTTTTTATTGGTACTATAGTGGTAACTCAATGCCCGTCGATGTTCCGATTGAGTAAGACGACGACGGGTCGAGAGATCAGGCAATGCTTCGACCAAACGGTCACGAAAATATTTGCGAGATCTCTCTGGCTTATCAAGGTCTCGGATCAAGGTCCAATCGGCCATTTCGTAATGACCATCCTCTCTGGACCAGAGGACCCGATAAGAAGAGTAGCGCTCCTTCCATTTTCTGCTTTTGGTCCGAACTACCGCCTTAAAAGCGATCTCAGCCACGTAATCTTCTTTTTTCCCGGAAGTAAACTCCCCCTTAACGATCTTCAATGAAGCACTATCAAAAAAATCGACGTCGCTGGACCACTCAATCGCTAGTTTTTTTAACGAGACTGATCCTGAGGTCGGTTCACTGAAATTCTTCAACTCCCGGGTAATTTCCTTGAGCTCCTTCGTAAGGTCCAAAATAAGCTCTTCGCTGGCCACAAGTGCTGGAATTCGCTCGGAAATCTTAGAAGTTGAGGAACTGTTGGGATCTTTTCCCCTCAGAAGGAAAAAAATCAGTCCGATCACGATGATCGTGCTGCCAAAAATTGAAGTAACCCGTATCATCATCGTTAAGCAAACAGGTTTAGATTCTAGCCACAATGGTCAATTTGAAAAAATCAAAATCATGTAATTTCCTATTGCTTTCTTATCTGCAGTTAGTTATGGAGCCCTCTTATGAATCACAAACTTGCAACGTTACTCGGTTTATTGGCGATTCCAGCTCATGGCGCAGTCCTCTGGAGCATTGGAGCCGATGACCAAACTCAAGACGGCAACGGCGACGGCACTCTCGCCGACCCCGCCACTCTCAACGGGGCAGCATTCTTCGCCTCGGGAGCTCAAGAAAAGGGACAAGACGCTCTTCCAGGTAACCCAGCCAACACTGGAGGAGCTGGTGGGACACGTGATATCGACGATGATTACTACTTTGAAGGTGTTTACACCACTGCTGCTGGACTCAATCCATTCGACTACACGCCGGCCGGGAACGTCTTGCAGAGCGAATCATATTATGATCGCGCGATCACTAATGGAGATCCTAATATGCGTTGGCACTTTAATGTCCCTGAGACAGTGGGTTCAAACGACACACTTACATTCACGATCGATTTCTACAATTTAAACGAATCAGATGCTGGGGCCTCGTCCGGTTATGATATGACCTTTTGGGTTGACGGTAACGAGGTTGGTGGTCCGCAGTCTCACCTCGACTCTAACCTCAGTGCCGCTCAAAGCTGGGACTTCGCGCTTAGTGACTTGGGAGGAGCTGCAGAGCAAGGCCCTGGATTCGATCACTACCTAGAAATTAGGACTAGCCCCGTCGGTACTTCCCGTTGGGCCAGCCTTGACTACGTCCAACTTGAGGCCAACGAAAATGCCATTCCTGAACCATCTTCGAGCCTGCTGCTTCTTGGAGCTGTTAGCTTTCTCTTCCTAAGACGCCGATCCTAAGACGATTACAGCGGGTGACACCGTAAACATCGTCAACATCAAAGTATTTTTCCATCGAGGAGGTTCATGAGAGCCTCCTTGATTTTTGTACACATCAATAAAGCAAACCACCGATACTACAGCCCTCAAAATGAGCTCAGCAGGTAAAACTTTTGTCCCAACAATCGCTCTCCAAGCCTTAATCAAAACTCATATTTTACTTGTCTCTAAAAAATTAATCGGCATTTTTGTAGGATGTCTATTAAACAAATTTGGGCGATTGTTGGCATGTGTATCTTCTCCTATTCTGCCTCTGCAGCAGTTATTTGGAGTATTGGCACTGATGATCAGACCCAAGACGGCAACGGCGACGCCACTCTCGGCGACCCCGCCACTCTAAACGGAGTAGATTTTAACGTCTCGGGAGTTCAAGAAAAGGGACAAGATGCTCTTCCAGGTAACCCAGCTAACACTGGTGGATCTGGTGACACTCGTGATATTGATGATGATTACTACTTTGCAGGAGCTTACACGACAGCAGCTGGCGATGGCGGTTATGATCCAGTCGGTGTCGTTTTGGAAAATGAATCATACTATGATCGCGCGCTGACCAATGGAGATCCTAATATGCGCTGGCATTTCAATATTCCCGAAACCGTGACGCCAGATGACAACTTTACGTTTACGATAGATTTTTATAATCTCAACGAGCAAACCGGAGGAGATATCTCAAGTTATGATCTTACTTTCTGGGTCGATGGAAAACAGATTGGGGAAATGCAATCCCATATGGATATCGATCTCTCCTCAGCACAAAGCTGGGACTTTGGCTTGGATGACCTCGGCGGCATCGAGAAGATCGGGTCAGGATTTGATCATTATGTCGAAGTTAGGAGTACTTCAACCGGCAGCGCCCGCTGGGCCAGTCTTGACTATGCGCAGTTGGAGGTTTCATCCGAACCCAAAGTCGAGGATGACCCAAACATTTCTGCCGCAAACGCACTTAACTTTGGTGACATAAAAGTGGGAGGCGAAACTGCGACCGAAACCATCGTTTTTACAAATACTGGCCAAGCACAGAATCTAGTCATCAGCGAGCTCACCCTTGGGGGTGAGCGTCCAGACGCCTTTTCGTTGAATGCCCCCGACCTTCCCCTCGTCATAGCGCCTGGAGCCGAAGCACAAATCGAGCTTTCCGTGACTCCTGGAGACATCGAAGAAAGCGTTTCGGCTGAGTTAATCGTAACTTCCAACGACACCTCCGATGGAGAAATCATCGTGCGGTTTGGCGCACGGTTCTTTGTGCCCTTCGGTAACGAAGGAACCTTGTGGTTCGTCGGAGTTGACGACGACGGTCAAGACGGGGACGGTAATGCTACCCTCAACGATCCTGCTTTCTTTAATGGAGTCGATTTTTTCGCCTCAGGGGTCCAAGAATCCGGGGAAGACATCTTGCCAGGAAACCCTGCCAATACTGGGGGAGCTGGTAATAACCGTGATGTCGATGATGATTACTACTTTGCAGGCAGTTACAACACGGTCGTTGACGGAGGTGAATACACTCCTGTTGGCGACGTAGACGTCAATGAGAGCTACTTTGATAGGGCCTTAACGAATGGAGACCCCAATATGCGCTGGCACTTTAATGTTCCAAGAACAGTTGGCCCAAACGACGCCTTCACCTTTACGGTCGATTTTTATAATCTGAACGAATTAGACCCAGCAGTTGAGTCAGGTTATGATCTCACCTTCTTTGTCGATGGTAAACAGATTGGAGAAATGCAACCCCACTCCGAAGCAGATTTTAGCGCCGCTCAAAGCTGGGATTTCACCCTCGATGATTTGGGAGGCACCGCAGAACTTGGAGCCGGTTTTGATCACTATGTGGAAGTCCGAAGCACTCCGACCGGAAGCTCTCGTTGGGCAAGTCTTGATTACGCTAAAGTGGACATAATCGCCGGAGCGAACCAGGACCTAATTATTACCGAACTATCAGTCGATCCAGACAACAACAACGTAACCTTCAGCTTCCAAGCAAAGGTCGGACTCATCTATGCCGTTGACCGTAGCACCACGCTGCGCTCTTCTGGAGAACCTGGGGGATGGCTAGAAATCAATGATTCTCTGGTCGCTCAATCCGAGATTCAATCATTCACTGATCCCGGAGCGGCAGCAGGCAACGCCAAATTCTTCTATCGGGTCCGTGTTGCTGAGGAGTAGCCTTCGTCTTCAGACGCTAGCTTCAATTAGAACCTGGCAAAATGATTCTTTCAAAAGCCGGATCGTAAAACGCGATCCGGCTTTTTCTCTTTTCATTGAAAATCTCTTAATAAAGGCATTGTTACCAACCCTGTAATTCCCCCACTCTTCCAAGGATACTGATCCCGTATTTCCCTTTCTTGCTTCCACCCTTGGCGAGATGCTTTTTCACCAGCGGCAAGACCGGCTCCCCCATCCAATCGAGGATGTTGTGGAGCATCATCTCGTTTTTAGTGGCATTGAAAAGAAGGTCCTCCAAGCAAACTAGGGCATCATCGGAGTCACCCAGCTTAACCAGACTCCAAGCCGCCATCATACGCACTTCGTGACAGTCGTCCTTGAGAGCACGTTTAAGGGTTGAATTGGCTGAGGCCGCATCTTTCTCGAGCAAATGAAGACCCACAATCGCCCACCAGCGTATTCCTTCGTCTTGATGGCTCATTGCCTTCACAAAACCCTCGAGATTCTTCGCATCACGAGCCAAGGCTTTATCAGATGCATCGAGATACACCTCTAAAGGATAGAGTGCCTTATTACGCACCATCTCATAGATCGTGATGCCATTTGCTGCAGCGCGACGCATCCGCATTGCTTCGGGAAGAAGTCCGGAATCAAAAAGCTCGAGCTGTTTTTTACGCAACGCAGCTTTCAGTTCGGCGATTTTGGCCTGATGCCTCGGTTCATTGATTAAGTTTTTGACATTATCAAAATCACTCTCGTTGTCATAAAACTCCTCAGATACGCGGGGACGGAAAAATCGCCCGGTCACTTCATCGGTCTTACCTGCACGGTGATGCTTTTCCCAGGCAGGCGTCGCAGGAGCTTTCCAAAGATATGCCAAATGCTGGCCAGCAGGCGCATAGGGCATGTAATTTTTGTGATATGCAAATCGCTTGTCACGCATCAAGCGAACGTGATCAAGACGCTCGTCGGCACGCTCGCGGAATCCCAAGTGATGCTTCGGCTCAGCCTCCGCCCCTTTCCCAAAAAAGACTCGGCCCTGAAAGCTTGAGGGGATTTCCGCACCAGCGAGGCTCAACCAGGTCTTAGGCATGTCTACGAAGCTCACAAGGCGCTCCACCGTCGACCCAGGTTTATCGGCGGGATAGAGATCTTTGTATTTCTCAGGGATCCGCACGATCAGCGGACAATGAACTCCGCTGGAATAGAGAAAACGTTTACTTCGCGCCATAACCCCACCGTGGTCGGAATTATAAATGATGATCGTGTCCTCATAGAGCCCATCCTTTTTTAAGGCCGCGATACACTTAGCAACGTCGCCATCCATTCGCTCCACGGCATCGGCATATTTTGCGTAGTTTTTTCGAATTACGGGAAGATCAGGATGATAAGAAAATAGGGACATTTTCTTTGGGTCATTCTTCAACTGATTCGCAGCGCCGTGCGCCTTACTCTCGTGACTGGTGGTGGTATTGTAGACACAGAAAAACGGCTGCCCCTTTTTTCGGGCCTGCCAACCGTAAGCGACGCGCTTTTTCCTGCCTCCCTGTTTCCCCAAGTCCCAAGCTTCATAGTCATCTCGGCCCCCAATATTGTAGTCGGTCTTCCCGGGATTCGAGGTGTGATATCCAGCCTTTTTCAAAAGATCGGGGTAGTATGGGATTTTGTCATGTGGAATCTCATTCCGGCTCCGCATCGGCTGAGTCCCATTAGAGATTCCATACATTCCCGTAATCCAACAAGAACGTGTGGGGGCGCAAACCGCCGCATTATCAAAGCAATAAAGGTAGCGAAAACCCTCCTGGGCCAATTGATCAATCGCCGGAGTTTTGGTGTTCTTTCCGCCATAACAACTAATCCAAGAAACCCCATTATCCTCGCTGGTAATCCAGAGGATGTTGGGCTTCTGCGCTGCCTTGGCCACGCCCAAAATAGAGCCCAGAAAAAGGAGGCCGATCGTAATTCTCTTTCGCAAATTCATCGGGGCTTTATACGCATCGCCATTCCCAAATCAATCAAGGCGATTGATGATCTCTTTTATTCTTTCAGAAATCGTAAGATAGAGAAGATTAACGAAATCAGAAAACAGCCTAAATCCGACAAGACTCCTTGGGACCTTTGATACTTACAAGCGGGAGGCTTGTCTAAATTTCGTGCTTCCTTCATCGTGATGACACAATCCAGTGAGAAGCATTACAGATGATGAGCAAAACCAACCATGAATCGAAACTAGTCAGCTCTTACCAAATTACCCCTTCCCCTGTGGATTGGCGTTTGGTTTACAGTTGGATTCTTTTTATGATCCTGTTTGGCTCGATACTTCAAGCCAGCGAGAAACCGAACGTGCTTCTCATCTTGGTCGACGACCTGAAACCCATCATGGGGTGTCATGGCGATACCTTGGCAAAAACACCAAACATGGACGAGCTCGCTGCCAGCGGGATGCGCTTTGATCTTGCGTATTGCAATCAGGCTGTTTGCGCACCATCACGATTCGCATTGATGCTTGGCTCTCATTCCACTTCGACCGGTCTCTACGGTCTAGGCAGCCACCTGAGGAAAACCTGGCCGACCGCCGTTACCATACCACAGCATTTTGCGAAGCATGGCTATCGGACCGAGTCTCTTGGGAAAGTCTATCACATCGGCCATGGGAACAAGGGTGATCCGGAATCGTTCTCAGTCCCCCACTTCAAGGAAAAGGTCATCGAATACGTCGATCCCGCATCAAAGCCGGAAGACGGACTAACTCGCGAGGAGGCCATGTTTCAAAACCAACCATCTCCCCCGGGAGGAATGAACAAGCTTCCCCGGGGAGCCGCTTTTGAATCCCCCGATGTCGAGGACGACGCCTACGCCGACGGTCGAGTCGCCGCGGAGACCATCAAGCGTCTTCAGGCAGCGAAGCAAAGGCAGGAGCCGTTCTTTATCGTCGCAGGTTTCGCGCGGCCCCATTTACCGTTCTCAGCACCCAAAAAATATTGGGACCTGTATGATCCTAAAAAGTTCAAACTGGCAGAGAACTCTGATCTCCCGGAAGGCTCACCCAAGGTGGCTCAAAAGCGCGGCGGAGAAATCCGGAACTACTTCCCGGTTCCCGACAAAAACGATCCCGCGCAGATCACCAAGGAACTGGCCCGCAAACTCATCCACGGTTACTACGCCAGCACCAGCTACGTCGACGCCCAGATTGGGAGAGTGACCGACGCACTTGAGCGTCTCAAGTTAGCTGATGACACCATCGTGGTCCTCTGGGGCGACCACGGTTTTCATCTCGGTGATCTCGGGATCTGGACAAAGCATACCAACTACGAGCAGGCTAATCGTATTCCGATCCTGATCTCCGCCCCTGGTGTGACCCAAGCAAATTCCTCGACCCGCCAATTGGCGGAGAGCGTAGACATTTTCCCGACTCTGGCCGAGTTGGCCGGTCTTCCCGCACCGGCAGGGCCACAGCCAATCGATGGCGTGAGCCTCGTGCCCGTACTGAAAAATCCTGCTGCACGAGTTCGCGACCATGCATTTCATGCTTATCCCAAAAGAAAAATGGGCCGCGCCATCCGCACCGAAAGATTCCGTCTCGTAGAATGGAAACAACCCGGTGCCGCGCGTAAGTCAGCAGAAATCGAACTTTACGACTACCGAGAAGATCCTCTCGAGACAAAGAATATAGCCATGGGAAAACCAGCTGAAGTGAAACGCTTACGGGCGATTCTGGACCGTTATCCCGAGGCGGTCGGCCGTAATGGCAAACCGGTGAAAAAGACAAAATCTGATAAGGGCAATTAGCTAAAACATGCGGCTTCCACAAAAGAATTATCACCTTTCTTTTCCAGCTAGATCATTCCAAAACTGATTTATTACCCCCCTTTAGAGGGATGCAGGTTGTCCGGACCAGTCAACGATTCCTCTCGATAGATCTTCCGCCCTACTCGTCGTATTGTCCTGTCCGATGTCCAAGGTTTTCCTCCTCTTATTTCTCGCGCTCATCCCCGCCAGTTCAACCTGCGCCGCCGATCACTTACGTCTCCTTTCCTATAATGTGTGGTATGGCTTCACCAAAGTCCCAGAGCGTAAGAAGAGCTTCCTGAAGTGGATGGAAACTCAAAACCCAGATATCGTCTCGCTACAGGAGCTAAATGGATACACCGCAGATAAATTGAAGGCCGACGCAGCAGCTTGGAGACATCCTCATTCGGCAATCCTCAAAGAAAACGGATTTCCTACCGGAATTACCTCGCGCTTCCCGATCGAGGAAGTCCGCCGTTTCCGCGAGGGCTTCCATCACGGCTTACTACGCGCACGCATCAAGGGAACCTACTACTACGTGATCCACCTCCACCCGAGTAATTGGGAGATTCGTGGGCGAGAAGCAGACCTTATTTTGGCAGATATCGCCGAGCTTCCAAAGGGCGCATTGGTTGCCTTGGTCGGTGATTTTAACACCTTCTCTACGACCGATGAAAGACACTATGTGAAGACTAGGCTCGAGCCCTTTTTCGCGGCCCGTGATACCAAGTATAAAGAAAAAAATCTGCGAGATGGCAAGTTGGACTACTCCGTGATTAGGAAATTTACCGCTGCTGGGCTGATCGATTTGGAGCACTCGAAGCGCGGAGCTGGCTACCGCTTCACCGGAAGCTTCCCGACAAAAATTAAAAAACCGGGCGACCACGGAGAAGCGCGACGCCTCGACTATGTATTTGCCAGCCCTTCTCTCGCCAAGCGAGTGACCCGCGCAGAGATCATTGCTGACGACACAACCTGGATCTTATCAGACCACCTCCCGGTGATCGTTGAGCTCACCCATCAGCGGAGACCAAAGGACGAAAAGTGAGAGGAACCTAAAAACAAACCAAGATTCTCATTGCCTGCCTGTAATTCAACCATGAGGGTATGAGCACATGTCAGAGATAAAAATTGATAAAGACGCCGCACAGGAGGCTTTAAAAAAGCTAGCGCCCCGCCTTGGCCTAATCATTCCCGCAATCATCGTGCTTGCAGGAGCCTTTACCAGCTACTTCACAGTCCCAACCGATTCAGAAGCAGTGGTCTTGCGCTTCGGGAAATACAATCGAACAGCAGCGCCTGGTTTGAACTTTAAATTACCCTTCTGGTTTGAAACCAAAGAGATCATTCCTGTTGACCGCCGCCTAAAGATGGAATTTGGATATGGAACCGCAGGATCTACGAACCCCTTCCAGACCCGCCCCAAAGAATTCTACGAGGAACAATCAATGATCACAGGTGATAAAAATGCCGCTGCTGTGGAGTGGGTGATCCAGTACCGTATCAGTGACCCAGAAGCGTATCTTTTCAAAGTTCGTGATCCCGAAGAAACGTTGCGGGATGCCTCGGAATCGGTGATGAGGGAAGTGGTTGGTGATCGAACCGTCGACGAGGTTATTACGATTGGCCGTGAATCAATCGCAGCCGACGCCCTAGTCAAGCTTCAGGAACTCGTCGACTCTTATGGTCTCGGTTTGAAGATTGATCAGCTTCAACTGAAAAACGTAAACCCACCACGACAGGTCCAATCATCCTTCAACGAAGTGAACCAAGCACAGCAGGACAAGGCCAAGCAAATTAACGTTGCAAAGGGACTATACAATAAAGCTGTCCCAAAAGGCGAAGGTGAAGCGGATCAAAAAATCAGCGCTGCCGAAGGTGAAAAACTTCAGCGGGTCAACGAAGCGACTGGTGATGCAGAGCGCTTCTTAGCTCTCTTCGAAGAATACCAAAAGGCACCAGAGATCACCCGTCAGCGACTCTATCTGGAAAAAATTCAGGTTGTTCTTCCCCGACTTAAAAACAAATTTATCATGGATGGAGAGGCCAGCAAACCGCTGCCCCTTCTTGACCTCAACAACGCATTAAATGGAAAGGGAGGCGCTCGATGAAAAAAGTATTTGGATTTATAACAGCAGTTTTGGTTCTCATCGTTTTGCTCTTCGTTACTGGAACGGTTTATACCGTCAGAGAAGATCAACAAGTCATCCTAACACAGTTTGGAAAGTCGATCGGAGATCCTATCACTGAGGCTGGGTTACATTTCAAGTTACCTTTCATCGTCAAGGTCAACGTGATCGAAAAGCGTGTTCTGGCTTGGGATGGCGAGAGCGCGCAAATGCCAACCCGAGACAAGACCTACATTCAGGTTGATACCTTTGCCCGTTGGGAAATTTCCGAACCTCTTGTCTATTTCAAGACCCTACGGGATGAACGAAGTGCACTGTCACGTCTCGACGACATCCTGGGGTCAGAAACCCGAAATGCGGTCGCCAAACACGATCTCCTCGAAGTCGTACGATCCACCAAGGACCGTAAACCAGAAAAAACTGATTTGCAGACCGAACAGGAAGCCGTCTTCGAACCCATCAAAATCGGCCGCCGGGAAATCGAAAATAATGTTTACGAGATCGCAAAAACCAAACTAGAGGACATCGGAATCAACCTCCTTGACCTTCGTTTCAAGCGAATAAACTACAACCAGTCCGTGGCACCGCAAATCTACGAACAGATGATTTCTGAACGCCAGCAAATTGCCGAACGCTTCCGTTCCGAAGGAGCAGGCGAAGCGGCTCGGACGATGGGTAAGATGGAGAGGGAAGTGAAGCGGATCGAATCAGAAGCCTATCGCAAAATTCAGTCAATTCTTGGCGAAGCGGATGCCGAATCGACCCGGATCTACGCCGAAGCCTATGGCGGGACTCCTGAGCGGGAGAGCTTTTACGAGTTTGTGAAAACACTAGAAGCCTACGACAAAATACTCGACGAAAATACGACCGTCATCCTCTCGACTGATTCCGACCTCTTCAAACTACTGAAAGGTTCAAAATCAGAATAAGGAGTACGCGACTCCGCCCATTATCTAATGAATGGGTGGAGTGTCTTTCCCCTCCGGCCAGGGCTTAATGACTCGTGCAGAAACGGCTCGCCCCCTAATTCGAGTCTTCAATACAGAACAGATGGCGCTCACCCCGGATAAACAACTGATTGTCGATCGGAGCTAGAGTTGCGTCGACTCCTTCATCAAGTGAATTGGTGGAAATAATTTCCAGCTTCTTGCTATCTTTAATAACCACAGTCGTTCCACTTCGTC
>Ga0257126_1002868_pt1 | contig 11136 bp, 8 predicted proteins | sample SI060_120mmetaG_FD_190151 | JGI IMG/M metagenome (GOLD analysis project Ga0257126, IMG submission 190151) | Marine microbial communities from Saanich Inlet, British Columbia, Canada - SI060_120m | ecosystem: Environmental > Aquatic > Marine > Inlet | place: Canada: British Columbia | collected... | reverse complement strand
CTTGATCCAAGTTATTCCTTGTATGAAGTTTTGGGCTCATTACAGGGAGCAAAAGTAATAAAGTATCCCTTTCAAAATGAAAGCTTCGAGATTGATTCTGAAATAATTGCTGACTCGGGATGCAATCTGTTTTTTTTAACTAGCCCGCATGCACCTACTGGAAGGATTTACGAAAATCTGATATTTTCTACAATCCTTCAAAAGTATCCGGGAATACTTGTAATTGATGAAGCATACGCAGATTTTGCACCCACAAATGCACTGCCTTTATTAAACGAGAGCGAGAATGTAATCATAACTAGAACCTTATCAAAATCATATTCCCTTGCTGGTCTGAGGGTTGGTTATGCTGTCGCAAGTAAGGAAATTATTGCTACACTCAACAAGGCGAGAGAAGTTTACAATGTAGATCGAATTGCTCAATTTATTGCTCAAGTTGCCTTACAGGACCGCAGATATTTTGAGAAGATCACTCAGAAAATTATCTCGACCCGTGAGTTTGTTTATCAAACCTTTTTAGAGTGGCAATGGACTACCTATTCAAGTGGAACCAATTTTTTATTCACTCGACCTGTTGATTCGAAAGGGAATCATGGGAAGGAAACTGCTCAAGCACTGTATCAATTTTTGAGCGACAATAATGTGTTTGTTCGATATTTTCCTTCAAGTGAATTAACCTCTTCGTTTTTACGAATCAGTATTGGCAAAGACGAAGAAATGGATATTGTAATTAATTTGTTAAGTAAATGGAAACTAGTCGAACAGCAGAATTAACAAGAAATACAAATGAAACTCAAATTGAGGTTTCATTAAAGTTGGATGGAGAAGGGAAGAATGAAATTGCAACTGGTATTCCATTTTTAGACCACATGCTTCAGTTGTTTTCGAAGCATGGTTTTTTTGATTTAAAAATTAAAGCCACGGGTGATATCGATATCGATTACCATCATCTTGTCGAAGATATGGGTATCACTTTAGGCCAAGCATTTAAATTAGCATTGGGAGAAAAAGCGGGAATCAAACGTTATGGTTTTTTTGTTCTGCCCATGGACGAAACATTAGTAACAGTTGCGCTTGATTTAAGTAATCGTGCATTTCTTGTTTTCGACGCTCTCCTCCCAATTTCGATGGTTCGAGATTTCAATATTCAATTATTCAAAGAATTTTTTCAAGCCTTTGCTAATGAAGCAGGGTGTAATTTACATATTCGTTTGGAACATGGACAGGAACCACACCATGTCGCAGAAGCAATGTTCAAAGGCTTTGCCAAAGCTTTAGATCAGGCAACTATTTTAGAACCGAGATTAAATGGCGGAGTTCCTTCTACTAAGGGCACCCTGTCTTCCTAATTGATTCTCATGGCAATTGATTGTCACACAGTCGGTGTGGTTGACTATGGGACTGGAAACTTGAGAAGTGTGGTAAAGGCATTCGAATATTTGGGTGCAAGAGTTCGCGTTTTACAAACCCCCGAAGGTCTTGAAGAAATTGATGCCCTCGTTTTCCCGGGGCAAGGAACTTTTGATCAGTGTATGGCGGCTTTAAATCAAACGGGCCTTGCATCCGCAATTCAGGAGTGGGTTTCCTCGGGAAAGCCATTTCTGGGAGTTTGCTTGGGCCTGCAAGTGCTTTTTGAGAAGTCAGAGGAGGGAGAGTTGCCAGGGTTAGCCTTGTTCCCTGGATATGTGCAAAAATTTTCCTTGGAGAGGAAATTAAAAATTCCTCATATGGGTTGGAATTCCGTACAATGGGAAAATGTACGACAGCATCCAATTCGAATTGGACTAGAGGATGGTGATCAATTTTATTTCGTTCATAGTTATCATGTGGTTTCCAAGGATATCTCCCTTTGCTCCCTCACTTCCAGTTACGGATATCCTTTTATTAGTGGAATTGTGCATGGTAATTGTGTCGCTACTCAATTTCATCCTGAAAAAAGTCAGGCAAAAGGTTTGCAAATTTACCGAAATTTCCTTGAAAAGGTAGTTGCGAAATTTACTCCTTAAGGATTTCCATACTTTTAAATACCCCACATAAAATGGACAAAGAAGCTACACTTACTATTGGCGAGAACTCCTATCCCTTACACATTGTCGAAGGCACTGAATCTGAAAAGGCGATAGACATTAGTTTACTTCGTAAAGAAAGTAAGTTTATTACTTTTGACGATGGATATGGCAATACCGGATCCTGTGAAAGTAAAGTTACTTTTATTGACGGCGATCAGGGTATTCTTCGTTACCGCGGATACGATATCGCAGATTTAGCGACACGGTCTAATTTTTTGGAAACTTCCTACCTGGTAATGTATGGCAACTTGCCAACTCCTGCAGAACTAAATTTATTTAGCGAGCGTATTGCAAAATTTACACAATTACCGGATGAAGTGGTAACCGCAATTAATTCACAACCCAAGAACTTACACCCCATGGGTGTATTAGCAGCGGGTTTACATGCATTGGGCGGTGCCTATCCTCATTTGTGTACCAATGATCGTAATTCAGATTTAGAGAGTTTTGATGAATCAGCCGCACTCATAATCTCAACTATTCGTACTATTGCGGCGACTAGGCATCGTTTTCTCTTAAACGAGCAAGTTCCAGAAATTAATCCAGCTGAAAGTTATTGTAAGAATTTCTTAACAATGATGTTTGCCAAAGAATCGGAACCAAAGGAAATTCCACCTTCGGTTACCAATGCCCTGGACTTGATCTTCTTACTTCACGCAGATCATGAGCAAAACTGCTCCACATCAACCTGCAGAATGATAGCATCAGGGGGAGCCAACCCATTTGCTTCACTTGCTGGCGGAGTTTCTGCCCTGTGGGGTCCGTTACATGGGGGTGCGAATATGGCCGTAATTAAAATGCTTAACCAAATTCACGATGCAGGCGATGATGGTAGCCGATTTATTGAGTCTGCAAAGCAGGGCAAGACCCGTCTCATGGGCTTTGGCCATCGAGTCTATAGAAATTATGATCCAAGGGCAAAAATACTAAAAGCGGCTTGTGATGACGCACTTGAAGCACTTGGAGTTTCGAGTCCAATACTAGAAATTGCGAGAAGGTTGGAAGAGGAGGCACTAAAGGATTCTTACTTTGTTGAAAGAAAATTATATCCTAATGTGGATTTCTACAGTGGGATTATACTGCAGGCACTTGGCTTCCCTACAGATACCTTTACGGTTCTATTTGCAATAGGCAGGTCTCCTGGATGGCTTGCTCATTGGAAGGAGATAGCAGAGACTGGTAAAAAGATACATCGCCCCCGCCAAATTTACCAAGGCTCTCCCCTTCGGCCCTATCTTCCAATAGGAGACAGATAGGAGCTACTCGGTTAGTTTCTTTGGGACTTGCCCTTGGGTGAGGACATCTTCCAAGGATAATCCCGCAAGCGAGCGTATACCTTTAATTAGCAGCCAAAATGCGTACGCACTCACTACCATACAAGGTAAGCTGATGATTGGGAAACTCCAACCCATCATTTTTCCCACTTCATCATTAAATGCTAATTTATCGATTGAAGGTTCCGTTACGACAATTGCGATTGCAAGAAAGTAGTTCAAGCATGCGCTTAGTATAAAAGTAAGGGCAATCAGCCATGTGCATTTCTTTAATAATTGGTTGAACTCATTTGTGTTCCCCCTCTCTGCTAAAGCTTGGTCTACTAAGTCCACTTGAATGACATCCGGATTATACAGAAAAAGCTTAACTAATGGCTTCTTTGTTTTTAATGTTATTACTGTAAGTAATCCGAGAATTCCAGGGAGAGCAGCTTCTTTAATTGCAAACATTGAAACTGTTGCACCCGGTAAAAGCCCAATTCCCCCGGTTAAAAATGCACTCAATGCCCCAAGAATTGATAAGAAATTCCATTTCTTTCTTCTGCAAAAATCCCATATCCCGTACCCAATAGGAAAAGAAATTGCCAGTAAGAGCATAACAGAACCGACCAATGTTCCATCCTTTGGCGATTGAAGCAGGTTTTCCAGTGAAGGACCAAACCAATCACCTCCTTTTCGAAGAAATACTATTGGAATAACAAGATTAAACCCTAGGTTTAACCACATGCTTTCTTTTTTTGGTTTATTATGATTTGGTAGAACTTGTTTCATTATAGCATTTTAAAAAAACTAAAAGCTTACAAATGTCGCTCTTATTATATTATGCCTAATCAACTAAATATATTAATTTCCGCTGGTCCAACAAGAGAATGGATTGATCCCGTTCGGTTTATTTCTAATCCATCTTCGGGTAAAATGGGGTATGCCTTGGCGACTAATGCACAAAAAAGAAATTATTCAGTTACTTTGGTGAGCGGTCCCGTGCACCTTCAAGAACCAAAGGGGGTTAACCTTAAACAAGTAGAGACAGCAGAACAGATGGGGAAGGCAATATTTGAAAATGCGAAACATGCCGACATCGTTATCATGTGTGCCGCAGTTTGCGACCATCGACCTCAAGAGCAATGGGTACAAAAAAAGAAAAAAGAAGCATTTCCTAATGAAATTAAGCTTGTGCCAACTATAGATATTTTACAAGAACTCGGAATTCGAAAGAAGGAAAATCAAATATTGGTTGGATTTGCAGCTGAAACCGAAAATTTTGAAGAGAATGCAAAAATAAAGTTGAAAAAAAAGAACTTAGACTGGATTGCCTTAAATGATGTTTCTCAAGAGGGAATCGGTTTTAATGCAGATTATAACAAAATTACGATGTTATCATCGGAGGGAAAAAAAGTTAAATTTGAATATTCCACCAAAGAAGTCTTAGCTAGTAATATGCTAGATTTAATAATAAAGTGAAAGCAGGAAAAAGCCCATTAGATAAAGTTCTCGGAAGACTTGACGATTTAGATGAAGTAAATCTAGGAATACTTGTTCAGCGACTTGCCAGAGAAAGGAAGCTGCTCGAAATTGTGTTTGATGTAATCCGAGACGGAATCTTGGTATTGGATGGAAATGGCGATATAAGCTATGCAAATATTCAGGGTAAGAAAATAATTGGCTTAAAGGATAATCAAACTACCCAAGTTTCACTACTCCGTGCCGCCCCTGAGATTGCAAGAGCAATTGGATTAGGCCATGGGAAAGAAGGGACTCAAGCAGAAGTAATCGTGCGTGAAATGGAGATATCTTATCCGGAACTTCGCTACATTCGAGTATATGCAGTCCCAATCGAAGAGGTCTTTGCCAAGCAGGAAGAAAAAGAGGAAATAGGAATTGCCATTATTATTACAGATATTACCGAAGATAAAGTAAGTCTTGAAGAAAGAATAGAGAGTGAAAGAGTTGCCTGCATTATGGACCTCGCCGCTGGAGTTGCACATGAATTGGGGAACCCACTCAATTCAATCCATATTCATCTACAGGTATTACGCAGAAATTTAGATCTAGAAAGGAAGGATCAGGAAAAGTCAAAAAAATCACTTATTACCTGTATTAATGAAGTAGAAAGGCTAGATGGAATTATAGCTCATTTTCTTAAAGCAATTCGTCCTCAAACTCCGGATTTCAAGAAAATTAATTTACTCACAATAATTGAAGAAACTGTACACTTAAAAAAAGAAGAATTAAGCGCTAAAAGTATCAACATAACTATGGAAGCAGGAGTCCGTGAGCCACATGTTAATGGTGACTCAGAGCAATTAAAGCAAGTTTTTTTTAACATTATTGGAAATGCAATCGAAGCAATAACTTCAAAGTCAGAAATTAAAATATTAAGTGGCTTAGAAGATCGTTTTGTATTCGTAAAAATAATTGATCATGGGAGTGGAATAAGTAAAGATGATTTATCTAAGGTTTTTGAACCTTATTACACTACTAAAGCAAGTGGAAATGGGATTGGAATGATGATTGTACACCGAATTATGAGGGACCATGGCGGAGATGTAGGAATTGACAGCAAGGTAGGGGCGGGAACAATTGTTACCCTACGATTTCCGAGGAATTCTGAACGTAGTAAATTGTTGGAATCAAATCCTGCTGCTGATACAAAATAATAATGAAATCAAATTTACTTATTGTAGATGATGAACAGCATACCCGTGAGGGTTTGGAGTTGGCCTTGGAGGATAAATTTGAAGTCTTTTTAGCATCTAACCCCGAGGAGGCTTTTAATGTAATGGAGTCCGAATCTTTAGAAGTGGTACTAACAGATTTAAAGATGGGTAATCACTCTGGAATGACTGTAATTGATCATGCGATCGCTCTTAAAAATCAACCTGTATGTATTATGATGACTGCCTACGGGGAGGTAGAGGTGGCTGTTGAGGCAATGAAACGGGGCGCATTTGATTTTTTAACCAAACCCGTAAATTTAGAAAAACTAGATCTCCTAATAAAAAGAGGTATTGATTCTAAAAACTTGCTTAAAGAGAACAAAGATCTTCACTATCGATTAGATAAGAAATTTAGTTTCCAGGGTATTTTAGGGAAGTCACCAGCATTAGAAATTGTTCTTGATAAGGTCAAGTTAGTCGGTCCTTCCAAAGCTACAGTTTTGTTAACCGGAGACACGGGAACTGGTAAGGAATTAATTGCCCAATCAATTCACCAAAATAGTGACCGTTCACGTGGTCCCTTTGTGCCAGTTCATTGTGCCGCACTTCCTTCTAACTTGCTTGAAAGTGAGTTGTTCGGGCATGAGAAGGGTGCATTTACAGGTGCCTCAGAAAGAAGAATAGGCCGTTTTGAATCTGCTAATCAAGGTACATTGTTCTTAGACGAAATCGGAGAAATTGATTCTGCTACTCAGGTTAAATTACTTCGCTTCCTGGAAACTAAATCAATCGAAAGGCTTGGAAGTCTTGATACGATAGAGATTGATACTCGCTTGGTTTGTGCCACCAATAAAAATTTACACCAAATGACCCAAAGCGGAGAGTTTAGAGAAGATCTTTATTACCGTCTCAATGTTGTAACGATCGAACTCCCAGCACTTCGTGAGCGGGGTGACGATATTAAGTTATTATTAGATCATTTTTTATCTCAATTTTCAGTAGAGAATAATTTTCCTTTACCTCACTTAAATTCTGAGACTATTAATATTCTATCTGCTTATTCTTGGCCTGGTAATATCCGCGAATTAAGAAACTTTTGTGAAAATTTGGTTGTTCTCAATCGAGGAGGAGAAATTTCCCCGTATGATTTGGATGCCCGATTTTTCTCAGGCCCTTCTGACAGTAATTCTAACTTAGAAGGGATTGATACAACATTATCGGTCGAGGAAAATGAGAAGAGACTGTTGCGAAATGCTCTTTTACAGGCAGGCGGCAATAGGACAAAAGCAGCCCAACTTATGGGAGTTAGCCGACGAACTTTGCACAGAAAATTGGTTCGTTGGCCTGAGTTAGATACTAATTCTAACTAGCTGAAGAATGGCTGCTCGGGCTGGATTCGAACCAGCGACCAAGTGATTAACAGTCACCTGCTCTGCCACTGAGCTACCGAGCAAAGAGTTCATATTGAATTATACTTGCCCATCTGTCAATCAAGACGAAGACAAATTTTAACGGAATCTCTTGATCCTTTAAAAGTATTCTTTACAAGTACATTTAAAATCGTTTACAAAAAAAGGCTCCCGCCTAAAAGACGGGAGCCTATGCATATTTATCAACTTTTGTTAGGTCGAAAGGGTCCTCGCCTCGTTAAGCCTACGAGGCGAGGGATTTTGCTTTTTGTTTTCTGCCCAAAAACAAAAGCATATTTTCAAGAATATGAACTTGAAACAAACAAATTGTAATTTAGAAATCGAATTCCATGCCGATGCTCCAAATTCTTGGGGCACCAGGGCGATAACCATCAGGAAGATCACTCATGGTATAAACTTCGTCACCAAGATTTGTTACCTTAGCGAAAGCTGTAACCCCATCTTTAATTTCGTAGAACCCTGACCAGTCAAGTACTCCATAAGATGGAATAGTTGCGTCGAAGCCAGTAATTTCAACAGTATTGGATCCATTAACATAAACCTTGTCCTGCCAATGATAGTTCAAGTAAGTACTCAATTTATCAAAAACTAGACCTCCTCTTACATTGAATTGCAATTCAGGAATAAAGGGAATGCTATTGCCTTTAGTTGCATTGTCATAGCGATCCTCCGCATCCGCCTTAGCTGAATTCATGGATGTTCCATATTCTGCATCGGTGTAGGTCATTGCAAATTGCAAAGGTACACCTAAGGAATCATTTCCAAAATCCTTAGCTAAAAGAAGCTCGAATCCACTGGTATCAACCTCTCCAACCTGAGAACCGGTAGTTGATCCAGAACCTATACTAGGATAAATAAACATGTCGTCGAACGCAGTATTGAAATAAGTGACTTCGTATGCGAAGGAAGATGCCTCATTACTTCTAAGTCCAATTTCAAAACCTAGTGAGGTTTCTTCATTAACGAGACCTTTTGTTTTTGGCCCAGGCAAAGCTTGACCTTGATGAACACCAGCAAACAAGATGTTTGAACCGAGTTCATAAGTCGCACCTATGCCCAAGAGTGTGGTCGACAATGAAGTGTCTGTATGAGTGCCACCGTAGGTACCACCTCCGTGAGTGAAATAGTCAACCGAAGTATAGCGAATGCCTGGTGTCAGGGTCAAAGCTCCGATAGAAAACTCATCCAATAGATAAATTTCGAGTGCGTCAGATTCCATGTATGTGTCATTACCAGTGTTCTTAAGGCCTGTTGAACTCGCTAATGATAAACCAGTAACGGTCGACATACTGTAAGTATCTTCTGTGTAACCAGGATTGTATGTATAATCGTCATTAGTATACCGAAAACCCAAATCAAGCATGTGACTTGAAAGTTCGAACTCCAGATTGGCTTGAATGCCTTGAGTTTCATAGGTTCTGTCATTGTGTTTGTAGACAATATTTCCATTAGCTTCACCTTTGAGAATCGCAACATTGTTGGCATCTCCAAGTACACCCTCCCCAACCTTATCACCATCAACTTTACTAATTTTGTACCAATCACGATTGAATTCGTTACTAAAGATGGCTGCTGTTAATTTAGTGTTGTCGTTAATTTCCTTTAAATATCTCAAGTAATATCTGGTTTGATCAGAATCCATATTATCATGGCGTGTACCTGTATATCGTTGATATGGATTAGCTTTGAAATCTGCCTTGGTTACACCAAGGTAGCTTACATCACCGCCTAAGTCAGTTTTACCAGCTTTGAACTCAAGGTAATTACCTTCACCAAATTCATAGCTAAGCTTAAATAGCATATCATTTTTGTAGATTGGTGCTTCCCCGCTTTTATGAACGCCAGAAGCCGTTATGTCATTTGCAATAGTTTTCCAACCATCGGTACGGTGATCGAAAACCTCTAGTAGGTAACCAAGTTTTCCATCTGCAAAATCAACAGTTCCTCCAGAATATGCATGTGCAACTCTTTCGTTAAAATCACCGTAACTTCCTCTAAGTTTGGAGGTTTGGGCTACAGGAATCGGAGTGCTCAAGTAATTGATAACCCCACCACTGTTGTTGGGGCCATATTTGAGAGAACTAGAACCTTTTAGGATTTCAAAACCGGCCATTCTACCAGCAGTTGGCGAATAATAAGCAGCGGGTCCAGAAAATGGTGAAGGTGAAGCAGGGATACCATCTTCTAGAATTGTTACCTTTTGAGAACGACTAGGATCAACACCTCTCAGACTTATATTCGGGAAAAGGCCATAACCTTCTTCGGGTCGAACATAAACACCCGGAACTTGGCGGAGGATCTCTGTAATGTCCGTGTGCATGAAATAATCAAGATCTGTAGAATTTAAGACAGTTCCAGATCCCTGAAGAGTTTGAACATCGGACTTAGATCCGATTACATTAAAAGGTGAAAGATAATCTTTCCCTCCGTGGTCATCCGCAAAAGCGGAAAACGCAATTGAAGTCGATGCAAGCATCGAAGCAAGCTTTTGTATTTTCATTTGGATATGTTGTTTGTCAGTTTTGTTTGTTGGGTTTAGTTTGCACTCAGTGTGAGGTTGATACTGAGACTCAATCTCATATGATATTGAGACTCAATCTCAGTAGTGATTGCTTGTCAAGCCATATAAAATAATTTTATTCTATGCTTGGGCTAAGACTTTCTTATTTGAAAGTTTTAAACTTTAGGTAGGTTAAATCCTTCTCTCACTGAATTTATTTTGAGGGTAACCTCTTCAAGTGTTTTACCTAAAATTGAAACGTGTCCCATTTTACGGCCTTTGCGTGCTTCCCGTTTTCCATAAAGATGCAAAGAAGCACCCGGGATATTCGTTATGGCAGACCAATCTGGAGATGAATATTTTTCGGGCCATAGATCGCCTAATAAGTTCATCATAATTACAGGTGATAGTAAGCGGGTGCTCCCCAAGGGAACACCGCTAATGGCACGGGCTTGGTTTTCAAATTGCGAACATACACATGCATTAATTGTATGATGCCCTGAATTGTGAGGGCGAGGAGCAATTTCATTTACCAGTAATCGTCCGTCAGACGAGATGAAGAATTCTACAGCAAGGACTCCGACATAATGGAGAGATTCAGCAATTTCTAGAGCTAGTCTTTTCGCTTCGGATAAAAAATTATCTGGAATTCTTGCGGGTACTATTGAAATATCAAGTATATGATTTCTGTGGATATTTTCTACTGGATCGTAGGTAGCTACTTGACCATGATTATTTCTAACGACCAAGACAGATACCTCCGTTTCCAAGGAAATGCATTCTTCAATGACTACCCGTCCGCCCCCAAAGCTTTTCCATGCTTCATTAATCTCTAGGTCAGACAAGCCTGATGTAAGTTTGAGTTGGCCTTTCCCATCATACCCGAATTCAGCTGTTTTAACGATTACATCTGCGTTCAATTCAAGAAGTCCTGATTTGAAGGATTCGAGATCTTTGGCGATTCTAAATTTAGCACAATCAAAACCATTTTCAGAAAGAAAAGCCTTTTCGCGTTCTCGGTGTTGACATATTGAAACTGCTTCACTGCTTGGATACAGGGGTATGCGCTGCTCCACGGCTTCGAGTGTAGCTTGAGGAAGGTTTTCAAATTCAACGGTCGCGACATTGACTTTTTCTGTAAATTTTTCCAGGGCAACCTGATCATCAAACGGCTCGTCTAATAGCTGATCTGCAGTAGCTGCTGCG
>Ga0257126_1002846_pt1:0-10000 | contig 11194 bp, 6 predicted proteins | sample SI060_120mmetaG_FD_190151 | JGI IMG/M metagenome (GOLD analysis project Ga0257126, IMG submission 190151) | Marine microbial communities from Saanich Inlet, British Columbia, Canada - SI060_120m | ecosystem: Environmental > Aquatic > Marine > Inlet | place: Canada: British Columbia... | reverse complement strand
ATAAAATTATTTTTTTATTGAAAAAAGTTCCAGACCACTCCAAAACGGATACTCATATCCCGATAGGGAAAAAACGGCGCAGCGTAGTAACGATAGCCTGTTTGAGTGTTGTTCAAGTGTTCCACTTTGAGGAATAATCGCGTCTGAGAAATTTTTGCGTTTATGAAAAAATCGATCCGAGGATACTCTCCAATCAGCTGATTATTTTGATTTACATACTCCCCAAGAACCGAATGCATCGCGTCAGCATAAAATCCTGTGAAAAACTGAAAGTGAAATCCGGTCTGTAAAAAGAGGGCCTTATTAAATATCTCGGACGAAAAAGCAATCGTGTTTCGTGTGATCCATTCGGGTACATTCAACAATTGAGGTTCTCCAAACTCACCAGCGGAACGTGCTGCTTCCAGCTGTAACACGCGCTGGTATTGAACAGTATTTGTTAAAGAAAACTTGCCCAAGTTAAGCTGATTGTAAAGTCGAAGTTTCAAGTACTGCAATTCATCTTTCGACTGAAATGGGGTTGCCTCTAACTTTTCCCCCCAATCAACTAAACGTGTTGTGCTTCTAAAATAAGTGTAGTTCTGAATTCGATGCCATTCCGCTTGCAGCGATAGCCATCGTGTGTGTCCTAGTGTGCCGTAGACACTAAATCGTTCGGTGTTTTTCAAATCGGGCTGATCCCAATTCAAATCCACATAGTCACTTTCATAGTGATAAAAGTTAAAGTTTTGTGGTTGACTTCGGTATTGAGTATTGACTGATAGATCCCAATCTTTAAACAATTTTCGTTGGGCGTACAATTCGTAATGATGCGTTTTGAGCTTTGTCAATAAAGAATGATGAACCTGTCCACCCCAACTCCAGTTTTCGGTATTGTTTTTCCATTGCGCCTGAAGTGCCAATTGATTTGTTTGTTGGCCCAAATAGGTTGTGTTGGTCGAATTGGCAGTTCGCCCATGAGCAAAATCCCAGCGCTTGAATTGCATGCCAATTTTTGACTTTCCTACAAAAGGAAGTTTAGCCTCCAAAAAGGTTTCGTTGGTAAGTGTCTTTAAATCCGATCGATCAAAAACACTTTCTGCAGCTGGATCAATGGTTCCAAAAAAATCTAAAATTGTACTATTCTGATCAAATTCATAAAAGCGTGACTCGTAAGTAAAGCGATTCCCAACTCGCAAGGGTTGCTTTAGACTGTCCCCCGATTTTTGTTTCAATTGATAGGTTTGCCCCAAATAAAAACGTCTCCCAGAAAGAATGCTGGTTGCTATAATATTTGTTGATAATCGAGAGCGATCCAAAAAGCCATCATAGAATACTTCAACCACTTCGCCATTTTCATCCAAAACGGCATTTCCCTGGGCATCAATCTCTGGGTAATAGGGGGCATTTTCAAAAAAATAAACGCCTTGGTCATCCAGTCCTCCATTGACTTGATTCTCGCGAGTCTGCGCCACAAAATGCGCTCGGAGTTGATAGCGCTCTTGGGCATCATTAAAATTGACACTGCCTCGGAACTGTCCTCCGTTAGATCGCGAACTTTGATACCTTCCCAAAGAGCGTAAACCCTTGTAGGCCACCATCAGATTGAACTTAGGCGAAGGATTGACGGTCACGAGGGCATCCACCAGCTCTCCTTGCTCGAAGGTAGTTCGAAAGAAAAGCTCTGTTAAAGGGGTTGCTACTTCATAATAAGGGATGTCCTTGCTTTCAAAAAAGCCAAACTGATTCACTCGTGCACCTAATTTTGGACCCATGGGTTGCTCACGGAAGTCATACCCCATTCGGTTAAAACCTTCAGCGACATTAGCTAACGGCAATAGCTCAAAATAATCCTTTCTAAGAAAGTTGAATTTGTAATCCTTTTGGATGGTTAGTGTCGTATCCACAACCTCTTCACGCCCGTCCTCATAATAGGCTTTGTAGTTATTAATTAAAGAAACGGTATCAATTTCAATGAGACGTCGCCGAACAACTCTGCGCTTTCCTTGTTTCTTCTTTTTTGGTTTTCCTAGCTTGAGGCTGTCTTTAACAATTGTTAAACTGTCTTTTTTAGGGCTCAGACTGTCAACGGAAATAGTATCTAATTCCTTTCTAACGAAACTGTCAAGTATTTTTTTGTCCACTGGCATTTTCAAAGAGTCCTGTCGTGGGAGTGGAATGCTGTCCAATACTTTTTCGACAGGGGCGGCAGAAAGTGAGTCAATACGGTTGCTTTGTTGCCCAAAAGCAAGATTTGCGATTACGATAATGACCCCTAAAAAACGAAACTTCATGGATAGCTGGAATTCGTCTGCGAAGTTACACTATTTTGGTATTTTAGAATTTTGAGATTGTGTACTAATGAAAGAAACGTATGGCTTTAGAAAAACAATGGTTTGACGGTATTGAAGCTGGCACCGATGAGGCAGGCAGGGGTTGTCTGGCTGGGCCCGTTACGGCGGCAGCAGTAATCCTCCCTTCCAATTTCACCTCCGACCGACTCAATGACTCCAAAAAATTATCGTTGAAGGTTCGTTTGGAACTCAAAGAAAAAATCGAACAGGAAGCGGTTGCCTTTGCGGTGGCACATGTTTTCCCAGAAGAAATTGATCAAATCAATATTCTCAATGCTTCCATCAAAGCCATGCACCTGGCTCTTGCGCAGCTCCAAATCGTTCCCGAACACATATTGGTGGATGGAAATCGTTTTCACCCCTATGCTGACATTCCACACCAATGCATGATCAAAGGCGATGGCCGTTTTTTGAATATTGCCGCTGCCTCAGTACTTGCCAAAACCGCACGTGATGCCTATATGGCAAATCTGCACAAAGATTTCCCAGCATATCAATGGGACAAAAATAAAGGCTACCCTACCCGTGCACACCGAGAAGCTATTCAAAAATGGGGATCCAATCCACATCATCGGAAATCTTTTCGACTCTTACCCGAGCAATTGGTACTCAATTTATAAGTTCTTATTTTTGAGGAAGCAAAATTTTGACTTTTGAAATCAAACCTCCTCCCCAACTTCCTTTTTCGATTCATATCGCTTGGGCTTGTGGTGCTTGTGGCACTCACTGCCTGCCAGCAAAACCGCCTCGAAGGAGCCACTCCCTACCAACTGGTTCCACACAATGCCATAGCTATTGTACAAGTCAACGACTTTGTAGAACTAAGCCCCGCTTTTGACAACAACAAAATACTACGCTATTGGAAAGATCACTACTCCGATTTGGAAAGTACGCTTTCTTCATTAACTCCCTCGCAGCCTAGTAGTGGTGATTTGTATGTTTTTTCCCCCCAAGGAAAAGAAACCTATGCCACAACCTATATTGGGAAAAAAGAGAAAAACGACACCCTTCCCAACACCAACGCCAAACTAAAAAAATATGAAGGCGTACAGATCCATCAATCGGAAGAGCGCATTTTTGAAGCTACGGTCGGACGACTGCAGTTGCGTTCTACCACCCTTTTGGCTCTTGAAAACTGTATTCGCAATTTCACCCAGAACAGCAATCAATCAGCAGATCCCGCATTTAAAAACCTAAAGGAAAGTCTTAATAACGGAAGTCCTGTCAATCTATTGATACAGCCGGGCACGCATGCCCTCAACAGGATCTTACTCCCCGAAGCCCCTTTTATCAGAAACAAAATAAATGGCTGGTTGGCCTTTGATGTGGAAATTGAAGAACCCTTGGAATGGGATGGCATCGGACTGCTGAACGACTCTATTGCCAATCCTATCAATTGGATTCAGAAACTGGAACGAAAAGCAAGTGAACTGCCCAAAGTGGCCCCTGAAAAAATGGATGCTTTCTTCTCTTTTCCAGTGAGTAATATGGCACAATTGGAGACCAATTTTAGACGCTTTAGCCAATTGCAAAACATGGCGTTAAAACAAGTTGACTTAAGAGTACTGTCTTTGGTTGATGAACTGGGCTGGCTCCGCTATCGGGGCCAAAAGGCTCTTTTGATGCACCTCAATAGTTTGGAAAATGAATTTCCGCTTCTTGCCGAAAAGACCAATGAAAAAACCTATCGAGGAGCCCGCTATTTCAAAATCCGCCTGCCGGAAACCATTAGCAAACTAAGTAAAGCCTTTGGGCAAACCCAAGCACTGCAATGGAGTGCTCTAGTGGATAATTATGTCTTATTTACCGAAAGCGAAGAACTAATAAAGCATATTATTTCCAATTATAGAGACGGACGGGTTTTGGATCAAAACAAAGCCTATCAAGACCTTGCCGATACCTTTTCCAGTCGTGGCTCATTCCTTTGGGTTGCTGCTACCGAAACCCTGTTTGACTCCAAAAAATTTCCTTCTAAATCCTATCCTTTTGTAGCCCTCCAAGGAGTGGGAGAAACTGATTTTACGCATTTGCATTTTCGGTTTGGCAACGTTCGTACCCAAAAAGAACAAGGTCGGGTGGTCTCTACAGCAAACTTCAGTGTAGAAAGTCCAATCGCATTGGGGCCCCAATGGCTTAAAAACCATCGCACCAAAGGAATGGATGTGGTCGTCCAAGACGTGCAAAACACGCTCTACCTTTTTTCCAGCCAAGGGAATCTCTATTGGAAAAAAGATCTGAAAGAGCCTATCATTGGTCCGATTCAACAAGTCGATTTGTACAAAAACAAAAAATGGCAGATGGCCTTCCGAACCCTGAAGTACCTGTATATTTTGGATCGTAACGGCAAAGAAGTAAAGCCCTTTGAAATCAAACTTCCTGCCTCTGACAAGCCCCTTCCTCTTGCCATTTTCGATTATGACAACAATAAGAACTATCGCTTTGTATTAGCACAAGACAAACGCCTCTTGATGTATGACAAAAACGGAAAACGTGTCAAAGGCTTTACCCGAAGTAAACTCAAAGCTCCGCTGATCCATCCGCCTAAGCATGCGCGTATTAAAAAGAAAGACTATCTATTGCTCCAACGCAACAACGGTACTCTTGGCATCTTAAATCGAATGGGGAAAGACCGCATCCCAATGCAACAGCATCTCAATTTTAGTGGAAATCAGGTGTATCAGTATCTCGACACCTTTACCACTACCGATCTAGAGGGCAACCTTGTGCAAATTGACACTCGTGGAAACATTATCAAAAGTCCTTATGAATTGAAACCTGGGCATCAAATTGATGCAACCAATAAATCTTTAGTAACCCTTTCGGAAAACAATCTGAACATTAAAGGGATTCCCGTCACCCTACCCTATGGAAACTATACGGCACCTAAAATATTTTATCTAAACAATACGCTATACATCACTACTACAGACATCGAGTCTCAAAAGGTATATCTGTATTACAGCAATGCTACCCCAGTAGCGAATTTCCCTGTCTATGGAGTGGGGGTTGCAGACATGAGTTTGGATCAAAAGAAAAAGACCCAACTGGTTGTCGCTGCAGAAAATAATGGACTATTGATTTACCAGATCAATCGCTAATTCCGCTTCAAATTGTTTTTTAAAATGGTATAAAATTCGGTCTTGTACTTCTTTTAATGGGATTTCTTTGCCCAGCTCTTTTGCTAGAGAAGTCACCCCTTTTCCTTGAATTCCACAGGGTACGATATACTCAAAATGCGGTAAGTGGGTGTTGATATTCAAAGCAAAGCCATGCATGGTCACCCATCGACTGGCACGCACGCCCATGGCACATATTTTCCGAGCAAAAGGCGTTCCTACATCCAACCAAACACCTGTTTCTCCCGAACTTCTTGTGGCACTCAATTCATAGTCCGCAAGGGTTGCAATGATCACTTCTTCCAAAGTGCGGAGATAACGATGGATATCTGTAAAAAAATGATCGAGATCCAAAATTGGATAGCCCACAATTTGCCCAGGGCCATGGTAGGTTATATCTCCCCCTCGATTGCTTTTGTAAAAGGCTATTCCCTGTTGTGCCAGTTGTTCCTCATTTAATAAAAGGTGTTCTATTTTTCCGCTTTTCCCTAGAGTAAATACAGGAGGGTGCTCCACAAACAACAAATAATTGGGCGTTGGCTGGGGCGATTCCGTGTGGCGGTTTGCTTTTTTCTGATCTATGATCCCCTGAAACAATTCCTCTTGATAGTCCCAACATTCTTTGTAAGGCTGCTGACCTAAATGTTGCACATGAACGGTTTTGTTTGCTTCCAAAATCAGAATCTATTGGGATTGTTTAGAATTACCAGAGCAGCAATTACACCCGGCACCCAACCACAAAGGGTCAGAATAAATACAACAAGGAGCGAACCGCACCCTTGATCGTACACCGCCAAAGGGGGAAAGAAAATGGAAAGTACTACGCGCCAAAAACTCATAAATAGGTTTTTTCAAAGATAGGAATTTTAGTTCCTATTGTCCGTCAATCCGTATCTTTGCCGAAATTAAATCATCCTATGAGTGCACTTTCGGAACAAGAACAGGTTCGTAGAGAAAAACGAAACAGCCTACAAGCTTTGGGAATCAATCCCTACCCAGCCGCCTTATTCCCTGTTGATCATACTTCGGAACAGATCAAAGCCAATTTTGTGGAAGCAAAGGAAGTGGTGGTTGCTGGGCGTCTTATGTCCCGTCGCATTCAAGGAAAAGCCAGCTTTGCGGAATTGCAAGACAGTGAGGGGCGTATCCAAGTATATTTCAATCGTGATGAGATTTGCCCCGGGGAAGACAAAACCGCCTATAATGAAGTGTATAAAAAACTCCTTGATATCGGTGATATTATCGGGATTCGAGGAAGCCTTTTTACCACTCAAGTGGGAGAGCCCACCATTAAAGTAAGTTCCTTTGAGGTACTCAATAAAACCCTGCGCCCCCTGCCGCTCCCCAAAACGGATGCCGAAGGAAACAGCTATGATGAATTCAATGATCCCGAACTACGCTACCGCCAGCGATATGTTGATTTAATCGTTAACCCAAAAGTAAAAGACACCTTTATAAAGCGAACCAAAATCACCCAAAGCATTCGTTCGTTCTTTAATCAAAAAGGGTATTTAGAAGTGGAAACACCGATTTTGCAGCCCATTCCAGGCGGTGCTGCGGCTCGTCCATTTGTGACACACCACAATGCTCTCAACATTCCATTATACCTCAGAATTGCCAATGAACTGTATCTGAAACGACTCATTGTTGGAGGATTTGACGGCGTGTATGAATTTGCCAAAGACTTTCGTAACGAAGGTATGGATCGCACCCACAATCCAGAGTTTACCGTTATGGAACTCTATGTGGCTTACAAAGATTATTTCTGGATGATGGAAACCACAGAGACACTGCTAGAAAAAGTGGCCACTGAAGCTACTGGAAACGCAATGGTAACTGTAGGAAACCACCGCATTGACTTTAAAGCGCCCTATCCACGAGTACCGATATTGGAAGCCATCCACACCCATACGGGAATTGATGTTTCCGAAATGAACGAGGAGCAGCTTCGTGAAGCCGCCAGAGGTCTGGGACTTGAAGTTGATGATCGTATGGGCGAAGGCAAATTGATTGATGAGATTTTTGGGGAAAAATGCGAACACCACTACATCCAACCCACCTTTATTATTGACTACCCCAAATCCATGAGTCCGCTGACCAAAGAACACCGCAGCAATCCAAAACTGACCGAACGTTTTGAACTGATGGTCAATGGGAAAGAATTGGCCAATGCCTATTCGGAATTAAACGACCCGATCGACCAAAGAGAACGTTTTGAAGAACAGCTTAAACTCTCCGAAAAAGGAGACGATGAAGCCATGTTTATCGATCAAGATTTTCTACGGTCACTGGAATACGGAATGCCTCCCACTTCAGGAATTGGCATCGGAATCGATCGCCTCTGTATGTTACTCACCAACAACAGCTCCATTCAAGAAGTACTGTTTTTTCCTCAAATGAAGCCAGAACAAAAGGCCGTAGTATTGACCGCTGAAGAAAAAATCGTTTTGGATCTTTTGAAAAAAGAAAGTCCTGTTGCACTTCCCGCATTAAAAGAAAATGCAGGTCTAAGCAACAAAAAATGGGACACTGCTATCAAAGGATTGACAGCAAAAAAATTGGCCAAAGTAACCAAAGACGAATCAGGGCTTTGGGTAAACCTTGTCTCTTAGTTGTTTTAAGCAATTCCATTTGCTAATGAAAAGCTCTTTTTAGTTGATTTTACTTGGTATTCAACCAATCCTCAAAAGCCGAAAGTGTAAAGGCGATATCTTCTTCTGATAAGGCATCATTTAAAAAATAACTTTCAAAGGCAGAAGGCGGCAGATAAACCCCACGTTCCAGCATCCCATGAAAATAATTTTTAAAGTGGTCGTTGTTGCCTAAGGCAGCGGTTTTAAAATCCACCACCGGCTGATCCGTAAAATGCAGGGAAAGCATTGACCCCAATCGGTTGATCTGATAAGGCAGTCCTTTGGTTTCCAGCAAAGCCTGCATTCCTTCTTCCAGTTGGGCACACTTCCGATCCAAACGGTCAAACACATCTGAGTGCGACTGTAGATGATGTAGCATGGCATAGCCTGCGGCCATCGCCAAAGGGTTGCCACTCAGGGTTCCCGCTTGATAAACTGGCCCCAATGGAGCCAACTGTGCCATGATTTCTTTTCGAGCGGCAAAAGCCCCCACAGGCAATCCACCTCCCAGCACTTTACCATAGGTGGCTATGTCGGCACGAATCCCTAGGCGTTCTTGCGCCCCTCCGGGGGCTAAGCGAAAGCCTGTCATCACCTCATCAAAGATCAACAAGGCTCCATATTGATCGCAGAGGTTTCGCAAGCCTTCCAAAAATCCAGCTTTGGGAGGAATACACCCCATATTACCCGCCACGGGCTCCACGATAATGGCGGCAATGGTTTCTGGATGCTGTTCAAACTGGCGTACCACGCTTTCCAAATCGTTATAGTCTGCTAAAAGGGTGTCTTGAGCGGTTCCTTTGGTAACCCCGGGGCTGCTGGGCGCTCCAAAAGTGACAGCACCACTACCCGCTTGAATCAAAAAAGCATCGGAATGACCGTGATAACATCCGGCAAACTTGATCAATTTTTCACGTCCCGTGAAACCACGAGCCAAACGAACCGCACTCATGCAGGCTTCCGTACCGGAATTCACCATCCGAATCTGATCCATATTCGGCAGCATAGACACCGCTAACTCGGCAATTTGAGTTTCCAACTCGGTCGGCATTCCATAAGAAGTGCCTTTATCCGCACGTTCTTTAACCGCCGCAATCACGGGTTCAAAAGCATGTCCCAAAATCATAGGTCCCCAACTGGAGATATAGTCAATCAGGCGGTTGCCGTCTTCATCATAGAGATAGGCTCCCTTTGCATGATCGACAAAAATAGGTGTGCCGCCCACGGCTTGAAAAGCACGAACTGGGGAGTTGACCCCGCCAGGAATCACATTTTGAGCCGCTTGAAAAAGGGCACTGCTTCGTTGATATTGCATATTAATCAAGTTGAGGGAGGGTTAATTCCTGCCCAGGATAAATGGTGTTGTTTTTAATCTTGTTGACTCGAATGAGTTCTTTAACCGGAATTTCATATTGTCGGGCAATGCTGTAAAGCGTATCCCCCTTTTGCACGGTGTGATGCTCTTTCGAAGCGCGATATTTCACTTTGGCTACTGCTGTGCGTTTTTTAATTTTGACCTTTTTATCAAAACGATCCAATTGATAACGCTCAATCAAGCGGATTAATTTTTGTGGGTATTTAGGGTCGGTGGCATAGCCTGCTTTTTTCAATCCACGCGCCCATGCTTTATAATTGGTGGGGTTTAGATCAAATAGAAAAGCATAGCGACTGCGTTCGGTCAAAAACAATGAATGGTCCCGATAGGAGGTAAACGGATTTTGATAGACCCGAAAACACTCGCCTTTCCGATCGTCGTCATGGTAAATACGCTTACCGCTCCAATCGCTATGGCACTTAATACCAAAATGATTGTTGGCCTCCCTTGCCAAACGACCACTCCCATTGCCAGATTCCAGTAAACCTTGTGCTAGGGTGATACTGGCCGGAATCCGAAATTCCGCCATTTCTTTTTGTGCAA
>Ga0257126_1002831_pt1 | contig 11225 bp, 8 predicted proteins | sample SI060_120mmetaG_FD_190151 | JGI IMG/M metagenome (GOLD analysis project Ga0257126, IMG submission 190151) | Marine microbial communities from Saanich Inlet, British Columbia, Canada - SI060_120m | ecosystem: Environmental > Aquatic > Marine > Inlet | place: Canada: British Columbia | collected... | reverse complement strand
CAACATCAAGTGGGAATGGTTCTGGTGGTTTTGTTCCAGGTGGTGGTGGTGGTGGTAATGGTACAACATCAAGTGGGAATGGTTATGGTGGTTTTGTTCCAGGAGGTGGTGGTGGTAATGGTACAACATCAAGTGGGAATGGTTATGGTGGTTTTGTTCCAGGAGGTGGTGGTGGTAATGGTACAACATCAAGTGGGAATGGTTATGGTGGTTTTGTTCCAGGAGGTGGTGGTGGTAATGGTACAACATCAAGTGGGAATGGTTCTGCTCCAGGAGGTGGCGGTGATGGTACAACATCAAGTGGGAATGGTTCTGATCCAGGAGGTGGCGGTGATGGTACAACATCAAGTGGGAATGGTTCTGCTCCAGGCGGCGGTAATGGTACAACATCAAGTTCAATAATTGGTACTACATCGAGTGGTTATATTAATTATAGTAATCCATTAAGTACAAAAATGACATGTCCAAGTAGCGAACAAGAGCCAGATTGGTCAAAGTTTTTGACCACGTATATTGATAATTTGAAAAAAGGTAATGAAAGTGGTAACATGTATATGTTAAATAAAAAAACAGAACAAATATTAGTTTTATTTACTTCAAATCCTGAAGAATATAAAATTAATATTAATAACGGATTCTTAAAATATGATGGTAGTAATATATCAGTAGACACATTATCAACTATGACTTTCAAGTTACTTGAAATACCAAAATGTAATAAGTATTTAATATATTTATCTGATGAAGAAGAAAAGGAAAACAAAAAGAAATCATTTGTTAAAGTAGAAAAAGATAACGGTAATACAACTATTTCTGTATCACTATTTAAATTTGAATCAAAAGAATCATTTTATTTTTATAAATATAACAGTCCTCCGACAAACCAATAATAAATATAATAATTATTTATATTATATTAATAATGAAAATAATAATAGTTATAACAATATTATTAATATTATTACTATTAAATAATGTTGAAAATTTTACACACATTGTGAATCCATACAAAGTCCCAAAGTTTAATCATTACAAAAAAATAAATAAAATAGAAAATATAGATAAAATCGATTTTATTTATTGTAAACATGATGGTATTTTTAATATATTTAATGGTACTAGTGTATACAAAAGTAAAACACATGATCTTATTAAAAATATATTAGATTTAGATACAATTGATACTGGATTTTATAATTATAACTACAATTATATTTGTTTATTACAAAACAATAATATATACAAATATGATCTATATCAAAAAAAATTAAGTATGCCTATATTTTTTAAAGAATATTTCAAAAATATTGATAATATAGATTGTCTTTTTTATTTAGAACATAAAGTATATATTTTTAGTAAAGATGATGTAATTATCTACGATTTACTAAATGATAAAATATTAAATAAAGTTAAAATAAAAACATTATTCAAACATTCACCTAAAAATATAGATTGTTGCTTCTTAAATTATAATGATATTATACAGTACGAATCATTGCCATATATTTATATATTAAAGAACAAAACATTTTATAAATATAAAATTAATAAATTAGACTTTGATTATATTAGTAGTGGTGATTTTGATTACAATCATAAAACTAAAATTATTAGAAATAATAGTGTTTTGAAAATAGACAATAATGGTTTATATAGAATTATTTTAGTTGGTGGTGGTATTGAAAGTGGGGGTTATGGTGGGTTAGTATATAATGATTTAAAATTAATAAAAAATGGTAAATATAATATTATTATTGGTGGCTTTGGTGATCGTATTCCAGTAAAAGATAATTTACTATCTCAAACACGGTTACCATTTACTGGTTCTTGTTCTGGTGCTGGAGGAACATCTTTGTTAAAAACAAATGAAGTTATTATGGTTGCTGGCGGTGGAGGAGGGTGGTGTAGCGAATTAATAAAAGCACCAAATAAGTGTAACAGTGTTAAATTTGGCGAACCATCAAAAAAACCATCTTTATTTTTTCCTATAAAAAAAATAGTTATTGAAAGTCAAATTGGAAAAGGTGATAATCAATATAAAATTAATATTTCTAAATTTTCAGTAAAGGATACTAATAATGAGAATACTATAATTAATATTCATGAAGAACCAGAATCTATTGAAAAAACATATTTATATGAAACATTATTTAGTCATTCGCCAAGTATAGAATTTGAATTTGGAAATGTAATTACTGACTATAGTATAGATTTAGAGTATAGTATTGAGACAACAAAAGTTAACGGATATATAAATAGTAATGTAGTTTTGTATGATGAACAAAATAGAAAATATAATATAAATAATTTTAATACTAATTTTAAAGGTAAAATAACCGGACGAAATCTAATCAATTACTTTTCAAAAAATAATAGTCCAAAGGTAATTACTAAATTAAATACTAATAATTCAAAAAATAGGTTATTACATTTAGAAGGTGGAAAATCTGGTAAATTTTCAGGAAATGATTCTGTTAGTGATAAATTTGATAATTTGAATTGTTGTGGTGGTGGAGGAGGATGGGTAAAAGGTAAAAATGGATGTTTAGAAAAACAATCAATTAATAAAATAGATTTTCCAACCGATTATATTGGTGCTTGTGGTGGTACGAGTTATATTAAAGAATTAACAATTATAAATCCATTATTTATACATAATTATAATAACGATATTGGATATGCAGTTATCATTAAACATCAATAATTATATTTTAGATACGTTAAGAATTACATTATAAAATATAGTATACTTTTAAATGACTAAAAATACTGATAGAAACGGTATAATATCTTCTATAAAACTTAAATTATTTTCGTTTTTCTTTAATATGAATCCAAATAAGTATTTTAAAAATAAAGAAATATCTAAATGGGCTTACATACCAAAAGATAAATTAGTTGATTTAGTTTTTAAAGTATACAAAGAGAAAATAGCGATTGAACCAGATAGAAATGAACTAAACAGTTCAAATTATATATTTTGGATAACCAATAATTTAGTTGGAATGTACCAAACACAACGAAATGTAGAAAATATGTACGATGATGTTGTAAATAAATATTTAGAAGGTCCATGTCATAATTTGACTGGCATAGATATTTCTGAACAAATAGTGTTAGATACCCATATACATGTTCGTTCTGTTTTATTAAATATGTCCGAAAAAGATTTATATTCATTAATCGGTATTGGTCTTTATTTACACTAAACTTATAAATTGATTTTTATTTATTATGTTGATAATATCAACACATTTACCTTTCTAAACAATGTCTAATAGTTTAAATCAGTTATGTATTGACACATTACCAATTCAGGAACCCCAAAAATATTGAAAAAAACCGCAAAGCTTGGCGATACGCTAATTCTGACAAACATAGTGCTAAATACCTGATTTTAAAAAATTATATTATTTCTGACTAATCTATTTAAAGTTACACTATTAGAATATACTAAATGGTTGACTTAGTATATGATTCACGAGAAACTAAAATAAAAGAATTATTGGAAAAAGACCCAAAGGAATCGATTACATTAAAAAGTGAATATTTAGACTTGGGTGATTTTTTATTCAAAAAAGATGGTGAATTAGTATTGATCATTGAACGAAAATCGATGAATGATTTATATTCATCGATACACGATGGACGATACAAAGAACAAAAAATGCGATTACTAAATAATTATCCATTAAATAAAATAGTATATATTATTGAAGGAGTGTTGAATAGTAAAACTAAAATTTTCAAAAATTCTAAAGTGATTACTGAAGGTGCTTTATTAAATATGGTTTTCAGAGATAAAATCACAGTCCTTAGAACAACCGATATAAAGGAAACCAGTGACACAATATACAGATTGGGAAATAAAATAATAAAACATCCTGAATTTTTTGTTTCGGAAAAAGTTGAAACTAAATCAAACTATTTAGATTCGGTTAAAATATGTAAAAAAGATAACATGACACCTACCTTATGCAATATTGTTCAATTATGTCAAATACCCGGTGTTTCAAAAAACATAGCATCAAGTGTTTTAGATAAATATGGATCAATATCAATGTTGATATTAGAGTATGAAAAAATAGATGATATTAAAATAAAGATTACAATGTTAAAAGATTTACCAAACAATACACGAAAAATAGGACCCGTTATTTCCAAACGGATATATGAGTATTTTTTTTATTGATTATTTTTTTAAATATAGTATTAATCCAAAACAAACTGGCAAGGTCTCCAATAAATACTAAAATTAGTAATGCGATTTCATAGTATGTGGATAATTCCAAAATACTATTGTATAATAATATATAGTGATAATAAGGTATAACAAACATTCGTATTAGTATAAAAGTAAAACTAAATACTGGAAACATGTAATTTTCTAATGCATGATTTTTTAAATATTTAGATACATACCATGTAATTTGTAATGGATTCGTAATTTCTCCCCAGAATATTGTATATGTTATTAATGAAGAGCCTATATTATATGATGTTGTTAAATAATAAACACATAGTATTAACATATGGTGGAATAAAAACATTGCTGATATGTTATTAAATAGCATAAACAAAGTATCATAAACAAAATACCCGGCGGATATTTTAATAAGCATTAATTGATTTTGATTAAAAGTATGTATATCATTACCAATCATATCATATTTAATAATATATCCAGAATATAACATTGTTACCATCGCATGTGTTAAACTAACAAAGGATGATGATAATTTAACGTTTGTGTATGGTAAAATAAAGCGCGATATAACAAAACATAAATACCAATATAATACTATCATTATATAGTATATTTATTTTAAGTTTAATACTATAATTAAATAATAATTTAATTATCATCCTTTTATGATCTGTAGCTATAGATAACACTAATACATATAATGAATATGAGTGGTATTAAGCATCTAAATATATTATCTATTTTTTTTACGAATGATTCGATTTCATTAAATATTAATATTTCTTTGTATGTCAATGTTAAATATGTGTCATTGTAGTCAATTGTTTTTATAATATTATCATCATCATTATGTACATCACTATTTATTATTTTAACATTATTTTTATTAAGTGTTTTGATGTAACTGTCGGGACGATTTTGCTTTGTACTTTTCAATACAGTAGTCGTCGTATTGTTAAATTCAGCGTCTACATCGGTTTCATTATTTTCATTTTCTATTGAACTATCAGTTAATACATTATGTTTTTGAACTTTGTTATCTTGTTTTTTTTTTGCTTGTCTATCTTTTTTGATCAATGTATCTAAATCAAATCTATCTTTGAATATTAAATATATGATTTTTGATTTCGATGTTAGTAATGAAAAAATCAAACCACTTTCAATAGAACAAATCATAGATGTTACAAAACAACACAAAAAGAAATAATCCATTAATGTGTAATATCCAACAACTGGAATTTTATCTGCTAATGTTAATTGAAGTGCTAATATAGTGAGAGGGATGAATACTCCAGTACTTGTTCTACTAATATTATCTGGTTTTATTAGCATAATAATAAAATTAACTATAACTAACGAAATAGTCATACCCATACTAATATTGTAATAATGTGGAAATCGTTTTAAAGTGATAGTATATTCTATTGTTGTAAAATCAGTGTCACTACAACATGGTCTTTCTTCATTATATTTTTCTAAAGTAACATCTAAAATTTCCCATTCGCTATGTGAAAATGTATCAACAATATCAATTTGTTTAGAAATATCATCATATGGTTTTAATAGTAATAAATTATTATTGTAAATCCAAGATGAAAACTTCATTTTACAGTGCTGGGTATCAAATGGAAAATATGATAATTCGAGTCCGCACGAAAATTTGAATACACCAGGATTACTCCACATTATTTCACCATTACTATACAAATTCATACCACCATTAAGAGTATAAATATTTGGGATACTGGCTGCATTCAATAGTTCTATATCAGGAACCCATGTATATGATTTATCAACTGATAAAAATGTTAGATTAGAAACCGTCGAATTCCATTTAAGATAGTCATCTATCCAATTCATTCTTACCCATAAATTAATATCAACCGTTTCCTCCATTTGATTAAAAGATTCAATATTTTGAACACCTAATCCCATACTAACATTTAAGGTATCATGATAATGTGTTACTGGTCTGACTAATTTATTGTAATCATTAAATATTGTATTTCTTAGTGTATTTTCTTCATTATTTGATGAAACTAAATTTAAATTAGTCAATAATAGTAATAATAAATATTTCATATAGATGTAATAGTTTATATTCTTTAAGTGTTTTAATAGATTCTCATCTTTTCTCCAACACGTGCTCACTGCACCATTAAAAATTTATTGAGCCAAAGTTACAGTCATCGTCCATCCCGTACCAGCACGGTTCTTCTTCTTCTTCACCTCTGGGGCAGAAAGAATTAAAACCCCTGCCTTTTAGGCACATATTGTGTTGAACATTTGGCCAAAATTCCACGCTGCCATCCCAATCGTCTGTTAACACGAGTTTAGGCACGCCTGACACCATTGTATATGGATATATGAATTCATTAAATTCTTTTACTGTGTTGTCCATCCATACCTGGTCCTTTTTATCAAAGAGCAGACTATACACAGTTTCGTATGTCCAATCGTTCTCTTCCATTTTGTTCGTCCAATAATACTCGACTTCCTTCACGATGTCGTAATCTTCAGTTGGCTGGTCATCGGTATCCAGACTCTCAATCGCCAATTGTAATCTATGTTTAAAGATTTCTCTAAGAGTTTCATTATTCTGCTGATTTTCTATGTGATTTATCAGTGTTTCCTTCATTTTGTCCCATTCACTCTTCTTAAGGACACCAACCCATTCTTTCTTTTCATGTAGATATTTGTTCAAGTCAACCCTACAACATTTCACAAAATATTTCCAAATAGATGGCATGGTTGTGCTGTTAGATGGCATGGTTGTGCTGTCCAGGTTGTCCAAGTCTAGATCATCGTCCGAATCATCATCGAGAGGGGGGGGAGCACGGACGGGCTTACTTGAGCTCGCATGGAACAGTGCAAATTTGCCAACAGTTTTTTCAATACAATTGATTATCAATTCCAACAAGGTTGGATATTTTGGATGTGAATAAAAGTCATCTATAGTTATTGGAAAGTTAAATTCGTTTTGGTTCGGGACAGGGAATGTATAATATTTAAGCGAGTATCCATCAAGGTATGCGGACTTGGCAACGCATCTCCTGTGTACTTCCTCATCAACTGGAATAAACATAAAATATTTAGCTGACCCTGACATGCCATCCTGACAAGGATAACAATTATCCCAATCACCTTTCTTGTACAATTTTATATGCCTTACAAACTCATGGGCGGGCATCAGGGTGTCAGATAATCCTCCCTCCAACTTCAGAGCCTCGGCAGAGGAAATATGCCATATTACATCGTTTCGTCGAAAAAAAAAAGAAAAAAAGAGAAAAAAAGGAATAAGAGAGGTGTCCTCTCGAGTCAACTCTCGCATTTTTTGGAACTCGGCCGCCACCTCTGGTTCCTCAAAGTCCTCCACGTCCTTCACTCTTTTTAACGAAAAGACATTATCGCGCAGTGTCTTCCTTTTTTCTTCGTCAGGATTCATTCCACCTTTTAATTGTTTAGATTTCTTTTTTTTTACAATATGAATATTTTAATTTTTTAGAATTATTTTTCTTTTTCATATTAATATTAATATATTTTAATTTTTTAGAATTCTTTTTCTTTTTCATATATATATATTTTTTTTATAATATTTATAAAATGTTATATTTTAATAATTTTCTTGTACTTAATTATGACCTCAATATTATGTTTAGGAAATTTTGGAAGTGGTAAAATGGGACAGTATAAAGTAGCAGAATTAATGTTATATTTATATAAAAAATATGATATTAAATTTGTTATTGGATTGGGAAACAATATATTACCAAATGGTGTTAAAAATAAATATGATAGTAAATTTGTGACGCATTTTGAAAAACCGTATCATGAATTATTACAAAAAATAAAATTTTACAATATATTAGGTGAGGTTGATTATATTTCAAGAAATTCTATTAATAGTGAAATAAATTATAATAAATGGATTTTGCCACATAATTTCTATTGTTTCAAAAAATATATTAATAAAATACCTGTAGAATTTATATTAATCGATTCTAATTTTGAAAAAATAAAAACGAAGGATAAAAAAACACAAGAAATATGGGCATTAAATACATTATTAGAAAGTCGATCACGGTGGAATATAGTTATATCACATCATCCATGGTATAGTTTTGGGAGTACAAATTGTGATCCTGAATTAAATATATTTTTCGATAAATTAAATAATACAAAGAAGGTAGATTTGATTATTTCTTCGCATGAAAACAATCAGCAACATATTTATATACCAAACAAGCCGAATATGATAATTTCTGGTGTAGGGGCTATAAACGATGACTATCCGATAATTAAAATATACGATGAATTAAAGTTTACATCGAATGAGTTAGGGTGTGTTATGATTCATGTTACAAAAAATAGATTGAATGTGGTATTTTATAATAGCGATAAACAAAGTGTACATAGTTTTAATATTAATAAATATTAAATAAATTTTCATATTTTTCTGTGTTATTATATTAATGATTTATGGATTATTTTATGAATTTTTTAAAAAACATATACTACAAACTATATTTTATATGATTACAATGGTTCACATACCATTAAATACATTAGGTATGCCTCATTTGTATGGAAAATTAATATCGAATTTAAAAGATTCTTCTATAAATAATGGTATTTATTTTATGATATTGTTGATATTAATGTGGTCGGCGATTCAATTTATTCGATTATTAGCAGGTTACATGTATTCCCGAATATTTCCTAAATTTGGTTCTTTTGTGCGAGGAAGACTTGTTGAAATTATAATTCAACGTTATAAAACAAACTATCAAGACTTAGAAATAGGCGATACTATAACTAAAATAATCAAAACGCCATGGTTACTTGAGGATATGTTTAATATAGGTGAAGACTTCGTATTTAGAAATATATTGATATTTGTTAGTAGTTTTGTATATTTGTCGATGTATAGTATAAAATTAGGATTGATATATGTATTTTCTATATTTATTGTTTTTCTGATGTGTATAGTTTATGTTAAAAAATGTAGAAAATATACAGTAAAAAGTGAACAAATTTATGATAATGTTCATGAAGAAATTGAAGATATATTATCAAATTTGATATCGGTATATACGGCTCAAAAAACCGAATATGAAAAGGTAAAATTGGATAAAATAAATACAAAAGTGTACAAATCCCAACAAGCAATTAATAAATGTAATAATAAATACAAAGTATTTTTTGCTATTATTTATATATGTATTTTTATAGTGTTGAATTTTTATGCTATACATATATTCAAAAAAAAAGAGATTAATTTAGAAAGATTAATAGCAATTATTATTATAAACTATTCTTTATTAACATCATTAATGACAATATATTTTTATGCTAAAAGATTGGCTAGTATATTAGGGAGAAAAAAGGTATTTTTTGAATATATTAATAAATTACCACATTCTTCAAAAGATAATAAATTAAAGATAAATACAATGAAATCATTACATATTTCAATCAAAAATCTTGATTTTCATTATGTTAAAGGAAGTCCTATATTGAATAATATTAATTTAGAAATTAATAATAATGATGTTATAGGATTAATTGGTCCAATTGGTAGTGGTAAATCAACTATTGGCAAATTATTAGTAAGATTACAAAATCCAAAAAGTGGTAGTATATTTTTGAATAAAATTAATATAAAAAATCTGAATGTAGATAATTTACGACATATCATAAATTATATACCACAGCATCCAAAATTATTTAATAGAACATTATTTAATAATATTGTATATGGTATTACTAAGAAAATAGATGAAAATGACATTTATAAAATATTAGAAGATTTAGATGTCAATAAAACAACCGAAAAATTTAAATCTATTATGTTTAAAAAGGTTGGTAAAAATGGATCGAAATTATCTGGTGGTCAACGCCAATTAGTATGGCTTATTAGGGCGATACTTAAAAATAGTAAAGTTATTATTCTTGATGAACCAACATCATCATTAGATAATAAAAGCAAATTACAGGTGATAAAATTCATAAAAAAATATTCAAAAAATAAAACTATTATTTTAATTACCCACGATAAATCGTTGTTAAAATATGTTGATAGGATTATAACTATTAAAAATGGAAATATAATCAAAGATAAAAAAAAAACACAATAAATATTTTTATTTTCAAAAATTGATTTTGTAATAAATTATTATTTTCAAATATAAATGACTGTACTTGTATTATTAGAATCGCCAGCAAAATGTGAAAAAATTACTAAATTATTAAAATCATTAGGGCATGATGTTATAGTAAAAGCATCATATGGGCATGTTAGCGATTTAGATAAAAAAACATTATCAATTGAAACAAGTAATAATTTTAAACCTAAATATACAGTTAATCATGATAAAAAACAAGTCATTTTAAATTTAAAGTCGGCATACAAAAAATGTGATAGTATTTTGTTAGGTTGCGATTTTGACAGAGAAGGAGAGGCAATTGCGTGGCATGTATCAGAACAATTAAAAATTCCAGTAAAAAAAAGAAAAAGATTATTGTTTACTGAAATTACTAAGTCTGCTCTTGAAAAGGCTTATAATAATCCAGTAGATTTGGATATGAATATGTTTTATGCTCAACAAGCACGACGTATAATTGATAGATTAATTGGTTATAAAATTACACCATTGCTATGGAAAAATATTCAAAATTCTATGAAAAAAGGTACATCACTATCTGCTGGGCGTGTTCAAAGTGTTGTTAATAAATTGATTATAGAAAGGGAAGAAGAAATTAAATCATTTAATGCTTCTAGTTACTATAAAACAACTGGTAAATTTAGTATTGATAAACATAAATTGAATGGTGAACTACACAAAAAACTGAAAACAAAAGATGAGGCATATACTATTTTAGAAGTATGTGCTAATGCTGTCTTTAAAGTCGGTAGTGTTAAAAAAAATATCTCCAAAAGAACACCGAGTGCTCCATTTACAACATCTACTATTCAACAAGAAATGAGTAATAAATTTAGAATTGGTCCTAAAAG
>Ga0257126_1002823_pt1 | contig 11242 bp, 3 predicted proteins | sample SI060_120mmetaG_FD_190151 | JGI IMG/M metagenome (GOLD analysis project Ga0257126, IMG submission 190151) | Marine microbial communities from Saanich Inlet, British Columbia, Canada - SI060_120m | ecosystem: Environmental > Aquatic > Marine > Inlet | place: Canada: British Columbia | collected... | reverse complement strand
GTCAATATATCGAGAGTGCTTGTGACGATTCAATTTTCATGAATCGCTATTACATACAAAGTACTTACACTCCTTCAATGAATTACGGTTCCAACACGTTTTGCATTAATGCAGAATTGATTGATGATTCAACCAATCAGGTCGTCGGTTCATCTGACTTATCTTGTGAAGACTACTATCATGGACCACATATGTATAATTTTGACGTTTATGATAGTGATGGATACCTCAATTTCCAAGCCTCTGCAATGAAAGATGAATCACAAATAAACGATGTAGATATGGAAATCACTATTATCGGACCAGATTCTCAAGTTATTTATTCTTCAACTATGGAATTAGACTCTAATTACAATGATTTCGAAGAAAGTATTGCAATATCTGAAGATGGAGAATATTGTGTGAATTGGGAACTTGTGGAAGATGGAGAATCAATGCCTTTTAGCACTGCCCAAAGATGCGAAGAGGTTTCTTCAGAAGGAGAACCAAGCGATAGGCTAGGAAAAATTGCTGGCGCTTTCTCTGAATCAAGCATAGGTGATGTTCTAGAAATGTTTGGGGAGAACCTTCAACAAAGACTAGACGACACAGAAGCATTCGAAACATTCCCTTACAATGATGGTCTTTGGGCTCCAATGTGGAGCAATGAACATGGCGCAATTGTTGGAATAGGCGTATATGCAATGGATGACGACGGGGCATACACAATGGCTGGACCTAATACTGTAGGATATATGGACGATGCTCCTGCTAAGATGAGCATTAGATACTTGACTGGAGTTGAAGCTGGAAATGCTGCTTCATCCATGGAAGATGCTGATGAAATTGATGAAATTGTAGATGTCGAACAACATGACCTAGAACAAATCACTCAAGACTTAGAGGATGCCGGAATTGATACAAGTGGACTTGATTTACCATTTGATGGTTCTGATAGTGGTGAAACTACTCCGCCAGAAACAGCCATCGATTCTGCTGAAGATGATGGACTACTTCCGTTTGCATCTCCTATCTCTGTTATTGCAGTAATAGCCCTTGCAGGTGCAATTATCAGTAGCAGAAAAGAAAACGAGTGAGTAAGATTCGTAACTCTTTGAGGAGGGATGGGTATCGCGTTACGATTATCCCATTCGCGTATCGGTGATGTAACTCGATTGAGTTTCACAGTTCTAGTAGTGATTCATGTATTGATTTCCGCTTGGCTAGTTGTTGATTTTGAAGGACAGTACACTGAAGGTAAACCGTCTCCGACTAACGTAAATGCTCTAATCGCAGTAGATAATGAAAAAACATTGATCGATGTAGAGATGGAGAATTCTACATCATTTATTCTATACATGTTGTTTAGAGATTATTCTGAGCCAGAGGTTGAAAGTAACCAAACCGAAAATCAATCTGATGATTCCACCAAAACTAAGGACTCTGGCGATGTTGAGTCAAAAGAATGGCTAAAACTGGGTCGTAACATGGTTTTTATCACAATGATATTACTTATCATTAGTGAAATACTTGTCATAATTGGAATTCCATTAAGAGCGACTTTGAGAGCATTCATGTGGATATCATTAGTAGCTTCATTCGCAATTGTAATTCCTTCAACATATGTATTAGACCTTGTCGGGGACGGCGATGATAAAGAGGATGAAGAAGAAGATAAAGGAGTGACTAATTCTTTATCTCAAGAAACGTTTGTTCAAAGTACTGAAACTGGTTCTATGGCTCATGAAGATAATAGCATAGATAGTGAGTTGGTTCTTTGGGGAGTTCAATTCAACATGATGTTTAGTGGCTATGACCTTGGCTTAGTTGAGCCAGAAAATTATTCTGCGGTTAGAGAACAGCCACCTGAGGAAAACTCCACTGATGCAAGTTCATTTGTTAAATTTGAATCAAATTTGAAACTGAAATATGGTAAAAATATACCTTCAGTATTACTGATACCACTTGCATGGTTTCTACTTCCTGCCAAACCTAAAGTCAAACCCAAGCAATTCCTCTTAGAATCTGAATAGTATCGGTGAGTTTAATTCATATCCCACAACCCCCCAAATATGATTGAAGTCGACTGCTATAATTGCAAGTCTAGCAATCATGAATTTTATGATAGCGAAAATGGCCATACTATTGTCAAATGTATTCAATGTGGCCTCTTATTCCTTAACCCCCGTCCTGGGGATGAAGAGATTAGTCGAGTATCAAAATCTAGAGTGTATAAAGCCGATGAATTGCCAAAAGTTACTGGCACATTCAAAGAAGATCTCAAAGAGATTTACTTATCGCGTTTGAATGACTTCAACTATGCAATCATGTTCAATCAGAAAAAAAGGTTCACATGGCTTGACATTAACTGCGGCCATGGGGAATTTGTTGAAACTGTATCCACTTTAGGCGATAAACAGATAGACATTATTGGGCTTGAACCAAATGTAAGAAAACTCGAACAAGCGAGAGAAAGAGGCATGGATGTCAGATTCTTCGACCTATCAACTCATCAAGAAAAGTATGACGTTATTTCGGCACTAAACGTTTACAGCCATTTACCAAATCCACCCAAAGATATCGCAAGGTGGTGTGAAATGCTCAATGAAGGAGGAGAACTATTGCTGCAAACTGGAGACACCGCAGAACTTGCAGCCGAGCATCATCACAAGCCATACTCTCTTCCAGACCACTTGAGTTTCACTTCTAAGAAACTGTTAATTGAATTATTAGAAAAACTAGGCATGAAGGTGATTCAAGTAGAAAAATATCGATTGAGCCAATATCCGATATTCAGTTATTTAGAACTGCTAAAAGAAATCGCACGATTCTTTTTACCAGGCCATGTTGCAACATTCAAATTCTCTCCTGAACATCCAGACACAGACATGTGGATTAGAGCGAAGAAAATCAGCAATAATACTTCAAGCATAGAGTGATTATTGGTTTCATAGCCTGTTGAAACTACCATCGCCCATCATTTGCCATCTTGTTCCATCGGTTTGGACGTAAATGGTTTGTCCTGTTGATTGATCGTATTGGCCACCTGCAGGCAGTCCTGTATAGTCTGCCACAGTCATTGGTTGTGCGGGTGGTGGTGGCGCAGTAGTCATTTCAGAAACTGGTGCTGAAGCAACTGGTTGAATTGGTTGCTGTTGCACAGGTTGTTGTTGCACTGGTTGAGCCATTTCTTGCATTGTTTGTTGAGGCATTTGCTGTATTGGTTGCTGTTGCATTGGCTGAACAGGTTGTTGCATCATTGGTTGTTGCATCATTTGAGGAGCACCTGCGACTGGCATTTGATTAACCATTCCAGACTGATCGTTCCACATAGGTTGGGTGAAATCCTTGTTTTCTCCGCCATTCCTACCACGTAATACGACAACTGCAACTCCTGCAATTATACCTATCACACCGATTGTTGAACCGACAATTAATCCAGTGTTGGATGATTTAGAGTCCGCATCTGATTCATCGTCCTTATCGTCATCTGATTCACCATTTGCAATAGTTGTTGCAGACGAATCTGTACCATCATGCTGACTTGTATTGCCAGAGGAAACTGCAGAACTGTCAGCCGCTACCGCAGTACCATCGAGTGTTGAAGATTCTGTAACAAAGGCAACCGATGCACTGTGAGCAAGACCACCATCAAGTGAAACTACATTTAGATTGATTGTGTATTCATTTCGAGGAATTGAATCATCGACAGTAAATGTTACTGTAAATGGTAAGTCACCATTAGAATCAATAGAACCCCAAGTGATAACCGCAGAATCAAGTAATTCCTGATTATACGGCTCAATCAGTACATCTAAAGCACCACCAAGAGCGAGGTCTAGACCATTGTGTGCATCGATTACTCCACTAATCGACATTGTACCATCTTCGATAATCTGTTCTCTATTTTCGATATCCAAAGAGAACTCAGGTATTGAAGTTAGAGTGAATGTTATCTCATCTGAGTGAACTGTCGAACCTGCTGTACCAGTCACAATTACAGTATAATCGCCTGCTGCAAGAGTACTTGGAATTGTCATAGTTAGTACCGAGATGAATGGGGCTTTTCCTTGTGAAAAGTCGAGTTGTGCTGTCACGCCTTCAGGAACAGTAACTTCAACTGTTACATCAGCACCTGAAAATCCATTTATTGGTTCAATGAAGATAGGGGTTGGAACAATCCATTCTACTCCTTGAGGAATTACAATCCAAGGGTCAAGAGTAACAATATCGAAATCCGGGTCGTTATCAACTGAAAATGGAACTGTGATTGAACGGTCCATTCCGTTAGATGTTCCAGTAATTGTAAGAATATATTCTCCACTTGACATGTTCATTGTATCGACAATAACTGCACCTAATTCATCAACATTCAATTGCTGTGAATCAAACATTAGTGGCGCATTCTGTGTATTGATACTGGCACTTAGATTGACTGTTGAAGCAAATTCATTGAAGCCAACTACGTTGACCCATGCTGCAAATGGTAAGCCCATCTTAGCCACATCATCAGGTACGCTTTGTAGAAGTGTGAAATCTGGTGTTGCCCAGTCATCATTTCCTTGACGACCAGCAAATACTTGTATTCCTGTAGCAGTGACTGAAGATTGACCAATGGTAAATGATTGGTCGCCCAAATGACGATAATTCAATGGTAAAGCTCCTGAATCATCCATATCCATTGTCGAGATTGTACATCCACCAATTTCAATAGATAGAGAAATTGTCCCAGTACCAGTTGATGCTTCACTCCAAACCTTACCTTCTGTAAGTGGGAAATTGAAATTATTCATTCCGTTAGGGTAAGTTAAATCAGACTTGATTACTGTTTCTTGGCTCATATCGGTTCCTGATGGAATACAAATGTCATCGAGTCCACCAAATCCACCGCCGTTATCTCCACCGCCGTTATTGCCACTTCCGTCGCCGCTACCGCCACCATTTTGACTGTCGCTGCAACCAAAGAAGTCTGCGGATTCACCAGCAGGCGTATTGGGGCAATCGTCCTCATCATCGCTTACACCGTCATTGTCTGCATCTGCAGTACCGCTGCCAGAGCCATCACCGCCGTCTCCGCCACCACCGTTATCGTCGGGGCAACCGTCACTATCGGCATCGTTTTCTGCTGTTGAGGCTTCGTTAGGACAAGCATCGTTTGAATCGGGGATACCATCACCATCGGTGTCATCACTTCCGCCGCCACCGCCGTTTTGTGCATCAGAGCAACCAAAACCATCAACTGCAGCACCTGGTGCTGTACCAGGACAACTATCAAAGTCATCTGCAACATCGTCACAGTCTTCATCAGGATCTCCCCAATCCGAAGTTGTACAACTTCGTGCTGAGGTACTCATCATACCAAATCCACCAGAAGTTTCCATTGAAGAAGTAAAGGTGAGATTCTCATGAACCATTGAAAGAGTATCTTTAGCAAAGCAAGCAATACCTGATTGTTCATCGGTAATTGTAGTAGTCATACCTGCAAAATCATTAGTGAGTGTTGATTTTCCTACGATACTGACACGATAACATTCTTTTCCAGAAACTGTATCAGAACCAGTCACAGTCATTTGGTGATATTCCTCATAGGTAGTACCAAAGAACGTAGGCATCGAAACTGAAAGATTCCAAAAATCTCCATTTGTCCATACTGGTGCTGATTGCTTATTTGTTGTCGCCGAGTTGGCAAATTGATAAGATGTTAGACTTGATGTATACATTAACTCATCCTTAGCATTGTATTGCTCAGATGCAGCATACCATCCCACTTCTGGAGAATACCACTGAACTGCATAACCTGCATCGATTTCTAGAACATATGCTCCACCACCTACTTCGGTCATTGTAGAATTGATAGATACTAAGTAAGCCCCACCCATGTCGGTTTCTTCCTCTCCAAGGAAGATTGTATCACGAGTTTTACTTGGATTACTGGCACCCAGATGAGTATTCTCTTCATCCCATACAGACATTGAGACACCATCACCAGAAGCATGAGACAAAGTTAGCAGCAATGTTTGACCGGGCTCTAGCCATATTTTGAACCAATCATGCTTGTCATCCCACATGTCAACTGTGCCTCTAACAACGTCACCAGGATAGACTTCTTGGCCTGATGTATTGACATTATTCGGTTCTACTTCACTGATTACTTCAACGCCCGATGCACCGGTGAATTGAGGCTCAAATGGACTTTCCTCAAGTTCTACATTAGACATCAAAGGATGTAATGCCGTTAGTAACAATATCACGATAACTACTTTTCGCATATGTTACCCTTCTAGAAGCATTGTATAATACTTAGGTTACAACGATGTAACCGAATATAAAATGCTCGAAATAAGTCATTCACTTCTTCTCTTCATGCAATTGCCTTGCCTGATTAGCCCACTGGTCTCGCTTGACACGACCTGAGAAGAACTCGATTGCTTGATTAACTTCTTCTTCGATCTTAGGTGTCATATTACCAACTTGAGCAAAAGTGTAAATTCCCAAAGCGTTCAATTTTTCAGCGATGAAAGGCCCTATTCCTTTGATTTCCTGCAAGTCATCTTGGTGATCAATAGTGGCAACTCCAAGCGTAGCAAAGTCAATTGTCTTGGCTCGAGCTCTAACACGTGCTAATTCTTCTAACTTTTTGGCTTTCAACTTTTGCGTTTCTGCTTCTGTTTGTGCTTTTACTTTTGCTTCTGCCTTGGCTTTTGCTTCTGCCTTGGCTTTTGCTTCTGCTTTCTCTTCTGCTTCAGCATCTGCATTAACTTTCTCGCTTCCAGATTCAAGGCTCTCCTGTTGCTTAACGTATTCAGGGTCTGACTTTACCTTGATATCCCAAATCAAGTAAACTGAGTTTCTGCCAATCTTGATAGCACCTTGGTATTCACCACCTGCAAGAGTTGGGTTTGAACTGTCATCAAAGATTAGTTGGAATTTAATCACTCCTTCCTCATCAGCCTCAAACATTCTTACTTCTTCATTGCCGTATGTCAAATCTGCCATTGTGAACTTGTGCCCACCTTGTTGGTCTAAGTAATCAATAGATTGTATTTTCAAACCTGGAGTGATGTTGGTAATTGTAATCAATTCCTCGCTGTAGATTGTATCACCTGGCGTGATATCATTGGCTGGTTTGAGGACGAATGGATTATCCCTTGTCCCCTCACCTTCAACAAAATTAGGAGTTGAGGTAGTATTTTCTGGTTCAGCATCATCAATCACTTGCTTATTTCCTGGTATTAATATAACGAACAAGAGTAACAATAACAACAGAATCAATGGTAAACAGATGTAACTCCACATAAATATACTGCTTTCATCTTCATCATCATCTTCTGAATCAATAACTTCTTCAAGCACGCTGATTGTGATATTAAACGATTGACTGTGAGCAGAATTATTTGCCCAAATAGTGAACGGTGTAGCGTCCATTGCTTCAGTTGGCGAACCTGTTATACTTCCATCAAGGTGTGCGTCTCGAGCAGGACTCCATCCAAAGATTAGACCTGCAGGTAGTTCGCTACTAATCTCCCAAGTTGAAACTTCACCTAGACCAGAAACTGTCGGTAATTGCACGGCTATTTCTTCGCCTAAGGTAAGTGTCAATGTGTCTGAAGGATATGTCATGGTAAATGGTAAGTCAAGGATTGTATCTAGTGGGTCACAGATTCTATCGCTGTCCTCATCTTCCGGAACACTGTTTTGATCGATACTGTCTGTTCCACAATCTGCTTCCATTTCGTCTAACCAAGTGTCATTATCGTCATCAAGGTCTTCGACAAGAGGTGGCGTACTAGTAGACTCTCCGTTCAAAGTGTCTGGCATTCCATCTCCATCGCTGTCCATGGAACCTGCAGAATCGAACGGGAACGCATCTGGTCCAACAGAACAACCGCCATTGGCAGGGACTTCAGGCCCATCACAAACACCATCACCATCGCTATCAGCGTTTGATAAGTCGGTCCCAGTATTGTTTTGGTCAACGTAAGTTGATGAGTTGGTTTCCACATCATTGAGTAGTCCATCACCATCAATATCATCATCAAGTTCATCACAGATGGAATCACCATCAAGGTCTGTTATCAATGAATTAACATCAAGTGGGTCGGTTGCACAATTGACTTCTTCAGCATCGCTAAAGCCGTCTGCGTCATCATCCAAGTCTTCGACTAGGCCACCTGATGGATTGTAATCAAGTGGTAGTTGATTTGGCATTCCATCCGAGTCTGAATCATCAAGAACTCCTATTTGGATTACCATCACTTCATTGAACAAACTGTTGTTAGCATAAATGGTGAAGTTAGTCAACTGAATATCATCAGTTGGCGTTCCCCAAATTGTTCCATTACTTTCTCCAATGAACATGCCATCAGGCAAGTCTGGACTAATTTCATAGACAGAGTCAGAGAGAGTTGATGATGGACCTATACTCAATATTTCTTCATTCACTAGCAGGTAAATCGGACCAATCGAAAGGTCGTAGTCGAATTCTTCAACGGTTACATTCACATTAAAGCTCATTGAGTCCACATCATTTGTTGCAGTGATTACGTACTCTGTACGCACCTTGATTTCTGTAGCCGTACCACTGAATATTCCAGTAGATGTATCAAAGAACAAACCAGCAGATGGTTCAGGTGTAATTGACCATTGTGTAATTGCTCCACCTGTGGACTCAGGTACCATGTTCAAGACACTCGAGTTACTTAGCAGAATTTCCTCTGAAGGAACATATGCAATCATTGGCACTTGGTCAATAACGGTGATTTCAATCTGTGTCGTGTCCGTCCCACCGCTATTTGTGGCAGATACGGTATAGATTTCAGATGCCTTTACTTCGTCTGGTGTTCCAGAGATCGTTCCAGTTAACGCATCGAATATCAAACCAGAACTGAGTTCTGGAGTAATAGACCAAGTCACCACTGGTCCACCAAGGTTAGTTGGATTAAGTGGCAAATGAATGCTTACCGTATCATTTGTCAGTTCAATATTTACCAGACTGTAAGATATTTCAGGAACAATGTCCAGAATTGTGATGTTGATGTCATGGTATGATTTACCGCCAGTGTTGTTAGCCCAAATCTTGTAGAGTTGTATTGGTTGAATAGAGGTTGGAGTCCCCCAAATTGTACCGTTGTTAGTTCCAAAAGACAGTCCATTATCCAGTTCTGGGTAGATGCTCCATGTATCAACATCAGCAAGAGTAGCATTGCTCACGATTGGAGTCAATGCGGTCATAGGCTGACCAATCGTGATTATGGCATAGTCTGGAATGTAATCGAGTTCAACACCTGGCGCATTAACTGTGAAATTCAATGTGTGGTTTATTGCACCACCTGTGTTGTTAGCCCATACAGTTATCATAGTTTGAGGCGTAACAGTAGTAGGTGTTCCTGTGAACACACCGTTAGTGAAGAAAAGTCCATTTGGCAGGGTGCCTTCATACTCCCACGTCTCGACCATTCCACCAGTTACCGTTGGATACAATGGCGAGATTGTCGTTCCAGTAACCAAAATTTCATTCTCTCGACTGTAATCTAAGCCTACTCGTGGCTCATTGATTGTTATGTTGAAACTTTGACTAACATTGCCACCGGTATTGTTGGCCCATACAGTGTATTGTGTTCGAGTCATATTGATTATTGGAGTACCTAAAATTTCACCGGTTAACGGGTCAAAAGAAAGACCGGTACCTGTGAGCAAGGGTTCAATTTCCCAAGTATCAACAATGCCGTTGGAGACTGGATTGATTGGTGTAGCTATCGGTTCATTGCGTGTAAGATTGTAATTGTCTGCTGCGTAACTGAAGACGACTGGCACATCAGAGATTGTGATGTTCAGGTAAACCAAAAGCTCGCCACCTGAATTGTTCCCCCAAATCAGATACTGAGTCTTACTTTGAACGTCAATTGGTGTACCCCAAATTGTTCCATTTCCAGGACCGAAATTCAAACCGTTTGGTTCAGTTCCAACAAACACCCACGATGTGATAGTACCACCAGTACTGATTGGTGAGATTATTGTCGCCGAGTTGTTGGTTAATTCGACTTCGAGGGATGTGTAAGTAAACGCTGGCACAATATCATTGACAGTCATCTCTATAGTAGTTGAAATGTCACCAGCAGAGTTGTTACCCCAAACTGTGAATGTAACTGTAGCAGTCACTGCAGTTGGTGTGCCAGTGATCTCACCAGTTACGTTATCAAATTCGATACCTGCTGGCAAATCATCATACGAATCAATCGACCATGAAGTCGGTGCTCCATCAGTATATGTTGGAGCCGCAACGGTAACCATACTATTCTTAGTGAATATATACGGTGAACCTAGATACGAAATTGTGGATGGTGCTTCATCCTGAACATTGATGTCTACAGTGGTTGAATCATCACCTGCTGGATTGCTGGCTTTGATCGTAATCGTGACCGTTGAAGGAGTGACTATAGTTGGTGTACCAATAATTTCACCTGTGGACGGGTCAACAGACAGACCTGCTGGAATTACTCCAGCAGTAATTGTCCAAGATGTTGGAGTCCCAGCTGTGTAAGTCGGGGTTGCTCCACTGGCCGGGTCGTTTTTAGTGAAAGTGTACGGAGAGCCTGGATACGAAATTGTGGAAGGTGCTTCATCTCGAACATTGATGTCTACAGTGGTTGAATCATCACCTGCTGGATTGCTGGCTTTGATCGTAATCGTAACCGTTGAAGGCGTGACTGTAGTTGGTGTACCAATAATTTCACCAGTTGTTGGATTGATAGACAGGCCAGATGGTATTACTCCAGCAGTGATTGTCCAAGATGTTGGAGTACCCGCTGTGTAAGTTGGAGTTGCTCCACTGGCTGGATCGTTCTTAGTGAACGTATATGGTGAACCTGGATACGAAATTGTAGAAGGTGCTTCATCTCGAACGTTGATTTCAACAGTGGTTGAATCATCACCTGCTGGATTGCTAGCCTTGATCGTAATCGTGACCGTTGAAGGCGTGACTGTAGTTGGAGTACCGATTATTTCTCCTGTGGACGGGTCAACAGACAGACCTGCTGGTATTACTCCAGCAGTGATTGTCCAAGAGGTTGGAGTCCCCGCTGTGTAAGTTGGGGTTGCTCCACTAGCCGGGTCGTTCTTAGTGAAAGTGTACGGAGAGCCTGGATACGAAATTGTAGAAGGTGCCTCATCTCGAACGTTGATTTCAACAGTGGTTGAATCATCACCTGCTGGATTGCTGGCTTTGATCGTAATCGTGACCGTTGAAGGAGTAACTGTAGTTGGA
>Ga0257126_1002821_pt1 | contig 11250 bp, 10 predicted proteins | sample SI060_120mmetaG_FD_190151 | JGI IMG/M metagenome (GOLD analysis project Ga0257126, IMG submission 190151) | Marine microbial communities from Saanich Inlet, British Columbia, Canada - SI060_120m | ecosystem: Environmental > Aquatic > Marine > Inlet | place: Canada: British Columbia | collected... | reverse complement strand
CTGCCCATGGATAGATCGCCGGGTTTCGGGTCTATTGCATGCAACTAAACGCCCTATTAAGACTCGATTTCTCTACGCCTCCCCTAAACGGTTAAGCTTGCTACATACAATAAGTCGCTGACCCATTATACAAAAGGTACGCAGTCACAGAACAAGTCTGCTCCTACTGCTTGTACGCATACGGTTTCAGGATCTATTTCACTCCCCTCACAGGGGTTCTTTTCGCCTTTCCCTCACGGTACTGGTTCACTATCGGTCAGTCAGGAGTATTTAGCCTTAGAGGATGGTCCCCCTATCTTCAGTCAACATATCACGTGTGTCGACCTACTTAATGTGTCAATAAGTTTGTTTCGTGTACGGGGCTATCACCCTGTATCGCTTAACTTTCCAGAAAATTCCACTACAAACAAATTGCTCGGCTGGTCCCCGTTCGCTCGCCGCTACTAGGGGAATCTCGGTTGATTTCTTTTCCTCCGGGTACTTAGATGTTTCAGTTCCCCGGGTTCGCCTCGTTAAGCTATGAATTCACTTAACGATACCTGCAAGCAGGTGGGTTTCCCCATTCGGAAATCCTAGGTTATAGCGCCTGTTGTCGGCTCACCTAGGCTTATCGCAGACTTCCACGTCCTTCATCGCCTCTGACTGCCAAGGCATCCACCGTATGCGCTTAGTCGCTTGACCATATAATGCCAAACGACTGAACGTTGTAACGATATCAAATTAAAACAGGTGTCATATAGAGACACGCGCCTTGATACAGTATTAAAGGTACTACCCGTGAAGATAGGTAGTACCCACTCAATTATCCACCTTGTTAAAAAACATGACTCGAAGGTCATTTGACTCAAAGGTCAAACATCAAAACCATCATCTAATATATGGTGCTGATGTTTGAGCTTTCCTTGATCGAACTTGGTGGAGCTTAGCGGGATCGAACCGCTGACCTCCTGGATGCAAACCAGGCGCTCTCCCAGCTGAGCTAAAGCCCCGTATTAGTTTAAAGCCAGATCAAGAGGGCGCGCATTCTACACAATATGTGCAAATAAATACCACCTCTTTTTTGCTTTGAAACTAAAAAAAAACCTTAGCGGCTAAACCCGACTAAAACCTCACTAAAATGTATCAATAATTTGGTGGGTCTGGGTGGATTCGAACCACCGACCTCACCCTTATCAGGGGTGCGCTCTAACCAACTGAGCTACAGACCCAAATTATTGAAATATCTGGTATCACATAAGTCGGTCGATGCAACCTCACCCTACTCTCAAACCAAATCCAGGGGGTGCAATCTAACCAACTGAGCTACAGACCCAAATTATTGAAATATCTGGTATCACATAAGTCGGTCGATGCAACCTCACCCTACTCTCAAACCAAATTCAGGGAGTGCAATCTAACCAACTACGCTGCAGATCCAAATTACTAAAAAATTTGGCGTCAGGTTCCGATCAAATTTGTCATATTTAAAGAGCGTTCCGGCATACACGGGTGCTGCCGGAGGGCGCGTATCTTACACTCAGATTGTTTTGAGTCAAGGGAGTATTAGGAGCCCGCAGGAAGGGTTATTTAAGTGACGGTTTTTCTTGCGGCTAGCCAGCGATCTGGCCGCAATTAATTTATTCAAATTGATAGCCGAGCAGCTCAATATCCCGACTGAAATGTTGGCTCACCATATCGACTACATCATGCTCGTAGTAAGCGTGGTAAGACTTGCGGTCTGTCGCCTTTCTTTTGTGCGGGAGGGAACCTACAGGAAGAGACAAATGATTAACTAGCTCGGAAAAGTCTTCCTCCAGAGTTTCATATCTACCGATGAAATCTGTGACCACCTGCCCATGCAAATCTACAAGATAGTCTGATTGCAGAGAGAGAGAAGTATCGATGTGGTATTGATAGGGTCTTTCGGGATCAAATTTCCACCTCATAAATTCGTTAAAATCATCAATGCCATTCATCGCATCGGGGCGCTCCCGTCGAATATGATGAAAAGAGCTAACTTGCAGATCCCAAGGGTTGCGCACAAAGGCAAATTTGTAGAGCAGATCAAAGTAGGGTTCTGGCAGCATCTCCTTTGCGGCGATGATATGTGCGTGCCGGGGAAATTTGAGGCCGAGCCTATGCCTCACCGCTCCACTTACTTTGTGAGCTGGCAAACTTAGGTAATAGCTAGGATCGCGCCACCTAAGTGGATTTAATGCTGCACGCACGCTGGTGCCACCCGTCTTGGCTATATGAACGAAAAGAAATTTGTATTTGTGAGATAGAAGCATTAGTGGTGCGAAGTTTAAGTGAATAAAGCCTGTTACTCGATACCAGCGACGACATTTAAATAACGCTCAGCGCTGAATCCAACCTCATATTCCTTTACCGCAGACCGAAGAATCTCTGCATTCAATGGCTTTCTTAGGGTTTGTGCCATTTGATTGGCGAGAGCGCGATAATCGCCAACGGGAACTAAAGCACCGTACTTGCCTCCCGCCAAAGTCTCTGATGGACCGCTTGGGCAATCGGTAGCAACCGAGGGTACTCCTAGCGCAAGGGCTTCGGTCAGCACATTGCCAGAGCCTTCCCAGCGAGAGGACAGCACAAATAGATCAGCCTGCCCAATCCAGTTGTAAGGATTAGCTTGGAATCCAGGCATATCGACATAGTCTTGAATTTTTAATTCTGCAACCAGCTGCTCTAGCTCCCTCCTCTTGCGTCCTTCTCCAATAATCACCAAATGAGCATCTAGCTCTTCACGCAATTTGGCAAAGGCTCGAATCAGGGTAGCAAAATCCTTTTGCTGAGTTAACCGGCCGGCGCCAACAACCAAAGGTCTGGATCCGGTTTGATACCAAGGGTGAGCAAGAGGTTGTTTGGATTTGAGGATAAGACTCTCGTCAACTACTGGATTACAAATTACTCTGCACCTTTCGGCGGGCACACCTGTGATTTTTCGTATGTCATCAACAACACCCTGCGATATGCCTATCACCCTATCTACTTTGGCGTAAATTCGACGCATATTGGCCAATCTCGACCAGCGATTAAATGCTGACTTGTAGCTGAGCGCTTCCGAAAGGTTAGTACCCAAACGCAGGCAGATGGATACGTCTACCTTAGACAAACTGCGAGCAATCACGGCAGCACGTCCGGCGCGATCTTTTGCAACCAACATCCTTTCTGGCCTAACTCGTCGCAAATAGCGTGCTAGTTCTGGAATAGCCGAACTTGTGTGAGCAGCATTTAGCTGGACCACACGAACACCTTCGGGAATATCTTTTAGGTGCGGCCCTCTTGCTCGAATCAGAACCAAATCCACTGCCACTCCTCGACGAGCAAATTCTCTTACCAGATTCATTATTATGTGCTCGACACCACCGGATCCGGAAAACGACAAAAAGACAGTAATGCTTTTGAGAGATGGTTTTTGCTCTGTGTCGCCTGCAGTGAAAGCACCCAGCGGCGCTTGAGTTTTAGATTCCGATTCCATTTTTATCCATTGTTACCAGAGCACAAAGGCAAGGAGCAGGAGGTTTCTTTGCCAAAGGCATATAGTTTTACATCCCAGCAAGGCTATTGAAAGAGTATTCCTTTTGCAGGCAGGCTGAAAGGCATAGTTACAAGCAGCTACTCATACTTTAATATCCCCACTATGACCGAAGTGCAAAAATATTGGATTCCTAATCCGGCGATCAGCACATCTCTTACCCATCATCGGTATTCTAATTGAAAATATTGCTCGTCAGACTGTCAGCTATCGGAGATATTGTTATGGCATCGCCTCTTCCCGGCGCCATAAAAAGAATCCATCCGAACGCGCAAATCACTTGGCTTTGCCAGCCTGAGTGTGAAGGGCTGTTGAGCCACCACCCGGACGTCGATCAAGTTATTGTTTGGCCCAAGGGAGAGTGGCGCAAACTCTGGAAACAAGGCAAGTTTATTCAACTCGGCAGGAAAATCCGTCAACTTCGCAAACAACTTCAATCTGAGAATTTTGATCTTGCTCTAGATTTACAGGGCCTGCTCAAAAGCGGATATCTAACTTGGCTAAGCGGCGCCAAAAAACGCATAGGTCTCGGCGCATCGGAGGGCAGCCAGCTATTGATGCATCAGGTCATCTCTCGAGACGGCGGAGACCAGGATCTAATCGGCTCTGAATATCGTTTTCTCGCAGACCAATTGGGCTACGACACATCCAATTTTGAAATGAACCTAGGGGTTTCCCCCAGCGCACTCGAATCAATGAAGTTGTTAAGTCAAAAATCGTTTGGTCATGCCTATTTTGTGATCTGCCCCTTTACTACGCGACCACAGAAACATTGGTTTGACGATTATTGGCAGACAACCGCAGCAGAGCTGAAGCAAAAATGCGGCTTGCCCGTTGTGCTTTTAGGCGGACCGGCGGACACCGATGCGGCAAACGAACTCTGCCGTGGAACAGAAATCATCGACCTATCGGGACAAACCTCGTTGCAGGAAGCCGCTGCATTAATAGGGCTCTCTCAGGGGTTAATCGGTGTGGATACCGGGCTAACCCATATGGGCCATGCCATGAAGGTGCCTACCCTCGCACTATTTGGTTCCACACGACCTTATCTGGAAACAGGCCTGGTGAGCAGCAAAGTGATTTACTTGGCCTTGGATTGCTCGCCTTGCCGTCGCAACCCCACTTGCGATGGCCGTTTCGACTGCCTGCGGCAAATTACACCAGAGCGAGTTCTTGGGGAGTTTTCTTTGTTACTGAGTGATAGCCCATGAAAGTCTTACATATAGAAATGGGCAAACACTTATACGGCGGAGCCCGCCAAGTCGCCTATTTAATAGATGGGCTAAACAAGGAGGGTATTGAGAGCATCTTGCTAACGCCTAAAAGTTCCGCAATCGCAGCGGAGGTATCTGCATTGGGCAACAAGGTTATCGAAGTTTCTTACTCAGGTGATTTGGATATTCGCTTGGCACAGCGAGTAAAAAAGCATGTCTTGGACTTGGACATCGATTTGGTGCATGTGCACAGCCGCAGGGGGGCAGATATCTGGGGTGGTGTCGGTTCCAAATGGGCTGGTGTGCCCGCCATTCTTTCCCGCCGCGTAGACAACCCTGAAGGAATTCGTAGCATAAAGCATAAATATGCTCTCTATGCTCAGGTCATTACTATCTCTGAGGGCATCAAAGAAGTTTTGATAGAAAATGGACTGTCGCCCGAGAGAATTAGTTGTGTACGCAGTGCCTTTATTGCTAAGGATAGTCAGCATCCCATGCCCAGAGCTGAGTTTTTGCAGCGTTTCCACTTGCCAGCCAATGCTTTCGTTTTAGCCACAGTAGCTCAGCTTATTCCGCGCAAGGGTCACGAACTCCTGATCAATTGCTTGGTTGATTTACTTGGAAAACACACAAACATGCATGTTCTCTTCTTTGGTGATGGCGCAGAAAAGGCGGCCCTAGCCAAGATGATTGAAACTCTTGGGTTGAGCAATCGCCTACAGCTGGTGGGATTCCATGATGACCTCAATATTCTGATTGGAAACATTGATCTACTGGTTCATCCGGCCTACACGGAAGGATTGGGCGTTTCGCTAATTCAAGCATCCGCGGCCTCTGTCCCCATCGTCGCCAGCAATGTCGGCGGTATTCCGGAGATTGTGCGCGACAACGAAAATGGCCTGCTGGTGCCTCCTGGAGATCAAGAAGCTCTCACAGCCGCCATTGATCGACTAGCCGGGGACAAGGAATTTCGCAATCAGCTCGGGGCTCGAGGCAAGCAAATCGCCGAAAAAGAATTCTCCGTGGAAATTATGGTAAAGGGTAATATCGAGGTGTACCGGAAAGTTCTGGGCAAGCCCGAAGCGACTGGGGGATAATTGCCTCACCTAAAATCTGGAGTAACAATTGACGCTTTCTCTACCTGACTTCGACAACTGCAAAATTCTCGTCGCCGGCGATCTAATGTTAGATCGATACTGGACGGGATCGACCAATCGGATCTCACCAGAAGCCCCAGTTCCCGTTGTAAAAGTCGGCAGTGATGATGATCGCTTGGGTGGAGCCGCCAACGTTGCGCTCAATTTGGCCTCACTTGGATGCAACGTTAGCCTGCACGGTATTACCGGCAACGACGCAACTGCTGCGAAGTTAACTCAGCTAGCAGAAGAGGCGGGGCTAGGCTGTTTTTTTGATCAGAATCCTGATGTGACCACTATCACAAAGTTGCGAGTGATTTCTCGGCACCAGCAACTGATTCGAATGGATTTTGAAGACAGCTACGCCGAGCTAAATAAATCAGTGCTATTACGGGATTTTGAAACCAATCTCGATTCTTGCTCCGCAGTTGTGCTCTCTGACTATGGCAAGGGCAGTTTGTCCGAATGCCAGAAGATGATCCAGATGGTACGAGCCAAAAATATCCCAGTCTTGGTAGACCCAAAAGGAACTGATTTTGAACGATATCAAGGCGCCACATTAGTAACACCAAATTTATCAGAGTTTGAATTGGTAGTTGGTCACTGTGAGTCCGACCAAGAACTTCTTAGCAAAGGTGATTCACTAAGAAAGAAATTCGCTTGGCGAGCTTTGCTTATCACTTTAGGTGAACGAGGCATGGCTCTGATTGAAGAGGGCCAAGCTCCACTTTTGGTTCCCACTCAAGCTAGAGATGTCTTTGATGTTACTGGTGCCGGGGACACTGTTATCGCAACTTTGGCTGCATCAATCGGCGCTGGCACAGACTTGGCTTTAGCAACTCGTATCGCCAATCTTGCCGCAGGCATTGTCGTCGGAAAATTGGGGACTGCAACCACCAGCCTTGACGAGCTGATGACAGAAATAAACCAAAATCATATAGCAACTCACAAAGCAGTGGTCACGGAAAACGAACTGCTCGAACTGGTGGCACGAGCAAAAGCAGCGGGTGAACGAATCGTGATGACAAACGGCTGCTTTGATCTGTTGCATCCTGGACATTTGTCCTATTTGCAGGAGGCGGCGACAGAGGGAGACCGACTTATCGTAGCTGTAAACACAGATGACTCCGTTAGTGCACTAAAAGGACCCACTCGACCAATCAACAGTGAATCAGACCGTATGCAAATGCTGGCAGCGCTGAGCTGTGTTGACTGGGTATGCAGCTTCTCTGAAGAAACACCTAGACGGCTGATAGCAGAGGTATTGCCGGATATTCTAATCAAGGGTGGTGACTATCAGGCGACGGATGTCGCTGGCTACGAAGAAGTCACCGCGGCCGGTGGCAAGGTCAAAATTTTGGATTTTTTGGAAGGTTATTCCAGCAGCAACTTGATCGAAAAAATCAAAAAATCCTAGCACTGCCCTCTTCTCAGAGAATAAATAGCATTCATTCGAGTCAATTTAAGCACCTCGTAACCGGCTTTTTTTAGCACCAAATCCAGAGGTGTTTTTTTATCCTGATGAGTGCGCTCCATAACAATGAGACCGGGGAAAAGTTCTGGCGGTGCAGTATTAAAAAACGGGATTAGCGCAATGTCTTCAGCTCCTTCAATATCAATCTTTAGCGCATCGATGCGGTCGATACAGAACTCTTCGAGCTGCTCCAGGAGAGTCACGCACTCAATCTGAGTTTGAACACCAGTATCTTGATGCAGCACCAAACTACTGCCGCCAAGATTGTTTGGATCCAAATACAGAGAAAACTCACCACGCTGATCTGATACTCCCTTTGCGACGCAGTGCACCTTTGGCCAATGATCTGGTTGAACCTCTTGATTTGCGCGGACATTAAACAAAAGTCGTTGGTACGCTGGCGGATTTGGCTCAAAGGCCAAGACCTGCCCCTTAGCGTCCATATGCTTGGCTACCCAAAGGCTGTATATGCCTATGTTGGCCCCGATATCGACAAATACTCCATCAGAAGGAATGCTATCCGCTAGTAGAGCTCGCTCCTCAGCATCAAACAACCAGGGCATAAAAAGATATCTTCTTTCGGAATTGTTATCGGAAAGCAGCGTGCGCAGCCGAATACCTTCAACCTCCGCATCTACGGGAGTCCTGACCTTGGGCACAACTTGGCTTCGGTAAAATTTGGCCAACTTGCGCCCAAGCCAGTTGTGCGGAGCATTCTGGGCTTTATGTATGAGTTTGGAAAAGCGATCTGCATCCGGTAATGCACCGAACGCAACCTCTAACTGCGGATCCATTTTTCTATCCTTGTTTACGCAATATATGGTCAACCGCAGAGCTCAGATCTTCCTGAATCAAAACGTCCGCGGGCAATTCTCTCTGAAGCGTCTCGGCACCCTTACCGGTTTTTACCAAAATCGGCTTCATCTTCTTGGCGCTCGCCACTTGCAGATCCTTCAAACTATCTCCCACCAAATACTGTCCCTCCAGGTCAACAACCAAAAGGCTTTCGATCTGGTCCAACAAGCCCGGATTTGGCTTGCGGCAATCACATCCTTCGTCAGGTTTGTGCGGACAATAGACAATCAGGTCAATATCTAGGTCGGTATGCTCAGCTAGCTGGTCACGAAGTTTTTGATGCATCGCTGACAGCACCTCTTCTGAAAAGTAACCGCGGCCAATGCCGCTCTGATTGGTCGCGATAGCAACCAAATAACCTGCTTCTTTTAGCTTGGCAATTGCTGCAATGCTGCCGGGTAGAGGGATCCACTCATCGGGAGATTTGATGTAATGGTCAGAGTCTTCATTGATGACACCATCACGATCCAGTACAACTATCTTGGGTTTACCCACCCGCTAAAACGCCTCATCTACAGCCGCACAAAGCGCGTGCCCTATAAATGCGTGGGCTTCCTGAATTCTGGCTGTGTTTGAGGATTCCACGCAGATATCGACATCTGACATTTCTGACAAGCTCCCACCCCCCTTCCCTGTGAAGGTAATAACTTTGCAACCAATCTCCTGTGCCGCCGCAACCGCCGCAACAACATTGCCGCTATTGCCACTGGTGGAATAGCCGATAAGGATGTCGTTTTTCGCTGCTAGACCTTGAACTTGTCGAGAGAATATTTTTTCGTAGCCGTAGTCATTCCCCACTGCGGTCAAAATAGAAGTATCGGTGGTTAGAGCGATCGCTGGAAGCGCGTTGCGCTCTGTTTCAAACCGACCAATAATTTCTGCAGCGATATGCTGCGAGTCCGCAGCGCTGCCACCATTGCCACATAGCATTATCTTTCCATCGGATTTTAGGCAGCTGACGACAAGCTCCGAAGCCGCCTCAAGTTGAGGCAACAATTCCTCGAGGGACTGCATCACCTCTTGATGATCTTGCAGCATTAGCTTGAAATCAGGCACGAAACTTTCCTAAGAAAAAGAAGCAGAGATAATAAGGCCGGAGCTGTCATATCTCAATGAGGAGATATCTCCATGAATTGTCAGAGCGATCGCATTAGCCAAAAGCGCAGCTGCGTATCTGGTGCTGAATCAGAGACACCTAACAATAAACTCGAATATAACGACCAATTCGTATTTATTGATTTGGTATAGGTCGGCCCTAAGGCATGATTTTGTGAATTAAAGTTACCAAGATTGTCTGTGCTACCCAAGAAACTATACATTTCTAGCCCGATGCTATCGCCTGACTCCAACCGAGTAGCCAATTGCCATCGGGTTTGCAGGTTGAGCCCGTCGTTTGCATGATCACCGACTTGCACCGAAGAAAGAACATTCATACGGGCAGTCCAGCCGCTATCAAAATAGTATTGACCTAACCATAGCGCGCCGAGGTGATTGGGCCGACTCCCATCCCGAACGCGAATATCGAATCGAACACCGTTTCGGAATTTTTGGCCATCCTCACCGAGGTCAATAAACAATCCCGCGTGTATATAATCGAAATCGAAATCCGATTGGGCGGTCTGCCTGGACCCCATAAACAGCACACCTTTTAGATCATCATTTATTGAATGAAGATAGTGCAGCCGTGTCGCAACAGACCTCTCCCCATCAGCATTATCTGGGTCGATTGCTACCCTATAATGCATCGCGCTGCTGCCTTCATTAACAAAGGGTGGTATCACTCCTCCCGTATTTTGGGCATCAGCTGGAATTGACCAGACAAATAAAGCTAAACAAAACAAACAGTTTTTAGTCATGTGGTTCATATCACGTTATGAAAATTCGAAGCATCCGTGCGGGCCAGCCAAAGCTGACCACACATCAAACATTCGTTTCGCAGGGCATGATATAGAAAACTGACTATTTATTCGGCCAAACCCTATTGTCCAACGCGAGCCAATTCTGTTTGTGGAAAATAAGCAAAATCCAGAAATAAACGCTGTAGTGCATCACCAGGTGCATGTTGGTTGGAGACCCCGTCCCTGCAATTCGGTCGTTCCAGATATCGCTTGTCATTTCCCCCCATCTTTTTTATTACTGCCAAGCTGAGCATATCATTCAAATAAAATTAGATTCTGTCCATTTGTGAATAAAGACAGTTGCTAGCCCAATTCCCTGTCATAGTGAAATTTCATATAGACAATGCCGGGAGCCATAATCAGCCTCCATGCGAGCTCAGTACTAGAATCAAATTCTTGATCAAATTTTCGCGCGGTGTCTATCAAAGCCTCCAACCACAAATCGTAAAGTTCTGGCCGAATGGCCAAATGAGAACGATCATGACTCCGAGCTATTTGCTCAAGATAGTGATCCGCATTGCTGGAGGCATAGAAAGTGAGAAGGCTATAAAAGGACTTTTTAAGCATCGTGCGTTGACGATCCATATCAGTATTGCGAAATCGCTCGGCTATTTCCTCTGATGAATTAAGAAATTGCCTATAAAACACCTGGAAAAAATCACTCCCATCAATTTTCTCGGCTACGACTCGTTCATAGCTCTCGTCAAAGATTATTTCAAAACTCACGGCGCTACCCTCCCCCAGAAAAGCTTTCGCTGCATCAACCGAATGCTAGCGCAGCGCGAGCGCCTGTGAGTTGATGAAGATCAGACCTGCTCAATTTAGATAAACTGATTTAAACCGAGCAAGTATGCTTCGACTCAATGCCCTGTAAAAATTATGGGATCAACGGACAAAAAAAAGCCGGAGCTATAAGCTCCGGCTTTTTAAAATTCGATCTAAGCAATGCGTGTAGGTACTTGAGAGAGTTTGAACATATCGTTTAAGGAGGTGATCCAGCCGCAGGTTCCCCTACGGCTACCTTGTTACGACTTCACCCCAGTCATGAATCACAAAGTGGTAACCGGCCTCCCGAAGGTTAGCCTAGCTACTTCTTTTGCAACCCACTCCCATGGTGTGACGGGCGGTGTGTACAAGGCCC
>Ga0257126_1002820_pt1 | contig 11255 bp, 6 predicted proteins | sample SI060_120mmetaG_FD_190151 | JGI IMG/M metagenome (GOLD analysis project Ga0257126, IMG submission 190151) | Marine microbial communities from Saanich Inlet, British Columbia, Canada - SI060_120m | ecosystem: Environmental > Aquatic > Marine > Inlet | place: Canada: British Columbia | collected... | reverse complement strand
AGTGAGGAATTAAAATCGATGTGGCAGGAACTTGCGGGTGAAATTCCGGGGGTAGTTTCTCTCGCTTTCAGGGCTGAAACGGCAGCGGGTGGGAATGCCATTGATATTAATCTTACTGGGCCGGACAACGAACAATTGGTGGCAGCGGCAACTTGGGCGACGGAGCGATTGCGTAATGATTACAAAGGAGTTGTTGATGTTTCTAATTCTGACCGTCGTGGCCGAGAGGAGCTAATCATTCGGGATCTCACTCCACGTGGCAAGGCCCTGGGCTTTGATTTGAACATGGTCATGAATCAGGTGAGAGATGCTTTTTACGGAAACGAAGTGCAGCGATTGCAGCGGGGCCGTGATGAGGTGAAAGTGATGGTGCGTTATCCCGAATCAGAGCGCGAGTCGCTTGCCAATTTTGAGAAAATGAAACTAAGAACGCCAGAGGGGGAGAGGGTGCCTCTTCTTGACGTCGTAATCCCCGATTACGGTCGAGGCCCAGCAGCTGTGACACGGGTAGATCGTTTTCGCACGATCAGTATTAAGGGCGATGTTGACCTCGTTGGAGGTTATAACGCAAATGAAATTGTGAGTAAATATACTGATGAGGTACTCGATAAAATTTCCAAAAATTTTCCGGGTGTTCGGTATTCCTTCGAGGGGGAACAAAGCCAGCAGCGCGACAGTATTCGTGAGATGGGAGTCGGGTTTGTCGGGGCTCTCTTGTTGATGTATGTTTTAATGGCGATTCCGCTAAAAAGCTACGTGCAGCCTTTGATCGTGATGAGCGTGATTCCATTTGGCATGGTAGGCGCGGTGGCGGGACATATTTTCATGGGGTTGAATATGAGTATTATGTCAATGTGTGGGATTGTAGCGCTGGCTGGGGTGGTAGTGAATGACTCACTAGTACTCGTTGACTATGTGAACCGTAATCGAAAGGCTGGAACGAGTATTTTGGAGGCTGCCCGCAATGCTGGGGTAAGGCGATTCCGGCCAATCCTTCTGACTTCGCTTACGACCTTTGCAGGCCTCATGCCGATGTTGTTAGAAGATGATATGCAGGCAAAGTTTCTCATTCCAATGGCTGTTTCGCTTGGCTTTGGGATTCTTTTTGCGACCGCGATTACTCTTGTCTTGGTTCCTTCGCTCTATGTGATCCTTGAAGATTTTCGTAACCTGGGCACCGATTTGCTCACAGGTCGAAATAAACCTTTGGAAAATCCAAAAATTAAGGGAAGTTCTCATCATGTTTCTTGAAGCTCTTGCGAGCGCCTTTCCTTCTAATACTTACACCCAAAAAGAGTGTTTTGAATTCACGCAGACGACTTCTTCCTATCAGTCGTTAAGTAAGCGTGGGCAAGTGATCATGGAGAGGGTGCTGTTAGGAGACTCTGGGATTAAACGGCGGCATTTTTGCACTGATAATCCAGCTGCGATGTTTAATGTGGGGGCGCAGAAGCTCAATGAGTATTTTGAAAGGGAGGCTCCAGCCCTTTCGATTGCGGCATTGAAAAAAACGGGTGTTGATCCGTCTGAAGTTGATGCTCTTATCATTTGCACCTGCACAGGATATCTGTGCCCAGGGGTAACGAGTCATGTGTCTGAAAATCTGGGGATGAGAGATGATGTGTATCTTCAAGATATTGTTGGCTTGGGTTGCGGCGCAGCCCTTCCGATGATGCGAGCTGCCGAGGGCTTTCTAGCCGCAAATCCTGGTAAAAAAGTGGCAACAGTGGCGGTCGAAATTTGTTCGGCGGCTCTCTTCATGAATGAAGAGCCTGGCGTGCTCATTAGCATGTGTTTGTTTGGTGATGGTGCTTCAGCGGCGATTTGGTCTGATGAAGAAGGTGATGGGCGGTGGAAGTTGGGTAAGTTCGACACGATTCATGTTCCAGAGCATAGGGAAAAAATCCGATTTATTAATTCTGGTGGAAAGCTAGAGAATAAACTTCATCGGACGGTTCCCGAATTGGCGGCAGATGCAGTTGAAAAACTTTGGCAGAAGCGGCAGGGTGATCCGGATCAAGTGCTCGCTCATACTGGAGGGAGGGATGTGATCGAAGCTCTTGAAAAGCGAATGGGATGGGACTTGCCTGAAACACGCGCGGTTCTGAAAAATGCTGGAAATTGCTCTAGTCCCTGCATTTTATTTGCTTTGGAGGAGCGTTTGAAGCAATCAGAGAATGATTCTCGCTATTGGTTGACTAGTTTCGGTGCGGGGTTTGCGGCTCATTCTTGTGAGATGTGGCGTTGACACATCCTCATCTTCAGATGACCGTTCCCCCGACATGATTAATAGAAAACGCCGGCTGATTTCCGGTTTACTAAGTGGCGCTCTCGGTTTGACTGCGATTGCTCAAGAGCCTGTAGCTCCGGCAGGCGATCAGTTCAAGGCACCTGCCAACGTGGCAGCCGCTCCCGCTGAAGCTGCAAAAACACAGTCTGGGTTGGCCTCATTGGTTTTGAAGAAGGGGACCGGAACAGAGAAGCCTTCTGCTACTGACACGGTGAAAGTTCACTACACCGGATGGCAGGCTTCCGACGGAACGATGTTCGATAGTTCGCTGCAGCGGGGACAGCCCGCTGAGTTCGCTCTCAATGGGGTTATCAAGGGTTGGACTGAAGGCCTCCAATTGATGGTCGTTGGAGAAAAGCGCCGCTTTTGGATTCCTTCTGATCTAGCCTATGGCGACGAAGGACGGGTTGCTGGTAATCTTACTTTTGACGTGGAGCTGCTTGAGATTGTTAAACCTCCAGCAGCGCCTAAAGAACTTGTTGCTCCGGCCGATGCTCTTGCTACCGAGTCCGGGCTAAAATCCAAGATTCTGAAAGTCGGGGAAGGTGATCTTACTCCAGGACCTGAAGATGTCGTAACCACTCAGTTTACGGGCTGGAAGGCCGACGGGGAATTCCTGACGACCTCAACCCGTAATCCTCAGCCCGCGCAGTTTAAACTGAACGAGCTGAATATCAAAGGATGGACCGAGGGTCTGCTGCTTATGAAAAAGGGGGAAAAGCGCCGCTTCTGGATTCCTGCGAGCCTTGCCTTCGGTAAAGAGGGGGAAGCGCCTGCCGGTGCTCCTGCGGGCGATTTGATTTTTGACTTTGAGTTGATTGACTTCCGCTCAGTTCCCAAGCCGCCACCGCCACCGAAGGATCCAAATGCTCCAAAAGATGTTGCAGCTGTCCCCGAAAATGCGACTAAGACGGAATCTGGAATAGCCTATACGGTCATTAAGGCTGGCGAAGGAGATGCTTCTCCAACTGATGGTGATCTTCTTAAGGTGAATTTTAAAGGATGGGACACAAATGGTGCGTCAATTGGTTCTAGTGAAACAATGGGTGGTCCTATGGCTCTTTCTCTCGACCAATCCCCAATCAAAGGATGGACCGAAATTTTGAAGACAATGAAAAAAGGCGAGAGTCGCCGTGTCTGGATTCCTGAGAACCTTACTTTCGAATCGAAAGGCCGTGGAGCTCCCGAAGGCGCGTTGACTTTCGACCTTGAGCTGGTTGAGTTCAAACCAAAGCCAATTGCACCCAAAGCCCCAGCGGATGTGGCTGCGCCTCCAGCCGATGCAAACAAAACTGCTTCGGGTCTCGCCTATAAGGTTCTCAAAGCGGGAACGGGTAAGCGCAAACCGACTGCAACCGACACGGTTAAGGTCCACTATGCAGGCTGGACTACAGACGGAAAACTCTTCGATAACTCGATCGAGCGAGATGAGCAGGCTCAATTCCCTTTAAACCAGGTGATCAAAGGTTGGACCGAAGGAGTTCAATTGATGGTTGAAGGTGAGAAGAGGCGTTTTTGGATCCCCGTTGAACTTGCTTACAATAATCAGCCGGGTAAACCTGCAGGAATGTTGGTGTTCGATATCGAACTCTTTACGATAGTGACCCCCGCGGCTCCCAAAAAGATCGAGGCTGTGACTCCGCCCATCGAGGTGAAACCGGCAAAGCCTAAAGATAAAGCAGCCGAGTAGTTCAACATTCTTTGAATCATTCAAAACAGCCTGTTACGTGTTCGTAACAGGCTGTTTTTTGTGGGCTATTTCGGAGTAATTTCTTGTGAGTTTGCTCTGGCTTATTTACGAGCAGAGTCATGTACATCGATTTGCGGAGTGATACCGTAACCCAACCGACTCCTGAAATAAGGGAGGCTATGTGTCGTGCGAAGGTGGGAGATGATGTGATGGACTGTGATCCAACCGTCTCTCGGCTCGAAGAGATGTCTGCGGAGATGTTGGGGAAAGAAGCGGGGATGTTCGTTCCTAGTGGGACCCAGAGTAATCTCTGTGCCCTACTTTCTCACTGCGAAAGGGGCGATGAGTATCTTGTCGGTCAAACTGCTCACACCTATCTCTTCGAGGGTGGGGGAGCAGCCGTTTTTGGAAGTATCCAGCCCCAGTCTCTTGATCAGGAAGAAGATGGGACATTGGCGCTGGATAAGCTTGCGGCACTTGTGAAGCCCGACGATTTCCATTTTGCGCGGACGAAGCTTTTGTGTCTTGAAAACACAACGTGGGGCAAGGTTCTTCCGTTGGACTATCTCAAATTAGTTCAATCGTTTGCCAGTGATTATCAATTATCGCTTCATCTCGATGGGGCTCGGCTCTTTAACGCTTCTGCCGCAACTGGGGTCTCAGCTGTTCAATTGGCGAGGCCCTTCGATTCGGTGTCGATTTGTCTGTCCAAAGGGCTGGGAGCTCCAGTGGGTTCTGTTCTTGTCGCTTCCACTAGTTTTATCAAAGAAGCAAAAAGGTGGCGCAAGATGCTAGGTGGGGGAATGCGTCAGTCAGGAATATTGGCAGCGGCCGGAATTTATGTGTTAGAAAACCATATTGAGCGATTGGTCGAGGATCACGAAAATGCCCGCCAGTTGGGAGAGAGTTTAGCTGGGATATCTAAGCTGAAGGTAGACCCGGTTCAGACGAATATGGTCTTTGTTGATCTTTCTAGATTTGATGGCGCGGCGGTGTCACGAAGCCTTGAAGCGAAAGGGATAAAGATTGGGGGATACACCGGAGGGAAACAACGGCTTGTGACTCACCTGGGAATTTCCGCTAAGGATATCGGGTATGTGGTAAAGAGCTTCGAAGAAGCATGCGAGGGGTGACTTCCTCTAATAATTCTTGCAGCATAAATACATGAAAAACGCCCCGGACGAACTGCCTGCGAAAAAGGAGGACCGCCCGGGGCGCATTGAAGAACGGGTTGGATTAATTTCCCGATCGCTTGCCAGTAAGTCAGAAAAACTAGAGCTATGACAGCAAAAGATTGAAAAGATTTTAATCTTGTTTCAGTGATCTAAACTACCCAAGCGGAATACCTTTATTTCAGGGGCTTGGCCAGATTAGGAATTTGATTGCGTAGCAGCTTCAACCTGTTCGGGAAAATACTTCATGAGTGATTCCGTGACGTGGGGTGCAGCCATCCCAAGTCCACAGGCTGATGTTGCTTTCATGGCCTCATTGATGTCGACCACTTCTTGGGCCCATGCCGCTAGATCCAGTTTTTTAGCGTCGCCATTCAAGCGCTCGGTAAGCCGTTGAGTGCCAATACGACACGGGAAACACTTGCCACAGGACTCGTGTGCGAAGAACGCCATGGCATCGTGGGCAGCTTTCATCATATTACGGGAGTCATCGAAGACCATGATTCCACCGGCTCCGAGGAAGGAACCGTGCGAACGGATACAAGGATCATCTAGTGTAAGGTCATCAAGGATTTGATGACCGAGGAATCCACCTGAGAGCCCTGCCATGGTGACGGCTTGAATGGAGCGTCCATCTAATGGTCCGCCTGCCCAATCATAGAGGAGAGTTTTCAGGGGAAGACCGATGGGAATCTCGTAATTGCCGGGTTGTTTGATATCACCGGAAAGCGATATTAATTTGGTGCCAGCGTGCTCACCCATCCCTAATGATTGATACCATTCTGCTCCTTTGATGATAATGTGGGGAATTACGCAAAGAGTTTCGACATTGTTGACAGCGGTCGGTTTATCTTCGAATCCGTGGGTGACGGGAAACGGTGGCTTGTTGCGGGGAAAAGGGTGTTTGCCTTCTAGCGAGTTTAGTAGCGAGCCTTCTTCACCACAAATATAAGCACCTGCGCCACGGCGGATATAAAGATGAAATTTAAACCCAGACCCGAGAACGTTGTTCCCAAGGAGTCCGGCTTCCTCGGCTTCAGCTAGGCACCTTTCGAGAAGGATGTTAGTCTCGGGATACTCGTAGCGAAGGTAGATAAATCCGCGCTGAGCTCCGGTGGCTAATCCCGCGATGATCATGCCCTCGATGAGAGAGAATGGATCGTAGTCCATGAGAGCCCGGTCCTTGAAACATCCGGGCTCGCCTTCGTCAGCATTACAGACGATCGATTTGGGGTGGCGATCGCACTCGGCGACAGCTTTCCACTTCAATCCGGTGGGGAATCCGGCACCCCCACGCCCTGCGAGTTTTGATTCAGTAACGACTTCGATAACACGAGTCGGCCCCGCTTTGAGAGACGATTCAAGAGCTTTAAAGCCACCATTATCTTGATAACCCTTTAAAGTATTGTGGCCTTGCTTACGAATATTTGAGAAAAGGGCCTCTTCATTTCCACTGGGATTAACGGGAGGAAGTGGGGATGGAGTGGGCTTGAGGCTGGCTGCTGATTCGCCCGCCAAGGTAGTGTGTGCCGTGAGGACCGGGATGGGTTCGTCACAACGACCTGAGCAAGGCATTCCAGTGGCATTCTGCCCCTCTTCTTTTAAAGTTTTGAGTATATCGTCACCTCCCCGAAGGCCGCAAATATTTCCGGTGCAAACACGAGGCGCTTCCAATCCGCCGGGAGTACGTGAGAAGTGGTGGTAGAAGGTAACTGTGCCGTAAAGGTCTGCGAGAGGTGTTTTTAATCCTTCGGATACCGCGCGGAGGGCTTCATCAGAGAGGTAGCCATCGCGATTATGAAATGCATGAAGGAGAGGGAGAAGAGGGGCGGGTTCATTTTTCCACTGATCGATAAGTTGTTGATCGCAACCTGAAATGGCCATAACAGGAGACTGACGGGTCATTCAAAAGAAACAAGAGGGAAGCGCCTGTCGACCTTCGATCGTGACTAAAAGGTAGTCCCAATAGCAAAGTGGAAAGCGCCACCAGGTTCTCCGCTGTTTTGTGATAGGGAACGACCGTATTCCAGTCGAATGGGCCCTACGGGTAGGTTGATGCGAACTCCCAAGCCAGCGGCTAATTCGATTTCGGAGTCGAGTCCCGCAGCATCGCAAAAGACAAGGGCTTCAAATGGACCGGCGAGGTTATGCATGTATTCAACATTCGCAAGCCACCACTCTGTTCCTCCCAAAGCGTTACCGTTGAAAGATGATCCCATCTTAAATTCTGGAAAGGAGCGGATGGTGTTTGCTCCACCTAGAAATTTTCGTAGGTCGATGGGTAGGTTTTGGTTTTCGCTAGCTGGGGAGATGAAACCTCCCCGCAAGCCCAAAGCGTAAGAGGAATTTTCGCTCAGTGTTTGATAGTAGCTGATTTGGCTTTCCACCTCGAAAAATCCAATCGTGTCATCTCCATCTGAAAGACCAAGAGAGGTGTTGAGGCGAGCAAACCAACCGTCTGAGGGCAGTGCGGAATTATTGCGCTTATCGAATAGTTGTTGCAGACCAAGTCTTGATACTGTGTAGCTCCGTGGGCCGGCTAATTCCCTAGGAATCGGTGTGTTGATCGAAGTTTGGGACACAGTCAGGCCAACCGTGCTTGAGTAGTTATCACCCCATTTCCATGTCAGTTCACTACCAATCCCCCCTTCTAATTTGTCATAGTTGTCGAAGTCTCGATTAAGGAGAAACGCTCGGTTGGCGAGCCTTAGATCTTGACCCAAAAAGAATGGATTACTTACGCTGACAGTACCCAAGCCACCCAGAGAAGTGATTTCGGCCACTGCAGATAAATTTAATAGGCGTCCCCATGGATTACGGTCGAAGTAACGAAGTCCGAGGGTGTAACCCTCGATTGATCCATATCCCAAAGCGACGGAGTATCCCCTCGCTTTGGCTTCCTTGAGATGAAGGGTGAGATCTAGTTCAACATTATTAATTTCCGTTTTCTCAAGGCGCACACTGGAAAAGGCTCCTGTTGAGAGTAGCTTCGTTATTTCTTGGCCCGCTAATTCTTCGTCAAAGTTTTCACCGATCAGTTTACTGAAGCGGTCCTGAATATTCGAGGGGTTGGTTTTGTTGAGGCCGGTGGTCTGGAATGAGCGAACGATGTATTTCTTTCCCGGTGTAATAAGAAAGTTAAGGAGGAGTCGGTTACCCTGGGTTTCCTGTAACATCACCAGCGAAATATCGGTATATCCTTGTCTTCGATAGTCTTCGGTAATGCTGCGGCGGAGCGAAATGATGTTTTCTGCGGTGGCTGTTGCTCTTCGAGCCTCACTAGCTATTTTTTTCAGAGCGGCCGAGGGCTGGACTTGGCTTTCTAGTTTAGGAATTTCGAGGATGAAAAGTGGTCCTTTCTCGACCTTCAAAGTGAATGGGATTTTGCCGTTAGCTTGACGCGATTCTTGAACTGCCGTAACGGTGCTTTTCCAGTATCCATTTGTGCGCAAAAGATCACGAACTCTCTCCAGGCCTTCCTCAATAAATTTGGCTTCAAAGGCCCGACGTTTAACCGTCTCGGGAAATGTCGCTTGGAATTGCTCCTGAATTGCCTCCACGTCATCGAATCCAGTGACTTTGATCGACCCCAGAAATTGTGAGAACCCCTCCTCAATGGTAAGACGGATTTTTTTGTCTGAGATTTTTTGCCCCGAAATCACAGCATCTGGCAGTCCATGGGTTCTTAGATAGGATTCGACGAGGTAGGCCGCATCGTCGGCACGTGAATCAGTGGCCTTTCGCTTACGAATATAGTCCATTCGACCAGCGACTGCTTCCAAGAGGCTCTCTGAGGTGAATGATCGCAAGCCGACAAATTCGATACGTGCACCAGAAGTCAGTGCTTGGGTGACAAGCAGAATCAAGACTGTGATCCGGAAAACCATAAATTTCACTTAAAGCGAACCGAGAAAACTAGAAAAGCTCTCGTTTGTCCTTGTTCATCGATTTGGGTGGTGAAATCCCAACGATCGTCAAGATTGAGAGTTGCTGAGGAAAAATTTTGACCTGAGTACTGATTCGTTTCGCCAAGTGAAAGTTTGATTTGACCGGAGTTTTTGAGGAACCTTTGGAGGACCGATTTATCCTTTTCACCATTCCTACGACGGAGGGTTTCGAAAAGGTATTGAAGTGCTTTTTGTGAGGCGACTTCTTGATTTGCTAGTTGTGCTGACACGGAACCCGTAGCTAAAAGAACCATGATTTCACTTTCTGGAAGAGGTGGGTCCGAGGTGAGGACTAGTTTAGGGTTTTGAACTGTACCCGATACGTAAACTTGAACGAGGTAGGAGCTGATTTTGGAGCTCCCCTTGAGATCTAGGTATGGATTGTCTGGTAAATCGGGGCGCAGGGTGATTGATCCTGACTGCACTTCTAGCTTGCTGAAAGGGAGGTCAGCAACAAGGTTTTCAGTAATTAAAATGCCGGAGGTTGTGGGCGATCCTATCGTTCCTCTGAGCTTCAAATTTTGGCCGATGATTTGGCCATCTATAAGATTACCTCGAATAAGGACGGGATCTTTGGTCGTGATATCAATCTCAACATTCCAGTCCATGATTCCGGAGGGAGTTGAAATGATTTTATCCTCCATTCTGGGGCTTTGTGAAAATGAGGGGAGGTTTGGTTTTGGTATTTCGGTTGTTCGGGGGACGCCAAAGGGAAGGATTTCGACATCCTTGTATATGAGGCTATCAGCAATTTTGAGTGTCCCTGCGATTTTAGCCTTCGAATAAGGTCCTGCGATTGTGAGGGTAGGATGGCCGCGAAAATTTAAGTCTTTGGTGCGATAGAGAAGAATATCTTTCCCCTCTACACTAAGATCGAAGACAGGATCGAAATCAGTATCTCTTGAAGCTAGATTAACGGTTCCTCCGATGGTTGCTTTGCCACCGGATGCTATGATAGAGGTCTCATCAAATGATATAATATCGTTTGCGAGTTTGAGAATGATTCGGGAGTCACGGAATTCCGATCCGGGAGAATCATCAAGGCGCATTTTTTTGACACTTAAGTCGGCATCCCCTGAAAACTGTGGGTTGGAAATTGTTCCAATCGCTTTGACATTCAACTCTAAACTCCCCTGAACATCTTTGACTATAGGGACAAATGGCTGGATTTGGCTTAGATCGATTTCGGTATCCTTTATTTCGAGTAGGAATTCTTTTTCAGGCTCTGATTCTGGACGTCCCAACCATGTTTTTGGTTGTAGAGGTAGATTTCCGAAAATTGTCATAAAGTTGGAATTTTCGTTTTTTGCTGATCCATTAAGCGTGAGTTCTTGATTGGTTGTCTTAAGAACCAGATTTAAACCAAGGTCCGGAAGGTTAGGCTGAAGGCTAGTATTCAGATTATTTGCATTAATATTGCCGTCCAACCGGGGTTCCATGAGTGAGCCCGATAATCTTAGATCTAGTTTAAGTGTGCCGTTGATATCGGGAATGGAGGGGGTGAGAGGTTGGATGCGGCGGAGGTCCAGTTGATCGTTTTTGACTGTTAGGGTAAGAGGTGAATCAAGCGGGATCCTTTTTAGAGTGAGCCATTTCCGGGGGAGAAATGGGAAAGTTCCATCTAATTTGAGTAATTGTCCTGCGGGATCTTTTGCTTCGACGCCTACCATAAGTTTTTGAGCGTCGGTTCGTAGATCAACTACCATTTCGGCAGGAGGGATTTTTGGGGTAGTCGTTGATTGGAAATCTTTTAGGGATATCGTTCCATTCAGTAATGGATCGGTAAAAGTGCCGCTAAGGTCAAAGTTTTCAGCATGAAAAATCCCAGAAAGTTCGGCTGGAACAGGAAAAAATGATGAGAGTCGTTCGAGGGTGAGAGGCTTAGATTTAATCTTCAGGGAGATCTCTTTTTTCGATTCTAAAATGTCATCCAGCGAGCGAGTTGGAAGAGGTGCTGGAAATTTTGCTTTAATGGTGAGAAGCTCATCCTCTTTTTCAAAAACTTTAATGTAGTCAACTTCAAGAGTGTCATTCGACCAGTTTAGTTTGGTCTCAGCGACTCTCTCGGAGGTCATTAGTTTGAGGTGCTCCACCGCAATTTTATTAGGCCAGTTCCAGGTGACCTTCCCGTTTGTGACGACTTGCGGAAAGTTGGG
>Ga0257126_1002814_pt1 | contig 11261 bp, 10 predicted proteins | sample SI060_120mmetaG_FD_190151 | JGI IMG/M metagenome (GOLD analysis project Ga0257126, IMG submission 190151) | Marine microbial communities from Saanich Inlet, British Columbia, Canada - SI060_120m | ecosystem: Environmental > Aquatic > Marine > Inlet | place: Canada: British Columbia | collected... | reverse complement strand
ACGGACAGGTGGCCGAGTGGTCGAAGGCGCACGCCTGGAAAGTGTGTAGGCGGGTGACCGTCTCCAGGGTTCGAATCCCTGTCTGTCCGCCATCTGCTTCCCCAGATTGCAAACTAGCCCATAATTGCGTGAATAACCGCGTTGTTTCAGTGAGATACAGGCGTGCGTTTTGTGTGATGCATGGGCTGTGGCCTTGATATCACCGATTCTATAGCCTTTACTCAGACGCTCATTTGGCGAGGGTGGGTTTTGGAGAGCAAGAAGCTAAGTCGACCCATTAAATCATTTTATATGATAACCTTTTTAAATAAATGGTATACCAAACACCAAATACCTGATACGTTATCATTACTACGATTCTATGCATTCAAAAAAGCAAGAATTGAAAAAATTTATAGGGAGAAAACTAATGAATAAGTTTCTAAAGACTTTTTCTGTTGCGATAATGGCTATGACTGGAACTATGGCTGCTGCAGATGAATATCCATCTAAGACTATTGAAGTCGTTACTCATGCTGGTAATGGCGGTGGAACTGATGTCACCACTCGTATGATGATGTTGCGTGCACGACGTGAGTTAAAAACAGATATGGTTATTGTGAATAAAAAAGGTGGTGGTGGTGCTGTTGCCATGGATCACTATTTAACCGTACCAGCAGATGGTTACTCAATTCTAACTTTTACTATTGGTCATGCTGCTACTGTTGCAAAAGGTAAAACTAAGATGGTGCTTGATGATATACGTCCAATTGCAAGAGGAACTGATGATCCACAAATTCTTATGGTGCGATGTGGAGCTTATGCTGATGCCAATGCTTTTGTAGCAGCACAAAAAGAATCTGCTATCCTTTATGGCACAACCCATCTTGGTAACATTGACGATGTGTCCGCATTTATGTTTACAAAAAAAGGCGATATGAAAACGCCAAAAATTGTTCCATTTGATGGTGGTGGCGAACTTGCAACGCAGTTGGTTGCAGGGGCAGTTGATGCTGCAGTTCTAAATTTGGCTGAAGCTGGATCGCAGATTGCTGCAGGCGATATTTGCCCAATAGTTGTCCTAGCAAATGAGCGAATGGCAGGATTACCAAACGTCTCAACTGCTAAAGAAATGGGAATCGATGTTAGTTTCTCAACAGTTCGCGGGTTTGCAGTTCACAAAGATACTCCTGATGCGATTGCTGAAAAGATCGAAGCAGCTTTATTAAAATCTATGAATCACAGTATTTATCAAGGCTTCTTGGAGTCTGTTGGGTTGGATAGTACATCTGTAGTAGGTTCAGATGAATGGGGTAATCAAATCTCTACAATGGTAGTAGATATGGAATCAGCTCTAAAAGAGCTCGGCTTCATTGAATAAATTAAGCTTTAGGCGTGACAGTTATCTGATTGTCACGCCAAACAAAAAATAACATGGGACTTTAAAATGCGATTATTTACCAATGTTTCAAAGGTTACTTCAAATCAGAATGCTTTTCGCTACTTGATACCTCTTGGAATAATTTTATTTTGTGTTTTGGCATACTTTTTAACTACACAGTTTGATCGCGTCCCACCAATTTTGAAACGTGGTATGCAGCCGTCAGATTTTCCACAATTGATAATTGGTTTGATTGTTATGTTATCAATATGGTTATTGTTCCGTGATAATCATAAAGCTCCTAAACGAATGACGAGAGTGGTTCATTTATCAATAGGGTTACTCATTGGATTTTTAATAATTGCTGATGTTGACTTTTTTTTGGGTCTAGGACTTTTCGCTACAATCTTATCTATTCTATGGGGTGAACGACGAGCTTGGGCTATAATTTTTGTCGGACTTTTTGTTCCTTTTGCTGTTTTCTTTTTCTTTGATAGTGTTTTTGAAGTGCGATTCCCACGCGGGCTTTTAACTAATTTATGGTATGGGTAAATAAAATGGATGCACTTTTAAACGGATTATTTGCATTAGCAGATCCATATTTATTAATGTTATTATTCGCTGCTACACTTGGTGGAGTTCTTGTAGGTGCTTTACCTGGACTAAACGCTACTACTGGTGTTGCTTTGTTGTTGCCTTTCACTATCACAATGGAACCAATCCCGGCTATTGCAATTTTAACTACTATTTATTGTGCAGCAACTTTCGCTGGTGCAATAACAGCAATTCTTATTAACACCCCTGGCACATCTGCAAGTGCTACTACATGTTTAGATGGATATCCATTAGCGCAAAGAGGTGAAGCGGGACGCGCATTAGGTATGGCAGCTGTTTCTTCAACAATTGGAGGAATTATCTCTGTTGTTTGTTTGATGGCTGCGGCTCCTTTGCTTGCTCGGGCAGCATATAATTTTGCTCCACCTGAGTATTTTGCTTTAACTGTTTTTGGTCTTTCCATGTTGGCTACTATCGGTGATGGTTCACCTGTTAAAAACATTTTATCAGGTGCATTTGGTATTCTCTTGGCAACTGTGGGCATTGATCTTCTGACATCTGTTGAGAGATTTACATTTGATTTCAATGAATTAAGCGAAGGTATACCTTTTGTGCCAGTAATGATTGGTGTCTTTGGTATTAGTGAACTTTTAGTTCAAGCTGATAATCTGAATGTTAAGCGTAAACAAGTTGTGATGAAATCTATTCGTTTGCCAAGTATGAGCGACTACCGGAAAGTTTGGAAAACTATTTTGAGATCTTCAGGTATAGGTACATTTATTGGCATCTTACCTGCAGAGGGTGCAACTGTGGCTTCTATGATTGGTTATAATGAGGCAAAAAGATGGTCCAAAACACCTGAAGAATTTGGAAATGGTTCAATTGAAGGAATTGCTGGGTCAGAAGCAGCGAATAATTCAGCAACTGGTGGAGCAATGGTTCCAACTCTAGCTTTAGGGATTCCTGGAAGTCCAACTGCTGCAGTTATTCTGGCAGGCCTTATGGTGCATGGACTGCGACCAGGGCCAACAATGTTTACAGTTCAAGCGGACTTTGCTTATGCGATCTTCTGGTCAATGTTATTGGTAAATATACTTTTCTTCTTTTTAGGACTGTGGGGAGCTAAGTTATTTGCACGTATAACATTCGTACCAATTCAGATACTATGGCCTGTGGTCTTTATTTTTTCAATCGTGGGTGCTTATGCCCTAGAACAATCAATGATGGATGTTTGGATAGCTGTAGGCTCAGGAATATTAGGATTTTATATGCGTCGCCATGGGTTTTCTGTGGTGCCTATGGCTATTGGTCTAATTTTGGGAGGTATGCTTGAAACACGCTTAGGTCAGTCAATGGTTATGCTAGATGAAAAATGGTGGCTGATGCTTACTAGGCCGCTTACACTTTTCTTTTTCATTCTTACTGTCATGGCATTGTTTGGTCCACAAGTTTGGAAATATATAATGAAATCTCGTTCTGGTTTACAAAAAGGTAATAATTAATGATGAAAATAATTAATTCATTATATGTTTGTGTGTTTGAATTGAGTGAGAAATCTATTTCCCGAACATGTAAATTTTTTATTAATGCTAGAGATATTCAATGTTCAAATTAATTTCAAATGACATAAACGGAATTTCTTGTTTTAAATACAGTAAAGTTGAGGGTACATAATGGCAATCAATTGGTTAGATACGTTAAAAAATGAAGGAGCGGTTAAGCCGCGTCAAACATTATCAGAAGAAGCTGCTGAAACTTTAAGAGAGTTTATTCTTTTAGGAAAATTAGAGCCAGGAACGGCAGTACCAGAACGTGATTTAGCTGAGGCTTTGGGAATATCTCGTACGCCGCTTCGTGAGGCTCTTAGACTTTTAGAGAATGAAGGATTGGTCGAATATTCAGCGACACGAAGGCCGCATATTGCTGATCCATCCCTTGAAGAACTATCACAAAATATAGCAGTTCTTGGTACTTTAGAGGGTCTTGCTGGTGAACTAGCTTGTGTCGCTGCAACAGATGCTGAAATTTCTAAAATTCAGAGATTAGCAACTCAATTAGAATCCAGAGAAAATATTTTGGATTCATTGGCTTTTTTTAAATTAGACATGGCTTTTCATGCTGCGATAGTTGAAGCAAGTAGAAATGAACCATTAATAGAAACACATCGTCAATATAATGCGCGCCTTTGGCGTGCTAGGTTTTTGTCATCTCAACAAGTGGATCGGCGAGATAATACGCTAAAACAACATGCACAAATTACAACAGCTATTATCGACCGAGATGTAGTTTCTACGGGTTTAGCCATGCGAAAACATTTGCAAAGCACATATACTAATATTGCTAGTATAAAGGCTTTATAAAATGATTAAAAAACCTTCAAACTTAAATTATTGGAAATAAAAACAATGACACAACCTCGCATTGCTATAGTTCCTGGCGACCCTGCTGGTATTGGACCTGAACTAATTGCTAAATTATTAGAAGTAGATGGCGTTTTAAATGCTGCTAATATTTTACTTATTGGTGACAGCCATCTTTTTGAGCGTGGGGGGCAACAAGCAGGTTTAGAAGTTTCTTTAAGCACTTTAACAGAAGCGGATATTATTTCTCAAGAAGGACTATCACATTTGGAAATGGATACAATTTTTCCAAATGATGTAAAGATTTCTGAAGTCACCGTTGAAGGAGGAACAACGTCATTACGTTGTTTGGACAAAGCGCTTGACCTTGCACAGTTGGGATTGGTTGATGGGGTCTTATTTGCGCCATTTAATAAATCCTCTATGACTATTGCAGGATTAAATGCTGAAGATGAACATAAATATATGGCCCGATATCTTGGGTTCAAAGGATATCATTCAGAAATAAATGTTCTGGATGAATTAATGACTACACGTGTTACTAGCCATATTGGTATTAAAGATGTAGCGAAAAAGATTAATCAAGATGCTGTCAAGCGAGCTGTTAATTTGGCTAATGATACTTTGCTTCGTGCAGGTAATATGCGGCCACGGATTGCAGTTGCGGCGCTAAATCCTCATGCTGGAGATAATGGAAAATTTGGACGTGAAGAAATTGATATTTTAGAACCTGCAATTAAGTCTTTTCAAGAACTACAAATGAACGTTTCAGGACCGTGGCCATCTGACACAGTATTTTTAAAGGCACAACGTGGCGAGGTTGATGCAGTTGTTACAATGTACCATGATCAGGGCCAAATTGCTATTAAACTAATGGGTTTTGAACGGGGTGTCACAGTTGCTGGAGGTCTGCCAATCCCTATTGCTACACCCGCACATGGAACTGCTTTTGATATAGCAGGCCAAAATAAAGCAAATGTTGGAGCAACAAAACAGGCGTTTGATCTGTTGGTGCGTATGGCAAATACTAATCATGCAAAATCAAAAGCGTTTTAAAGGAGGATTTTTATGACAAAAATTAAGTCAATTCGAACCCGTGTATGGAATTGGAAGGGTCCAACAGTCCCGCCTGCTGGAAATTTTTGTACAAACGCTGGAGATGCGTTGTGGGATAAAGGTGATGCAATGGCATCGTTCAGATTTCATCAATGGTTAACATGTGAGGTTGAAACAGATGACGGAACTATCGGAATTGGCAATGCGGCTCTTGCTCCAACAGTGGTCAAAAAAGCAATAGATGATTGGTATGCACCAATGGTGATTGGTGAGGACCCATTCGATTATGCATATATTTGGGACAAAATGTACCGTCGAAGCCATGCTTGGGGCCGTAAAGGAATTGGTATGACCGCTATGTCTGCGATTGATTTAGCTATCTGGGATTTGATGGGTAAGCTGACGAATAAACCTGTTTTTAAGTTACTTGGTGGACGTACTAAGGAAAAAATCCCCGTGTATTATTCAAAGTTATATGCAGGGCCAATTGAACAAATGCAGACAGAAGCTGAAGAGGCCAAAAATAATGGTTATCAAGGTTTTAAGACCCGTTTTGGATATGGACCAAAAGATGGCATGAAAGGTATGCGTGAAAACTTAAAACGTGTAGAAGCAATGCGTGAAGTGTTGGGCTATGATGTAGATTTAATGTTGGAATGCTACATGGGGTGGAATTTAGATTATGCCAAACGCATGTTGCCTAAATTAGAAAAATACGAACCACGTTGGTTGGAAGAGCCGGTTATTGCAGATGATATAAACGGCTATGCAGAACTGAACGCAATGGGATCTATACCGATATCTGGTGGAGAACATGAATTTTCTGTTATGGGTTGCCAACAATTAATGGAGAAAAAAGCTGTTAGTGTTTTGCAATATGATACAAACCGCGTAGGAGGAATTACAGCGGCACAAAAAATTAATGCCATCGCAGAAGCTTATCAGATACCTGTAATTCCTCATGCAGGACAAATGCATAACTACCATTTGACTATGGCAAATGTAAATTGCCCAATTGCTGAATATTTCCCAGTTCATGATATAGAGGTTGGCAACGAGCTGTTTTATTATATTTTTGATGGTGATCCAGCAGCAGTTGATGGTTTTTTGCAGCTAGACGACAATAAGCCTGGATTGGGCATTTCAATATCTGACAAGCATTTAAATAATTTCGATATTGAGGAATAAAAATGAATAAACAATTCAAAGGAATTTGGCCAGTTGTCCCTACACCATTTTTAAATAATGGATCAGTAGATTACGAAGGAATGTTGCGAGTTTTAGATTTTACAATTGACTGTGGTGTTGATGGAATTTGTATTTTAGCCAACTTTTCAGAACAATTCTTGATTTCGGATTACGAACGTGAAAAGCTGATGCGGCTGTGTTTGGAGCATGTAGCAGGACGCAAACCAGTGATTGTTACAATTAGTCATTATGCCACGCAAATTGCAGTTGAACGCGCCCAAATGGCAAAGGATTTAGGTGCAGACATTGTAATGATGATGCCACCTTATCATGGGGCTTTGCTCAAAGGCTCTGCACATGATACTTATGAGCAGTTTGCTGCTGTGGGCAAAGTTGGCATTCCAATTATGGTTCAAGATGCGCCATTATCGGGTGTAGATTTACCCGTGCCATTGTTAGTTAAAATGGCCAAGGAAATCGAGATGCTGAAATTGTTTAAGATTGAATGCCCTCGTGCAGCTGATAAATTGCGAGCCTTGATTGCTGCTGGTGGTGATACAATTGAAGGTCCATTTGATGGTGAAGAAGCAATTACACTCTTAGCTGACCTTGATGCTGGCGCAACTGGTGCAATGACTAGTGCAATGATCCCTGATCAAATTAAACCGGTAATTGACTTGTTCCATTCTGGTGACAGGGCAGGAGCTTTTTCTGCTTATAGTAGAATATTACCAGCAATAAATCATGAAAACCGGCAATGCGGTTGGCGTTCTGCCAAAGTGGCAATGGTTGCTGGAGGGGTTATTAAATCAGCCTTCTGCCGACATCCAATACCACCTTTACCACAACCAATACATGAAATGTTAATTGAACTAATTACACCATTGGACCCACTGGTCCTTAACTGGGGAAAATAAATGCTACACGGAAAAAATCTAATCGACGGCGCTTGGGTCGGCTCAAGTAATAATTCAAGTTCTGATGATTTGGATGGTTTTGAATTTGCACAAGCGTCTGCGACTGATGTGGATCAAGCTGCTGTTGCTGCAAGGAAAGCATTTAGATCCTATTCAAAAAAATCACGTTTTGAACGATCAAATTTTCTACGCACGATTGCGAACGAAATGGACAAACTTGGCGAAGAGATTACTGAGATTGGAAGCAAGGAAACAGGCTTACCTGAAGGGCGTTTAGAAGGTGAACGTGGTCGAACAACGGGCCAGCTGAAAATGTTTGCTGATTTAATAGAAGACGTAACATACTTAGACATTCGAAAAGATAAAGCTTTGCCTGATCGTGCACCTATCCCACGCCCAGATTTACAACTAACACATAAAGCAATCGGGCCAGTTGTGGTTTTTGGGGCATCTAACTTCCCATTGGCATTTTCGACTGCAGGTGGTGATACAGCTTCTGCATTGGCTGCTGGGTGTCCTGTTATAGTTAAAGGTCATAGCGCACATGCTGGAACTGCTGAATTAGTAGCACAAGCAATTATGTCAGCAATTGAAATATGCAAAATGCCAAGGGCAACTTTTCAAATGGTTCAAGGTTCAGGGCGTGAAGTAGGTGCTGCTTTAGTAAAACATTCTGAAATTACTGCAGTTGGATTTACTGGATCTTTGGGAGGAGGGAGAGCATTATATGACCTTTGTCACCAACGGCCAACACCAATTCCATTTTATGGCGAGCTTGGATCCATAAACCCAATGTTCATTTTACCATCTGCGGCCGAAAGCCGTGCTGAAGTTTTGGGCGAGGGATGGGCTGGTTCTTTAACTATGGGGGCAGGGCAGTTTTGTACTAACCCAGGTGTAACTGTAATTGTTAAAGGAACTGCTGCAGAGCGCATGGAGGCCTCCTGCGTAGCTGCTTTAAAAAATACTGAAGAACAGAAAATGTTGACGGATGGAATTCATAAAGCATACGAAGACGGTGTTCGCTTATTTGCAGATTTGATGGAAAAGATAAGTAATTGTGGGGCAGCTATATCAAGGCGGTCATCCTTGCCTACTTTATTTAAAGTGTCTGCTCAGCAATGGATGGAAAATTTGACACTGCAACATGAAGTTTTTGGTGCTGTAGGGATCATAGTTATTTGTAATGATGTAAATGAAATGCAATCAGTTGCAGAATGTTTAGAAGGTCAGTTAACTGCAACATTGCATTTGGATGATTTAGATCATAATTTAGCAAGGAATTTGTTGCCTATATTGGAAGAAAAGGCTGGACGTGTCTTGTGCAATGGCTTTCCAACTGGCGTCGAAGTTTGTCCATCAATGATGCACGGTGGCCCATATCCAGCAAGTACTGATGTGCGTGCAACTTCAGTTGGAACATTGGCAATTGTTCGCTGGCTTCGACCAATAAGCTACCAAAATGTTCCAAAAGCATTATTGCCGGATGAATTGAAGTAGTAATCCCAAGTTTTTATATTGTTAGACAAATTTGATATCCCATTGGGTGCTTCCTAATGACATCTGATGCACGATCTCGTAAGACTGACAACACCGCCATTACCTTCATGGCACTAAAATCACCTTATTTATATGACTTAAATTAGTGTCAGCGAATTGATGATGTCACACGTTTATGTCACACATTGATGTCACACGCTGGGCTATAATTTTACCAAACTACGTCTATGTCACTTCCATCAGTGTGAATATATTCACCCACTCCACCAAAGAGTGTTATCCCAGTGGAATCAGCATACTGCATCAAATACTAATCTAAACAGTCTTTAGTGGTGTTTGGACATATCCATACCCTCGACCAATCCCAACATTGGTCCTATTCCGGTTGAAATATCGTAAAACCCACGATACATCATTTCTCCCGAAACATAAACTAATACAAATAAACCCAACCAAGATATCCAAGGATACTTAGCTAATAATTTCATTATTAAAGTGGCGGCAAATGCCATGAGTATAATGGCCAATCCAAGGCCAAACACCAACATTTGAGTGTCACCATCTGCTATAGCAGCAACAGCAAGTACATTATCTAAAGACATTGTAATGTCCGCAATGGTAATTGATAATAATGCTGAAAACATAGTTTTTTGAGGTACATTGCTATCTGCAACTGGATTTATCGAACCATCATTTGAAATAGTATCTTCAGAGTGACCTCCGCTTCTTATATCTTTGAATAACGTCCAACAAACCCAAAATAGAAGTACTGAACCAAAAAATAAAAGTCCTTTTACACCTAGTAAATATGTAGCAATTACGGCGAAAACAATTCTTAAGACTGCGGCTATGACCATGCCATAGAATATTGCTTTCTTGCGCTGCTCAGAAGGCAAGCCAGCAGCAGCCATTCCAATAACAAGTGCATTGTCACCTGATAGAATTAAGTCAGCTATAATTATTTGACCGTAACCAACAACTGTGTCTAGCATAATATTGCTCCATTTATTATCACTATGAGATATTTATTTATTTATTTTATATATAGCAAGAGATCTTATGATCGATGCCTTGCAGGCTAACCACGGCTAACTATTTTCTTATTTTGTAGATTTAGGTGGAAACCAGCGTTGGGCAATTACTTGCTGTATGATTATATGGGTACCCTTAGTGATATTTTTGTGGCTTCACTTACATCAAAAAGTATGTAGTTATCAGACAAACTTTAAGCATCAAATTATGGCCAGCTGGGTAAGCATGTGCTCGTATTATAAGGGATCACAGAATGCAGAATAAATCTATGCTTGCTCCAGCGGAACCATTCTCGCAACAAGAACGAAACGCAGTCTACAAAGCTATCCACACGCGGCGTGACGTTCGCGACCAATTCTTGCCAGACCCTATTCCAAATGATGTAGTTCATAGACTGCTCAAAGCAGCGCACCACGCACCATCCGTTGGCTTCATGCAACCATGGAATTTTATTACGATCAGTGAGCAAACAGACCGTAACCGTGTTTGGAAGGCTTTCTCCGACGCTAATGAGGAGGCTGTAAATATGTTTCCAGAAAGGCAACAATCCAAATACAAGTCCTTAAAACTTGAGGGCATCCGAAAAGCACCACTAAATATATGCGTGACATGCGACAAAGATAGGAACGGTGAAGTGGTCTTGGGGCGAACGCATAATTCCAATATGGATATCTACAGCACAGTTTGCGCCGTACAAAATCTCTGGCTCGCTGCCCGTGCCGAAGGAATCGGAGTGGGTTGGGTAAGTATTTTTCGTGATGCTGATCTAAAGAATATTTTGGAAATTCCAAACCAAATTGAAATTGTTGCCTATCTCTGCCTTGGGTACGTCGATCAGCTTTATTCTCAACCTGAACTAGAAGTAAAGGGTTGGAACAACCGTATCCCCCTTGAGGAACTCGTCTTTGATGGGAAATGGAAGGCTAAACTGTGAGCTCAAAAGCAGTTTATACGGCATTGTCAGACAAACTTGACGTCCTATTGGTTGGTACCTAATTTTTATGAATGACAACAGAAAACCCATTCAAGTACTTTAAAACGTCTCCCAAAATTATCCGCTTAGCGGTTATGTATTACGTGCGTTACCCGCTGAGTTTTCGCCAAGTTGAGGATATCTTGCATGAGCGCGGCATTGATATCTGTCACGAAACCGTACGGTTCTGGGTTGATAGGTTTGGTTCAAAATTTGCTAAGGAAATTCGAAAGAAGAGGGCGGATCAACACTCAAACTGGCAATGGCATTTAGATGAAGTCTTTGTCAAAATAAATGGAGAACGCTTTTACCTATGGCGC
>Ga0257126_1002810_pt1 | contig 11269 bp, 14 predicted proteins | sample SI060_120mmetaG_FD_190151 | JGI IMG/M metagenome (GOLD analysis project Ga0257126, IMG submission 190151) | Marine microbial communities from Saanich Inlet, British Columbia, Canada - SI060_120m | ecosystem: Environmental > Aquatic > Marine > Inlet | place: Canada: British Columbia | collected... | reverse complement strand
TAAAAATATATATGAAGATTATTTCAACCTAAATTTTGATTTATATATTATAGATAAAACCAAATCAGTGCCATGGATAGGTAAAGGTTTAAACGACTCTAATAATTTTTATGTAAATGACATAATTCGAAATAGATGTTTAAGACTATTTAAGTTTGAATACAATGCATTGCCTTATTTATCTAGCAACTCAGAATATATATATTGGTTAGAAAAATTTGTAGAATTAATGAAATCAAATGAAAAATTGGATCCTCCGTGTGGAAATATTTTCGCACTAAAAACATTTCCTCAAAATATTAGGAATCCATCAACCACGCCTCAACAAAGTATTATGCCTCCATCTGTTATGCATCAACAAAGTATTATGCCACCATCTGTTATGCATCAACAAAGTATTATGCCACCATCTGTTATGCATCAACAAAGTGTTATGCATCCATCTGCTACAGTAACTTATGGTGGAGGGAATAAAAAAAAGAAAAGAACTAAAAAAAAAAAACAAAGAAAGAAGAAAAATTCAAAAAAGAAAAGGCACTTTAAATCATAAAAAAAAATAATTTATTTTTAAAATAAATCATATAGAGGTATTTATATTTTTTTATCTAATATTAATGTCAAAATTTAACAAAATAGAATATCAAAATTTTGAAGAAAAACAACCACCAATTTATAGAAAGTTGAGGATTATAGATATAAAAAATCAAGACATTGAACCAAATAATTATGCAAGTAATGATAATTATGCAAGTAATGATAATTATGCAAGTAATGATAATTATGCAAGTAATAATGTCAATGGAAATTGTATACAATCAGTAAATATTAATAGTAAATATAAAAATAGTGATTCAATGAGAACAGTAGATTTGAATTCTACAATGAAATATGGTTGTAATAAAAATGACAATAGATATTATGATTCATTGACAAATACAAGTTTCAATGATATAAATGAAATAAAATTTAGTGAAAAAAAAGACAGCTTAATTATGGAAGTAGAAGATACTAGAAATATTTTAAAAAATAATTTACAAAAAGTTCAAGAAAGAGAAACAAAAATATCTGATTTAGATGAAAAAACACAAAATTTACTTGATGGTTCAGAAAAGTTTAATAAATCATCAAAATATTTGAAGAGGAAAATGATGCTAAATTATTTTTGTCATTTAGCATCGATAATTTTGACAATTATTATCATTGTTACTTTTATTTTAATACTTACTAAATAATTATATTTGTTTTTGATTGTATTTTATACAATTTTTATATGAATCTAAAATTATTTTGCAATTTGCAACATCATTATAATTATTAGCGCATTCATTAAATTGTTTAAATAAAAAATTACATTCATCTTCTTTATAATTATAATCACTGTGACATGGTTGATTATCTTGATTATGTTGTTGATTTATTTCATTATTTTCCACACTCAATACTCGTCCTATCATTGCACTTCCAATTGATGCTCCTGCACCTATTGCGACACCTTGGACAATTGATCCTAAAAATGAAGACTGTTTTTTTTGTGTATTAGGTGTATTAGGTGTATTTGATTTTGAATATACTTGTGGTTTTGATGATATATTTTTTTTTTGATTATTTATTCTAGAAGTTTTTCGTCCCATTAAATATTTTATTATAAGATTATATTATAATATTTTTTTAAATAATATTATTTTAAAAATTGAAGTTTTCATTTATGTAAAGAAAATGTAAAATGTGTCGTGTATGTAAATTTAAAACGATGGCTTCTGAAGTTGGAGATTTCTCTAAACAAAAATTTAAACATGGATGTATAATAACAAAAAACAGTAAAGTAATTACTTATGGCGTAAATCAAGGAATGCGAACTAAATGTCTGAACAATATTAGAAGTTGTGTTCATGCAGAAATGGATGCCGCAAATAAACTTATAAAACTATTGAAGAGAAAACATGGTAGAAATTATAGAAATTATTTAAATAAATATAAACTCTGGGTTGTAAGAGTTCCAAATTTTAATCACACCGATGTAAAAGTAATAGAATCAAAACCATGTTATTATTGCACAAAAGATTTATATAATTTAGGATTTGACAAAATATCTTATTCAACAAATAACAATACAATTATTAGTGATAGATTGTCAAACTTAATAAAAAGTAATTTACACAAATCAAATTTACAAAAAAGAATTGAGAAATATTATTAAATAAATTTGTTTTAATATTTATATGAATAATCTTTTTTTCATTGATTATATGCTAAAAAATGAAAATATTTTATATATTTCACTAAGTATTATTGTAATTGTTGGGTATTTTGTTTTCCAAAAATTAAAAATTAAAGGATTATATTTACTTGCATTATTTGTAGCAGCGAAAATTGCAGTCCACACTTATATTGATGACTATATTGATAATAAAAAAAAATTAGAATCTATTAAACATTCTCATATAATTATGGTTACAATATTAATTTCATTATTAGTTTCTCTACCTGCAATGATAATATCAAAAAGAATTGGAATAGCCGACCACTAAAACATTATTTTAAAAATTGAAATCTAAATATTTTTTATTTTTTATTAATATGATTAGTGAAAAGGTATGCACAAAATGTAAAATAATGAAATCATTCGATGAATATCATAATTTAAAAAATGGAGTTTATGGAAAACACTCTAATTGTAAAATTTGTCGTAAAACATATAGAAAAGAACTATCATTTAAAAAACCAATAAATGGTAAAATGAAATGTGAAAAGTGTAATATTATTAAAAATGTTAAAGAATTCTATAAAGATAGATCAAAATCAACTGGATTACAAAGTTATTGTATTAATTGTCAAAAAGAAAAGGTATACGAATCATCATCTAAATTAGATAATTATCTAACATATTACATATCATTTTTAAAAAAACAAAATAAAGATTTTAATTTAAGTCTGAAGGATTTATTGGAAATTTATGAAAAGCAAAATAGAAAATGTTCATTAATCAAAGAATTATTGACATATTATAATGGAAAATGTTTAACAGAAAACAAGTATGAAAAAAAATTTAACATTAAAATCCAAAAAATAGACAATGATAAAGGTTTTAATAAAGATAATATATTATTAATAGGTAATAGTATTTCAAAAATGATAGGAAATATGGAGCTGAAAGAATTTAAACGTATATGCAAACTAGTTTGTGAATAAGTTACATCAATTGATTATAGTATTATTGATTTGAATCTACGTATTTTAATTGATTTATCAAATATGCTATATAAATATATTTTCATATTTTATTATGAGAATGATTATACATTCTTTATTAATTTTAGTAATATTTTTTATGTATTTAATTTCTTATAACAAATATAATAGAATGAAAAAAGTAACAATTGAAGAAGTATATGAAATAGAAAATAAATGTAAACCATTATATAAGTATATAAACATGAAAAATGTATTTAAAAAATATCCTCAAAGAATAAAAGGCGTTAGATTTGCGTTTTTATGTCCAATGGCAATTAAAACTATAGAATATTTACATGATAATTCTAGTAAAATAGATGAGAATATATTAAATAATATTTTACTTTTAACAAACTTTCAATTCTTTATAGAGATATTTGTAATATATAAAGATTATATAGATGAAGAAATATATAGAAATATTAGAAGTATATTAAAGAATAAGTCGTGTGAAATATCAAAAACAATAAAAAATGAAATTACGAATTTATTTATAAATTTACCATTAAATATACAAAATAATTTACCAGATGATTCTTATCAAAAAAGACATAATTTACTTATTTGCAGTAAAAATAAAGAATTAGCAGATGAAAGAATACAATTATTAAAATCTATTTATGGTAATGTAGAATCATTTAATAATGCACATTCAAAATGCTTTGGTAAAAGAGATGGTGTTTCTGGATGCAGAAATTGTTGTATGAATTATTATTCTGGTAATTATTCTAAATGTGTAAATTCTTGCATGGATTTTTAATTTTTATTATAATTACTATTTATGAAGGTGCGACTCCTTCATTTATAATATTTTTATCATCAAATATCATTTCATCTAGAGCTTTTCCAGGAGCTACAAGTGGTAAACACATTGATTTTTCTATTTTAAACTCGCATAATATTGGCCCATCATTATAATTTATAAATTCGTCAACGACATCATCTAATAAATTAATATTTTCGCAGCTTATTGCTTTAATACCATATCCTTCAGCCAAAGTAGTAAAACATGGATTTCTTTTATTAATAGTTGCTGTATATCTTTGTTCAAAAAATAATTTCTCCCAAATAGTAACCATCATTTGTGAATTATTGTTCATAACTGCTATTTTAACGGGTAAATTGTTTTCTACTATTGTTTTCATATCAGTTAAAGTCATATTAAAACTTGAATCCCCATCAATACATATAACCATCTTTTCTGGATTTGCAATTTGAGCACCAATAGCATATGGCAATCCTGCTCCCATAACACCCAATGATCCAGAAGAAATAATTTTTCCAGGGTAATGTGATTTAATATATTGATATGTTTGCATTTGATGATTGCCAACACCTGTTGTAAAAATAATATTGTCTTCTAGGTATTTTGTTTTATCATATATATTTGTTAACACATTTTCCATAAATATTTTTGAATTGTGTGTATTATATGGGAATTTATAATTAGTTTTTAATTCATTAATACGATTTATCCAATTAGTTCTGTCATTATATTTACATTGTTTAATTGCCATCTTCAAAAAAATTCCACAATCTTCATTAAAATTGTAATGAGAATTGACAACCTTGTTTATTTCACTTTTTTCAATATTTACATGTATAATACCACCATAACCATTTTCATAAGCTTCAAACGCCTTTGGTGCATATTTTGAAACAAGACCAGTAGTTCTATCATCAAATCGTGATCCTAAAGCTATAATTGTATCAGCTTCTTGTAATGCATAATTTGAAGAAGGACTGCCATGCATTCCGCACCACTGAAGAGATAAGTTATGATCTTCATCAAAAATACCATTTCCATGAATTGTTGATGTAACGGGAATATTAGACTTAATTGCAAAATCTCTTAACAGATTAAAGTTATCTTTACATCCTTGTCCCAGATAAATAATTGGTTTTTTACTATTATTTATTATTTCCATTGTTTTGTTGAATTTAAACATATAAGAATAATCATGGATTGTTTTATCATATATTTCATTTTTATTTTCTAAAACAGCTAACATTTTATTATAATCTTCTTCTATCATTTCTGTGCTTCCTGATGATATACATTTAGGAATATCGATATGAACTGCACCCTTTTTACCAGTATATGCTACTTTATATGCTTCATCAATAACACTTGATAATTCTTCAATATTTTCTATTTGATATGACCACTTTGTAACATTTTTACTTAATTCAACTGAAGGTGCTTCTTGGAAAGCATTTGTTCCAATTGCATTTTTAGCAACTTGTCCACTAATAATTACTAAAGGAGTTGAATCATTTGTGGCATCTAAAAGAGGGGTAATGGTATTTGTAAATCCAGGTCCACTTGTAACTAATACAACACATTTTTTATTACTTGATTTTGAGAATCCAGTAGCTGCATGTCCACAATTTTGTTCATGTGAGTTTATAGTATATCTTATATTTGAGTTATATAATTTGTCAATAATCGGCATAATACTGCCTCCTGAATATATGAAGGCATGTTCAACATTATTTCGAACTAAACTATTATATACAATTTCACTTCCAGAAACAATTCTTGAAGGAACTTTTTTGTTAATAATATTTGAGAAAATCATTTTTTTTCTATCAATATTGATATGTCTATATCTTTTATTGAGAACATTGTTAATTAATAAACGCATATTTGTATATTGTATTTTACACTTATATAATTTCAATTTTTTAAATTTTTTATTAAAATTTGTTTATTTAATTCAATAACTAATACATAAAAAAAAGATTAAGTTATTCCGATTCCATTAATAATCTGTAATACACGAAGTTATTCCGATTCCATTAATAATCTGTAATACACGAAGTTATTCCGATTCCATTAATAATCTGTAATACACGAAGTTATTCCGATTCCATTAATAATCTGTAATACACGAAGTTATTCGGATTCCATTAGGAATCTGTAATACACGAAGTTATTCGGAATCCATTAGGAATCTGTAATACATCATATAAGGTAAAAATTCTTTAATTGTTTTATCATTATTTTCAAAATCTTTTAGCTCTTTATCGATATTAATAGAAATACTTGTTTTTTTTTTATTAATATTATAATTAATATCTTGCAATAAATTGTCAATTTCTAACATTTTTTTATTAAGTAAAATTATCTTTTTAAGATTATCATTTGATAAGTTTTTATTTTTAATGTTTTTTAAAAATTTAGAAAAGTTGCTATGTGTATTTGAAAAATAATTTTTTTCAATATCATGTAAATCACTAATATTCATATTAGAATAGATTTATAAAATAAAAAAAATTATATAACGTATTTAATTAATTGGAACAAGTCTTCTTGTTACCTTTCTTTTCTTTGTAGTAGTTGTAGAACTTTTAGAACCACTATTATTAGGTGTTGATTTATTTATATATCTAGAAAGATTTGAAACATTACTAAGAGTTGTATTTTTTAATAATTTATTAACATTATTAACATTATTATGCGATTTTTTTACAGTTTTATTATTTCTATTTTCTAACTTTGGTGTATTTCGATATTTTTCTTGTGAATTATTATTATTTGCCGTTGGTTGACTAACTCTTCTTCTAGATTGTTTATCACTAGATGATTCAATTAGTGCTAATATAATTGCTTGGAATCCTAATAAGAAAATTATATATAGTAATCCAAATACTAATAAGTGCCAATTATAATCATATGTTAATTCGGTTTTCTTTCTCAAGTAATAGTCTACATTTTCTAATATAAAGTTTAATCCATTTCTAGCAAATGGGAATGCTATTATAAATAGCATGGCTCCATATATAACTGATTTTGTAACATTTCCAGTTGATTTAGAATATTCTAAACATTGCCATAATATTCCAAATAATGCAAAAAGATTTATGAAGTTTGATGATAAAAAGCAAACAAAATTATCAGGTCTTAATGCATATAAATTTTTGAATATTTTCTCATTACCAACTTGTGATAATAAATTAGCAAATGCAACTAACATTGGTAAATAAAATTTAAGCACGACTAATGATCTATTCATAATAAGTAAATATGGTATTATTACAATAAATATTAAATAAAAAAGTAATATACCTAAATTTGGAATCTTTAAACATAAACTTACTAAATTCATTATAATAATAAAACATAAAAAATATATAATATTAATTATTTAACATGTTAATAAAAGATAAATTTAATCCTATATTTTTGGATGAGTTCGAAATAAACAAAGATATAGCAAAAAAATATCTTAATTTTTATAATAAAAAAAATATACAAAATACAATTATATATGGAAACAATGGATCTGGAAAATATACTTTTGTAAATTCTATAATTAATAGTATTTACAATAAAGATATTAAAAAAAATAAATATAATGTTAAAGTTGGAACTAAAGAAGTTAGAATAATATCAAGCAATTATCATTTTGAAATATTATTAGATAAATATAATAATAATTTCAATAACTTATGTGAAATTATTAATTATTTAACAGAGTCAAAAGAAATAAATGAAGTATGCTCGCTTAAAATTATTGTTATAAGAAATATTTTAGTATGTAAAAATGATATATTACTTTTTTTAAAAAATAAAATAGAAACTTCTGGTAATAATTATAGATTTTTTTTAATTGCAGATAGAATTTCAACAATAAATAATAAATATAGAGGAATTTTTCATTATATAAATATTCCATATGAAAAGAAAGAAAATTTAACACATTTTTTTGAAAAAAAAATTGAAAATTTTAATAAGAAGCTATTTAATAGTATTACTAAAAATACACTAAACCTAAATATTATATTAACAGAATATGAATTGGGTTTAGTAAATAAATCGAAATCCTTTATTGATTTAAAATATACAAAAATTTTAAATTTAATTAAAGATTCTAAAAAAAATCCAGATAATATAATTAAAATAAGAGACGAAATTTATGAAATAAATATAAAAAACATAAATTTTCAAGTTATTCTTAAAAGATTATTAAATGATTTATTAAAGGATAAAATTTTAGAAGAAAATAAGAAATTTGATGTAATTAATGAATATTCAAAATATTCTTCAAGAATAGTAACTTGTTATAAAGAACAAATTCATTATGAATCATTAATATGTAATTTAATCTATATTTATCATAAATAGAATCATTAATTTACATTAATTTACATTAATTTACAACATCTATTCTCGTGCTCTTTTTGGGTTGCTATTTGAAAACTACTACTTGTTTTTTTAAAAAATTTTATTTTATCACCAATTAAAGAAATTCGTTTATCTTCTAACTTTTCAAAGAAGTCGTCAATTATTATAGGAAAAATTTTATCAACATTTTCATTTGTTTTTATTGATATTTCTATTGTTTTTACATTTTTTCTTTTTTCTATTTCTTTAATTTCTTCTATTGATACACTTCTATCTTTAATATCTATTTTATTTCCAATAAATAATATAGGTATATGGTCATTATTTTTTTTTTTTCTAAATTCATCTATCCAAGATTTCGCTTGATTAAATGATTGGTAGACACTTATATCACACATTATAACAGCACCATTAACAGAAGAAAAATATGAATTTAAAATAAAATTAAATTTATCTTGACCACTAGTATCCCATAATATTATTTCATGATTATTATTTTTATGTTCTACTATTATTCTGTCATAATCTACTCCTATTGTGGTTATATAATATTCTTTAAAAATATTACTAGTAATTCTTTTTATCAAAGATGTTTTTCCAACAAATGGACTACCTAATACAATAAGTTTAAGTTGTAAATTCATTATAATTTATTAATATATTATTACAATTTATATAATTTAAATTTTTATATATTTCTTCATTAAATATAATAATTTTATATTTTGCATCTTTTGGATTGATACATTTGCTAGTAAATTTATCTAGTTTTAATACATGAATAAAATTTTTTATTCTATTATTTAATAAAGAAATAGTTACTAACTTATTTTTACTATTTTTCTTCTTCTTAACTCTATATTCAAAGCTTAAAGTTTGATTCTTAGTATAAAACCCAGATACACATAAAATCGGTATCCAAGGTCTGTTAGATTTTGTATATTTTGCACCTCCACAAATTTCACCATTATGTTGACGTAATCTTTTTTTTAAATTGGTTGTTACTCCAATATATGTTCTATTACTTGTTTGAGATTTTAATAAATAACAAACATAATTACAAATTATTGGTTTAGATTCACTGATTTCTTGATTATTCATTAATTACTATATAAAATTATACATAAGTTATTTTTATTTTACTATTTATTTCATTATTTATTTCATTATTTATTTCATTATTTATTTCATTATTTATTTCATTATTTATTTCATTATTTATTTCATTATCTTCATTTTCATAATATATTGAATTCAATAAAATAAATAATTTAGCATTATCGCAATTTTTGTTTTGATTAAATAAATATTTATCATATTCCGTTTGATTTGAAATTCTGTAAAGAATATTATCCAACCAAAATTTTTTAATAGTTGTTTCAATTTTACGAAGTTTTATATATTTAAATTCTTCAATACTACCAATTTTTTTTTTATCATTTTTGCTATTATTTTTTATAATAGTAAAATGCCAATATTCATCGTGTAAAGAATTTTTACAATATTTATATTCAGGAAAATCATATGATAAATCTATATACGTATATCTACTGTCATCAAATTTAAATACAAATTTATTTTCATTTGCTGAAAATTCAGCCAATTTATAATTCATAAAATAAAAAAATAAATATTTAAAAAAATATAAACAAATTAATGAGTTAAAATTTAATCAATACTTTTTAAGTGATAGTGAAAACGATAACAATAATGGCAATAATTCGAAAATCATTTAATTTATAGTTTTTTTCATATTATTAAGTTCATTTTTTATACAATCAATACAATAATCAAATTCCTCTTTCGTTATTTCGCCAATGTTTCCAAGTCTTATAGCAGGTTCATTATTTATTTCAGCTTTATAAATAACAATATTGTTATTTAATAATCTTAGATAAAATTCATTAAAATTAAAGTTATTCCATGGATATTTAAATATTACCATTATGGGTCCTTGATTTTTTTCTGAAATAAAAGACTCAAGACCATATTCTTCCAATGCATTTCTTAATAGTGTGTTTCTTTTTTTATATAAATCAAATCTTTTTAAAATTCCACCATTTTCAATAAGTTCTTCTAATGATTTATTTAATGCATTAACTATTTGAGGGGGAGGTGTATATCTAAATTGTCTATTATTAGAAAATTCATAGTATTGGTCATATAAATTTAAACTAAGAGATTTACTATAGTTCTTATTCTTTTTAAGTATTTCTTTCTTTGCAATTACGAAAGAAACTCCAGGAAATCCATGCAAACATTTATTTGAAGAACCTACAAAATAATCAATTTCATTTTTTTCTATATCTATTGGTATACCACCAAAACTGCTTATACCATCAACAATTATTGTTTTATTATATTTTTTTATATATTTACAAATTTCTTCTACATTATTGACTATACCATTAGAAGTTTCGTGGTGAACAAGTGATAAAATATCAAAATTGTTTATGTTTATATCAGATTTTATACTATTTAAATTAATTTTTTCAAATTCATTAAATTTTTTTATTGTAGAATTAAAATCTAATTTTTTAGAAATATCATATAATCGATCACCATAAATACCATTACTTAGTGTTAAGATTCTTGATTTATATGGAAATGAACCTATAACGGCTTCATTTGTATAAGTTCCGGTTCCTTGAAATAATATACAAGAATAATTTTTACTACTTACTTGAGATATATCTAATATATTTTTTCTTATTTTATCAATATTATCAACAAAATTATGTTGTCTAGATCCAATATCAAATTTCATTTGGTTCTTTACACTTATGGATGTTGTTACTGGTCCAGGAATAAGAAGAATATTATTTTTCAATTTATTGCATTTTTTTACAAAATTTAATGTTTTACTCATTTAAATAAATTAAATAAATTAAATAAATTAAATAAATT
>Ga0257126_1002804_pt1 | contig 11277 bp, 10 predicted proteins | sample SI060_120mmetaG_FD_190151 | JGI IMG/M metagenome (GOLD analysis project Ga0257126, IMG submission 190151) | Marine microbial communities from Saanich Inlet, British Columbia, Canada - SI060_120m | ecosystem: Environmental > Aquatic > Marine > Inlet | place: Canada: British Columbia | collected... | reverse complement strand
GCCACTTTTTGTATTTAATATACTTTAATTGATCGCCTACTCTTTTATAAGTGTTTTCTCTGCTAGAACAAGCGCCGCCAGAACTAAAAAATGCGATGCTTTTATCTTCTTTATTAATCTTTGTCTTGGTATCAAACCAAGTATAAGGCTCTTTATCTACCACGCTATACAAATCTGGTACTCGGCCTCCATAGCTATTAAAATTGTATATCTTATACGCATCTACACTTCTTTGGCCAACGCCAGACTCAAGTACCACAAGGTTATTTATATTATCAAAATCAACATCTTCAAAGAAGAACGGAGCATCTCCACCATGAGCATTATCAATTAGTGAGGACTTACTTAGAGATTTATAATCAATTGTAAATACAGTGCTTAAAATATCCTTGTGGTAACCCCAATCATCTGATGTGTAATAACCTGCCTTTTTTAAAACATCTCCAGACAGGTCAAAAGCACTCGTTGTAACAGAAAATGAATTAAGCCATTCTTTCTCTGAGAATCTTAATATCGCTGGGCTGCCTTCTCCAATTGCTAAATAGCTGTTTGGCGTCCAAATAACATCAACAGTGTAATTGTACTTACCATCAACAACATCAGTGAATTTAAAATGTACAGTTTTAGTACCATCAAAGAAAACATCTGGCTCTTCTTCAGCGTGAGCTACTGGATTTAATAAAAGAAAAACTAGGAGTATTACTTTTATCATCAGGATGCTCCATACATCTCTACACAATCAAAGTAGTTATCCCATCTGTTTGGTGAAAACAAAGTACCTAGTGCATCAAGTGGCCCTACGTTGTATAAATTCCCACTAGACAGCGCTTCTTTAAAGCGCGCAATATTATCAGCAGATAAGTTGAGTTTGTCTTTATAAGTATTGTGCGCCTCTTCGGTTATTACAACACCTGAGTCTGTTTTACCGACTACTTCTTGTTCAATGATCTCGTCACTGGATATGGCTATCGAATCGAACGATTCAATTGGGCCAAAATCACGAGGGTCACCGCCCGCCATTGCACCCGTTGTAAGTACAAGTGTTGCTACGCAACTTGATAAGATTTTCAGTTTGATCATTTGGATATGCCTTAAATAAACTGAATTATATTTTTTAAGAGTTGCGCCAAAATGAAGATTAGATGTTTTGTTTATGAAGTTGCTTTTCAGTAGGCATAATTAAGTACGTGTCCCTTTAATTTTTCATTTAATATCCTTATCAACACCCTTACCCGAATAATAATAACCTAAAAATACCATCGATTTTTGTATACCAGCTTTGGCGGCCTTCTTATGCCAATAAAACGCCTTAGCATTATCCTCGTCAACACCCCTACCCAAAGCATAAAACATGGCAACCTGTGCTTGAGCATCTTCAAAGCCTTGATTTGCTGATTTTAAATACCACTTAAATGATTCGGCCTCATCCTCATCTACACTGTGGTGGTCCGTTAATCTTGAACACATTTCAAGCCACTTTTTCCAATTCAGCCATCTTCTATTTACTCGTACTTATCTATCCAAGGAAACTTATAGTGCTTAACAGCCCACGCAAAAACACTTAAAAACAGCTAAAAACCTTCTGTTATAACATTCCAACAACCAACTTGAGTGTTTTTAGCCTGTTTTAAAGGTTTGTCGTCGTCAACTTGTCGTCAACTTTTTTTAGTGATTATCACGTAAATATCGTCAATTTATCGTCAATTTATCGTCAATATTTTGTATATTGTAACCTTAAAAAATAGTCAAAGTTATTCAGATTATTTTTTCTACTATTTTAGAAAAATTTGAGATATTCCAATTTTACCAGTCATTAACCATAAAGTATATTCTGGGAATAAATTACAGATTCTTTTGACTATTTTATAATTTGGAGATACTTTTCCATATTCATACCTTTGGTAATTTGTAGGATCTATTTCTAACAGACTTGCAAGCTTCTTTTGCGTATAACCTTCTATCTTTCTAATTAGCTTCAATTGTTGATTGAATTCCATATAACTCCAATTTTAAACAATGTCTTTTTTCTTTATATTTAACCACCATACTTTACAACTTTAAAAATGTCTGAAGCTATTTAAACAACGGAGATTCTATTTTTAGCGGTTGTTAAAAATGGGAGGATTACAATCGTATAAATCACTTGGAGAAAAAAGGTCTAGAAAGTTCAGAGCAATATGAATACAGAGAATTGATAAAAGTTAAAGAACAGCTTGGTCAATTACCCGATTGGTATAACGGCATTGATTTAATAAGTAGCTATATTTTTGAAGATTATGTTCGTGAAATTTACAAAGAAAAAGGTATAGAAAAATTTACCCGACATGACTTATTTGGATTTAAAAGACTATATAGGCGCGTTGATTGTGGCGGATATCCAGGATACTACTATCAGGAATATTGAGATAGATAGATAATTAGACTACAGTCGATTTCCTATTAACAAACACAAATCTATCTGTATCAATCTTTTGCTCACCATCCCAACGATAAGCAACCAGTCTAGCATTAGGATCTTTAGCATCTGCAACACTGTAATCTAAACAAGCAATATTATCAGCTAAAGGCTGAATATCTCCTTTCATCCAATAATGCCCCAAAAATACTGGCTTGTTATCATATGCATAGTCAATTAAATGATCGCCAATAACAGAGTCATCTGGAATATGCGTTAGCGCATCATCAGGGCCAAAAAACACTTGCTTGTATGTCTTAGCCTTCGTGTCCCACCAGCGAGTACGAATATGCCTTCTAGAATTTCCGTCTTTATCTAAAAAGCTTTGACCATTTGGCAAAGGTATTTCTTTGCCTTTTAATAGAGTTTCTATCGCATCGTATTGCCAAGTATCTTTGATAGATGATTGCTGCAGTAGATCATCGGTTAATACTGATTTTCCAACCTTAGAGATAAGATTAAAATCCCAACAAGCATGCACGACACGTAAACCATCCAAATCTAGCCATAGAGGCAATGTTTTAAACCACTCAATAACACCTTTCTTTTCATTAGAATCGCCTGCATAAGCCGTTAAAAAAGCCTTGTGTTGCTTAGTGTGTTTGTCATTATGTGAGCGTAAATACTCACCCTTCTTATTTTTAGTGTAATAAGCAATAGCATTGTATTCATGATTACCCATTACACTTAGTGCATAACCGTTATCCACCATAGGCCGTACAATATTAATCACTTCTCGCTGGTAATCACCTCGATCAACAAAATCACCCAGAAATATTACCTTACGCTCAGTATGTTGCCATACGCCATCAATATTTAAATAAGACAGTTTTTCTAGCAACCTCACTAACTCAGGTGCCTGACCATGGATATCACCAATTAAGTCATAACTTTGTTTTTTCATATTTTCTAATTTATACGCTCACACAAGTTCTAGAAGTTTTAATTTATAAGCCTTTAATATCTTTTTTTGTTTATTGTCATTAATAACAACTAACTTTTTCCTAATGTCAATAATGAGCCACATATTACTATTACTTGAAAATTGTGATCTAATATCCATATTAAGTGGGGTGTAACTATCTAGATAATCCACATCAAAATCAGTACAGCAAGATGCATCGTATATCTTTTCCGTCTCTAGCTCTCTATACGACCTATTTTTGTCAATCATAAAAAACCTTTCACCGCGTTGAGGACTCATTGGTATATTCCATTCATAATACCCAATGAAAATACCTAATACATCATCATAAAGGACGACCTCTACGCAAAACCCTTCATCATAATAATCAAAAATCCAATCTTTTTTATTCGTATCCCAAATACCTAGGGATCCAGCCTGTCCAGCAGGAGAGTAGATAATGAAATAAACAAACTTAGAGTCGGTTTTAACCATGTATCCATCTACATACCCACTAAGCCAACTCAATAAATCAGTGTTATAAATAGTTTGTGTAGTGTTATTTGGCAATTTTAGTATTACAGATTCTTGCTTTAAAAGAAGATCAATAACCGAGTTACTATTTGGAATTATTTCTTCCAAATCGTAGTAACTTAAATCGCTCAGTTCATCTTTGTGTTGCTCATAGATTGACGGGTATTTTTTCTTGAATAGATCAATATTTAACTCAAAAGGAATTAAACCATCATAACAATATTCTATCTCAATCATTAGCCAAAGAAATTGATTCACTAACATTATATTTTCTAAACTCAAAGTCTGGCAATTCTAAGTACTTAAGCCAATTAAAAAGATTGACCTGAAAGTCTTTCACTTCTTTCCTATAGGGTTTTGGATCATTTAACAAAGCATCGTGCAAACGACTTGATATTGCACCGAATCTAAGAGATTTAGATTCTTCTTTTAGCAGCTGGCTATAAAGCCACTTTACGATTCTTAATTCTGTAAATTTAGCCCTTAGTAAATCTATATCTATATCTAATCTATCTACCTCTAACAGAGATGAGTCGTGCCTAATATCATCGTCATCATTGCTATTTGGGCTTGTAAATAGAAGTTCATCAACCCACAAATAATCAACCTTTTGCTCTAAAAGATTCTTGATTGAGGGCGGCCACTTGTAAGGTGTTCTTTTAGGAGGGTCTATACTGTCAACAAAACTTTTCATTTGATTATATAAATCATCTGTCATAGTTCTACAAGAGTCGAGATATTTATGCACTTTATCTACATCTATATCTGTAACTTTTGTTTTAGTCGACAACTCAAAATTACTCTTTTCTGTTAAACCAAGGCCAGCGCCTGTTAAGTTAGAACTTCCTACAAAGGCAACAGATGAATCTATAAGAAATAATTTAGCATGCAACCTTTCATCAACTTTAAAAGTCCAGCCTAATTCTTGACAACGTTTAAAGACAGTTAAATCAGAAACTTGAGAAACTAGATCATCTAGTCCCCATCTAGCAACAACTACAACCTCGATGGTGGTATTTTTTAATTGTTTTTTAAGCCAATCAAGTGCGCCAAGCTTGATAAACGCACTCAGAACAACTAGCTTATTGTGTGTATTAGATAATGAGTCTTCTAGAGCTAGTCTTGTTTGATTTTCATCTAAAATCAGCATTTAACTAATCATCAGATGTCATTTGCAATTGATCTCTAACTATCCTTCCCCAGTCTTCTCTTAAATCACCAAATTCTTGTTTTTTACTAGGCGGAGCTTCATCTTCTAGTCTCGCCCATGATTGCATAAGAATTTTAAGGGCTACCATAGACTCATCATTATTTTCTAATTCTAATACTTTCCACAAGTGGTTATAAAATGGATGATCCATATTGACATTAATATTTAGAACTCCAGCTACTGACTCGCATGAGAAAAATGAATAACCGCCAAGCGTCTGAGGTAGAAAATCAAATTTGAGTTTGTTATTAATCAAGAATTCAGCATGACCTTTAGAATATTCTTCATTCTCTGTAGCGTCTTGTAAGTACTTCTCTAATTTCTCTTTTCTAATGCCATCATCTTCTCTCTCTTCTGAATCACTAGTGCCAGAATGCCCATGTTCAATTCTTATTCTTGTATCTTTTGTGCCAGCTTCATTTGCTTTATCACCATTTTCTGAATTATTTTTTCTAGTGCCTTCAGTTTGTTTTTTAAGTTGTTTCTTTATAGTTGATAGATTAGATCTTATTATCTTAGCTAAGTCATGAATTATTACCCTAGGGTCATGGTTTTCTTTAAGTTCGTTTTCGTATTCCACATATGTCATACTTTCACTTTTTGCCTCATCTTCAAGATCTATATTTTTAAATTGAGATGCATTTTGTTTATAAAAATCAACACCGAAAACTTCATCTAAACCTGGAGGAAAAGATACCTCTACTCCCCACCAACGATCTATCGGTTCATATGTGGAACTAAATTCTAAACATGGCTCTAACTCCCTGCCAGCTCTTACAATTGACACGCCGATATTTTTTTTCGCGTGAACACCTTGGGCAGTAGTTCCGGCGCTCGTTTTTTCACTAAGCTTTCTCCTGACTTCTGTGTCCACAATTGAAAATTTTAACTCAATTTTATAATCCTCACCTTTCCAGTTTAGATCTATTTCATGAGGATTTCCCCATTGAACAAATAACGTTCTAGAGGCATAAGGCATTGGTAATTCTGGGGTTGATGTGTTTTGCATCAAATAAAGAGGGTCGTTAGCTCTTACATCAAAATCAAATGTAGTTTTCCAGTCAATATTATTATCAGATAACTCAAAGGCGTTTAAATGAATGTTGACATCACCGCTATTTATTGGATATCTATATTTACGACCTATAATAAACTCATGATTTTCTAAAAGATTTTTACTCCTTTTTTCTGAAACTTTATCTAGGTCATCCCATAGAACAAAAGTCCCAGACTCTTCAATTTCTTTACCAATTATGTGTTTAATATATTTTTTAGGAATTTCCTCTTCAATTGGCTCTGGAATAGTAGGATCACCAAGTGCAATTTCATCTAAACTTAATTTAATTTTATAAGTCTTATGGTCTCTCCAAGACCAAACGGTAACTGATCTCGATCTTGAAAAAGATGAATTAGGCAATCCCATTCCAAACCTTCCAATTCCATTGCTATCGGTATCTCTTGGACTTTCACCAAATTGTAAAGCTTTTCTTAAAGTAATAGGATCCATGCCAATACCATTGTCATAAACAGCTATTTGATTTATTCGTTTTGTTTTATTGCCTTTTTGTGTTGATATTTTTTTATCAATACAGATTAGTTGGACATATGTTGCCTTAGCTTGGATACTGTTATCAATTAGTTCGGAGACGGAGTTGATTGTGTTTTTGTATGGCCCCTCTCTTAATGAATAAATTAAATGACTAGCTGAAAATAAATGATATTCTTCTTGCATAAATACTCCCTATATATTAATCCCAAAATTCATCCCAATGATTAAAACCTTCATATATTGACCTAAAACCTTCGATCTCATCAACAATTGTAAATACTTCACATTCTTTGGTTCCATTGCTTTCTGGACCTCTTAACACTCTACCAACCATTTGACTATACAAGGCTACGGATTGTGTTGGTCTTGCAATAATTGCCGCACTTGCCTTAGGCGCATCAAAACCAGTTGTTAATATTCCAAAATTTACAATAATATTTAAAGACTCTTTTTCATCGCTTTTGAAGCTAGCAATTGTCTCTTTTCTATGCATAGTTGAATTATCACTAGTGATTGCTTTTGCATGATAATCTTCAAGTTTTAAAATAGAAGAAATTAAGTGAGCATGCTCAACCGAGGAGCTAAAAATAATAATTTTTTTGTGTTTCTTAATTAATTTATCAACCATCTCAAGAATTAACAAATTTCGATTAATATCAACACCAATATTTTGTAATGTTTGTGTATCGAAATCTTTTCCACTATCTAGTCTTTTGGCTAATGCATCGGTTACATACATATCATCTGACTTAAATTTAAAATATGTATAATTTGGTTTAGCTAGATAGCCCTTCGAGATCAAGAAATCAATTGGATTAGGAAAGCCATCGATAGCTAATGTGATTTTGTTTCTATTAAAAATATTAGCCAACTCCTCAGTTTCTTCTGGCTGAAGAGACGATCTTCCAGGTGTAGCGGTTAAGCCAACTAAATTTACCCTATTGCCGCCAATTGTTAACATATTAACTAAATGCTTGTAAGTTTCAGCGGTAGCTTGATGAGCCTCGTCGAAAACTATCAGAGTCACATTTTGTTGCATTTGAAGAAATGCTTGTTGTTCTGATATTGACCGTTTATAAAGTTTACTAAGCCCTGCAATGATGATTCCCTCATTAAAATTAGCTAAATCAATTTTTCCTTTATCAAAATATCTACCGACTGAAATCTCTCTATTCCCTAAACTCTTCCATGATTTTTCAAATTCTTCAGCAGCTTGTTCGCACAACTCTTCAGAATGGGCAAGCCACACAACAACCTTTCCCAATCTTTTGTTCAATACTCTGGAGATTAAGTGCATGGCGGTTCTTGTTTTTCCAGAGCCTGTCGGCATATGAATTAAAACATTGTTTTTTTCAGCTTTAGAAAGAATCTTTATGGACTTACTAACAGCATGATTCTGATAATCGTATAGTTGATAGTTTGGTTTGATAGCTTTTATTGAAATAAATTCATCACTTGAAACCTTAGTATCTGTTTCAATTTGTATATCAAAATAATTGAAAAATTTATTCTTGATAGCTTGGGTATTTCCAAGGTTAATCAAAAAGTTCCAAGAAGTACCTAGACCGTCATAATTAAATTCTTTAGCAAGATCTAAGGCTTCATTTTGAGATAGAGTCTCAATAATATATTGTCGAAATTTTATATTAATTACAAATTTTTGAGGCTCATGAAGCTCTTTTATTAACTCTACAATGCCTCTCAGAGAGCTGGCATTTTCATTTAAAGTTGTAGCTGTTTCAACTAGTTTCTCTCCTGCAATTTCTCTTAATTTATAAGGAGAAATACTAACTAGTGCATTGCTTAATTTTTGAGAATAAATCATAATGAGCACATAGTACAAGCCTGATCTTCTGGATCTTCATCATCTTGCTCTTTAACAATGTCTTGCCAGCTGCGCGTCTCTTTAGCTTTAAATTTTTTTCCAGCGGCCTCGTTTTTTTCAGCTTTTCCTATGACAACATCTAAAGCGCCACTCTGTGACCAGGTGTAGCCTTGACCACACTCTTTTCTTTCGCCAGTACTCCAATCAAAACCCTTCTTGTGAACGCTTTCTTCAATGGCTTTAGCTTGCTCAAAAAGTTCTGGATGATTCCTTTTTAAACCCAGCCACTCTTCTTGTCGTTGAAAGAAGCAAAAGAAACAACCTGATCTGGATCGCCACTTGTAATACTCAGGGATGCCAACAGACTCTTCAAGAATCCTAAAAACGTCCTCTCTAACAATGCCATCACCTATGAATGGAAATACAGCTTTAATATTTGGCTTTTTGCTGACATAGCCTTCTCTGTGCTCATCAGCACGAATACCGACATAACTAATAACTTCATCATCACCAACAAACTTCTCAAATGGCTGAATCTTCATTTTTTTGGTACACCATCGCTGCTGTGGTGAAGGCAGCATATTGTCATGAATTGTTAGCCAGTGCCTAAAATCCTTATCACTATTAAGCCTGACAATTGACTTTCCAAGGCTTTCTTCAAGCTTATCAAGCAGGTTGTAGACTTCTTCTAATTCAGCACCAGTATCCGTGAAGAAATACTCCATCTTTTCATGAAGGTCAGGATAGTTTTCTTTAATATGCACTGCAAGTGCTGCACTATCTTTGCCGCCAGAGATGCCCATGACATGCCTTGCCTCTTTACTTGATGCTCGTGCTATCTCATGCCACTTCATTTGAATCTTGTTTGTCCTTTTTATTTGTCAGCTTTTCTTTTTTAGTCTTTTGAGAACTAAAATACTCGTCAACCACTTCTGCTAAAACTGCTAATCTTGTTTTTCTATCTAAGGATGGGTCTCTAATAATATTAAGAATACTCTCTTTATGGTCCTTTATAACACCTTTTAATTCTTTATCTACCACAACAACTTCGTTAACCTTGTTGCCATTAACCTTAATACTGTTCAACATATAAACTTCAGTATCACCTGCCGTAGTAGCGTTGAGACCCTCATAGCTAGTTCTCAACTTCTCTAACTCTCGAATATTCATAATCAAAGTGCCTAGCTTGTATTCTGCAGCTACTCGATCAGAATCTGTCCATTTATTAGCAGGCTTTGAAACCAAAAACATTAGCAAGTTATCAATCCATGCCTCATTATCTAACTTACTCTTTTGGGCTCTAATAACAAACCCTTTTTGTCCATTTTCGTCAATGGTGTAGTTTTCAAGGCCAGCGCAACTCAAGGCAACAGACTTCCTAACCTCAGCTAGTGTTGAATCTTTTGGAATATCAAAGGATAGAGCAATTTGAGATAAGATCTCTTTTTTCATTTCACCAAAACAGTTCTGCATTTCAAGCAATGCAAACCTAAGTTTTTCATGCAGACCTTCAACATTTTCTTTGGAGGTATCAATATCTAAAACACTTGGTATATCTTCAAGCAATAATTTAACGGGTGATTTTGATAACTTAAACACATTGATAATAGCCTTAGCTTGCTTTGATAGTGCTATTTTCGTTTGTCGAGTATAAAGTGGCAAGTCTTCAATTAATTTGGCAATTTCTCTAGCAATTTTAAGAATGGTGTCAGGTTTTTTACCTTTTCTCCAAACAGCAGAATATTCTTGAATAAGCTTGCCATTTACTCCGCCCAAGTCAACAAACTGAATTTTGAATGCGTCAGGCCTTCTAAGAAATCTTTCTAAGTGATCTTGCGTTAAATATGGCACATAAGTATTATCTTCAGTTACAGCTAGTTTCTCTTGATAAGCTATGATTGCGGCAATGTATAAAAGTGGCAGCACACCCTCCTTAATGCCAAATGGTGCCGAATACAACTCTTCATTTAATTCAATAAGAGATTTAGAGTCGTCTTTAGTGCTAATTAAAAACTCTTCTATTCGCTTCCAAACTGGATAAAAGTTATTGTCTTTATCTAACTGATCAGCTTCTGCTAAAGCCCACTTTCCAGAATTAGTTTTATAATGGAGGCCTGTCGCCTTAAATAATGACCTATAAATAGACTTTTCTGCAGGAAACTTCTCAATCCCCAAGTCTTTTTTGTCTAAATTACTAGATAGTGCTGCAATTAATTTATTACGTGCTGCATTAGCTTGAGATGAGGTTTTGTTTCGATTAATCAGCTCATTTTTGATAATGGGCGTGGAATAGTAAACTTCTTCTAATATCTCTGATAACACCTTCTGCAAATAGCGCTTGCTTGTAACTTCAATTTTTTTATGGTGCCAATACCACTGGTTCAGATCTGGTGAATCCATTATGGCTGATATTAAAGCCAATTCATGTTCAAGTGAGTTTTCATACCTGTCTTTGTATTCTCTCTGGGCAACTGGATCCGAAGTAAGTTCTTGCGATGTACTTTCAACCTGCTCCAGCGCCAACACATCGGCCAATACTTCTCTAATCTGCTCTCCATTCGGGCAAAGGACAAATATATCATCTGACTCGAAATAATTAAGTGTTTCGTTTAAGAAGAGCTGCTTGTCATCATCAGACTCGGCAAGGTAAAAAATAATTCTTGGTTGGCGTGATTTTGGTTTAAGATTTTTGTATTCCTCTCTACTTGAGAAAACAGGATCAAAATATCGTAACGTGCCATTTTCAATTGAATACTTCCTGGCTACAATTGGTAGTATCTCGTGCCTCTCATTAAGCTTT
>Ga0257126_1002800_pt1 | contig 11282 bp, 9 predicted proteins | sample SI060_120mmetaG_FD_190151 | JGI IMG/M metagenome (GOLD analysis project Ga0257126, IMG submission 190151) | Marine microbial communities from Saanich Inlet, British Columbia, Canada - SI060_120m | ecosystem: Environmental > Aquatic > Marine > Inlet | place: Canada: British Columbia | collected... | reverse complement strand
TTAGAAGGATCCCTGCGCGTGCCGGGCATGGTGCGCTGGCCTGGCAAAATTCCTGCTCGTAAAAGTAACGAGATGGTATCAATCCATGATTTTCTGCCGACGTTTGCCGCCTTAGTGGATGACACTTTGCCCGCAGATCGACCTATCGATGGCCGCAATCAACTTCCCTTTTTTATTGGCGTCAGCGAAAAATCTGCGCGGGAAGATTACCTCGCTTTCATCGATGGTGAGATCGCTGCAGTACGCTGGCGGCACTGGCGGCTCTACCCTAAGCAGATTATTGCGTCCTCTGGTAACCCTTCAGCCCATGGCGTCTATGCCACTCGCGCAGAAGGAACCGGCTATCCCGCGATTTTCAATATCGCTCGGGATCCTCGTGAAGAGATGAATGTGGTCGGTACCGAGGCGTGGGTCATCGGCGCTTATATGAAAATCGTGGGGGAGTACCAGGCGAGTATCAAAGCGTACCCCAATCCGCAGGGTTTTTCCCTGACGACTTTTCCTCGCTGAGTAGCGGTTACCATCACGATGAGGCCCTCATGTGGCGGCGAGGGCCGTTACTTCATGCCGGCCCTCCGTTTTTTTTCAGCGCGCGGCTATTTTCTGCCCTCTGGTCTTTAGGCCGCTATTCCCTCAGGCGCTACCGGCTGGCTTTCGGGTATAGCTCAGCTTCGTCTTCGGTGCCGCAGCAAAACGACAGGCTGGGGTCGACAATAAAACGTTTCTTCAGAGATTGCCGGCCAATGAGCATGCGCAATCCCATATCGTCCCGGTTAGTGAGGGTGACCTCGGCCAGAAAGGTGTGGCCTCCTAAGGCCAACTGCATTTCCACAACCGGACGTTTTTCGGTTTCACCGTTGGAGCTGGTGACTTTGCGGTAGTCGATGCACCGTGCCGAGCATTGAATGGCCGGGCGGCGTCGTCGCCGCACGGGGTGCACTTTGAAATCGAGCCAGCCCTCGCCTTTATCGCTGGGACGTATGTCTACGGCATGCAGCGCCGAGGTTTTGGCCCCGGTATCAATTTTGGCCAGAATGCCGGGTAAATTAAGATCGGGAAGGGCACACCACTCCTGCCAGCCAATAATAACCTTGGGCGGTTTGGGGCCGCGCCGGGCTTTTCGAACCATGGGGTCACTCACTGCAAGACCCCTTGTTGGGGCAATAGTGCAATATGGCAGTTATTGGCTTGCGATTTCAATGGCATGCCCTAAAGTCTCGCTCCCGTTCTCAAAAGCTGAGGTAGTGGCTGCGGCGAAGAACGGCTTTTTATTTACTAACCCGGTTGCTTGCCCATGAAACTTGCCATCCTTTCTCGTGCCCCCACTGCTTATAGCACCGTCCGACTTCGCGAGGCGGCAGAGCAGCGGGGCCATGAGGTTAAGGTACTGAATACGCTCAATTTTTCGATTGATCTCGATCGGGGATCCCCAGATTTGTATTTCCGCACGCGCCAGCTCAGTGATTACGATGCGGTGCTACCCCGGGTGGGTGCCTCGGTCACTTACTACGGTACGGCGGTGGTGCGGCAATTTCAGGAGATGGGCATCTTCTGCGCCAATACCGCCCACGGCATTCTGAACAGTCGGGACAAGCTGCGCAGCCTGCAAATTTTGAGTCGCCACAATATCGGGATTCCGCGAACTAGCTTTGTGCGGGATAAGAAAGACGTATTGCCGGCTATTGAGCGGGTGGGGGGCGCCCCGGTGGTAATTAAGCTCATTGAGGGCACCCAGGGCATTGGCGTGCTGTTGGCTGACACCGTCAAGCAGGCCGAGTCGATTATTGAGTTGCTACAAAGCCAAAAACAAAACGTGCTGATTCAAAAGTTTGTTGCCGAGAGCAAGGGCCGGGATATTCGCGCCTTTGTCGTGGGTGATCGGGTGGTGGCTGCCATGCGCCGGGTAGCTCAGGGTCAGGAGTTTCGCAGTAACGTGCATCGGGGTGGTATTGCCGAGCCCGTTGAGCTCGACGACGAATACCGTGAGACCGCCGTGCGCTGTGCCCAGATTATGGGTCTCAACGTGGCGGGGGTCGACATGCTCGAAAGCAAAGACGGCCCCCAGGTCATGGAGGTCAATTCATCCCCGGGGCTCGAGGGCATTGAGAGCTGTACCGAGTTGGATATTGCTGGGGCAGTGGTCGACTACATTGCCGCCCAAGTCGACTTTCCCGAGATCGACGTGCGTCAGCGCCTGACGGTGAGTAAAGGCTACGGCGTGAGTGAAATTTATATTCCCGAGGGCTCGGAGTTTGTTGGCAAAACCGTGGCAGATTTTCAGCTCAACGACCGGGAGCTCAACGTGCTCACGCTGTATCGGAGCACCCGAGTTATCCCTAATCCCCGTCTCAGTCGTGAGTTGGAAGCCGAAGACAAATTGTTGTGTTTTGGCAAGCTCGAAGTCATGCGCGGTATGGTTCCCGTGCGTACCCGCCGGCGCCGTCGTCCAGTACCTCAAGACCTTCCCGAGCTGGACGACAGCGGCAGCGTCGCTGACTGACGCTTTCGCTAATCATCGCTGGCATTCTTGTATGGAAAGCTGTCAAAAAGTTCTACTGAGGGCTCAGCTAAAGCGTCATGCACGGCGACGGGATATAAGACGTCTGGTGGTTAGAAACCTTTTAATCGGTTCACCGAGTCGGTTGCCACCCCGATCAAGAGCGACAAAACCAGCAGCCACCGTTAATTTTCGGTGGTATCCATGGCGCGCTTTGGAATATGAATGTCCATCTGTGGGTAAGGAATTGACAGACCATGAGCGTCGAACTCAAGCTTTACTTTTTCGGTTGTGTCCCAGAGCACAGGTCAATAGTCGGCGCTTTTTACCCAGGGCCTTACAATGAAATTCATCGAGAAATCAGCTAGTTCGGAGACCGCCACTACCGGCTCAGGATCAGATAACACGCGGTCGTCCGCTAAAATAATGGACCGCAGTCATTCCTTTGCTACTCTCAGATCGTTATCATAATCAATTCTGAACACCATGTCGACGCGGCGCGTGGAGCGCGCCGAATAGTTGATGATGATGCCTCCGTAAATCGAGCCATTGGGAATGATCAGCTCACGGTTATCGCCGGTTCGCAACACCGAACTAAAAATACCGATGTTTTCGACAACGCCTGCGACGCCTGCTAACTCAACGAAATCTCCGGCCTTAAACGGGCTAAAAACAATGAGCATGACCCCAGCCGCAAAATTCTGCAGGGAATTTTGTAATGCCAGACCTACGGCAAGTCCGGCCGCGCCCAACAAAGCAATCAATGAGGTGGTATCGATTCCGAGCTGATTAAGGGCTGCGGTCGCGACGAAAAGCAGCAAAATAGTTTTTGTAATCGACGCGACAAAGCTAATCAGCATGTCGTCCCTCTTCGACTTTTGAAGTAGTTTAGTCACAACATTAGTCAGGGTGTTGGCGAGCCATTTTCCAGCAATAAAAATGACAATTGCGAGCGCAATATTGGCCGCGTAAGGGGCAAGGTAGGTATCTGCCATAGCTTCAATATTAAGGTCTTCGAACATAACAATGCCGTCGCTTGTGGACTCGCAACAAGGGGTTTAAAACCCTCTAAATGCCCAGCTAAGTATAAGAAGTATAAATGGGGTGGCGAGATTAACTGATCGTCCCCGCGATTTTCAATATCGCTCGGGATCCTCGTGAAGAGATGAATGTGGTCGGTACCGAGGCGTGGGTAATCGGCGCTTATATGAAAATCGTGGGAGAGTACCAGGCTAGCATCAAGGCGTACCCGAATCCGCAGGGGTTTTCCCTGACGACTTTCCCTCGCTGAATAGCGGTTGTCGTCACCGTGAGGCGGTGATCTGGCGGTGAAGGCTGTGATCATCGGCTCAGTCGCGAACTCCGCTACTTCTCATCGCAGCGTTGATTGCAGCGTTGATTGCAGCGTTAACTGCATCGCAGCGTAGCGCTTTCGCGTAATGGGTGGCACGGCACTGCTCTGCTGTCCCAAAATTTTCGGATCGAGCGCCAACCACTCTGTCTCGGTAATCTTTTCTCGTTCCTCGGTGAGCGCCAGTATTGTGGCATCACGTGACTCGTAAAAATGCCACGCCTCAGGCAGCGGAGCCTTCCGCTCAAAGAGCATCCGGCTGCGCGCCTCGCGGTTATAGCGGTGTGCACGGATCAAGCCGCGATTGTTGATGATACCCGGGCCGGATTTTTCTACGGCACGTTGTTGTAGCATTGACCAGGCGTTGGGTGTGATGCCCACAATGGGCCACCATCGAAAATGCCAGTGAGCGCTGCGCTGAATAAACGCTTCCAGAGCGAGGATTTGCGCACTCACAGCGGCGCCCATTTTTTTGCCGAGCGCAAACTGTGCTTCGTATACGGACTGAAAGTAAGTTGCTTTGTCCATTGCTATTCCTTGCGTAAAGCCTAACAAGGGTGAAAAAAGCCCCGCAAGCGGGGCAAAAAGGAGTCACTCATGAAAACATCAATGAACCGTAATGGGTGCTGGGTCTGCAGAGCCTGTCAGCGCATTGCAATGCATTGATGTACAGATTATGCGCGCGACTGGCGCCAACGCATTGTCGAGACGCGCCAACGCTTTGATCCAACGCGCCAACAAGAAGCGGGGCGTGTGGCAGCGGTGAAGTGACGCGATTTACTGAGCTCAAATTGGTGAGCGTGTATCCAGCGAGGCCATCGACGTTAACTCGGTGCGCAGCAGGGATACGCGAAGCAGGTCAGGGCACAGTCAGCAAGGGCACAGACAGCAAGAGCACAGTCAGTAAGAGCACTGTCAGTAGGAGCACTGTCAGTAGGAGCACTGTCAGTAAGAGCACTGTCAGTAGGAGCACTGTCAGTAGGAGCACTGTCAGTAGGAGCACTGTCAGTAAGAGCATAGGGAGCTAGCGTGCAGTCAAGCAGGGCACGACTCATCAGAGCGCGGATAACTAGCGTCTGCGACAGCGCACCAACACGGTGAGTGCCTGTAGTGTGGGCTCAACGTGGGGTCACGCCGTTAGGCTGCAGAATTGCCATCCAGTTCTTGGTAATACGCCATGAGGATTTCGGCCACTTCCGGGCGAGAAAACTCGGGAGGCGGTGCAATGCCCTGGCCGAGCATTTCACGCACTTTGGTCCCTGATAACAGGACAAAATCCTCCGGTTTGTGATCAGGAGCGTCTCGCATCATTACCACTCGATCGAGTTTTTTACTGAAGGCGGTGTGGTCGGCACGGTAAATATCCAGAGCCAGGGCGCCTTCGGGTACGTCCTCGTCGAAGATCGTTTGGGCATCAAATCCCCCGTAGTAGCTGCCGACACCCGCATGATCTCGTCCGACGATCAGGTGGGTGCACCCTGCATTTTGACGGAATACCGCATGCAAGACGGCCTCTCTGGGTCCCGCATAGAGCATGTCAAAGCCGTAACCGGTCACCATGACGGTATTGGACGGAAAGTATAAGTCCACCATCTTGCGGATCGAGGCATCACGAACGTCGGCAGGAATATCTCCTGGCTTCAACTTGCCGAGCAGCATATGGATCAAAACACCATCCGCAGAAAGGTCTTCCATTGCCATGCGGCAGAGCTCCTCATGGGCGCGGTGCATGGGGTTGCGTGTCTGAAAAGCGACCACTCGTTCCCAGCCGCGCTCAGCGATCTCCTCTCGGATGCTCATGGCCGTGCGAAAGGTCTCCGCAAAATCCTCTTCAAAGTAGGAGTAGTTGAGGACCTCAATGGGTCCTGATATCAGCGTTCGACCCTGTGCTGTCATGGCGGCGACGCCGGGATGCTCGGGGTCATGCGTTCTGAATACGTTCTCTAAAATAGTCGCCATATCGTCATCGGACAATGTTTCCACTGCGTCAACCGTCATGACCGCCAACACGGGGTGTCCCTCTCGATTGGGGTCAGTTAACGCCAAGCGCTGGCCAGCTGTAACCGTGGCGCTCTCGGCAAGATTCATCACCGGAACAGGCCAAAAAAGACCCTCGGAGGTCGTCATGTTTTTTGCCACAGACAGGGCATCAGCCCGATTCATGTAGCCGGTCAGGGGCGTGAAGTATCCCGCCGCCATCATCACTGCATTGGCAGCGGCAGCCGAGCTCGCCATCATTGAGGGCAAGGTCTTCGCTTCGATCTCGAGTTCTGCGCGTCGTGCCGCATCAACGATTAGAGGGCGAAGCGCATCTGCGCCATGGGGTGAAATCAAAGCCATATCAGTTCTCGTCTCGGTGAGTGCTGGGAAATTCCCGGCGACTTAAAAAATTATTGTGCGGTGGGGATCAATCCTCGGGCTTCGAGCAGATTCAGCAGTATGTGAACTTCCTCTTCGAGCGACTGCTGATCAGTGTGCAAATGCACTTCAGGCGCCGCAGGTGCTTCGTAGGGGTCGTCGATGCCGGTGAAGTTCTTGATTTCGCCTGCACGTGCTTTTTTGTAGAGGCCTTTTGGGTCTCGCTCTTCTGCTGCCGCGAGGCTGCAGTCCACAAAGACTTCGACAAAAGGCATGTCATCGGCCTCATGCATCTCGCGCACTAGCTGCCTGTCGAGCAAGTATGGGCTGATAAAGCTACTGAGCACGATGATGCCGGCATCCACAAATAGCTTAGATACCTCGCCAACGCGTCGGATATTTTCAGCACGATCCTCGGCGCTGAAACCGAGGTTTTTGTTGATACCCAGCCGAATGTTATCGCCATCAAGGCGGTAGACTAGAACGCCGCGCCGATAGAGTGCTTGCTCCAGTGCGACGGCGATGGTGCTCTTACCCGAGCCACTCAGTCCGGTAAACCATAACGTGGCGCCACCATGGCCCAGTAATTGGGCACGATCGGGTCGATTGATTTCGCCATCGTGCCAGTGGACGTTAGTGGCTTTTTGCTCGCTCATGGGGAGTGGTCCTAAAAAAGAAGCGGCATTGTACGCGCTGACGCCGCTCCTATAAAGGGCGCGCTGCAACTCCCCCCAAGGGGTCAGTAGCGTTCGCGATCGGGTCGGCGGTGATCAGAGTGGCCAGACAAGGAGAATCATGGGAAGCGACGTGGCCACCACCAATAGCTCAAGTGGCAGGCCCATGCGCCAATAATCGCCAAACTGGTATCCGCCAGGCCCCATGATGAGCGTATTGTTTTTATGGCCAATGGGGGTGAGAAACGCGCAAGAGGCGGCTACCGCAACAGCCATCAGGAATGGGTCGGGGCTGACGCCTAACTGCTGAGCAACCTCCAATGCAATCGGTGCCGCAATTAAAGCGGTTGCGACATTATTGAGGACATCAGACAGCGTCATAGTGACTAGCATCAAAGCTGCCAGAATGAGCATGACAGGCCAGCCTTCAGTACCGGCTAAAAAAAGATCCGCGAGCAATTGGGTGCCGCCACTGGCTTCGAGTGCAACGCTAATGGGGATCATCGCGCCGAGTAGAACGATCACTGGCCATTCGATTGACTCGTAGACCTGCGACAGTGGAACGATATCGAGTACCACGTAGAGCACCACAACGCAGCCAAGCGCCATCGGTAAGTAGAGTAATTCGAGACTGGCCAACCCGATCGCGCCGGCGAAAATGAGGATCGCTTGCCACGCTTTATCGCGCTGGATGACGTCCAGGCCACGGGGCGCCAGCGGTAAGCAGCCGAGCCATTCGATGACGTCGTCGAGTGTGTCCTCAGGACCCAGTAGGAGTAGTAAATCACCGGCTTCAATTTTTGTTTCACGGAGCCGGTCGCGCAGCTTACGACCACCGCGAGCAATACCGAGCAAGATGACGCCTCTGCCGTATCGGAGGCGCAGTGACGACGCCGACCGGCCTGCTAGTCGAGCCGCTTCTGGCACCGCGACTTCGCGCATGACCGTCGTACCTGATAACGCTTTAGAGGGTCGATCTGAATCGGCATAACTGAGACCCACTGCGCCCGCAAAGGTATCGATGGCATCAGGGCCACCCTCCACCACAATACGATCCTCTGCCACGAGCATTTCATGTGCCGCCATGCCCGGTAGGCGATTACCGCCGCGGATCAGCCCCAAAACCTGGACGCCGCACTCGTCAGCTTCTTTATCCAGTTCACGCAGTCGCTGATTGACGACCTTTGCGTCAGTCGGGACTCTGAGTTCCACCAGATACCGCTCGAGCTCCTCAGCGGCTGAGGGGCGTTGGGTGTTACTGCCTTCATGGGGAATAAGCCGCCAACCGATCAGCGCCACATAAGCGATGCCGACCAAAGCGACCACTAAACCGACGGGCGCAAAATCAAACATCGTATAAGGTTCGCCGAGCGCTTCTTGGCGAAAGGTGGCAATCACAATGTTAGGAGGCGTGCCGATTAGCGTAATCATGCCCCCCAAGATTGAAGCAAAAGACAGTGGCATGAGGGTCAGTCTCGGACTGCGCTCTGCCTTATCGGCTGCTTGCAGATCGATAGGCATCAGTAAGGCCAGTGCGGCGACGTTGTTCATGATGGCTGAGAGCGCGGCTGAGACCCCAGCCATCACGGAGATGTGCCGGCCAATACTTCGGGTACTATCGAGTAAGGCGCTGGCCATGAACTCAATGGCGCCTGATAGATAGAGCCCCCGACTGATGATCAGTACCAGTGCAATGATAATGACCGCAGGATGGCCGAATCCGGAGAAGGCCTCGTCAACCGAAACGGCGCCCATAAGATAGGCAATTAACAAAGCACCAAAGGCCACAAGGTCGTAGCGATAGCGCCCCCAAATTAAAAAAATAAAGAGGGTGCCAATCAGTGAGAACAAGAGTCCTTGTTGTAGCGTGATAGCGTGCATGACTCTCTTCTAGTTTTCGGAGTGACGGATGAGAGTGTCGAGATGCTCGTGGAAGTGGCTCACCCGACATTCAATTTCATTCAGCCACGGGCCTCGAAAGCCCTCTGAGTGCATCCCCTTTTGGGCGTGAGCGAGCAACGACAGGTCTTGATCAATGGTATCGGTCATGGTCTCTTTACCCGTGAGTACGTCCGAGTAATCAAAGCATTCTCTCTCGGGACGTCTGCTATGACCGATGCTCCCGCTGTGCTGGCTTTTTGGGCTATCGGTCCCCTCGGTCAGGTCTTGCACTGCGTCTCGCGGAAAGCGCTCAAAAGAGAGTTTGTCGAGATAGCACTGGTTGGGGTCGGTGGCGTGGGGACGCAGCCGCAGTAGCCATAGCATCTCGGGCTGGTAGGTGAGAATGGCATTGGGAAAGACATTGGTTTGAATGACGTCGGTCAGTTCCTCGTCTGAGAAATTGCCGTAATAGGGCTCTTTTTCTTGTAAGGCCCGTTTGGCAACCCGGATCGCTGCTTGTATCTCATCTACCTTGCCTTGGTATTGCTTAGCGTCTAAACCGAAGGCTTGCAGCTGCATCGTGAGCAGATCAGTTGGTTTATCGGGTGTTGAAAACAGAGAGTCGGTCTTGGCGCCGGGCACCCAGACTCGAGTATGACCACCCTCGTAGCACTCGCTTAGCGACTCGGTGCAATCGACAAAGCGGCGGTGCTGGGGGTGCAGGTAGTGCACGTGGTAGAGCTCGCTGAAGTTATCAACCACGGCTTTCCAGTTACAGTTGATGGAGACGGTTTGATCCTGCACCAGTGTCAGGTTTTCGAACTCGTAGTGTCCCATGATCGAGATCATGTCTTTTAAAAAGGCGTCTAGCGGCTCGGCGTCAGGGTCGAGGTTAATCCAGTAAAACCCCAATGCTTTGTCGCAGCGCACGGTAGGCAGGCAGAGGGTCTGAGTCGGCAACCCCTCCTGAAATCCGTCCTGATGGGGGGCATAGATCAAGTCACCGTCGGTGTCATAGCGCCAGCTGTGATAAGGGCAGCGAAAGTTCTCGGTATTGCCCGTGTGATCCGTAACCAGACGAACTCCACGGTGCTGACAGACGTTGTAAAAAGCCTGTACGTTCCCTTGAGCGTTGCAGGTCAGCAACACGCTCTCTGGGCCGAGGTCGAAGACCGCGTAATCGCCGGGCTCCCTAAGGTCTGAAACGTGCACGGCGGCGATCCAGCTTTTGGTCCACACCGCTTTCCACTCTTGAGTGGACCAGTCGCTGCTGATATAGCGCTCCTTAGAGAAATTCTTGATGGTGCCACTGTAGGACTTTTGGCCCTGTTGGTTGAGTGGCTGTTCGGCGTTCATATGCTGTCTCCCGACCCCACGACTTAATCTGGCTATCAGTCTACTTTTTTCAGCTCCAGTGTGCGCGGCACTGACGCTGTGAGCAAGCGCCTAGGGGCGTCTTGGGCGGTGGGGCATGTCACCTATTAGCGGTGCAGGTGTCCTTCGCTGGGATTCAGGTACAGTGACGTCTCGCCACCACTCATTCCAGTTCCCTCCAGTCCATGTCAGCAATATTTCATGCCGGCAATAATGGCGACATAAAGTGCGGCGGGATTGTCTGCGGTATCTACCAATCGGTATCGGCTTATCGGTCGTCACATCAGGGTAAGTGAAATTCGAATAGAACCCTTTTCTTAAAAACTGCCGAAGGGCTTTAGCCTGTTCTTCAGTGATGGCGCATCGCGCAGTGTGGTGAAGAAGCTGGCGTCAGGCCGATTGCGACAGGGTGAGCCGGCAAGCATTGATGATGCGATATAGTCTCAGCTCTCCTCTCTGGGTGCGTCCGCCGTGAACCTGAAACTGAAAATGGAACTCAAGGAATGGCACTTAAAGGCGCCGTTTATCACGGCCGCCGAGATGATCGACGCGATTCAGGTGCTGCAGGTGACGGTATCCCAGGGCGGGGTATCTGGCCGATCTGAGACCATGGGTGTGGATTATTTGAATGAGACGGTCGAGGGCCTGCAGGCTGAACTCGCAGCGCTGGACCCCGCCACCATTGCTGAACTCGACGGGGAACTGCTCCAGAACCTGCTGCCACCTGGTGGCAGTCGAAATGGTCTCGACTGTGCGCTCTGGGACCTTTTGGCAAAGCAGTCGGTTGGCGGTATCAGTGGGCTGGCGGGTATTGCGGTCGAGCCAGTTAACACCCTGTTTACGCTATCGTTAGATGAGCCGGAGGCGATGGCGCGGCAGGCGAGTGCAGTGCCCGATTTGCAGCGACTGAAACTGAAATTAAACGCAGACGCGCCCCTTGAATGCCTTGCGGCGATTCGCGCGGCACGTCCCGATGCGCAGTTGGTGATCGACGCTAACGGAAGCTGGAGCGCCGAGATGCTGATGGCGGTGGGGGATGATTTGGCTCGCTGCAGGGTGGCGTTATTGGAACAGCCGCTTCCGCGGGGTGCAGACCAAGCACTGGAACATCTGCAGTATCCAGTGCCGGTGTGTGCCGACGAGTCGT
>Ga0257126_1002778_pt1 | contig 11339 bp, 16 predicted proteins | sample SI060_120mmetaG_FD_190151 | JGI IMG/M metagenome (GOLD analysis project Ga0257126, IMG submission 190151) | Marine microbial communities from Saanich Inlet, British Columbia, Canada - SI060_120m | ecosystem: Environmental > Aquatic > Marine > Inlet | place: Canada: British Columbia | collected... | reverse complement strand
ACAACTAGAATCAGGCGCCATAAAATCATCAAATTTTTGAAGGGCATCACTAAGATTCACAAGTTCCTGGTTTGTCAGAGTGCCCATTCGTCTTTCAGGTTTGAATTTTGCAAATTCTGCAAATTTAACTGCAGTTGTAGGGCCTATACGTTGAAATCTTTTTGTTAAAAATGTGGTGAGTGGTTCACCTTGAATTGTATTTGTCAATTGTTTATAATATTCACTTTCAGGATCCATATCTACTGATTTTGATTGAGAATCTCCAAAATCCCAATAAAATAATTTTTTGTTTGGTATATCAAGATCTTCAATTCTAATTTTGATTAACTTTTCAAAATCCATTTTTAGAAATGACATTAATGCAATTACTACTCTAACTTGACGTGGAAGAGTTTTCCATTTTTTCTTTGCTTTATCCATTATTGATGCAAAACTAAGATTATTCTTTGAAATACTCAAATCTTTTCGAACTTTTTCAATCATTGCATCATCTATAACTGGGATTTCAAATTGTGATTCAACAATCATCCTACGTATTCTTTCTACATCTATTCCATGTGGATGAGGCCTGATTATTGTAGGAGGTGCCGGAATTTCTTTTACAAATCTAGGATGACTAAATTTTTGTCCTTTAGGATCATCAAAAGTTATTGATGCATATGGCGTAATCAAAGAAGTTTCATAAACATAATCTCTAATTTTATTTCCTGCTTTTGAATAATCACCCTCTAAACAAATACTTACAGATAGTCCTTTTTTTGAAGCCTCTTTAGTAGTATGTTTTACAATTACAGGTTTATTTTTTTGAATATCCAATAATATTTCAAATTGATTTTGGATTGCGCCATCTGCACAACTTTTTACTGTAACTGGTTTGTTTGTTGTAATTTGTCCATACAAAATTGCCATTGTTGCACCTAATCCAAACATACCTCTAGCTTGTTTTAGACCAAATTTTGAACCATACAAAACAGTTCCAAAAGCAAGTGGAATATGTTCTGCATCTATTCCAGGACCATTATCTTTTACAGTCAAAATATACGGTTTAGGATCAGATTTTTCAGGATCAACAGCTTTAATCGTTAAATGGACATCAGGAAGGATTCCTTTTTGATCACACGCATCTAATGCATTTTCAACAAATTCTCGTACAGCAGTATACAATGAACGAGTAGGATTACTGAATCCAGCTAAATCACGATTGCTGTAAAAGAACTCACTAGGAGAAATTTGATTAAATTTTTCTTTAATAGAAGACATCTTGTTCTTCCCACAATTGCATTTTTTCTTGTTTAGTTCTTCTATTTGCAGCTTCTAATTTATCATAAACTGCACCATGCATGCCTCCACTGGAAATTGCAGATATTGCATCTACTGTTGATCGTAATTTACTTGCATCACCAATAATTGAAACAGTTTTTCCATAAACAGAAATATTTGTACTAGTAAGATTTTCCATATTTCGTCTAGCTCTCCCTCCTTCTCCAATAATTCTCCCTTTTATCCTTTCAACATTTGCAGTAGATTTTCCAGCAAATTCCCTAAGATCAATTACGTGTAATGTATTTTCACCTTTTAACAAAGTCATTGCATTTTCAGGAGAGAAACCCCTACCAATGGCAGTAACAATTTCCATTGCTTTGAATGGTTGTATTTTTTCAACATCAGCCATAGCTTTTATTAAAACTTCGCCAGTATCACCATCAATATCTAAAGTAACATAGCACGCTTCTTCAATTTTTGATTTTACAGTTCCTGATTTTCCAATCAAAACAGCAATTCGATCATTTGGAATACGAATTAACTTTTCAAAACTCATTTTGTAATTTCCTCAAATAGTTTATCGGTGTTTTCAACAAGAATGCCTCTTTTATTGAAGAATCTTGCAATGTTATTAATATCTCTTTTAAGAAATTCTTGAGCATTAGGATGTCTAAGATCAACCGCAGAGCCAAGATCAAAAAGAACCAAACCATTAGTAGTTTTAAAAATATTATATTCTGAAAAATCACCGTGTACTAATTTTGCTTTATTGTAAAGATCTTTAAGAATTACAATTGCTTGATCATAATCATTTTCATCAACATCTGAATTTAACAAAAGTTTGGCAGGGAACCCATTTTCACCTACAAAATCCATTGCAAGTACATTATTGGTCACATTAAATGGTCTAGGAACAGGAATTCCAACCTCATAACACTGAGTTAAGTTACGAAATTCTTTTTTTGCCCATAGATAAACTAGATTTTTTGTGCCTTTTTTTAAATGTGAAAATCTAGGATCTCCTAAAATGTAAGGTGCACGCTTTTTGAAATTTGAAGTACTTACCAAGTAAATTTTTAAAGCAACACTAGCATCTTTCTCATCAACACCCCAAAAAAGAACAGATTCTTTTCCAGCACTAACAGATCCATTAACATATGCAATAATATGATCTGTGATCATTTTGTAGAGAGTCATGACAGTAGGTTTATCTAAAACTTCATTCATCACTTTACCTTTTTTAAAACCATCATCCAATCGTCTACGTTTTCGTTTTGAATCTATTTTATTATCTATTTTAGATTCTAGTTTTTTACTAAGGATATCAGTCATATTAAAAAAGATGCCCCCATCAGATAAAAGAGATTGCTGTACAAGTTTGAAAAAATATATAATTTAAAAATCAAATCAAATAACACTTACATATTAAAAACAATTAGAAACGGAATACCAGAAATTATTTTAATTCCATTTTCAGAACCTACACCAATCTTTACAGATAAAGAAACAGTTTCTTTTCCAACCATGTTAATAATAGATGCACTTTGTAATAGAGATTCAGCTTCTTTTTGATCAACAAATCTGTCACCGTAATAACTTTCACTAATATTTACAGTTAAATCATCTTGGACAATTTTTTTCCCCAATAATTCAGCATCGCAAATATTGAGCATTGTTTTTTTTTGATAATCAGAAACACGTACTGAAAATTGCATTACGCATATTTACCTTTCAAAGTAGATTTTGCACCACATGCTTCACAAATAAGAAAAGAAATACGATTTTCTTTTAGAATTTTTGTGTCAGGACTTTTACAGGTAGTACATTCAAGATAATCTTTAACATAAATTTGAAATAAACGTGTAAAATCATCAGGAGCTCGTCTTCCAACAAACATTGCTTTATCACCTAATCGCTCAGCAGGAACTGCAAATTCTTTTGAGAGATATTGAAGAACTTTATCAGGATCTCTACGAAGGACTTTTGGAAATTCTGAGAAATTACGTAAAAATGTCTTTTGACCTTCCCACATTACATCAACTATAGGAAGTTCAAATCTGGTCGAAGTGTCTTTGTCAGTATCACCTAGTTTGTCTTGAATTCGTTTAAGTAGAGATTCATAGTCGGTTTTGGTCACTAAAAATTAGTGCATACTAGACACTATATGGGTTTTGAAAAAGAAAAGTCGTGTGGACTATTTTTTTGAAATTATTCTTTTGGCATTGCACCAATACGGAATACGTTAGTTCCACAGGTAGGACATGTACCTTTTACGGCAGGACGTCCATTCTTTAATTTAGTTTCTTGAGGATCTTTGATATCCCTTTTTTCTCTGCATTTTACGCAATATGCTTGTACCATTATGAGATTTCTCAAACGTAGTGGTATTTAGGAAGAGGCTGTGAAAATTATTTAACTATAGACTAGATACGTGTAAATTTTTTTACGCCTCAAAAAAGAGATTGTTTTAAAAAAATTCAACAAATTTACATATTTTTAAATAATAATGTTCAAAAGGATATAAAAAATGATTTTTTTCTAATAATTATCAAATAAGTGATAATTTGAAAAAATTATCAGTTATAAGCTACCCAATACTAAAATTACAAAATGGCATCAAAAAAAGGAATTCTAGTCACAATCATTATTCTAGCTGTAATTACAAGTGCGAGTTTTCTATTATGGGCAATTCCAGAAAACAATGAAACGACATTCGTAGTATCAGATTATGAGGGGTATTATCTAGGAGTAAAAAATATTCAGGAAGTATTACAAGAATCAATTAACATAGAATATCAAAATCTTCGTAATGGAGATATTACACCACAAGAATATGTTGCAGTTACTGATGTAACAACATCTCAAGTAACTGCTCAAATCAGCGAGTTTGTTACATCAAAACCTGCTGAAAAATGGCAAGATAGTTACATTAGCTACATGGACGCAATGAAAAAATTCAACTCATATGTTGTAGAAACTAAAGTTTTAGCAAATTTGATTGAGAACGGGGATTCAGAAACAGAAATGAATGAAACTATAGAAAAAATAGAGTCATTAAAAGCAGAGTATCTCGAATTAGTCAAAAATTCTGAGAATTCGCAGCCATAAAATTCAACAATCAAACAGCCTCAAAATGATGTTATACCAAGTGTAATCATTGGAAATGATTAAAAAGAAATCATGTTGTAAAAATAGAATGTCACAACGTTCTGACAAGGTTGAAAAAGATGTCAATAAATCTACGGCCAACAGATTATTGGTAATTTGTATTGATAGAGATAACGACGTAGGAGAAAAAGCAGGAATATCTACACCTGTGGTTGGCAGAGATGCATGTATTGAAGCAGCACAAAGATTAGCATTAGAAGATCCAGAAGATGCAGATTCAAATTCAATATTTTCAGCAGTTAAGACGTATGAAGATTTGATAAGTAAAGGGTATCAAGTTGAGGTGATTACTGTTGCAGGAGTTAAAGAAAGAGGAGTTCAAGCAGATGAAAAAATTCTTGTTGAAACAAAAAAAGTATTAGAAAAATTTTCTGCAAATGGAGCAGTCATAGTTTCAGATGGAGAAGATGATGAGAGCGTTATTCCAGTAATTCAAAATATACTACCAGTTGTCTCAGTACAACGGGTTGTAATGAAAGTGAGTAGAAGTGTAGAGTATTCTTATGCAGTATTTGGAAAATATCTAAAAATGGTTGCTTATGATACAAAGTATTCAAAATTCTTTTTAGGAGTTCCAGGAATTCTTTTGTTAATTGGAGGAATCGCAACAGTATTTGGATATACAGCAGAAATATTTGCGGTTCTTGTAAGTATTTTAGGTGGAGCATTTTTGATAAGAGCTTTTGATATTGACAGAGCATGGAAGAGTTGGTCAAAACCGACACCCATGGGTTTTATCAGAATGTTTACAATGGTTGCAGGGGTATTACTGATTCTATCATCAGTTCCAGCTGGAATTGGTGCAGTTGATTCAAAATTAATGGAATCAGATACAACATTCATTCTAAAAATAACGAACAAAGTAGTAATTGGGCAATTTGTTGCAGGGGTATTACCAATTTTATGGATTGGTATGGGGTCCATATTTGTAGGAACTTTACTTAGTAATTGGATTGGCGGAATTCCAAGACAAATTAGTGATATTTTAAGAATAATTGTTTTAGCGTCGCTTTATCCCACCATATCCCAATTCACAAACATTATGATTTATGAAGACAATTCTCTTACCTTGATTCCACCTCTGTTAGGAGGACTAGCTGCAACATTGATTTCAGCCACAATTCTATTCAAAAAATACAGAAAACACAAAGAGCAAGAAATGGTTTCAGATTAGATCTGAAATAATAATTGTAAAAAATATCCTGAATAACACTGATATCATCTACTGTTAATGAGCTATCAAATGGTGATAAGATATGGGTAAAATTAAAGAAGTGATTTTTCAATTATCAGGACTCTACAAGATATACGGTAAAAGATTAGAAAACGAGATCCAAAATGGAGACATTCCAAATCACATTGCATTAATTTTAGATGGCAATAGAAGATGGGCAAAAATGCACTTAACAATGCCAAAAAAAGGTCATTGGAAAGGAGCAGATGCAGTTGAAAATCTTCTTGATTGGTGTGAAGAATTCAATATCAAAATTGTTACATTGTATGCACTTTCAGCAGAGAATTTAGATAGAGATGATAAAGAATTAGATCATATTTATGAATTAATTCGTATGAGACTTGAAAAATTATACAGTGATCCTAGAATTCACAGATGTAAAATGAGAGTTAAAGGAATTGGCAGGATTGAATTATTGCCAGATTCAATTAAAGATATTTTAAACAAATTAGATGATGCTACAAGAAATTATGATAATCATTTTCTAAATATCGCATTAGCATATGGGGGACAAAATGAATTAGTTGATGCAGTAAAAAAAATAGGACATAAAATTAAAGAAGGAACTCTAAATGTTGATGACATTAACAAAAAAGAAATTGAATCAAACCTTTACACATCACATCTTCCACAATCATCTCCAGATATGATTTTACGCACATCTGGAGAGAAAAGATTGAGTGGATTTCTCATGTGGCAAAGTGCATATAGTGAATTAGTGTTTTTGGATATTTTTTGGCCAGCATTTAGGAAGATTGATTTAATGAGAGCAATTAGAACATTTCAGGAACGAAAAAGGAGATTAGGAAAATGATAGAAGAAACATCTGCAGGAATTGTATTATTTAGAAAAGAAAATTCAAAAAATCTATTTTTACTTTTGAATTACCCTTCTGGACATTGGGATTTTGTAAAAGGGAAAATGGAGAAAGGAGAAACAACTCATGAAACTGCAATTAGAGAGACAAAAGAAGAAACAGAAATTACTGACATTACATTTTTAGAAAATTTTGAAGAATGGATTGCATATAATTTTCAATATCAAGGAGAGTTGGTTCAAAAAAAGGTTGTATTTTTTTTAGCTGAAACCAAAACCAAAGAGGTAAAAATTTCACATGAACATCTCAACTATACATGGGTAGACTATAACACTGCAATGGAAAAAACTACATTTGATAATGCAAGAACAGTATTAACAAAAGCACAAACGTTACTTACCAAAGCTCTGTAGTTGTAATTCTTTAGCTACAGTGATCGGATTTTTAGAATTTAATATTGTTCTACCAACAATCAGATAATTAGTTCCAGATGAAATTACTTCATTTGCACTTCCACCTTGAGTGCCAACACCAGGAGAATATATGCTCAAATTTTTTCCTGCCTTTTTAGAACAATATTGTATAATTTTTGGAAAAGTGGCACCCACTACAATTCCATCAACCTTTGCAGTTAATGCCCAATCTAAAAACAATTGGTATAGTTGTTGTTTCTTCCCCATTTTTACTTCCATATCATAAGATAATTTGGCTTCAGGGGCACTCATATGACATAATGTGATAACACCTTTTTGATTTTTATGCGCAGATTTCACTAAATTTTTCAAACTATCAAGACCCATAATCGGATTTGCAATAACTGCATCAAATCCTAAATTCCAAAGATGTTCAGTTGTTACTCTATTAGTATTCCCAATATCATTGAGTTTGATATCTGCAATTGTCTGTAATCCATACTGATGAGCTGTTTTGTTAATTTTGATAATTTCTTTACTACTCAAAGGTAAGAGTAAATGGAAATTTAATTTAATTCCACAAAGAAATGGATGTAATTTTTTGATGTTTTGAATGGTTTTTGTCTCTAAATTTTTTACAGATTGATCATAATCATTTGCAAGTATGACCTTGCCATTGGTCTTTGCAATCTGAGATAGTCTAGTTTTGAAGATGGCCATAGTCAACTAATGGGTGTGTTTCTTTTAATTTTATTATTTTGATATATGAATAACCATGCTCAGATGGGTTTTCTACAAAAGATGGCTCAGTACTATTTGTTGATGAGAATTTAAGAAATGGTTTTCCCGGATCTGTATGTAAAACAACATGGCAATAATAAGAAGTCCCTTCATCATTGAAATTCATAAACACACCAAGAAGCCATTTGTCGTTATGTGGGAATAGAAACAAAGGAAATGGGATTTCATCAAAACCCCAAGTGAGTTTTGCAAGACTAGATACATCTTCTAGTTCAATTGGCTGGTATCTATCAAGAGTTCCATTTCCAGGTTTCAGTGTTTTTGGAAGAGACTTGATTCGAATTATAGGAGAATAAAGTTTACTAGCATCAGATGTAGTATCAACAATTTCAGATTCTTCTTTTCCACCTTTTAGACCATAACAAAGATAGTGGCCATGATTTTCTAAAGGAGTGTAATATACAATTGGTTTTTCTTTAAGAATATCCATTTGTACAGATAAAATTTGTAATCCATGGTAATCATGTAAGAAAGATACACGTGGTGCACGCTCAAGTGCACATACGAGCCTAGAAAATTCTAAAGTTGAATTTACTTGCACATAGCGTGGCAATTTATCAGAAACAGGTTTTTGTAAATTGTCCACGGGAGTTTTCAACAGATAATCAAATTAAACTTATCCAAAACTTTGGAGCCTAACTTCTTCTGTCAACAACATCGTTAACTGCAGGACCAGTCCCAATAATTGTTACAGGCGTGTTTAATTCATTTTCAATATTTTTTATGAATGCTTTTGCATCATCAGACAAATCATCATACGAAGTTTTCCCAGCACAATCTGAAAATAAAACATCTAATTTTGTAATAGAGATTTGTGTTGCACCGTTAAGCATGATTGCACGCCTAGCTAAATCAAAATCAAAATCAGCTGCACGTCTTTGACGACCAGTTACAGTTCCAAATTCAGACCAACCTTTTTTCTCAGCATCTTCTAAAGAAAGTTCTTTGTCAAGAGGTCCAGTACCTACACGTGTAACATATGACTTGAAAACAACAATTACTTCATTTACTTTAGTAGGTCCAACACCAACATCAGCACATATTCCAGAAGCAGTTACATCTTTTGAAGTGACAAAAGGATATGTTCCGTGCCATAAAGAAAGAAAAGTTCCTTGTGTACCTTCAATGAGCACATGTTCATTTGCATCAAGTGCAGAATTAATTTCTAGAGGAACATCTGTGACAAGAGAAGATAAAGAATCAAAATCTTTTGCTAGTTTTAGAACTCTCATGGCTCTATCGGCATTAGCAGGACCAGTACCAGAACCAGTACTACCTATTTTTTCTTTTAATTCACCTTTAGAGTCTCGTAAAAGATGAGTTTCCTCAATAATACCACAGTGTTTATCAATAAATGAACGTCCTGAAACATCAAAATCTTCAATTTCTTTTTTTAAAACATCTGGATTAATTACAACTCCAGGACCAATCATCACTTTGGCATTTTTATTTAAAAATCCACTTGGGAGCATTCTAACTTTGTATACTTTATCACCATCTCTAATTGTATGACCTGCATTTGGACCTGCACCACCACGAACTATGATTTTTGGATTATCTTTAATTGCTAAATATGATATAATTTTCCCTTTACCTTCATCCCCAAAAAAGCCGCCAACAACAACAGTTGATGTCATATTGTTGAATGTCTATTTCGTTTATTTAAGCTAAAGTGTTCCCACATGATTTTATATCCAACATGAGTTTTCTTAGATCGATGGTTGGGGAAAATTTTGCTGGAAACATCATTGTAAACTTGGCAAATCTTCCAGATTTTCTAAGAAATCCAATTTTGAAAAAAAGGATGATGGAATTTTTTTCGTTATCTAAACCAGATCAAGATGAAGTAATCAATAATGCATTAGAAGCAGGACCAACCATACCATTTCCAAATTTTGCAAAGCTCTTCAAAACATGGCTCAAAATTTTAGCAACTCTTTCAGAAGAACAAAGAGAGGGGTTATTTTCAGCATACATTACAGAAATATCACAAAATCCACAAAAACTAATTTTATTTAATTTAGATGGCATATTGGAGATATTTTTGACATTAGAAGAAAATGAGAAAGAAGCCATTTCAAATACAATAAAAAAAATTATCAATAATTTAGGAGAAGAGCAAAAAAGAAAGGTGATGATTGTTGTCCCAGATAATGCAAAAGTGCACTTAAAATTTTAATTATTTACAGGCTCGTCAGGTTTTCTATTATCTTCATCAGAGTAATCAATTACTTCTCCTTCAGGAGACAATACACCTACGAAAATTTTTTCATGTTTTTTTAGTAATTTTCTATGATCAAGCATAGACATATCAAGTTTCATTTCATTCATTACCATTATTTGGTATTCTTTCCATTCAGCCCAACATTTGTTACATGTAGGATATTTCTCAGCAACAACACCTAGTTGTTCAGTATCAGGAATTTCATTCTTACATTTTGTACATGTTCTTCCCATGAAAATCATGGATTAGGAACTCCTTTTATCTTTTTTTGAAAAAACTATAATGATAACCAGAAATTAAAGTGATCATGAAGATAAAGTGTCCAAAATGCAAAGAAGGTGCCGAATTATCACCAGATTTTTCTTATGTAAAATGCGGTTCTTGTGATTTGGATATGAGTTATGGAGAATATGTTAAATTTGTAGCACATAATGAAGCTAAATATTCAGATATTTTGGGAGATTATACAGGTAGTACTGAAGGTCAAACTGCAGGATCATTGGATGAATGGGATTAACAAGTTTGTTAAATCATCCATCAGATTAAAATAATTAGTTTAATGAATTTCTAAATACAGTTGGAATTTTTATTAGAAAATATACTTAATCTGGTAGGATTTTTGATAGGGCTCATCATAGGAGTGATGTCATTAATTGGATTTAGAAATACAGGTAGTCCAACGTTATTTAGATTAACAATTGCGTTTTTTTCAATTAGTTTAGGATTTTTTGTAATATGGGCAGGATACATGGCAGAAGATTTTATTTTAAAATCAGGAAACATAGAAAGATGGATTCAAACTTTAGGAATAGTAATTCAAACAGTTGGATACTTTTTCATTGCATTTTCACATAGCATAAAATCATTTTTTCCAAAATCAAGTTATTTCAGATCTGTAGGATTTTTCCCACTGTTTCTAGTATCATCAGTTCAATTAGAACATATTTTCAGATCAGTGTCATTTATTTTGCTAGCATATGGTGCCATTGAAACAATGCTATCATACTTTGAGAATAGAAACAAAGGAGCCATTTCAGTTTCTCTAGGATTGGCATTTTTGGCATTGGGGGAATTTTTAGGATGGTATTCATTTGTATTTCCAGAATCATTTCTATATCCAATATCAATGATAATCAAAATTGCAGGACTGATAGCGTTATTCATTCCAGTTAGTAAAGTCCCTCTAACTAAGATAAAATTTGATGAAGGATTAGAATAATTTCAATTCAGGCTCAAATAATTTAGTAATGGTGAATTTGTCAAATTCTTTTATCTTTTTAGTATATCGAAAAGCATCAACGCCCTATCATAGAAATTTCAAGTAATATCAATTAAGAAATGGCAGAGTATAGAACACATATGAAAATTATCGGAGATATTTTAGCTACAACTAGAGATGATCTTCAAGATGAAGATGGT
>Ga0257126_1002767_pt1 | contig 11358 bp, 10 predicted proteins | sample SI060_120mmetaG_FD_190151 | JGI IMG/M metagenome (GOLD analysis project Ga0257126, IMG submission 190151) | Marine microbial communities from Saanich Inlet, British Columbia, Canada - SI060_120m | ecosystem: Environmental > Aquatic > Marine > Inlet | place: Canada: British Columbia | collected... | reverse complement strand
TGCCGCTTATCCCATAGGTATTAAGATTAATTCTGCAGATTTTCAGCGAGGAGGTTTTACCGAAGAAGCATCGATGGAAGTCGTTCGTATTCTTGGAAATGAAGGGATTGATCTGATTGAAATTTCTGGAGGCACCTATGAAAAACCTGCTATGATTACTGGAGATCGAAAGAAAAGCACCGTTGAACGCGAAGCGTATTTTTTAAGCTATATTGAGAAAGCACGAAAGCTTACAAAAACGCCTTTGCTCTTAACAGGAGGATTTCGTTCGGTTGCTATTATGGACAAAGCTTTGGAGGAAGGAAATCTCGATGTGGTAGGTTTGGCCAGGCCCTTTTGTTTGTATCCCAATTTGGCAAATCAAATTTTTGATGGGTCTGTAAAACGTTTCGAAGCACCAATCCCGAGCATTGGAATCAAATTTCTCGACCAATTGGGGGGCGTAGAACTTCCTTGGTACGAACTTCAAATTCAACGTCTTGGAAAAGGAAAATCCCCCCAAAAAAACCTGCCGGGCATCTTAGCCTTTTGGTTCAGTTTGAAGAGTTTGTTTTTTAAATCTTTTTGGAAGAATTAACGACTCACTTATTTTTTAGGTACTCGCTATATTTAAAACATAAAAAACCCACAGCCTTAAAAGTTGTGGGTAAATTGTGGAGACGCCGAGAATCGAACTCGGGTCCAAACAAGCAGCAAAAAAGCTTTCTACATATATAGTTCTTACTTAGTTGTCGGCCTAAAACTGATTAAGAACAATCCATTTTAAACGTATCTTTTTCAATTTCAAAAACTTGCCAAAGCATCAAGTTTCCTATGTTTACTTTTTCGATGCCCAAAAGTGAAACGCCGTAAACCAAGGCTTTTCGTGGACATAAAGCTTTCCCGCCTTGCGGGACTAGGCCAATCCTACTATGATTCGGATTAAGCAGCTAAAGCGTAGTTATCTTCGCCGGTTAAATAGTTGAAATGAGTTTTACAAGAATGATTTCAGTCCTTGATATGCTTACAAATTTACAGAACTTGCTGTCAAAACCAGTCGTCCCCAGTTTTTTTTAATTCATTTACAAAAGTATAAAAAATCTAGTTGCCCATCTTTATAAAATCCAATATCTTCGAACAAATATTACAGCACAGAAAATGACAAAGTTTGGAATTATTAAAGAACGTAAAAACCCGCCAGATAGGAGGGTTGTATTCTCACCAGAAAAGCTATCTCAATTCAAAAAGAAGTTTACAAGTGCTTCAATAAAAGTAGAAGCTTCGCCCATTAGAGTTTTTACAGACGCAGCTTATCAAAAAGAAGGTATTGAAGTGTCTTCCAATATGTCGGACTGTGATGTACTTATTGGGGTAAAAGAAGTGCCAATAGAAGCCTTACTTCCCAATAAAAAATATTTTTTCTTTAGTCATACTATTAAAAAACAACCCTATAATAGAGAATTATTACAGGCTGTTATCGATAAAAACATCACACTCTACGACCACGAAGTAATTGTAAAAGAAAACGGAATGCGTTTAATTGGGTTTGGACGGTATGCAGGTATCGTAGGCGCATACAACGGCTTTAGAGCGATTGGCTTAAAAAAAGATACCTTTCAATTGCCCAAAGCAGCAACTTTAGGCAGTCAGCAGGAATTGATTGATCAGCTAAAGAACATTCAACTACCAAATATTAAAATAGCGCTTACTGGAAATGGAAAAGTAGCCAGAGGCGCCAAAGAAATGTTAGATGCAATGCAAATTGAACAAGTAGCTGTTACAGCCTATTTGACCCAAACATTTACAAAGCCAGTGTATTGCATGATTGATGTGTTGGATTACAACAAACGCACCGATGGGCAAGTACTTAATAATAGCGACTTTTATGTGCATCCAGAAAAATACGAAGCCAATTTTATGCGCTTTGCAAAAGTAACCGACTATTTTATTGCGGGGCATTTCTTCGGAGAGGGTTCGCCTTATTTATTTACAAGAGAAGATGCAAAAAAACAAGACTTTAAGATTCAATACATAGCTGACATTTCATGTGATATAGACGGTCCAGTAGCCGCTACGATAAGACCTTCTACCATTGCAGATCCAATCTATGGATACGATCCAAGTACCGAAAAAGAAGTAGACTTTAAAGCTGACAATGCCATTGTGGTTATGGCGGTAGACAATTTGCCTTGTGAGTTGCCAAAAGATGCCAGCGAAGGATTTGGAGAATTGTTTTTAGAACATGTGATTCCTGCTTTCTTTAACAACGATAAAGACGGCGTTTTAACACGTGCAAAAATGACGGAAAATGGAAAATTAACATCTCGATTTTCTTATTTACAAGATTATCTTGACGGAAAAGAATAAATGATTCAAGACCAACAATTTCTCATCGATTTGGCAAAAATGAAAATGCCTTTTGGAAAATACAAAGGGACTTTTCTCATCGATTTGCCAGAGCATTATATCGTTTGGTACAGGACCAAGGGGTTTCCTGCAGGTAAATTGGGCAAGCAAATGGGCTTGGTGTACGAGCTGCAATTGAATGGACTCGAAAACTTAGTAAAAGAAATTCAGCGGAGGTATTAGTTAATTGTCGTAATGCCATAGGCCATGTGTGCAATTCCTAAAATTGAAAACGCAGAAGACCAATAGGCTGGAATAAAATAGCACAAGCCTCCCAAAGCAATCGCCAATCCAGATAGAATGAATCGTTTCTTTCGATAATGATCTCTTAAAAGATAGAGGAGAAGGCCATAGGCAACTAAAAAAGCAGGGGTTATCAAATCAATCAGCCCAGCATTCATCAAAAAAATAAGCATTGCTGATAAGAAAGCAATTAGAAACAAATACCTGAAAGCCGTTTTTTTTGTTTTGGAATTCCACAATTTAAATTGATGCCTTTTGGCAACGCGTCTTCCTGCAAAAACAAGTGCAAGAGAACTGAATACAAACACTAAAAACAAGATTCCTAACACAGTAAATTCAATAATTTCTGCCGAAAACATGCCGGTAAGGTGGTTGTCAATTAAAAACCCGTCTAAAATACTTTTGATGAGGTAAGCACCACAAAAAAGATAAAAACCAATAAGAATACTCGTAACCCCTTTTAAAATAAGGTTTACTTCGTGATTGTCCTGTAAATAAGTGTTTTTAGGCATGGGGATTGTTAATACGTGCTAAGATACAAAATTTAAGCACTTTATTTCATGTCCTAAAATAGCAAAAAAAAACCTTAAAAATTGTTAATGGTTTTTCGAATGGCCACTAAGTTGGTTAAGAGTCCCTCTAAGTTGTCTAAGTGCAACATGTTGGCACCGTCACTTTTTGCATTTGCAGGGTCGAAATGTGTTTCAATAAATAAGCCGTCAACATTATTTACAATTCCCGCTCGGGCAATTGTTTCAATCATTTCTGGTCGTCCACCCGTAACACCTGCCGCTTGATTGGGTTGTTGTAAAGAATGGGTAACATCTAGGATGGTAGGGGCAAATGCACGCATTTCTGGAATGCCTCTAAAATCAACAATCATATCTTGATAGCCAAACATGGTTCCTCTGTCTGTAATCCAAGCTTTGTCAGAACCCGCATCTTTTACCTTTTGAACGGCATGCTTCATGGCATCTGGACTCATAAATTGCCCTTTTTTTAAGTTGACAACTTTTCCTGTTTTTGCAGCCGCAACCACTAAGTCTGTTTGACGTACTAAAAAGGCAGGAATTTGTAAAACATCTACATACTGAGCCGCTTTTGCAGCATCCGATGCTTCGTGAATATCCGTTACTGTTGGAACTTTGAAAGTTTCAGAAACTTTGCGTAAAATTTTTAACGCTTTTTCATCACCAATTCCAGTAAAACTATCAATTCTACTTCGGTTGGCTTTTTTAAAACTCCCTTTAAAAATATATGGGATCTTTAATTTATCTGTAATTGCCACTACTTTTTCAGCAATTCTTAATGCCATTTCTTCACTCTCAATAGCACAAGGGCCAGACAGTAAAAAGAAATTATTTGCGTCTGTATGTTTAATATTTGGAATTTCAGATAAAATCATTTGTCGATATTTTGTGCAAAAATACGAAATTAAATTAGCTATATTTATCCTTTTAAAATCAAATATAAATGAAAAACATATCCCCTATTATTTTAGTATTACTGATTGCAATATCATGTAAGAAATATCCAACAACGATTAAAAATGAAACTGCTTTAAAGGTTTTTGAAATTGATTCAAATACCGTCAGGAAACACCTGTATACCTTGGCTTCAGACGAGATGGAAGGGAGAGGTACAGGAACTCCTGGAATTGAAAAAGCAGCGGTATATATCGAAAATGAATTCGAACGAATCGGCCTTGCTACCTTTCAAGATTTAGAAACCTACAGGCAAACTTTTACTTTTGAGAATCGAAGGACTCAAGAAAAGATTACCGCAAGTAATATTATTGGTGTTTTAGAAGGAAAAAGTAAGAAGGATGAATTTGTGGTGGTATCGGCACATTTTGACCATTTAGGCATTCGGAAAACAACTGGGCAATTAGATTCTATCTACAATGGTGCCAATGACGATGCTTCTGGGGTGACTGGAGTTTTAACCTTGGCTGAATATTTTAAAAACAAAGGGACCAATGAGCGAACCATCGTTTTTGTGGCCTTTACAGGAGAAGAAATGGGATTGAAAGGATCTACACATTTTGGAAAAGGAATCTTGGCCAGCAAGTTTGTGGCAGGAATCAATTTAGAAATGATTGGGAAAACGCCGAGTTTTGGACCCAATACCGCTTGGTTAACCGGTTTTGAACGTTCTGACTTCGGGAAAATTATTCAACAAAACTTGGAAGGAACCGGCTATCAGTTATTTCCAGATCCCTACAAAAAGTTTAATTTATTTTTTAGATCCGACAATGCTTCCTTGGCAAGATTGGGAGTGCCGTCCCATACGTTTTCAACAACACCTATCGATGTAGATAAAGATTATCATCAAGCATCCGACGAAGCAGCAACTTTAAACATGACCGTAATTACCCAAACAATACAAGCAGTTGCAAAGGGAACAGAAAGTATAATTAATGGTTTAGACACACCTACAAGAGTTGTTTTAGAAGAAAATAAATCCACAAAAATGCGCGCTAACTAAATTTCTAGAAGCGAAAAATAATACCGCTATTTTTTTAGAGTTTCCCATTAAAGACAAACCATATTGTACAAAGCTTTTGTATTTTTACCTTTTTAAAAATATTGTTCATGAATCTACATTTTATTGCTATTGGCGGAAGCGCAATGCACAACCTCGCTATTGCACTGCACTTAAAAGGAGATCAAATTTCTGGAAGTGATGATGCAATTCATGATCCGTCCAAATCTCGCTTAGCCAAATACGGTTTATTGCCCGAAGCATTTGGTTGGTTTCCAGAAAAAATACATACAGGCATTGATGCAATCATTCTAGGAATGCATGCTAAAAAAGACAATTTAGAATTGTTAAAAGCACAAGAATTAGGATTGAAGATCTATTCCTATCCAGAGTTTTTATACGAACAATCTAAAAATAAAACCCGAGTAGTTATTGGAGGTTCCCATGGAAAAACAACCATTACTTCGATGATTTTACATGTCTTAAATTATCATGAAAGAGCAGTCGATTATATGGTGGGGGCACAACTAGATGGCTTTGAAACCATGGTGCACTTAACAGCAGAAAATGATTTCATTGTTTTAGAAGGCGATGAGTACTTGAGCTCACCCATCGATAGACGCCCAAAATTTCATTTATACAAACCGAATATTGCTTTGTTAAGTGGAATTGCCTGGGATCATATCAATGTTTTTCCAACTTTTGAAAACTATGTGTCCCAGTTTAAAATATTTACAGACGCTATGGTACACGGTGGTATTATGGTTTATAACGAAGAAGACGCTACCGTAAAAGAGGTTGTGGAATCTTCCGAAAATCATATTCAAAAATATCCCTATCAAACCCCCAAGCACTTTATCGATAATGGTGTCACCTATTTAGAAACCTCTGAAGGAGATTTGCCTTTAGAAGTGTTTGGTACCCACAATTTACAGAACTTGGCAGGAGCAAAATGGATTTGCCAACACATGGGCATTGATGAAGATGATTTTTATGAAGCAATTGCAAGTTTTTCTGGGGCAAGCAAACGTTTAGAGAAAATTGCAGAAAACGATACGAGCGTAATTTTTAAAGATTTTGCACACTCACCCTCTAAAGTAGCAGCAACCACCAAGGCTGTTAAAAAACAATACGAGAACAGCAATGTGTTAGCCTGCCTAGAATTGCATACCTATTCGAGTTTAAATGCTGTTTTTTTGGAAGAATATAAAGGAGCTTTGGACGCAGCAGATAAAGCGGTCGTTTTTTATTCTCCGGATGCCGTAAAAATAAAGCAATTAGAAGCAGTAACTTCAGCACAAATTGCAAAAGCATTTCAACGAGAGGATTTGATTATTTATACAAATCCGCAAGAATTTAAAGCGTTTCTATTTGCTGAAAACCTAAAAAATACAGCACTTGTATTCATGAGTTCGGGCAATTATGGTGGATTAAATTTGGAAGAAGTTAAACACCTGGTTTCGTAGGGGATCTTTTAAAAATACAACGGTAAAATATTTTTTATCCAAAGGAGATCCTAAAAAAAATTCTACAAAAAACAAGTTCTCCTTATATGTCATTATTGAAGACTTTAGAAACTGTTTTAATCATTTCATCATTGTTAGAATAGGTCAATTGGTAGCATTTTAAAGAAGCAAACCAATCTAAGAATACCTGTGTATTTTCTACTTTTGGTGAAATCCAAGAATCTGGAATTAACTGAGAAAAAGCGGTTATTTTATTGATCTTAGAAAACTGTAATGCTGCATTCTTTTCATACTTTATAAAGATCAACTCACGACAAGGTAAGTGCTGGGTAAAATCAGTTGTATTTGGTTTTAAATAGCGGACAATTTTATGAAGACGTTTAAAATTATATTCTGCAGTTGTCGCCAATTCTGGATAGATTGGCAGCAAGGTGTCTAGACTGTTTTTTTTGATAGAGATAGCCGCTGGAAAGCTATATACCTCTTGTTTTTTTAAATCTACAGGAACAAAATCATCTGCAATACATGTAAACCCATTTGCTTGTAATATTGCTAAAGAAGTGCTTTTTCCATTCCCTGAATCGCCTAAAAATAAAACTGTTTTTTTTGAATTCCCCACAGCAGAAGCATGAAAAACACCTATCCAATCTTCTTCTTTGTTTTGGTGAACTGCCTGTATTAGCTCCATTGAAAATTTTCCTTGAAAAAAATGAATTTCATTGGATTTCCAGCCATTTATGATCGTGTTATTTACAGCCAAAAACAAGTGTTTATTTTCAATAAAAACAACAAAATGATGTTGGTGTTCTGTTGCGCTTACTTCTAAATGTGCAAATTTTGGATGAACATAAGAGAGTTCTATTTCATTGGAAAATTCAACCTTAAAAATAAAATCATTTATTTTATAAAATTTTTGAAATTCTAAATCTGTTGGAATTTTCACCGTGTTGAGATTAATGATCGTTTCAGTTTGATCTGAAAGGGGATTCTCAAAATAACGTTCTTCCAATTCTGAAATAAAACCGATACATGCTTCTTTTGGCGTTGACATTTTCTCAGAGAGTTTCGCTGCAATAGTGTTAATTTCAATCCCTTTATTAAGTTCTTCTAATAGCTCTGCAGTGACGTTTTCTAGAATGGTATATTCATTCTTCTGTTCAAACCAAACAATTGTTTTGTCTTCAATAGGTTTAAAAAGCAAGTTTAATTTTTTTCTCATATAATAGATTAAAGTTAAACATTTAGCAACAATCAAAGAAATATAAAATGTGGTATTCTAAAATAACTTTATTTTCTGAACGAATTTCCAACTTTCATTTTCTGTTTGGATATTTTGAGCATCAAAAGAAAGTATTTGCTGTTAAAAGGGCTCCTTGAGGCTGTAACTGGTTTGAGAATTAGTTTTTTCTCCAAAAAAATGGAGTAAATAAAATCAATACCGTAAACAATTCTAAACGACCAATTAACATTAAAAAGGAGCAAAACCATTTTGCTGCACACGATAGATGTGTAAAATTATCTACTGGGCTTACAGAGCCAATTGCTGGGCCAATATTCCCTAATGAGGAGGCCGCTGCACCCAATGCAGATGTAAAATCCAAGCCTAGAAGAGTTAATGTTACAGAGGCCATTATAAAGATGAGCATATAGATGATAAAGAATGAAATAATATTAAATACAATTGTATGGCTAACGGCTCTACCGTCATATCTTACCGGAATAATTGCATTGGGATGGAGTGCTTTTTTAAATTCTAGAAAACTATTTTTGAGCATTACAATATGTCGCATCACCTTAATTCCTCCACTCGTAGAGCCCGCAGATCCACCTGAGAAAAACAATGCAAAAAAGATTCCTGTGGCAAAGAAACTCCACATGGTAAAATCTGCAGAGACAAAACCAGTTGTAGTTACTATAGAGGTTACTTGAAAAAGCGCATGTCTTATGGCACTTTCATTTTCTCCAAATATAGCTGGATGGTGAATTGTTGTTTGTAAGTTTGGATCTTGGAAAAAGAGAATTATTATTGCAATTGTTGCAGAAATTCCAATAATACCAAATAAGTAATATTTAAACTCTTCGCTTTGAAATACTTTTTGAATTTTTCCTTTCAAGGCAAAATAGGTTAGTACAAAATTTGTACCTGCAACGAGCATGAAAAAGATGACAATATATTGTACAAAAGGCAAATGATTATAGTATGCCATACTGTTGTTTTTAGTGGAAAAACCACCCGTGCTAACAGTAGACATGGCATGGTTAATTGCGTCAAACCAGGTCATTCCCGCAACCTTAAGCAATAAGAATTCAACTAAAGTTAACAGCACATAAATGAAGTACAATCGTTTGGCAGTATCTGTAATTCGTGGATGTAATTTATCTGCTGACGGTCCTGGCGCTTCCGCCATAAACAATTGCATCCCTCCGATTCCTAAGAGTGGTAAAATGGCAATAGTCAAAACAATAATTCCCATTCCTCCAATCCAATGCGTTGCACTTCTCCAGAATAAAATTCCTTTTGGCATGGATTCAATATCTGTTAAGATTGAAGATCCGGTGGTAGAATATCCAGAGATGGTCTCAAAAAAGGCATTGGTAATATTGGGGATGGCCCCAGATAAAAGATAGGGGAGCATTCCTGTGATGGAGAGCGTCAGCCAACCCAAAGTAACAATTAAGTAGCCTTCCTTTTTTTGAATGGTGGTATTTTTTGGTTTGTTAGAGAAGTAGAGTAAGGCACCCAGTAGCACCGTAATAATTCCAGCATTCAAAATTCCCCACATTTCAGCTTCGCCTTGAAAGTAACTAAAAGGAAAAGCAATAAACATAAACAACCCATTTAAAACAGCAGTAATGCCTAGAAAACGGTAAATTATTTTTGTGTTTATATTTTTCATCTTAATTAAAAAGACCTTCTACGGTGCTAATGGCTTCGGGTAAACAGAAGACGATTACTTTGTCTCCATCTTGAATTTGCATGTCTCCAAAAGACATCATTGCGTTTCCGTCTCTAATAATTCCTCCAAAGACAGCTTCTCTTGGAAAGCGTAAATCTTTAATAGGCGCTTTTGTTATTTTTGCATTGGGTTGTACTTCAAATTCAAAAACTTCGGCGTCAATATTGTGTAAATTGGCCAAAGCCAAAATTTCTCCTTTTCGAATGTGTCTAAAAATATTGCTCGCTGCGATTAGTTTTTTATTGATGAGAGATTCAATTCCAATAGTTTGAGATATGTCTATATAATCCATATTCTCTACCAAAGCAATTGTTTTTTTAACTCCCTTCGATTTTGCAACTAAACAAGACATGATGTTGGTTTCTGAATTGCCTGTAACAGCAATAAAGGCATCCATTTCTCGAATGTTTTCTTCTTCTAAAAGTTCTAAATCTCTACCATCCCCATTAATAACTAATGTATTGCCTAATTCTTCTGCTAAAGCGGCTGCTTTCTCTCTGTTTTTTTCAACCAACGTTACTTTAAAGTTGTCTTCACAAAGGTTTCTAGCAGTTTTTTCACCAATACTACTACCTCCTAAAATCATCACATTTTTTATGTTCAAATGTTTTTTTCCAATAATTGGATATAATTTTTTGATGCTATAGTTTGGTACAGAAAAATAAACTTGATCGTCTACCTCATACTTCGTATCTCCACGTGGAATAATCGTTTGAGAAACCCCCTCTCTTTTGATGGCAATCGTAATAAAATCGACATCAGAGAATTTCTTTTTTGCTTCTTTTACGGTTAAATCAACAATTGGCGATTTGTAAGTAAGGGTCGTCCCCATTACATTAAATAACCCATTTTCAAAAGCAACAGTTTCGTTAAAGGAAGATTGATTTAGCTGCATCTTAATTTCGTCTGCGGCCAATTCTTGCGGAGAGATCATGAAATCCACTCCAAAGTCTTTGAAATTAATTTCCGTGGTATTTAAAAACTCAGTACTATCTATTCGTGCAATTGTTTTTTGAACACCTAAAGATTTTCCAATCACACAAATCGTAAAATTTGTGTTGGGGCTATCTGTGACTGCAATTAGTAAATCTGCAGAATCAATGCCAATCTCTTTTAATAATTGAATAGAAGTGGCATCACCCTTTTTGGTAATCACGTCTAAATGATTATTCAAGTAGTTTAACTTCTCGGAGTCAAAATCTATAATATACGTATCCTGAGATTCGTAGGAAAGGAGTTTAGCTAAGTGAAAACCTACATCTCCGGCACCAGCTATAATAATCTTCATATTTAAAATATAGAAATAGACTGCTAAGATAAAAAAGAGTTCGCCAGAAAACGTAAAAAAAACTGTTTTTAAGTGTTTTTAGCTATTTTTTGTACTTTTAGTTAAAAATTGTGCATGAAAAAATTGACCATAAAAGGATGGGCTTTAGATGATAGACCCCGAGAGAAATTAGTATTAAAGGGGAAAAAATCGCTTTCAGATGCGGAACTAATAGCCATTTTAATTGGATCGGGAAGTAGAAACGAAAGTGCTGTTTCTTTAGCTAAAAAAATATTAATTTCCGCCAACAATAACCTGAACGAGTTGGCAAAACTATCTGTTGAAGAATTAACCAAATTCCACGGAATTGGAACTGCAAAGGCCATAGCCATTATTACAGCCTTAGAACTAGGGAAAAGAAGACAATTAGAAATCGCTTTAGAACTTCCTGAAGTTTCCTCCAGTAAAAGAGTATTTCATCTGATGCAACCGATTATTGGAGATTTACAACACGAAGAATTTTGGGCAATATTTCTAAGCAACTCAAACAAAGTTA
>Ga0257126_1002762_pt1 | contig 11360 bp, 10 predicted proteins | sample SI060_120mmetaG_FD_190151 | JGI IMG/M metagenome (GOLD analysis project Ga0257126, IMG submission 190151) | Marine microbial communities from Saanich Inlet, British Columbia, Canada - SI060_120m | ecosystem: Environmental > Aquatic > Marine > Inlet | place: Canada: British Columbia | collected... | reverse complement strand
GTCTCGGGGTCAAAACTTCGCAGCGACTCGATTTCCCCATCAAAGAGGTCGATACGCAGTGGTTCATTGCTGCCCATAGGAAAGACGTCGAGCAGCGAACCACGGGTGGCAAATTCACCATGCTCAAAAACCGTATCAACACTTCGGTAGCCATTGCGCGTGAGATTGCGAACAAACTTTTGCGCATCAAGCTGTTGGCCTTGAGAAAGGCTAAGAACCCCGGCTTCAATGAAATGCTTCGGTGGAAGTCGGTGCATCAGTGTCGTTATAGAAACAATGATCACGCCATCGGTCAGTGTGGGTAACCGCGATAACGCCTTGAGTCTGTCGGAAATTATGTCCTCGTGAGGGGAGAAGTTATCGTATGGCAGTGTTTCCCAGTCGGGGATGAGTAAAATTTCTTTTGACGCATCTAAAAAAAACGGCAGTTCTGCCGCCAGCGTATGTGCAGCAGCAGTTGTTCCCGTGATAACGATCATTAGCGGCGCTGCTTTTGACAACTCACTGATGTACTGCGATTCCGTCGCGCCCAGTACTGGCCCGATCGAAGTCCTTTTACCTGCCTCGTTTGGCCAGGGTACCGACGATACGATGTTTGAAAATGAAGTCATTCGAGCTCCTTAATCGACGTCGGATTTTACGTGTCAGAACTCTCGCTTACTAGGGCTGAACGGTTGCTGTTCGGGTCATCTGAGGGCGATAATGGTAAGACACTCACATTTAACGACTCCGAAGCGAGTCGACACACAAGGATTAAGCATGGCGCCGCAGAGAAAGCGCCAGCGTCCTGACGATTATTTTGTGGATTGGAAGGAGCGAGAAGCTCTTGCTGAATCCATGATTCCGATCGTCGGCACGTTGGCCCGCGAAAAAAATGTCAAGTGTTACATCTACGGTAAGTCTCTGGTCAACCTCAGTGTCCTAGACATTATGAAAGCGCATCGCTGGGTGCGTCAGGTTGAAGATAATGAACTTTCAGAGTTCGAAACGATCGCCGTTTTGGAGTCCATCGCCAAGCTTAATTTAGGTCCTTCGCACATCGATATTGGGCGGCTGTCCATTGAGTATTTTGACAAAGACCAGGGGGAGAACCTGTCGCTCGATGAGTTTGTTGCGAATCGGTTGTCTCACTTGGTGGATTCGGCGCACCGCCCTGAGGGTCCTGTCGACGTCGTTCTGTTTGGATTTGGTCGCATCGGTCGATTAATGGCGCGCATACTGGTCGCTAAAACAGACGGCGGCGACAACTTGCGGCTGCGGGCGATTGTGGTGCGCAAGGGAAATGCGCCCGATGACCTGGTGAAGCGTGCGAGCCTGTTGAGACGTGACTCCGTTCATGGCGTATTCCAGGGCACTATTCGAGTGGATGAGGAACGCCAGTCATTCGTCGCAAACGGCAATGAAATTAAAGTGATTTACGCCAGTGCGCCAGAAGATGTGGACTATCAGTCCCACGGTATTAACAACTGCTTGGTTGTCGATAACACTGGCGTGTGGCGAGATCGCGACGGTTTGTCTCGCCACTTGCAAGCAAAGGGGGTGAGTAAAGTGATTCTTACCGCTCCGGGAAAAGGCGATATCAAGAATATTGTCGCGGGGATAAATCACAGTGAAATCGAGCCGGGTGATAATGTTTTATCAGCTGCATCGTGCACGACTAACGCGATCGTTCCGCCGCTTAAGGCGATTCATGACCGGTACGGGATTGAATCGGGTCACGTGGAGACGGTGCACGCATTTACGAACGATCAGAATCTTATCGACAATTACCACAAGGCCGATCGTCGAGGAAGAAGTGCGCCTCTTAATATGGTGTTGACTGAAACGGGGGCGGCGAAGGCCGTTGCGAAGGTGTTGCCACAGCTTGCTGGCAAACTCACGGGAAACGCTATTCGCGTGCCGATCCCGAACGTTTCTATGGCTATTTTAAACGTCACGCTGGCTCAGGAGACGTCAAAAGACGAACTCAACGAGTTTATGCGCCAAATTGCGCTTCACTCGCCGTATCGAAAGCAAATCGATTATTCCAATTCTCCTGAAGTCGTATCGACCGATTTCGTGGGATCAAGAGCGGCCTGTGTATTTGATGCCCAAGCCACCATCGTGAATGGAAAACACGTGGTTCTCTACCTCTGGTATGACAATGAGTATGGCTACAGTTGTCAGGTCTACCGTGTTCTGGAGGAGATGGCCGGGATTAAATACCCCACGTATCCTCACACGGATGCGGGCAAACTCTGATTTGCAGAGAGTTGTGGTAAGTCGGCGCCAGTTTGGCTAGAATTCGCGGCGCCGGATGCACTTAAAACTGAGCTGAAAACAGCCGCCGGAAAACCTGTAGTTCACTTCACTGGGGGGAGTGGCCACGCTCACGTCAGACACGGTCTGAGCCGCTTCGGTGCAAGCTGACTGCAAGACAGCTAGCCAAGGCGCGAGTGCGCGTATAGCGAACGTAAAATGGGGACAGGTATGATTAAAATTCGCCGCGGATTAAACATCCCACTGGCAGGGGCTCCAGAGCAATGTGTTGCTCGAGATTTTGCGCCGCGCCATGTCGCGCTGGTCGGCGCCGACTATGTCGGTATGAAGCCCACAATGATCGTATCCGAGGGCGATACGGTCGCGAAAGGGCAAGCACTCTTCACGGATAAAAAATGCGAAGGCGTGGTCTACACTGCGCCCACGTCGGGACGCGTCAGTGCGATTAACCGCGGCGCGCGTCGTGTGTTTCAGTCTCTGGTTATTGAAGTTGACGATACGATTGATGCGCGGGTCTGGGATGCTGTCTCTGTTGATGCGGCACGCACGCTGACTGCAGGAGACGTTAAAGCTCGGCTTCTGGAGTCGGGCGAATGGACAGCGATTCGGGTGCGACCCTTCAATAAAGTTGCGGATCCTGCAACCCAGCCCTCTGGCTTATTCATAACAGCCATGGACACTCGGCCGCACGCAGTGAACCCGGAAATCGTTATCGCTGAGCAGGCAGAGGCGTTTGAGCTTGGACAGTGGCTACTTGCCACGATGAGTGAGTGCCCAACTTACGTTTGTATGGCGCCAGGCGCCGAGGTTCCGGTTTCGGCTCAATCAAATGTTCAATCTGCCCAATTTGAGGGGCCTCATCCAGCAGGCCTTGCGGGCACCCACGTTCACTTTTTGCAAGGGGTTTCGCTGAGTAAGCTTGCTTGGACTATTGATTATCAAGATGTCATTGCTATTGGGCGTTTGTTCATGGACGGTCAGATCTACCGCGAACGGTTGGTTTCGGTTTCGGGCCCAGCGATAGACACACCTCAGATCGTGCGTACTTGTCGCGGCGTCGATATTGAAGCGTTGGTGGCCGGTAGCCAAGGCCCCGGAGAGAATCGCTTAATTAGTGGTTCAGTGCTCGGTGGCCGTCGGGTGAACGCTCATTCAGCGTATTTAGGACGATTCCACAACCAAGTGGCTGTGTTATCAGAGGGACGTGAGCGTGTTTTCATGGGCTGGCTCACACCCGGCGCGAAGAAGCACTCTGCCATGGGCATTTACTTGAGCAGTTTGTTCGGGCGTCAACCGTTAGCCATGACGACGACGACTAACGGATCTGAGCGCGCCATGGTTCCCGTAGGCGCCTATGAGCGAGTCATGCCGCTCGATATTCTACCCACACAACTTCTGCGAGCGCTGCTCGTTGGTGACACCGAGACCGCACAGTCGCTCGGGTGTTTGGAGTTGGACGAAGAGGACTTGGCTTTGTGTACCTATGTTTGTCCTGGAAAATATGAATATGGACCAGTGTTGAGCGACAATCTCGCTCGTATTGAGAAGGAGGGTTAAGTCATGGGTTTACGCAGTACGCTAGACAACCTCGAGCCTCATTTTAAACCCGGTGGCAAATACGAGTCTTGGTATGCCCTTTACGAGGCAGTGGATACAATTTTCTACAGTCCGTCGAGCGTGACTCAGTCATCTGCGCATGTTCGCGACGGCATTGATCTCAAGCGCATCATGATTACGGTGTGGTTCTGTACGTTTCCGGCCATGTTTTACGGCATGTACAACCTCGGTTACCAGGCAAATGAGGTTATCTCCGCTGGGGGCTACGCGTTGGAGGGATGGCGAGGCGGAATCGTTGCGAGCCTCGGCGGGTTCGACCCAAATAGTCTGTGGGACAACTTCCTTTACGGTGCTGTTCATTTCCTACCACTCTACGCGATCACGTTCATTGTTGGTGGCTTTTGGGAAGTCCTCTTTGCGATGAAGCGGGGGCACGAGATCAATGAAGGTTTTTTCGTGACGTCGGTGCTGTTTACGCTGACCTTACCACCAGACCTGCCACTGTGGCAGGCAGCGATGGGGATTTCGTTCGGTATTGTCGTGGCAAAGGAAGTGTTCGGTGGGACGGGTAAAAACTTTCTCAATCCTGCACTGACTGGTCGCGCATTTCTTTATTTCGCCTATCCAGCGCAGTTGTCAGGTGACGCGGTTTGGACCGCTGTCGATGGTTATTCCGGTGCTACTGCGCTCAGTGTTGTTGCGACAGATGGCATGGCTAAGTTGACTGAGACCTACACTTGGTGGGATGCATTTTTAGGTGCAATGCCGGGCTCTATGGGTGAAACCTCGACGCTGGCGATCATGATTGGTGGCGGGGTCTTACTTATCATGGGCATCGCATCGTGGCGCGTTGTTGTCGGGTGCTTTGCGGGAATGATTGGTTTTTCGCTGTTGCTCAACGTCATTGGCTCGGACAGCAATCCGATGTTTGCGATGCCTTGGTATTGGCACATGGTGATTGGTAGCTTCGCGTTTGGCACTTTTTTTATGGCAACAGACCCGGTGTCCTCTGCTATGACCAACAGTGGTCGTCTGGCATATGGCGTGTTAATTGGTGTCATGTGCGTACTTATTCGAGTGGTGAATCCGGCCTTTCCTGAGGGCATGATGCTCGCCATTTTGTTTGCAAACTTGTTTGCGCCGCTCTTCGATAACTTTGCGGTTCAAGCCAATATTAAAAGGAGGCTCGCACGTGTCAGCTAATAACGAGACGCTGTCTCGGGTGCTCACAGTGGCACTCGGACTTTGTATTGTCTGCTCGGTTGTTGTGTCAACTGCCGCTGTGGCGCTCAAGCCAAAGCAAGAAGCCAACAAAGCGCGAGATCTCAAGCGTAATATTCTTATGGCCGGTGGTCTTTATAACCCAGAGCGAAGTGTAGAAGAGCAATTTGCTACGATTCAGCCACGAGTTGTTGACATTGATACGGGTCTATTTGTAGATGATGTCGACCCAACCCTCTTTGATCAACGCAAGTCGGCAAAAGATCCTGCTCAAAGTCGCACCCTGAGTGGCGATGAGGACAGGGCTAAAATTCTCCGTCGTGAGAATCGTGCGGTCGTTTACCTCGTGAATGATCAGGCGGGCGCGCTCGACAGAATTATCCTTCCGATTCGCGGCTACGGGTTGTGGTCCACACTTTATGGGTTTGTCGCCTTGGAGTCAGATGCGAATACGATCGTTGGGCTAGGGTTTTATGAGCACGGCGAAACGCCAGGGCTGGGTGGTGAGGTTGACAACCCAAGCTGGAAAGCAAAATGGTCCGGTAAGCTTGCTTACAAAAATGGTGACGTCGCGATCAGTGTTTTAAAGGGTGCGGTCAATCCTGCTGCGGCCGACGCGCAGTGGCAGGTTGACGGCTTGTCAGGTGCCACACTGACGACAAAGGGGGTGCATAACCTCGTCCAATACTGGCTCGGCAATGATGGTTTCGCGCCGCTTCTGGGTAATCTTCGTGGAGGTAAGGCCTAATGAACGTTCGTGAGACGTTATTTTCACCCATTATTCAAAACAATCCAATTGCCCTACAGATTTTAGGTATTTGCTCGGCTCTGGCCGTCACATCGTCACTCCAAGTCAGTCTGGTGATGTCGGTTGCGCTGACTGCGGTGACGGCATTCTCGTCGTTTTTTATCTCTAGTATTCGCATGTTTATTCCGTCAAGTATCCGAATCATTGTTCAGATGACTATTATCGCGTCACTGGTGATCGTGGTGGACCAAATACTTAAAGCGGTTGCCTACGACATCTCCAAGCAGTTGAGTGTCTTCGTTGGCTTGATCATTACCAATTGCATTGTAATGGGGCGAGCGGAAGCGTTCGCGATGAAAAACTCACCGATTCCCAGCTTCTTAGATGGTTTGGGTAACGGTTTAGGGTACTCCTTCGTCTTGATCGTCATCGGTGTGGTCAGAGAGTTATTCGGAGCCGGTTCGCTGATGGGTATTGAGATTCTTCCCTTGGTTACTGAAGGAGGTTGGTATAACCCCAACGGTTTGTTGTTATTACCACCCAGTGCGTTTTTCTTAATCGGCTTCCTAATTTGGGCTATACGCGCCGTGCAGACCGCGCAGGTTGAAGAGTCCGAGTTCAAGATCGCCAAGCACACCGTTTCCGAGGAGAGCGCGTAATGGAACATTATTTGAGTCTGTTTATTCGCGCTGTATTCATCGAGAACATGGCGCTCGCATTCTTTTTAGGCATGTGCACGTTCCTCGCTGTTTCTAAAAAGATCTCGGCAGCGTTTGGCTTGGGTATAGCGGTCGTTGTTGTTTTGACCATCACTGTGCCGGTCAATAATCTAATCTACCAAAACTTGCTCGCAGACGGCGCATTGGCCTGGGCGGGCTACCCAGACTTAGACCTGAGTTTCTTGGGGTTGTTGTCCTACATCGGTGTCATCGCTGCGCTGGTGCAAATTCTCGAAATGTTTTTAGACCGATACGTCCCGGCGTTGTATTCGGCGCTCGGCGTGTTCCTGCCCTTGATTACTGTGAACTGCGCAATTTTAGGCGCGTCGTTGTTCATGGTGGAGCGAAGCTATAACTTTGGCGAAAGTGTCGTCTTCGGCTTTGGCTCAGGCGTGGGCTGGGCGCTCGCGATTGTTGCGCTTGCAGGGATTCGCGAAAAGCTCAAATACAGTGATGTGCCCGACGGGTTGCAGGGCCTCGGAATAACCTTTATCACTGTGGGACTGATGTCGCTGGGCTTCATGTCTTTCGGTGGCATCGATATTTAATTAGCTGCATTAGCTCTAGGAGAGTCTTGTGTTTACAACTATTTTCTTTGGCGTAGGTATGTTTACCGCTGTGGTGGTCGCCTTGGTAATGGTCATTTTGGCGGCGCGCAGCAAGTTGGTTGCGACTGGAAATATCAGCATAGAGATCAACGGGGGCAAGACGATACAGGTGCCGGCTGGTGGCAAGCTACTCCAAACCTTGGCTGATGCCGATTTGTTCTTGGCCAGCGCCTGCGGTGGCGGTGGCACCTGCGCTCAGTGCAAGTGCATTGTTGCAGAGGGTGGCGGGACGCTTTTACCCACAGAAGAGAGTCATTTCACTCGCCGAGAAGCCAACGAAGGGTGGCGACTTTCCTGCCAAACTCCCGTCAAGCAGGATCTAAAGATTGAGATCCCCGAAGAGGTCTTTGGCGTTAAACAGTGGGAGTGCACTGTTGAGTCGAACGATAATGTCGCGACCTTCATTAAAGAATTGGTGCTGCGACTGCCCGAGGGTGAGGCTTGCGACTTCCGAGCGGGAGGCTATGTCCAATTAGAGTGCCCTCCGCATGCCGTGAAGTTTTCCGATTTCGATATTGGTGAGGAGTACCGCGGTGACTGGGAACACTTTGGCTTCTTTAAGCTTGAGTCTGCATCTCCGGAGACCACTATTCGAGCCTACTCAATGGCTAATTACCCAGAAGAGAGAGGTGTCGTAAAGTTCAACATTCGAGTGGCCACGCCGCCGCCACGAACCGAGGGTTTGCCCCCTGGCGTGATGTCGAGCTGGGCGTTTGGCCTGAAGCCGGGCGATACGGTTAACGTTTACGGTCCTTTTGGCGAGTTTTTTGCGAAGGAAACCGATGCGGAGATGGTCTTTATTGGCGGTGGCGCGGGCATGGCGCCCATGCGGTCGCATCTGTTTGATCAACTTCGCAGGCTCGATACCGATCGCAAGATTTCGTTCTGGTACGGCGCTCGCTCGCTTCGAGAAATGTTCTACGTTGAAGACTACGACACGCTTGCCGCAGAAAACGACAACTTTGACTGGCACGTGGCGCTGTCGGATCCCCAACCTGAAGACGATTGGGACGGTTTGACGGGTTTTATTCACAATGTCTTGTTTGAGCAATATCTCAAAGCGCATCCAGCACCCGAAGATTGCGAATACTACATGTGTGGACCACCCATGATGAACAAGGCATGTATCGAGATGCTTTTGGATCTTGGCGTCGAACGCGAGAACATTTTCTTAGATGATTTTGGCGGTTAGACATCGTTTGAAGTGCATTGCCAGGCCAGCCATCGCGCTGGCCTTTTTGCTTTGTTTGGGTGCGTGTGACTCGAGTCCGAAGAAGGTCCAGCTCAAGGGCGCTGTATTTGGCACCACCTGGACTGTTACCTATCACGGTGAGCCTGACGCACTAACCGATAATGATGTTGAACAGGCCATTACGGACGCGTTCTCGGTTGTGGATGACAGCATGAACAACTACCGCGAATCATCCACGCTCAGTCAATTGAACAGTCTGCCTGCCGGTGAAGTATTTGAAGTCGACTGGGATTTTGCGCTTGTTTTCAATACTGCAATCGACATTCATCAGGCGACAGCGGGTGCCTATGATCCTTCAGTGTCACCCCTGATTAATCTCTGGGGCTTTGGCCCTGAGGGTGTGACTGAAAGCCCCAAAGATGAGCAGCTTGCCATTGCCAAATCTCATAGTGGCCTTAATCAGTTTGCTTGGGACCTTTCGGACCGAAGTTTTTTGAAGCGAAATACACGCGCAACGCTCGATTTATCGTCGATCGCCAAGGGTTACGCTGTTGACCTTGCGGGCGATGCGCTGGATGAAATCGGTGTTGCGAACTTTATGCTCGAAGTCGGTGGTGAAATTCAAACAAGGGGTGTTAGTCCGAGAGGCGATCACTGGCGACTGGCTATCGAGAATCCAATTCGGGCGGGTGTTGGCAAGCCCTATGCGGCCGTAGCCGTCAGTAATGTGGGTATTGCCACGAGCGGTAACTATCGCAATTTTTTTGAGGTCGACGGAAAGCGATTTTCGCACCTGATCGATCCGAGAACGGGTTACCCGATAGAACATGATCTCGTATCCGCAACAGTCATCCATCCATCGACGATGGTCGCGGACGCCTGGGCGACAGCCCTAATGGTGGTCGGTACGACAGAGGCACTTCGCTTGGCGAATCTTTATGACTTGAGTGTTTACTTGATTTCTCGCAATGGTGAACAGCTGATAAGCTCACACAACCAAGGCATGAGCCGCTGGCTAATAGCGTCAGATAATGGAGAGACAACCCCTTGATTTTTGTAATTAGCTTTTTAGTCTTCGCGCTTATCATCGCGGCGATGGCCGTCGGTGTCATGGCAGGGCGCGCACCGATAAAAGGGTCTTGTGGTGGTATTGGGGCGCTCGGTATTGATCAGTCTTGTGACCTCTGCGGGGGGGACCCCCAGCGCTGCGAGACCGAATCGCGGTCTGCCGATGCTACAGGGACGACGTTATTTGACCCCAACGAGCGCTGATGCTGAGATCGATAGAACTCGACATTGCCAGGCGACTGAGTTTCAGTAAACACCAGCGCGCTTTCACACGCTGGGTGGCTGGCTTCGCAGCCTTAGGCATGGCACTAGGCGTTGCCAGTCTGATTGTGGTGCTTTCCGTGATGAACGGTTTAGCCGGCGAGCTGACAGGTAGACTTTTAAATGCCATTCCACACGTTGAACTTCGATTTCAGGACTATGACGGCGATGCCCAAGCACTCGCAGCGAGGGTTGAATCGTCTCAGTCGGGCGTCATTGCGGTACCGTACATTAAGCGCCAAGTGATGACGCGAAGTGTTTTTGGAACCAGTGGTGCGGAATTAATGGGTCTTGGGACAGGGTCGATCCAGCTCCTCAACGTGCGCGTCGTTGATGGCAGCCTGCAAGGGGTCATGACACAGCCTTACCACATTGCTCTCGGCGCCGGGCTAGCAAATTCGCTAGGCGTCGGCATAGGCGACTCAGTCGAGGTGATTTTACCACGCCTTACTATTACGCCATTTGGCGTATTACCCCGGTATCGGAAGTTACGTGTGGGGGCTGTGGTGTCTGTCGGAGCCTCGCCCGATGCATCGCTCGCGGTCACCTCACTTGAGACCATGAAAAAGTTAAGTGGCGGCGCGTATGTGGACGGTATTCGTCTCCAGTTGGAAGACCCTGATAGCGCCGATAGTGTCGCGCAGCGTCTTGAGGATGAGTATCGAGGGCGCATCAATGCGGTCACGTGGACAGAGTCCTATGGCTCCTTGTTTTCGGCGATTCGGATGGAGAAAATAATGGTGAGTGTTTTGCTCTCTGCACTGATTGCGGTTGCCGCGTTTAACGTGGTGTCATCATTGACGATGTCGGTGGCAGAAAAGCGATCTGATATTGCGTCGCTTCGGGTGCTCGGTCTGACCGCCTCAGGGGTGCGTCGCATTTTTCTGTTGCACGGTTTGATGCTGGCGACGTTCGGGATTGCACTCGGTACGGTCATTGGCGTGCTCACGAGTTTAAATTTGGGGTCGCTGATGGCGCTATTAGAGCGTGTCGTCGGTTGGACACTGTTTGATCCAAGTGTGTATTACATTGGGGGATTACCCACCGACTTGCAGGGCACTGACATCGGCTGGGTAGTGAGCATGGCGCTCGTACTCAGCGTGGTTGCCGCGGTCTACCCAGCCCATCGCGCAAGTAAAATATCGCCAGTCGCAGCATTGGACGGATTGGAGGCTTTTTGATGGTGATTTTGTCAGCCCGCGCAGTGACCAAGACCTACCTCGCATCGGCGGGTCCCGTTTCCGTACTGAGCGACCTAGACTTTGAACTGGCTTTGGGGGACAGAGTCGCGATCGTTGGGACGTCTGGCGCCGGGAAATCGACACTACTCAATATATTGGGTGGTTTAGATACGCCGAGCTCCGGCGTTGTTCAGTTGGGCACGAAAGAACTCACCTCGCTGAACGAAACTGAACTGTGCCAGTGGCGGAATCAAAATCTTGGCTTCGTCTTCCAATTTCATCATTTAATGCCAGAGTTTACTGCGCTCGAGGCAGTAGCGATGCCCGCACGTATCGGCGGTATTTCGCAGCGAGAGGCGTCGACTTCAGCCGAAGCGCTACTGGTCCGTCTGGGGTTGGCTGAGCGGATGCATCATCGACCCAGTCAATTATCGGGGGGGGAGCGGCAACGTGTGGCTATTGCGCGCGCATTGATTAATCGTCCCTTGTGCGTGCTCATGGACGAACCCACGGGAAATTTAGACCCGCATACGGCGGAGTCGGTCA
>Ga0257126_1002759_pt1 | contig 11372 bp, 7 predicted proteins | sample SI060_120mmetaG_FD_190151 | JGI IMG/M metagenome (GOLD analysis project Ga0257126, IMG submission 190151) | Marine microbial communities from Saanich Inlet, British Columbia, Canada - SI060_120m | ecosystem: Environmental > Aquatic > Marine > Inlet | place: Canada: British Columbia | collected... | reverse complement strand
TGTTCGCCAGGTTGATCAAAATAATGATGGGGAATTGTCGAAAAAAGAATTAGTGGAAGCGGAATCACGTCCCAAAGGAGATAAGAAAAAAGAAAAGAAAGATGGAAAAGGAAAGGGTAAGAAGGAAAGGAAAAAAACTAACAAGAAAAATAAATAATTATGAAACGAAACGCTTTTCTCTCTTTTTTTGTATTACTGTCGCTAAGTATTACACTCAGAGCCGTATCACCAAATATTATTCTAATCTTTATAGATGATATGGGTTGGCGGGATGTTGGGTTTTCGGGCGAAGAAATCGCTGAAACACCTTTCCTCGATCATTATGCAAAGCAGGGGATTGTCTTTGCCAATGCATACGCAAGTGCACCTAATTGCGCACCTTCACGTGCCTGCCTGCTTTCAGGTCAATACACTCCGCGTCACGGGGTTTACACGGTGGTTGATGAAAGGCATGCACCGGGTTCGGCACATCATAAAATACTAGCCGCGAAAAGTAATGAATCTATGCCCACCGAAGTGGTCACACTTGCCGAGGTAATGAAAAAAGGTGGTTATACCACCGCATGCCTGGGGATGTGGAATCTTGGTCGAGGAAAAAATTCACCTGTAACTCCGACTGGGCAGGGGTTTGATCTGTTTCGCAGACCCCAGGATTATGGATATGAAAAGCATCGCTACCAAAAGGATGACGGTTCTTATTTAGCCGATGATTTTACGGATGAAGCGATTAGCTTTATCGACAAAGCCAAGGACCAACCCTTTTTTGTTTATCTTCCTTATCATTCCATTCATGCCCCATTTGAACCACCTGCTGAATTATTGAGTAAGTACGAGTCGAAACTGAAAAAAACGGGGAACTCGGATGAAGATCCAGGATACCTTGCCACGGTCGAGGCGTTGGATCGAAATGTTGGTAGGTTGATGCGGCATTTAGAAGAAAAAGGCCTGGAACAGAAAACAACTATTTTCTTTACCTCTGACAATGGGGGTATTCCTTCTCGCATATCTCCCCTTAATGGAAGTAAAGGCTCTCTCTATGAAGGCGGAATAAAAGTTCCCGCCGCTGCCTGGGGATATGGTGTGAAGAAAAGTTCTGATTCCTGTTCTGAAATTATTCTTGGGATGGATTTTTATCCTACTATTATCGAACTTACCGGATTGAGTCATGATCCATCTCACAAACCTGATGGAATTAGCCTAGTACCCCATTTACGAGGAAACCCCTCCATTAATCGGGGTAATGTTTTTTGGCACTTTCCTTGTTATATTGGGAAAGGAGAGCCCTCCAGCGTGATCCGTAACGGAAGATATAAGCTGATATACTTCTTTGAAGATAAGAGATCTGAACTTTACGATCTTGAAAAAGACCCCAATGAGAAGAATGATCTTGCTAGTTCCAAGGTTGTAGAGAAGCAACGAATGGAAAATGAGCTATTTGCATGGTTGAAAAAAACTGGTGCTGCCGTTCCTTCGGGTCCTAATCCATCTTATGATCCAACTGTAGTTTCTAAGGGAAAGAAAGGCAAGGAAGGTAAAGGTAAAAAGAGTGAACCAGGCAACAAGGGTTCGAAGGAGGATGAAGTTAAAAGAAAAAAGAAAAAGCAGAGGTAATTTTTTTAATTAGATACTAATCTTTATATCATATCTAGATTTAATTATAATGCTATTAGGGAGCTATTTCCTGTTCTCTTCTAGATTGTGAAATTATTACTTTTTGTCTTATATTCTAATAGTCTTTTCTTAGGGACAGATGAATTAACTGACCTTCATGTTGAAAAGGTTTTGAATTCACCAGTAATAGATGGTGAATTACGAAATTTTCGAACATTATAAACTGAGGCAATAGCCAAACTTGATTGGGTTTTTCAGTTCTAGGGTGTTTAGAATTTTCCATCTATCTCGATGCAAGTTGATTGATCAGAGGGAAGATTGCTGTAAGCTGAAATCCCATGAAATATATTTCTGCTGTTTTGCTTTTTACATCTTCGATTTTCACTTTTGGAAATCCTTCCCGCCTAGGAGTCCCTGATGAATTGGAAGCCACTTTATTTTCTTCCAAAGAACTTACGCCTTGTGTCGCCTGTCTATGCGTCGCTCCCACTGGCGAAGTGTACGCGGGGATTGATCAGATAGGTTCTCTCGGTAAGGGTGCAGGCTTTGGAAGAATTCTTCGTCTTACCGATCAGGACAATGATGGCGTTTCGGATGGTCATACCGTGTATGCGAAAATTGATAATCCGAGGGGAATGGTATCAGTTGCAGACAAACTATATGTTTTACATACAAAGTGGGGAGACGAGAAGAAGTTTGAGGGAATGTTTCTTTCTGTTTTGGAGGATAAGGATGGAGACGGCAAAGCAGACGGTCCGCCCAAGCATTTGGTAAAGGAAATCAGTACCCGTAAATATAATCAGGCACGAGGGGTTGATCATACGACCAATGGAATTCGGATGGGAATAGACGGATGGATCTATGTTGCTGTGGGTGATTTTGGATTTGTTGATGCAACCGGAACTGATGGAACAAAATTAACCATGTATGGCGGGGGAATCATCCGGGTACGGCCTGACGGCACGGAACTGGAGACTTTTGCCCATGGTCTCAGAAATATCTACGATATCGCCATCGATCCATACATGAATGTGTTTACACGGGGGAACACCAATGACGGGGGAGGATGGAATATTCGTTTTATCCACGAGGTGCAAACCGGACAGTACGGATATCCGACCTTGTTCAAAAGGTATACCTCGGAGATCATTCCAGCACTTGTGGATGTTGGTGGCGGATCGGGAACGGGTGCGATGTATTTCGATGAACCCGGTTGGCCTAAACAATTCACTGGGGTGCCCATGATGTGTGACTGGGGTAGGGGGCATTTGTTCATTCACAGGGTAACTCCCGATGGACCCACCTTTACTCAGCAACAGGAGGATTTTATTAAGTGTGGGAGGATTACGGATGTGGATTGTGATGGATCAGGTCGATTATTCATCGGCAGTTGGGGTAAATCAGGATTTAAGGGTGGAGATGATGGCTATATTTCCTGTGTGGTTCCCAAGGGTTGGGAATATCAAAAGTTTCCAAAGCTAAAGAAGAGAAATAAAATAGATCTGGCAAATTTGCTAAGCTCGCCAAGTGCCAAGACTCAGCTCCATGCACAGCAGGAAATTTTGAGAAGAGGGGGGATGAGTAAGGAAGTACTGGCTGTCGCTATGGACAAAAAGCAAGCCAAGAAGTCAAGGATTGCAGCCATTTATACCGTAAAGCAACTGCTTGGAGAAAAATCACATTCCCAACTTCTTGAATTGGCTAAAGATCCAGCGGTTGCAGAGCATGCCCTGCGTGCCCTTGCCGATCGAAAGACCCAGCTTAAAGGTGTACCTGTGAGAGTCTTTACCGATGCCCTTAAAAATCAAAACCCTCGGGTGCAGGTAGCAGCTGCCGTGGGACTTGGGAGAATCGGCGATCAAAAAGCAGCCAATGATTTGTTAGCCGTTTCAAACCCGCCTTTGATTGATCCGTTACCTCGCATGGATCCAGTTACTGCTGGTAATGATGAAGAAGGGGATGTTCAGAAAAGCCCCTTTATTGAGGGAAAAAAAGTCCATGAATTTGATGTGGATGTTACCGGATGGAAAGAGCTTCATCTTACCCTGGGAGATGCTGGGAACGGAACGGGTAGTGATCATGGTTCATGGTTTGATCCAGTTTTACTAAAAAAGGATGGATCGATTATCAGATTAACGGAGTTGAAATGGTCCAAGGCCAGCCAAGGCTGGGGGAAAACCAGAGTAGGGTTCAGTCCAACAGGTGCCAAGCTTGCCCGTAAGGATGGTAAGGCTATGACAGATGGGATCGGTACGCACTCGATTGGCTCAATCATTTATAAAAAATTGCCCGCTGATATTGTCCGTTTTAAATGTACAAGCGGCTTGGCCAGTACCGATCATGGGGGCAAGGTCCGTTTTTATGTGAGTAATCAACCGGTCACTAAATTCGTAGGCAAAGGAAAGCAAGAGATTGCGGAAGGTCCCCATGCGACTCCCAATGCAGCAGTTGTTCTGCCCCATGTTGCGAGGAAAGCACTTGTGGACATGAATGCGGGAGAAGCCTGTATCCAAGCAATTGGAGGTGTGAATCAGGAGGGTGCATTGATGGCGTTAAGTTACATGCACGATTCCAAGATAGTGGAACAATTGGTGAACAGGTTTTCGAAGATGTCAGACTCAATCGGTAAGCAAAGGGTAGCGAAGACCTTGATCCGGTTAGTAAATAAGGAAAAAGTGTACGATGGAGAAACCTGGTGGAGCACAAGGCCGGATACACGTGGGCCATACTATTACCCGACTCCCTGGGAGAAAACGGAAATGCTTTCCAAAACTTTGGTTGAAGCAGCGAAGACCGGATCGAATGAAATTAAGTTTGTAATTTCAGAACTGGCCGGGAAGGATCGAGTTGATTTGCCCGGTCTCCCCAAGACCGAGGATGTTCAGGTTGTTGCCAGAAATGAACCAAAAGTAAACCTCAAGAAGATTATGGATAAGCAGGGACAGGTAGGTGAAATGAGTATCGAAGATATATCGATCGCACTTGGAGAAATTAAAGGTGATCTGAGCGAAGGTCCCGCTCTTTTTGCCCAGCAGGGATGTGTTGCCTGCCATGCCTTAAATAAGGACGAGGTGCAAAAGGGGCCTTATCTTGGACAGATAGGAGGAATCATGGATGCGGATCGTATTGCCATGAGTATTCTTCGTCCGGAGCAGGAGATTTCTCAGGGTTTTAAAACCGTTTCAATCACCACCAAAAAGGGAGGTGCTCATGTGGGCTTTGTCACCAACCGCCTGAGTGATCAAATTGAAATGAGAGACATTGCCGGAACAGTTACCACATTGAAGACATCCGACATCGCCAACGAGACACTGCTGCCGATATCAATGATGCCAGCTGGCCTGGCCAATGGAATGTCCATGAATGATTTTGCCTCGCTCGTTCATTACCTAGCAGCTCAGAAAAACTAAAAGGAGAGGGAATTTATGAATGCATCTTGGTTAATGGTTTTTTCCTTTTTTATTTTTAACATAGGACTTTTCCTGTCTGCTCAAACTCAACCAAATGTGGTGATCTTATTGGCTGATGATTTAGGGTACAAAGATGTTGGTTGTTATGGTGGTCCTGTTAAAACTCCGGCGATTGATCAGTTGGCTAAGGATGGAGTGCGGTTTACTGATTTTTATTCCGGCTGTGCCGTCTGTTCTCCTTCGCGTGCGACCCTTTTAACGGGAAGACATCATATAAGAACGGGTGTGTACAGTTGGATTCATGACGAAGGTCAAAACTCTCATTTGCTTCTTAGTGAACGTACAATTGCAGAAATTTTTAAGGATCGAGGATATTCCACGGCCCACATTGGAAAATGGCATTTGGGTTTGCCGACAAAGAATCGGTCCAAGCCCACCCCAAGCCATCATGGTTTTGATTACTGGTTCACCACATGGAATAATGCATCTCCTAGTCATAAGAATCCGAATAATTTTATTCGGAACGGAAAAGCGGTTGGACCGTTGGAAGGATACTCCTGTCAGTTGGTGGCCGATGAAGCTATTGATTGGTTGGATAATCATCGGCATCCCAAGGCACCTTTCTTTTTGAATCTATGGTTCCATGAACCGCATGCACCGATTGCCGCACCAGATGAGATTGTTTCCACTTATGGGGAACTCAAAGACAGAGCAGCTGTATACTCTGGTACGATTGACAATACCGATCGGGCGATCAGTCAGGTAGTCGAAAAATTAAATCAAATGGGAGTTAGGGAAAATACTCTTATTATTTATGGATCGGATAATGGAAGCTACCGTGACGATCGTGTAGGAAATTTAAGGGGAAGGAAGGGCTCAAATTGGGATGGAGGAATTCGTGTGCCGGGTATCTTCTCATGGCCCGCTGTAATTCCAAAAAATAGAGTGGAGAAACATCCGGCCGGTCTGGTTGACGTACTTCCTACCTTGTGCGGGTTATTAAATTTGGAAGTACCGCAGGATCGAATGATTGATGGTTCTGATTTATCCCCGTTGCTGATAGGGAAACCAGACAAATTTAAACGCCATCAGCCTATGTTTTGGCATCTGCAAAAGTCCCGTCCAATTGTGGCCATGCGAGACGGAGATTTCTCACTGGTGGCAAATCCAGATTATGAAATTCCAGCGACAAATATGTTTCAGGAACGCTGGATACCAAGAGTGAAGGATGGAGGATATAAGGATTTTCAGCTATTTGATCTGTCAAAAGATCCAGGGCAGACACAAAACATTGCCTCCGAATATCCTGAATTACTGAAAAAGTTGAAAGCTAAGTTATTACAAATTAATCAAAGTGTAATGGCGGACGGAACGGACTGGCATCTCCAGTAGTTTAATAAATGAAACTAGTATTGGTAATTGTTTCCTTTTGGCTTGTTGCTGGGTTCAGTGTATTCGCAAAGGAAACAAAAGCTTGGAGTTTTGTAAGTATCCCCGATTTTCTTAATTTCGATATTGAGTATCCACAGGAGGGATGGGAAGACGCCCTCGGTTTCATTATGGATTCCATGAAAAAAGAAAACCCTGCCTTTGTGATGGTGCCGGGTGACTTGGTTATGGGGCATTGGGGCACACAAAAGGAAGAAATTAACAAATGGGCGGATAAATATTATCCCGGATGGATGGAGCGATTTAAGGATCACGGACTTAAGGTATACGCAGCATTGGGTGATCATGAAATTAGGGATAACCCGTGGCGCGGAGCTCAGGCGGATGCTGTGCCGTTTTACAAGGATGCATTCCGGAGGCATTTGAAGATGCCATTGAATGGGCCTGATCATATGAAGGGAACAGCCTTTTACTGGCTTCATGAGAACGCACTGTTCATATCGGTCGATGTCTTCGAAAAGGGTAAAAGTCGACAAGGTGTGATTGCCGCCGGGGTGACTGGCAAACAACTGGTATGGTTCGAACAGGTGCTCAGCAAGCACAGGGATCAGGTCGATCACATTATAGTAATGGGGCACACTCCGATTCTTAGACCGGTTCGAACCTTCAGTTCCTCAGGAATGTTAACGGAAAAGGGGAGGGATTCTGAGTTCTGGAGGGTGATGGTTAAATATGATGTCGACTTATATCTTTGTGGGGAAGTGCATGCCGTCACCTGTACGCAACGCGACGGCATCCAGCAAATCGCCCACGGTGGTCTCATCGGTCGCACCACCAAGCCCAACTACCTGCTGGTGACTGTTCGCAAGGACAGGCTAGAACTCAATCTCAAGGAGATCGATCTTGTCAACGGCAAGGGCCGGCTCTGGCAAAGGGACAAAAGCAAGGGCCCGTGGGATACCATCACCATCACTCCTGAGAGCAAGAAACGGGGTTTTACTTCCATCGGTAGTATATCCATAAATAAGAAATTGCAACTGAAGCAATTCGATGCTCCGCTGGGTTTTTTTTATGAAAATGAAAATCCGCGTTAGAATTTGAATGCCTTGCCGTTTGTTATTGTGAGTGGAAGGATTATCGGGACATTAATTATGAAGAATTTTATTTTAACCATGATAATGGGTTTATCGATAACTATTGTCTCTACTTATGGAACTGAGCTAAGGAAGGGTTCGATTATCTTGACGAAATTGCAACACCGGCAGCAAGTAGAGCATAGCAAAGGACCGATTGATTCTCAGGGTAAAACGATACAAGGAAATATCCTAAATACTCCTAATGTAATCCTGATTTTTTCCGACGACATGGGCTACTCGGACTTGCCGAAGTTTGGGAAATCTGAAATCCCCACTCCGAATATCGATCGCCTCGCGAAAGAAGGTACTTTGTTCACCGATGCCTATGTCACTGCCCCGATCTGCGTGGCTTCGCGGATGGGGTTGATGACCGGGCAAAACCAGCAGCGATTTGGTATTTACTGTAATATGTATGGCTTAGATAAAACCCGTCTTTTTCTCCGTCAGACTCTGATGCCGGCCACGTTTCAGGAGGGCGGCTATCGCACTGCATTAGTCGGCAAATGGCATCTGGGTGGCAATATGAATTTGCAATACAAGCAGGGAGGCCCCTGCGATCGTGGCTTTGATGAATTTGTGGGCATTCGAGGCGGGCACGCAGATTTTTGGAAGGGTACGCAAATATTTAGGGAGAATACCCGATTTCCAGCGCCTGAATATTTAACAGATCTTTGGGGAAGTGAGGCGTGTGCATTTATCGATCGTAATCATCTGAATCCATTTTTCCTTTATCTCGCGTTCAATGCGGTTCATGCCCCAATGCATTCACTAGATAAGGATCGTGAGAAGTTTCTTAATATTAAAGACGAGAATCGTCGTACCTACGACGGTATGTTGCTTGCGATGGACCGATCTATCGGGCACGTCCTTGACCGACTCGACAAAAAGGGGATTGCGGATAACACGATCGTCCTTTTTCTCAATGATAACGGAGGTGGTGGAAGTACAGTCCAATATGCATCTCACTCGCGTAATTTTGCCAATAATAAGCCGTTGAGAGGAAATAAGTTTGATATTCTGGAAGGGGGTGTACGTGTACCCATGCTCATGCGCTGGCCGAAGCAGATTCCTGCCGGAGAGGTCTATGGCGAGATGGTTTCCAGTACGGATGTGTACCCGACCTTGGTGGCCGCGGCCGGTTTACAGATGCCTGAAGGTCAATCAACGGACGGTGTAAATCTGCTTCCTTTTATTAATGGAAAGAACACATCTAAACCGCACGAATGGCTCTGCTGGCAGAATCGTAGCTGGATACCCCGGGAAAAAGGTGGTCCAGTCAAACCCAGACCCAAAGTTCATAATTCTGCTATCCGAAAAGGAAATTGGAAACTCGTTCGTATGAATGAAAAAATCGCTTCGAAGGCTCCACCGCCCGCATGGAAACTATACGACCTCAGTAAAGATATCGGAGAGCACAAAGACGTTTCCAAACAGCACAGGAATGTGGTCAAGGAGCTGGGCACACTCTTCAATAAATGGCGATCGTCCATGCATCCCACTGTTGAATAGGGAGAAATCGGCAAGTACGGTAAAGTGTACGGGGTCTATTTCATGAATATTAAACGCAAATAAACTAGAAAAAAATATGAAAAAATTAATGAGACTAACAATATTATCCGTTTTTGTGGCTATAGTAAGTTCTAATGGAACGAATGTCAGTGCCGCTGAATGGACCACGATCTTTAACGGCAAAGACATCAAGGGCTGGGAGAAGAAGGGCGGCGAAGCCGACTACAGGGTCGAGGACGGCTGCATAGTCGGAACCACCAAACCGAAGACTCCCAATACGTTTTTGTGTCCGCCAAAAAAATATGGCAACTTTGAACTTATTTTTGAAGTGAAGTGTGATCCGGCTCTCAATTCGGGCGTACAAATACGTTCGATTTCCAGCACCGATGAATTTCCGGCCGGACTTTCTGAAGCAGATGTAATGAAGGCCAAGGGTAAAACCGATGGGAAATCGCTTATTGGGCCACAGGTTGAAATCGCCGCAAACGGCAATGCCGCTGGTGTCTGGTTTGAAGGTGTCGGCGGCTGGCTGCTGGCTCCCAAAAAGGAAATTGCGAACAAGTCCTACAAGAAGGAGGGCTGGAATATCTATCGCGTTCTCGCTAAAGGCGAACACATCCGCGTGTGGATCAACGGAACAAAAATTTCTGATGGTAACGATACCCGGACACATTTTGCAACCGGTCGTTTAGGTTTCCAGGTTCATGGAGTTGGTAATAAAACTGAACCCCTTTCGGTTCGTTGGAAAAAAATTAGGATTCGTGAATTTCAGTAGGCGAGTCTTAGTGTAGAGAATGAACTGTAGGGGAATATAAATATACCGAGCGTAAAAAGAATTGGTCACTCATGAATAGAAGTGCACAGTCCTTTCACCGTTCATTTTAGCTGAAGCTGATGACCTTCTAGACACTTTTTTTATGACCGCGAACGACGCAATCGAATTCCTTGCCGACCACAACGAGAACTACTCTACTCATTTCAATTTAATTTAATTTAATTTAATAACACCCAAATGAGTTGAAATTTCTCTTTTACTGATTTAAATTATATTTATGATAATCAAATCCATATTACTTTCTTCATTGTTATTCGCATTAACCTCATCTTTTTTATTGGCAAATGAAGACAAGGAGGAGGCTCGTCCTGAAGTAAGATTGGCCGCGGCGAAAGAAACTTTGTTGGAGTCGTCCAAAATTTCGCTCGTGTATGTGAAAGGACTGGTTTGCCCTTCCTGTGCAATCGGAATTCGTAAAAATCTTTCCAAGATGAAGGGTGTGGATAAAAAAAGGTTTAAGGATGGGATTGATATGAACCCTGAAACCCAACTAGTATCAATTGCCCTCAAGGACGGTGCAAAATTGAACAGCAAAGATTTAATTGAACGAGTAGTGGACGCCGGTTATGTTGCTGTTGAAGAATACAGATTACATGAAAGTCATTTGGACGCTCTTCAATTTAAGCAAGACGCAACAATCGAAGTAGTTCATCATACCCACAAGTAGATCCTGCTAAATTGAGTAAGATTTATTCTTTTTTTGGAAGCATCTTAATTTGCTTCTCTCCTGTTTTTATAGCACAGGCAGACGATCCGATAATGAATATGATGCCCCGCTGGTCTGGGGGGTGGGGATATCAAGTCCATTACGAATATATTAACGAGACCGACCTGCTGATGGGAAGCAATAAGGTTTACCCAGGCTTTTCAGAAGAGATCAATGTCATGCACCTGGAAGGTGTATACACATGGAAAAAAGAAATTCGTATAACTGCCAAACTTCCCTATGTGCTAGATGCAGAACGTGAAATGCCGGATGGTTCGGGCGGGAAACTAATCCAAAAGGACAGTGGTTGGGGCGATCTGAATCTTGCACTGCCTTTAAAGAAATATTTTAATTTAGATGGGAAAAGTGGTTCATCGACTTTCAAGCCCATGGTTAGAATTCCTCTTGCTGAAAAAGATGAATATGATTTTTATTATAAGGAATTTGGTGTGGGCCTTGGGTTTGGGCATGAGTTTGAGACTGCAAATTACTACTTCGGAATAGGAACAGCTTGGTGGATATTTGATGGCAATCGTCCGGCAGAATTGCATTCCTCCGTTGATATCGGCTATAATTTTGAGACTAAAAGTTCCAACGGTTCAATCTTTTGGGAAACCGATTTTCACTTCGAGGATGATGAATCCAAAACTCTCTCCTCCGGTCCGGCATTTTACTTCAACCACAATGATACCATCCATTCAAGAATCGAATGGAAGCACGACTTTATCGACCACCAGGGAGTTTTAGACCACGGCAACGGCAATCATTTTAAGGTC
>Ga0257126_1002756_pt1 | contig 11378 bp, 14 predicted proteins | sample SI060_120mmetaG_FD_190151 | JGI IMG/M metagenome (GOLD analysis project Ga0257126, IMG submission 190151) | Marine microbial communities from Saanich Inlet, British Columbia, Canada - SI060_120m | ecosystem: Environmental > Aquatic > Marine > Inlet | place: Canada: British Columbia | collected... | reverse complement strand
TAATATTGGATTGTGAAAAAACTTTTAGGGATCGTGGTTCTGAATTTGTTTATGTCTAGCAAATTAAATATAGCAAAAGGCGATAATGAAAATTAAAAAAGGTGATAAACTTCCTGATGCTAAAGTGTTTATTTTAGATATCGATCCTAAAGAGGTGTCTATAAAACAAATTATTGGAGACGAAAAAACTATTTTATTTGGTTTACCAGGTGCATTTACACCTACATGTTCTACAAAACACCTACCGGGATTTGCCTTGGCAACAGATCAGCTTAGAGAAAAAGATATTAAAAAAGTTGTTTGTATTTCAGTTAACGATCCTTTTGTAATGGATGCATGGGGAAAAAGCCAAAACTTAAAAAATCAAATAACATTATTAGCTGACGTTCAAGGAGAATTTACAAAAAAAATAGGTGCGGAATTCAACTGGCGCGGTTGGGGATTAAGATCAATGAGATATACAATGTTATTAGAAAATGAAGAAATAAAAAAAATAGTAGTGGAAGAAGGTAAATGTGAACTTACTGCAGCTGATAATTTTTTAAAAGAAATATAAAAAAAATTATTTATATTTATTTTGTTATTGCTTTATAAGAATCGTAAAATACTAAAAATATACAAAAAATTACTATTATCCAAAATGGGATACTTCTTGCAAAACCGGCTAAACCAGTGCTAATGCTCCATGCTAAACCTGTTACAAATACAACAAAGAGTAAAGCGCCAATTATTATTGTAATTTTTTCACTTATTTTCATTATTTTATTTTACCTGTTAACCAAGTTGCATTTCTAAATAATCTTTCATCGTCATAAAGAGAAGAAACTAATTGTATCCCTATAGGAAGTTTATTTTTCCCTTGCAATAATGGCAAGCTAATTGATGGCATTCCACAATAAGTCCAGATTGTACAAAAAATTGGATTACCTGTTGTTTTCAAATCTTTGGGTGCTTCACCGCATGCAGATGGTGTTAATATAGCATCATAATGATGAAAAAATTCATCAAAGTATGCAGTAACTTCATTTATTTTTAAACAAGCCTCGTTATATTCAATAGCTTTATATTTTTGTCCTCTCTCTATTGTTTCAACTATTTGGTCGCTTAATAAATTTTTGAATTTTTTATAATCAATTGAAAAAGACTTTGCCATGTCTGACTCTGCAATTATTTTATGCCACTTTGGAATTTCAGAAAAAGCTTTTGGAAATTCAACATCTTTTATTTGTCCTTTTAATTCGTCTTTTACTTCACCAAACGCTTCTTTTGCATCTGATTCTAATTCATTCATAAAAGGTAAATTAATATAAGCGAACAATGGTTCCATCGGTGGTTTTTCTTTGCTTGCAGCTAACAATTTAGGTTTTGCTCTTAAAGTTGAGTCTGGATCTAATTTATCATGTCCAAAAAGTTGTTCACTAATTAATGCTGCATCTTCAATTGAATTTGAAAAAACACCAATTTGATCTAGTACTTGGGAAACTTGCATTACCAAATGTCTAGAAATTAATCCTTTACTCGGTTTATATCCAACAACACCACAAAAAGAAGCAGGCCTAATAACTGAACCATTAGTTTGAGATCCAACAGCAAGAGGAACCATGTTGGCTGCTACGGCAGCAGCTGATCCCATAGAAGATCCACCAGGCGTTCTTGTTAGATCATGTGGATTTTTTGTTTTACCAGGAGTTAAATGAGCAAGTTCTGCAGTCACAGTTTTTCCCATAATTATTGCTCCTGCTTGTTTTAATTTTGAAACAACAGTGCAATCACTTAAACTTGGATTTTTTTTATGTGCCTCACTTCCATCTAGTGTTGGCATATCTTCTGTGTCAAAAATATCCTTAATACCTACAGGAATACCATGAAGATCTCCTTGTACCTTACCTGCTTGACGATCTGCATCTAGTTTTTTAGCTTGGCTTATTGCTAAGTCTTCATCAAAAAATTCCCATGCTTCAATTTGTTTATCTTTTTTATTAATTTCTTCTATATAGCTTTTAACTAACTCCTCAGATTTAATTTCTCCTTTTTTTAATTTATTAGAAAGTTCAATAACTGATAAACTAGATAATGACATTTAAATTATTTTCCCACCCCAAAAAAGTAGTCCGGTAAAAATAAAGCCATACCTGGAAAATTATACATTAATACCATTGTAAATATCACTATTGCTAAATATGGAAAGATGTTTTTAAAAATTTCTATAAGTTCAATTTGATCTCCTACAACTCCTTTTAAATAATATGCTGCCATCGCCATAGGCGGAGTGAGAAACGAGGTTTGAAGATTTAATGCTACTAACATAGCAAAGAAATACGGGTTTACCCCAAATGTATCTAACATTGGTAAAAAAATTGGAACAAATATAATTAATATTTCTGTCCACTCTAATGGCCAACCTAATAAAAATATTATTATCTGAACTAAAACAAGAAATTGCCAAGGTTCAAGATTAAGTCCTAATATCCAATGTTCAATTATAGAATGTCCACCTAAGTATGAAAAAATTGAAGCAAAAGTCCAAGATCCTACAAACAACCAACAAACCATTGCTGTTGTTTTTGCAGTTAAAAAAACTGATTGTTTTAAACCAGTCCAAGTTAAAGATTTATAACAAAATGCTAAAAATAATCCCCCAGTAGCTCCTATTGCTGCTGCTTCAGCGGGTGTTGCTAATCCCAATAAAATTGAGCCAAGTACTGACATTATCAATAGTGCCAATGGAACAAATGAAGTTAACAATTGAACAATAATAACTTTTGTAGGAGGAACTTCCTCTTCTAGTGGTTTTGGTGCAATGCTTGGTCTAAAGAATGCATATCCAATAACATAAATCATATAAAAACCGGCTAACATAAATCCAGGGATTATTGCTGCAGCATACAATCTTAATGGAGACAATTCTGCTATAGCAGCATAAACAATAAGCATAATACTTGGTGGAATTAAAATACCTAAAGTTCCTCCTGCACAAATAACGCCAGAGGCAAAACCTTTGTCATAACCAGCTTTTACCATTGCAGGAAAAGCAAGTAATCCCATTAGTGTTACTACGGCTCCAATAATTCCACTTGCAGTAGCAAATATAGCACAAGTTGCTAACGCTGCAACTGCCATTGATCCTGGAAGATGGCGCGTTGCTAATTGTAAACTAAAAAATAAACGATTAACTATATTTGCTCTTTCAACAACATAGCCCATAAATAAAAATAATGGGATTGCAACAAGTACATCATTTTCCATAACCGAATAAGTATTTTGGTTAAGTAAATAAAAAATCTGATTATTTAGAAGATTGTCAGCCTGAAAATATGCGTAATAACCAAAACCAACTCCCATAGCAATTAAAGTAAATGCTATTGGAAATCCTAATAAAACTAGGAAAATAAATAATGATAACATGAATATTGCAACTTGTGGATCAGTCATCTAATTTTTTAAAACCTCTTTTTCTCTTTCTTCTTCTCTTGTTTTTCTAATTAAATTTTCTTCAGTTTCACGAACATCATCGTGTCTATTCATCCATTCACCATTTTTAATACATAAAATACATCTCATACACTCTGATATTCCTTGTAGAATTAACAAGCCACCAGCTAAGGGTATTAAAGATTTAAAATAATAGATTTGTATTCTTGCAGGACTGTTCCAGCTTACTTCTTTATATCTCCAAGAATCGGATGCAATTTCATAGCCAAAATAAAATAATGCCAGCATTCCTGGAAAGAAAAATAATATATATAAAGTTAAGTCAATCCAAGCTTGTGCTCTAACTGGAAATAAACGATATAACACATCTCCTCTAACATGTGCATCTTGGGCTAATGCATAAGGGCCTGCCATTAAAAACAATCCGCCATACATTTGAACCATCATGTCAAAAACCCAAACTGTTGGAGCATTTAACACATATCTTACAAAAACTTCATAAGTAACTGAGAGAGTTAAAACTAAAATACACCAACCAAATGCTCTTCCAACCCAGATACTTAAGCTTTCAAAAAAATAAATATATTTTTGCATTTGGTAATTACCCTTAAAAAAAATAGCTTATATAAACTAGTTTAAAACTCAATATAAAAGGGCGACCGTATAGGTCGCCCTTAAAAAAACTTTCTGAATTATTTAGATAGCTTTAGTCGGATCACCGAAGTGATGTTTATAAGCCATTCCATAATCAGGTGAGTTAAGCAATAAGTATGCCATTACTTTTTTAGCATAACCTTTTTGCGAATCTACAACTTTTTTGAAAAATGGATCTGATGCATTAAATTTCTTCACTATCACATCCCATGCTTTCAACTGATCTTGCATAACTCCATCAGGTGTACGATAAACATTTACACCAAGCTTATTTTTCAATTTAACAAGGTCATCGGCATATCTTAAAGTGTTATGCCAGAAGAAATTTGAGTTTTCTGCTTCAGAAGCGTACTCAAGAATTTTTTGCAATTCTGGAGCAAGTCCATCAAATGTCTTTTTGTTAAATGTAATCTCAAAAGCTTCTTGAGATTGGTGAAAACTTGCTAAGTGATAATGTTTTGATACATCTTGCATACCAAAGTCACTATCTGATGTTGGGTTATTAAACTCAGCAGCATCAATTAATCCACTCTTCATTGCTGGTTGAATTTCTCCACCTGGTAATTGAACAACTGACATTCCCATTTCACCAAGAACGTCTGCCGCTAATCCCACAGTACGATATTTCAAACCTTTCATTTGAGAAGATGCTTTGATTTGTTCTTTAAACCAACCAAGTGGTTGAGCTGGCATTGGACTATTAAAGAAGCTAACAAGGTTTAAACCTAAATTCCCCATTAGTTCATTAAATAATTGTTTACCCCCACCATAGTGAATCCATCCTAACAACTCTTGTGCACTCCAACCCCAACAAGGGCCAGTTCCAAAAAGAGAAGCAGAAGCAGCTTTACTATACCAATATGCAGGAACGTAGTGAGCTCCATCAAGAACTCCTCTGTGAACAGCATCTTGCATTTGACTTGTTTTAACAACGGAATTAACAGCCAAAAGATCTATTTTTAATTTTCCACCAGACATCTCATTGACTCTTTTTACATAAGCCTGAGCATTCTCTAAGAAAATTCCACCACCCCATGCAGCTTGAACTTTTAAAGTTTTAGCAGCTGAGGCAATGCTTGGCATTGCTAATGTTGCAGCAGCAGCAGCACCTGTAACTGCAGCAGCTTTAAAGAACTTACGTCTTGAAGGAGTCTTTCCTCTTAACGTTTTTTCTTTTTTTGACATTATTGTCCTCCCTTAGTTAATTAACTTAATTGATTTAAGCATAGAATCTATAGAGAGTCTTGATAATTTAAGTTCTAAAATTGATATATAAAGCTAATATTTGAAAAATATTACAATCATAAATTGTATTAAATTTACACAGTTTACAATTCGTAAAAAAATTTAGTTTAAGATATGGATTATACTCATCCTATTTAAAAAATTACAGACTTACCCAAGGTAAAGAAATTCACCCCCAGAGAATTATTTATTTTGATGGAGTAAAGGCAGAAAAAACATGTAATAAGCTTTTAAATAAAGAGATCTGTCAATCTCTAACTTCACAAACTGTTTCGAAATATATAAATTTTACGCATGATGGAAATAATAAAAAACTATATGATAAAGAACTTTCAATTATTGATCCATCAAGTTTTAGATAAGGTATTGCATTTGTGAAAAAACTTTTAGTGATTATTATTTTGGGTTTGTTGTTGAGTGGTAATGCAATTGCAAAACAATTAAGTAAATCTCCCTTTATACCAGATGATGTTTATGATCAATTCAGTCAATTGTCTAAAGAACATAAGATTAAATTTTGTGGCTTTAAAAATTATAAACCAAAAAATAACATAATTAATAAAGATCTCCCTCCAAGAATTTATGGTTATAATTCAAGAATGGATAATGATAAAAATGTAGAAGGTATTTATGCTAGAGATGTTTTTAGAGCATACACACATGCTGTTAATTTTGTGATGGTAAATGAAGACGATGAAATAAAAGAAGTTCTTTTTAATAAACTTTATATGTGGGCAAAAAATAAGGCTCTTACTAAAACAAAACAATGTTATAGGAATTCAGCTAAAAGTTCTATTTTGAAAGACTGTGAAGGAGAATGGAGTGATCCTGAGGGACAAGATTTAGCACCGATTAAAGACGCAACAGTTACTTTAGAAATAATTATGGGATTAAACTATATCTACAATCTTAATTTTGCTGATTACAAAATTAATGATTCTAGACATAAAGATATTAATGCGTGGTTTAAACCTTTTTATAAAAGAATAAAGCCAGCCAATAAATTTTATTGGGGAAATTCTGCTGGTTGGTATTTTCCAAATATAGCCTTAAGACATAATAGTAATAAAAAATATAAAAGTTTAGTTAAGAAACTAGTTAAAGGTGCTGATAAATGGATTTTAGAGGATGGAAGCATTAGAGATAGAACTACTCGTGGAGATAGAGCGTTATGGTACCATCATACAGGTCTAGGTGAGGCATTCATGATACTAGAAATTGCTAACGCTGCTAAAGTGAAATTACCTAAAAATTTTGAAAAAAAATTAATTAAAGCTGTAGAGTTATTCCACGACTCATTTTTAGATAACTCAAAAATTGAGCCTTGGGCAAAGGAACAACATAACTCCCAAGCTAGTAATGGAGTTCAAAAATTTAATCGTAACTTAGATAGCATTTCATTCAATGGTCCATGGCTTCATGTTATGCAGTATAGATATCCAGAACATAGAACTTCAAAGTTTTTAAAAAGTCATATGTCAAATCGTGCACAATCTCTTAAAGGTGACGAGGTTGTTGGGATTGGGATTGGCTGTATATACAACGCATTAGCAAATAAATGAAAAAACTTTTAGGGATAATAGTTCTGGGTTTGTTGTTAAATGGAAATGCTTTTTCCAAAACGATAAGTAGTTATAAAGATCTTGATTTAACATCAAAACCAAAAAAAGTATTATCTAAAAGTAAAACAAAATCTCTATGGAATGCATATAAAAAAGCACCAAAATGTTTTGAACATCCCACATATGGAAACGGTGTTGGTTATAAACTTAAAAAAAAATCCAAAGATTATTTTATAAACAACTCATGGACATCTCCATTTTATAAATATGAAGATGACAGTAGACATAAGGCAATATTAGAAGATCCTTTACCAAAACCAATTATAACAGTAAATCTTAATGAAGATTATGGTGAAAGACAGTCTGAAGCAGATAGTGCCATAAAATTTTTTCAAAAAGCTGCTTATGTAGCAAGGGTTGGAAATTCAGTTAAGGAAGTTGAAAAAATAAAAACTGTATTATTAGACTGGGCAAATAATAATGCTTTAAAAGAAGGTATCAATGTTTCTTGGGGCAGTAAACCTGTTGATTATCAAATGATGGTTTTAATAAATTCAATATTAACTACCACAGCAACAATTGCAGAAAATTTTGACGCAAAAGAAAGACAGATTTTAGGACCTTGGATGAATAATTTAATTAATAAGGTTGCAAAAAGTAAATGGAAAGATCGACAAGATAATAAAGCTTATCAAACATCATATATAACTTTAATTTGGAGTTTAATGGTGAATGATTTAAATGCAGTTCAGAATTCAATTGATGTAGCAAAATTAGCTGTTCATGACATGAGACCTGATGGAAGTTTTCCAATTGACACACAAAGAGGTGGAATGGGAATTGATTATAATAATAAATCCTACGGATATCTTTTAATGACTGCATCATTATTGAAAGATAAAACTGGCCTAGATTTATTTTTATACAATGTTGATGGGAGAAGCCTGCACAATGGAGCTGATTTTGTAATTAAAAGCATTAAAGAGCCATCTAAAATAAATTCAATTTATGCTATTTCATGTCCAGACGGTGGCGATAAATTTGGAACTATTGAAAAACCATCTACTTACTTTATTGAAATTGCAACTAATACAATGGTTTATGCAAATAAATTTCCTGAGTATGTAAATTCTGATTTTATACTTAAAAAATATAAGGATACATTTAATAATAAATATCGAAATCATTTACTTAGATCCGAACCCTCGGAACTTTTTACACTTCATCCAATGCTAATAACTAAATAAATGAAAAAACTTTTAGGGATAATAGTTCTGGGTTTGTTGTTATGAAGTTATTTATTGATTGGCATAAAAAATATATAGAATGGTGGAAGAGAAAATTAAAAATTTCTAATTATGAAATTGTTTGGATATCTTTTATTAAGGGATTGATTATTGGTTTATTGATTTATCATTTTTTTATCAATTAAATAAAAACGTCTAGCTACCACCACAAAGCAACAGGCAACGGGAATTACAGACAATTGACCCATAAAAACCAACCCTAATACACCTAAGACTCTGCGTCCGATATCATATATCGTTAAGTATGAAGAAACTTTTTGCATTCGTAATGGTTGGATCAAACGATCTTAATAAATCTGGTAAATTCTACGATGCAGTTGCTATTTATCTTGGAATTATAAAAGTAAAAACTACAGACAAATTTATTTCTTATGCCCAAAATAATAGCCCTGAAGAAATAGAGTTTTATGTAACAAAACCCCATAATAAAGAAGCAGCTACTTATGGTAATGGCACAATGATTTCATTTATGGTTGATTCAACTAAAGCAGTTGATAGCTTCCATGCCAGTGCACTAGAAAATGGTGGCGTTAATGAAGGATTACCAGGAATAAGAACTGATGGAAATTATTATGCTTATGTACGTGATCCAGAAGGTAACAAAATTTGTGCTAGATATAATTCTAAATAAATGAAAAAACTTTTAGGGATCGTGGTTTTGGGTTTGTTACGTTATATTAATCACTATAAATTATGAATTCGATATTGTTTTGGATGTTAATATTGTTGGGATCTGGATTATTTGTTTATTTAGTTCCTTATAGAAACATTAAAATTATTCAAAAATTACAACAAGAAAGTCTAGAAAAATTAGACAAGATCATAGAACTCTTAAAAAAAAATTAAATCTACATAGAAAAATTATAAATTATCTAATAAGATAGATCAGAGTTAGAAAGGAGGGTACATGATATCAATTCGTTCATTAGGTTTAACAACAGGTATTTTTGGTGCGTGTTCTATGTTTATTTTAGCATGGTGGTTAATATTAACTGGTAATGCAGAGGGTCCCGTAACTTTGTTTGAAAGAATATATATAGGTTACAGCTTTACTCCTATGGGAAGTATTATAGGAGCCGCATGGGGCTTTGTAGATTGGGGAATTGCTGGAGTAATTTTTGCTTGGTTATATAATAAAATAAATAATAATTAGCACAACAGAAACATGAAAAAACTTTTAGGGATCGTGGTTCTGGGTTTCTTATGAAACGAAATGGTTTTACATTAATAGAACTCCTAGTCGTTGTAGCCATCATCGGTATCTTGGCTGCAGTAGGGACGGTTGCTTATACGGGGTATACCAAAGGTGCAAAACAAAATGCAGCAAAGAGTAACCACAAACTAGTAGTTAAATTTGTAACCGCAACTATGTTAAAGTCTACTTTAAATGATGGTTATTTTGAAGGGATGTACGAAAACAATGGCTGTCAAAATACAATTAACAAAAAAATGACACCCAGTACATTAAACGGAGTTTCAAATAAATTTATGACACATTTACGTTGCCTAATTAAGACTCATCCATTTAATAATTCTACGTATCCAGCAGTTAATTGGGGTCCAAAAGGAATTTTAGGATCAGTTGAATTTCAAAATGAATGCATAAGTTCAAAACCAGTGCTTCAAATAGATACCATATGGAATGATAAAAATGAAAAATTAACAAATCAAATAGCTATGTCAGATTATAATGTTACATGTTGATAGAAATTTTAAAGGCTTCACATTAATAGAACTCCTAGTCGTTGTTGCCATCATCGGTATTTTAGCTGCAGTAGGGGTGGTTGCTTATACCGGGTATACGAGCGGTGCAAAAAGAAATGCCACAATTGCTCAACATAAAACGGCTGTAAAGTTTATCAAAAATAATTTGGGTTTGTGTGACGTTCAACAGGGTGGAAATTTACAATTAAGTTCTACAAGATCCATAAATTGCAATTTAACTGCAAACAAAAGTAACATTAAAAATTTAAATAATATTTTAATAGGACATTTCCTAGATATAGGTTGGAAAAATCCTTATGGTGAAACTGCTGCAGTAATTTATGCAGGTACAAATAGTTCTCAAGATAGAGAAGGAAGAATGAGAATTGATGAAACTGAATGTCCAGGTGGATATGGTAATGGCGCAAGAATTGTTCTGTGGGTTAAAACTGATAAAGATTATTACCCAACAATAATTGAAAAAGATGGATGGTGTAAATAATGCAAAACCAGATAGTCTTAATGGAATAAAAAAAAATTTTTATATAAATAAGTAAATAAGTCAAATTAGCTCTTCAATCAGCATTATAAATAAAAAAGACCAGAAGAGTAGGAAGGGCGTTCCATCAGCCATGTGCCATGAACGAGGCTTCTAGAGTTAAAGCACTCTCTAGTACTCTGAGGGTTGCATTAGCAACTATTGATTTAGAATAATATAGTATAAATATAATTTCTAATTTTAAATTGATATGGATCCTATTGTTTTTACTGCTGTTATTTTAGCTTCAATTTTGCATGCAACATGGAATGGAATGGTTAAAAATCATTCAAATAAAGTCATTGCTGTTTCAGCTGTTATGTTTGGGCATGTTCCAATATCAATTATAGCAGTAATTTTCCTCCCCATGCCATCTTTTGAGTCTTTACCATATATAATTATTAGTGCGTTTATTCACCAAGGTTACAATTGGTTCTTATTAACATCTTATAGTTTAGGTGATTTAACAAAAGTTTATCCTATAGCAAGAGGGTCAGGTCCAATTGTTGCAACAATAATATCAATTTTTTTTTTAGGATTAGTAATAAGTAAAGCTTCAATAATTTCAATAAGTCTTGTTTGCGTTGGTATAATAACCATCAGTCTTTTTGGTTATAAAGTTAAAAATAATTTAAATATTATTAAATACTCTTTAATGACTGGTTTTTTTATAGGCTTATATTCAATTATTGATGGTTATGGTGCAAGAGTTAGTTTATCTGCAATAAGTTATATGAGCTGGGTATTTATACTAAGTGCAGCCATGTTTCCGATACTCTTAAAAATTCAAAAACATGATAATATTTTTAGAAACGTTATTAATGAGGGCAAATCTATTTTTTGGATTGGTGGATCTTTATCTTATTTAGTCTATGGCGTTGTTGTTTGGGGATTTACTAAAGCACCCATACCAATGGTTAGTGCCTTAAGAGAAAG
>Ga0257126_1002752_pt1 | contig 11394 bp, 8 predicted proteins | sample SI060_120mmetaG_FD_190151 | JGI IMG/M metagenome (GOLD analysis project Ga0257126, IMG submission 190151) | Marine microbial communities from Saanich Inlet, British Columbia, Canada - SI060_120m | ecosystem: Environmental > Aquatic > Marine > Inlet | place: Canada: British Columbia | collected... | reverse complement strand
ATGCTGCAATATTTTGGGACTGGATCAGCTTTGCCGTGCGTTGGCTCCATGTCATCACCGCCATGGCTTGGATTGGCTCATCGTTTTATTTCATCGCGCTGGATTTGGGGTTGAACCGCAACATTGATGGGCCCGCCGATGGTGAGGAGTGGCAGGTGCATGGGGGGGGATTTTATCACATCCAAAAGTACCTCATTGCTCCGGAGGCCATGCCAGAGCATCTGACCTGGTTCAAATGGGAGAGCTACACCACCTGGCTGTCCGGCGTTGCCATGTTGATGGTGGTCTATTGGGCCGGCTCGGAGCTCTATTTGATTGATCCAGCGAAGATGGATCTTACCACATGGCAAGCGATTGCCATTTCAGCGGGATCTCTGGCGATTGGCTGGGTGATCTATGACGTGCTGTGCAAATCGCCTTTGGGAGAGCGCCCAACGCTCCTGATGCTCTTGCTCTTTGCGGTCTTGGTGGCGATGTCTTGGGGTTATAATCAAATTTTCACCGGCCGCGCGGCGCTTTTGCATCTGGGAGCTTTTACGGCCACGATCATGACGGCCAATGTGGCGATGATCATCATGCCCAATCAGAGAATCGTGGTGGCGGATTTGAAAGCGGGGCGGGAGCCGGCGGCCAAATATGGCAAAATTGCCAAATTGCGCTCGACCCATAATAATTATCTCACCTTGCCCGTGATCTTTTTGATGCTGTCGAACCATTATCCTTTGTCCTTTGGCACGCCCAATGCTTGGATCATAGCCTGTTTGGTTTTTCTGATCGGCGTGACGATTCGTCATTACTTCAATTCCATGAATGCGCGTAAGGGCCGGCCGAATTGGACGTGGGCGGTCACTGTGATCTTGTTTATTGCCATTGCTTGGCTGTCTTCGGCACCCGGTTTTGACGGAGATGTGGAGCAGGCCGAAGCCGTGCCTTTGACCCGTTACGAGATGCGGTTTGCGGAGGCAGAGGGTTTTGAGCGGTCGCATGAAATTGTGCAGGGCCGCTGCGCCATGTGCCATGCGCGCGCGCCGGCTTGGGATGGGCTGCGCTGGGCACCGAAAGGTGTCTTGCTCGAAACCCGCGCGGATGTGGCGCGCAATGCCCGCGCGATCTATTTGCAAGCGGGGGTGAGCCACGCCATGCCGCCGGCCAATATCACGGATATTCCACAAGAGGATCGCGCGCTTTTGACGGCCTGGTATCGCGCGGGGCAATAGGGGCGACTTCCACTCTTGCAACCGGTTGCAAAAATAGTATCCTAACCCCCGAACGGCTTGCCAAGATGGGGCAGGGTCTTTGCATTTAAATCGGAGTATTTTCTGTGGACACAGCAGATAAAACCATTCGCCTGACCACCGCACAGGCCATCATTCGCTATTTGGCGGCGCAGTATATTGACATTGACGGAGAGAAAACCCGCGTATGTGGCGGGGGTTTTGGCATTTTTGGCCATGGCAATGTGCCTTGTTTGGGAGAGGCCCTATACGACCACCGCGATGTTCTGCCGCTGTATCGCGGACAAAATGAGCAAGGCATGGGGTTCGCGGCGGCGGCCTACGCCAAATATCACCTACGCCAAAAATTCATGTTTTGTACGGCCTCAGCAGGGCCCGGCACGGCCAATCTATTGACCGCAGCGGCCTTGTGCCATGCCAACCGCCTACCGATGCTGATGCTTTGCGGAGATACGTTTTTGACCCGACTGCCCGATCCAGTGCTGCAACAGCTGGAGCATTTTGGCAATCCGGCGCTTGGGCTCAATGATAGTTTTCAAGCGGTTTGTCGCTATTGGGACCGGATCACCCATCCGGCGCAGGTGATCCAAACCCTGCCGGCGGCTTTGGCGACTTTGCTTGATCCGGCCGATTGCGGCCCGGCGTTTATCGCTCTGCCACAGGATGTGCAGGGTTGGACCTATGATTACCCTCTGTCTTTCTTTGAACCCAAAGTGCACCGCATTCGTCAGCAAATGCCGGATGCGCGCGAGCTTGAGGATGCGATTGCTGCCTTGAAAGCTGCCAAACGCCCGGCGATCATCGCCGGTGGTGGGGTGCAATATGCCAAGGCCGTGGCCGAGCTGACCCAATTTGCAGAAGCTTGCGGCATTCCTGTGATTGAGACCATTGCGGGCCGCGCCAATCTCTTGGCCGATCATCCCCTGAACATTGGGCCGGTTGGGGTGACGGGATCTGATAGCGGCAATTGGCTGGCAGAACGGGCGGATGTCATCCTATCGGTCGGCAGTCGCTTGCAAGACTTCACCACAGGATCATGGACGGCCTTTGCGCAAGATGCGCAATTTATCTCGCTCAACACCGCGCGCCATGATGCGGGCAAGCATCGCGCCCTGCCGTTGGTGGGTGACGCCAAGCTGGGACTTCGGGCGCTCACCGAGCAAATGGGGGGCTATCGCGCCCCCGGCGCTTGGTTGGACGAAGCGCAAGCCGAGCGCCGCAAATGGGACGCCTATGTGGCGCAGAATGTGAAGCCGGGCAATCGGCCCAATTCCTACGCCCAGGCGATTGGTGTGGTCAACGCGCTCTGTGATCCGCGTGACCGGGTTGTTGCCGCGGCAGGCGGTTTGCCCGCAGAGGTGACGGCAAATTGGCGAACCTTGGATATTGGCACTGTGGATGTGGAATTTGGCTTCAGCTGTATGGGCTATGAAATCGCAGGTGGCTGGGGGGCACGCATCGCGCAAAGTGAGCTTGAACCTGCGCAAGACACCATCGTCTTTACCGGTGATGGCAGCTACATGCTGATGAATTCAGACATTTACTCATCCGTGCTGACGGGCAAGAAATTGATTATTTTGGTGCTCGACAATGGCGGGTTCGCGGTGATCAACAAGCTGCAAAATAACACCGGAAATGAGAGCTTTAACAATCTCATCGCCGATTGCCCAACGATCGACGCCCCCTTTGCCGTTGATTTCACCGCCCATGCGGCGGCCATGGGCGCGCTTGCGGAGCGGGTGGCCAACCCTGCTGAATTGGCAGAGGCGTTTAAGCGGGCCAAGGCGGCAGATAAAACCAGCGTGATCGTCATGGATGTGGATGCCTATGAAGGCTGGACGACCGAAGGGCACAGCTGGTGGGAAGTCGGCACGCCCCAGGTCAGCGCCCATTCTTCCGTCCGCGACGCCCATGAAGATTGGGAAAGCGGCCGCAAGAAACAGCGGCGCGGGGTGTAGCTATGCAAAACCTCTTGGCGGGTATCGCTCAGAATAATTTTGTTGTCATTGGTCGCGCGGGGATGGATTTCTTTCCAGATCCGCCCGGAACGAAGACGGAGGAGGCGGAGGTCTTCACCGCCGGTTTAGGAGGGTCCTCGGCCAATATTGCGGCGGGGCTTGTAAAACTTGGCGGCAAGTCGGCTTTGGTGACCTCTGTCAGCGATGACAGCGTTGGGCGCTACTGTGTCAATCAGCTAAAAAATTATGGCGTGGATTGCAGCCATGTCAAAGCGGTTGGCGGTGAATTTCGCAACTCCCTGGCCGTCTATGAAACGCGCGTCAAAGAGCATCAAAGCGTGATCTATCGCAATGGCGCGGCTGATTTTCAGTTTACTGCAGCCGACGCCGAGGCTGTCAATTATGGTGATTTCGGCGCTCTTGTGACAGCGGGAACGGTGTTTGCGGCCGAGCCAAGCCGTTCTGCGGCCTTCCACGCCTTCGATCTGGCCCGCGCGGCCGGGCTGCCGATCATCTTTGATGTGGATTATCGCCCCTACAGCTGGCCATCGCCGCAGGTGGCCGAAGAGGTCTTGTCTCGCGCCGGTGCGCTGTCGGATGTGATTGTGGGCAATGACGAAGAATTTGGCTTCATGGCCGGTGGACTGGACAAAGGTCTGGCCAAGGCGCGCGCTCTGGCGCAGAGCACTGCGAAGATTGTGATCTACAAAATGGGTGAGAAAGGCGCGATTACCTTTGCGGGGGATCAAGAATTGCGCACGGGTATTTACCCGGTCACTGCGTTGAAACCCACAGGGGCAGGGGATAGTTTTATGGCGGGTTTTCTGGCCTCTCTGGCGCAGGGCTTGCCGCTTAAAGATGCGGTTCTGCGCGGCTCTGCCTGTGCGGCTATCGTTGTGGGCAAGCCTGGCTGCGCGCCGGCCATGCCCTTTCCGGCCGATTTAGAAACATTTTTGGCCGCGCACGCCGGTCCTACAGAGGTGAAAGATTAAACCATGCATATAGCCCCTTATGACAATAAAAACTCCCCCATTGTGGATGTGGATGATACCACGGTTCCGCTGAATTATTTCAACATCGTGAAACTGACCAAGGGTCAGGCCTTTGCCTATCAGGTGCCGGGCTATGAGACCTGCATTGTTCCAGCCGCGGGCACCATTGATGTCGATGTCGAAGGGTTCAAAACCGCCGGCTTGGGCGGGCGTGTTGAAGATGTGTGGGGCGGCGAGCCTGAGGGTGTTTATGTGCCGTCAGGGGCAAAAGTGGAGATGGTGTGTCAGTCGGAGACCGCAGAGGTGTTCATTGCTGGCGCGAAATATGATGAGGTCTTGGATCCTTTTGCGGTGCGCGCCGATGAGATTGACCTGGTGCAATACGGCTCGGATGACACAAAAACCCATCGCAAAATCAAACATATACTTGGCCAAAAGCAGCATGGAAAAGTGGGTCGCCTGCTGGTCAGTGAGCTGTTCACGGTCGGCGCTGGCGGATGGTCGGGCTTTCCAAGCCATAAGCATGACACGGACCGTCTGCCCACAGAGACACGTCATGATGAAACCTATAATTTCCGCTTCAAACCCAATTGGGGCTCGGGCGTGCAGATGCTACAGCGCGAGGACAATAAGCCGGGGGATGCCTATCATATCGTGGATGGCTCAACCATCTGTCTCGACAATGGCTATCACCCCTGCTGCGTTCTGCCGGGGTATGAGATGTATTATTTCACCATCCTCGGCGGGTTGAGCCAGCGTTCGCTCGTGCAATATTTTCAGCCAACCCATGCCTATCAAATCGAAACTATTCCGGGCATCAAAGACATGATCGCGAAATTCAAATGACCCTCGCAACGCTTGCTGAGGTGCTGCAACCGGCCCTAAAGCAGGGCTATGCGGTGGGGGGATTGGTGACCCTAGGTTGGGAAGATATGCGCGCCTATGTGGCGGCGGCTGAGGCGGAAAACTGCCCGGTTATCCTGCAGGCCGGGCCATCGTGCCGGGCGCATACGCCGCTGCCGGTTCTGGGCAAAATGTTTCGGCATTTGGCGGAGGCGGCGTCGGTGCCTGTGGTGGCCCATCTGGATCATGGCTATACCTTTGAAGACTGCAAACTTGCCTTAGACAGCGGTTTTACATCGGTGATGTTCGATGGCTCGCGCAAACCTTTGCAGCAAAATATTGATGAAACCGCCGCAATTGCCGAGATGGCCCATGCGGCAGGCATCTCTTGTGAAGGCGAGATTGGGTTTGTTGGATATTCTGGCGGGGAAAGCTCTAATGGAACCGATCCTGAAGAGGCCGCAAAATTTGCCCGCGAGAGCGGGGCCGATGCCATTGCGATCAGCGTTGGCAATGTGCATTTACAACAAGATAAGGAAGGCGGTCTGGATTTGGAGCGCATTGCTCAGATTGAGGCGCTAACGTCGGTGCCTTTGGTCATTCATGGCGGCTCGGGTGTTCCGGTAGAGCAGCGCCGACATCTGGCGGCAAAGACGTCGATTTGCAAATTCAATATCGGAACCGAATTGCGGATGGCCTTTGGCTCGGCCCTACGCGCCGCGGTTGAGGCTGATCCGGCGCGGTTTGATCGGGTGCAAATCCTATCGGATACGCTTGACCCGGTCCAACGTGCCGCGCAGGAGGTTCTGCGCGCCTTTGGGGCACCGCCGCAGCGTTAAAGCCAGGCGTTAATCCTTTTTTGCGGGCGCTTTTTTAGCCGCAGCGGATTTTTTGGTGGTTGGCTTTTTGGCGGTGGTTTTTTTGGTGGCGGGTTTTTTCTTGGCCGCCGCCTTCTTCTTTTTGGCAGGCGCTTTTTGCGCAATCAGATCCACTGCGAGTTCCATGGTGACCTGGGCTGGCTCAATCTCTTTTGGGATGGTGGCATTCACTTTGCCCCATTTCACATAAGGACCATAGCGCCCATCCATGACATTGACCGGGCCGCCCTCGCTGGGGTGTTCGCCCAACTCATGCAGCGGCTTGGCGGCCGCGCCCCGTCCACTCCGCGCAGCCTTTTTGGCCAATTCTTCCACAGCCCGGTTCATGCCGATGCTCCACACTTCGTCGATATCGCCGATATTGGCGTAGAGCGTGCCGTGTTTCACATAGGGGCCGAAGCGCCCGATTGAAGATTCGATCATCACCCCATCTTCAGGATGCGGGCCAATTTCGCGGGGTAGGGATAAAAGCTGCACGGCCTTCTCAAAGGTCAACTCATCCAAGGACCAGCTTTTCGGAATGGACATCCGCGGTGGCTTGGGGTTTTCCTCCGTAACGGTGCCGCGCTGCACATAGGGGCCGTAGCGCCCATCGCGTAGGCTGATGGGATCCGCGCCATCATGCCCGAGCAGCTGGCCATCGGGACCGATGGCGCTGCTTTCGGTGCCGGGCGGTCCGAATGGGCGGGTAAAGCGGCATTCTGGGTAGTTGGAACAGCCGATAAATGCGCCACCAGATCGGGCTGTGCGCATGGACAAACGCCCATTGCCACAGCTTTTGCAGACGCGTGGATCAACCCCGGGCTCTTCCATGGGAAAGAGATGCGGCTCAAGGACATCGTTAATCTTTTCAAGAACTTCAGTGATGGATTGATCCATCGCCTCGTCAATCGCGACCTTGAAGTCCTTCCAGAAACGGCTCAAAACCGTGCGGTATTCGCGATCACCGGCCGAAACGTCATCCAATTCATTTTCCAAATTAGCCGTGAACTCATAGCCGACGTATTGGCGGAAGAAACTGCTCAGGAAAACAGTCACCAAACGCCCCTTATCCTCAGGAATCAGACGGTTCTTCTCTTTGCGCACATAGTCGCGATCTTGGATTGTGGTGACGACCGAGGCATAGGTGGAGGGGCGACCAATGCCCAGCTCTTCCATACGCTTGACCAAGCTGGCCTCGGTGTAGCGCGGTGGTGGCTGGGTATGATGCTGTTCAGGGATGACAGATTTTTTGGCCAGGGGATCGGCGGCGCTGATTTGTGGCAAACGCTTGTCATCTTCGTCAACAACCGTGTCGTCACGCCCTTCCTCATAGACCCGCATGAAGCCATCAAAGAGCATCACTTGCCCGGTGGCGCGCAGACCGACCTGCCCATCGCTTGATTCAATTTCAACCGTGGTGCGCTCCAAACGGGCTGCTGCCATTTGGCTTGCGACCGTACGTTTCCAGATCAGATCATAGAGTTTCTTTTGGTCAGCGTCGGAAATCGATAGGCTGTCAGGGGCTTGGCCCATTTCGGTGGGGCGAATACATTCATGCGCCTCTTGGGCGTTTTTTGCCTTATTTTTATACAGACGCGGTTGCTCCGGCACATATTGCACCCCATAGCGTTCACCGATCACGGCGCGGGCGGCTTGCACCGCTTCTGGCGCCATATCGATCCCATCGGTCCGCATGTAGGTGATCAAGCCAGCCTCATAAAGGCGCTGTGCGGCCGACATGGTTTGCCGGGCGCCCATGCCGAATTTGCGGCTTGCCTCTTGCTGCAGGGTTGAGGTCATGAAGGGGGCCGAGGGGTTGCGATTTGCGGGTTTGGCTTCCACCGACGTGGCGGTCATATCCCGGCTGCGCACCGCCTGAACCGCCAATTCCGCCTCGGTTTCATTCGCCAGATCAAACTTATCGAGGCGCTTGCCGCTCAGACTGGTCAGCCGCGCGTCAAATTGCTGGCCGCGCGGGGTGCTCAGACTGGCACCGACGGTCCAATATTCACGCGGATTGAATGCCTCAATTTCCATTTCACGGTCAACGATCAGCCGCAGGCAGACCGATTGCACCCGCCCAGCCGATTTCGCCCCCGGCAAGCGACGCCAGAGCACGGGGGAGAGCTTGAAGCCCACAAGGTAATCCAGGGCGCGGCGGGCCAAATAGGCCTCAACCAATTCCATATCCACTTGACGCGGATTCTTCATGGCTTCGGTGACGGCGGTCTTGGTGATGGCGTTGAAGACCACACGGGATACCGGCGTGTCTTTTTTGATCGCGCGGCGCTTGGTGAGCGTCTCTTGCAAATGCCAGCTGATCGCTTCGCCCTCGCGGTCAGGGTCGGTCGCGAGGATCAGCTCATTGTCGTCTTTGAGGGCATCGGCAATGGCCTTGACGTGTTTTTTGCTGGCCGCGCCAACCTCCCAAAGCATCTCAAATTCATTCTCGGGATCCACCGAGCCATCTTTGGGCGGCAAATCACGCACGTGACCGTAAGAGGCAAGAACAGTGAAGCCTGGTCCAAGATATTTGTTTATTGTCTTTGCCTTAGCAGGAGATTCTACAACAACAACAGCCATGGGTGTACCCTGCGAGTTAAGAAAAATTCTTGCGTCAAAAAGGGGGTGCAAGAGCAATTTGTCAATGGAGGTTGCACAAAAAAACGAATTTAGTGGTTGTGGATGCGCGCCAAAAGCCCGCCGGGGTGCCGCTCCAGACGACCAGAGAGCTCCAGTTCGGTGATGGCCGGGGCGACATGGGCGGCGGGTTTTTTGAGATCGCGGATCAGCTGATCTTCGGCCAGCGGCGCGGCGCTGAGACGATCTAAAATTTGTTTGTGCAAAGTTTGAACCAGATCCTTGCGTCGGGTTTGATAGGGCTGTGTTTTGCCATGTGGAAGGGGCAAGGTCGCCTGGATTGTTTCGGGGCGCTTTTGTGCGGCCATTGGCGATAGCGGTGGCGGTTGTTGTGTCGCCGGATAGATGGCTTGCAATATGTCATCGACACTGCGCACCAAACAGGCGCCATCGCGGATCAGTACATTGCACCCGGCGGCGCGCGCATCCATGGGATGGCCAGGCACAGCCAGAACCTCGCGCCCTTGCTCGAGCGCTTGCCTTGCGGTGATAAATGTGCCGGATTTCGCCGCCGCCGCCGCCGCCGCCGCCGCCGCCGCCGCCGCCGCCGCCGCCGCCGCCGCCTCCACAATCACAACCGCCTGGCAGAGGCCGGAGATAAGGCGATTGCGTTTGGGAAAGAAACGAGCGGTGGGGTGAAATCCAATGGGCTGTTCAGAAATGCGCGCCCCTTTTTGCAAAATGGACTTGGCAAGCTCGGAATTTTCGGCCGGGTAGATCACATCTAAGCCGCCCGCATGCACGCCAATGGTCCCATGGGGCAGGCTGGCGGCGCGGCAGCATCAATGCCACGGGCCAGACCAGACACGACGATCAAGCCGGCTTCTGCAAGACCTGCGGCCAGACGATGGGCCATGCGCGTGCCCAAGGAGGAGGCATTGCGCGCGCCCACAACGGCCACGCAGGGACGCGTGAGCTGCTCGTGTTGTCCCAAAACCCAAAGAAAGGGCGGGGCATCGGAGATTTCAGCCAAGAGGCGCGGGTAGCCGGCTTCATGCTCAAAAATGAGATCCGCGCCAATTTTCTTGCCGGTGAAATATTCGCGCTGCGCCATATGCTCGCTACACAGCTGATAAGATTTGACGCCCTTGCTGCGGGCCAAGTCGGGCAGGGCTTTCAGGGCTTCGGCAGCCGTGCCATGGGCGGCCATCAGCCGACTGTAGGTGGCCGGCCCGACGCGTGGGGAGCGCAACAATTGCAGCCGCGCGATGCGATCGTCGTCGCTTATGCGGAGCTGGGGTGGAGTTTGGGCGCCACTGGGAGGTTGGGTCATGTCTGATCTCGCTTTTGTCACGGTCAAAAGCTAGGCAGGGCATGGTTAATGTTCGGTGAAAGCGGGCAAAGCGCGGGTGCGATGCGCTTTAAGTCGCCGATCCCCCCACGGTCAATCCACCGATCAGCAAGGATGGCTGCCCCACGCCCACGGGCACCCATTGGCCTTGCTTGCCGCAATTGCCCATGCCGTCGTCGAGCTGCATGTCATTGCCGATGGCGCGAATCTGTTGCAGGGCTGTGGCCCCATCGCCAATCAGCGTGGCGCCTTTGACTGGGGCGCCAACCTTGCCGTTTTTGACCTGATAGGCCTCGGTGCAGGAAAAGACGAATTTCCCGTTGGTGATATCGACCTGACCGCCGCCGAAGCCTACGGCGTAAATGCCGTCTTTCATATCGCAAAGCATATCCTTGGGATCCACATCCCCGCCCAACATATAGGTATTGGTCATGCGCGGCATGGGCGCATGGGCAAAGCTCTGGCGGCGGCCGTTGCCTGTTGGGGCATTGCCGCTGAGCCGCGCGTTTTGTCGGTCCTGCATATAGCCGACCAATATTCCATCTTCGATCAAGGTATTCTTGCCGCTTGGTGTGCCCTCATCGTCAATGCTGATCGATCCGCGGCGGTCTGGTATTGTGCCATCATCCAGGACCGTGACACCTGAGGCCGCGATCCTTTGGCCCATGAGACCTGCGAAGGCAGAAGTGCCTTTGCGGTTGAAATCACCTTCGAGCCCATGGCCAACCGCTTCATGCAATAAGATGCCGGGCCATCCTGCACCCAGGGCCACATCCATGACCCCCGCAGGAGCGGGAATAGCGGCGAGGTTGACCACCGCGATGCGCAGAGCTTCACGCACCAAAGGTTGCCAATGGCTTGGTTCAAGCATGCCACCCAGCCCATAGCGCCCGCCGCCGCCGACATAGCCGGTTTGGCGTTGCCCGTCTTGCTCCACAATAACCGAGACATTCATGCGCACCATTGGGCGGCTGTCGGAAACATCAGGCCCCTCTGCGCGCAAGATGACCACCTCTTGATGGGAGGCTGCGATCGTGGCTGAGACTTGGACCACGCGGCGGTCCAAACCGCGGGCATAAGCATCAATCTCGCGCAGAATATCGATCTTGGCCGGAAAGCTCGAATCGCTGAGGGGGTTGTGATCGCTGTAGAGACGGCGATTGGTGGCGGGCGGCGCGGCGCATAATGGCCCGCCACCTGCCTGAACGGCCAAGCGTACGGTGCCTGCTGCGCGGCGCATGGCCTGTTCGGAAATTTCGGTTGCATGCGCGTAGCCGACCCGCTCGCCCTGGACTGCGCGCAGACCGAAGCCTTCAGAGGCATCAAAACTCGACGTGCGCAGCCGCCCGTCGTCAAAGGACAACACTTCGGACCTAGAGCGCTCTAAAAACAGCTCCCCATCTTCCGCTCCAATCAGGGTTGATTTAAGAATCTCACGGGCCAACTCCCGATCGAGATGGGTCTCAAACGGGCGAAATAGAGAATCAGTCATGAAATTCCTTGCGATATTTTGGCGAAAAGTGGTTTTCGCGGGTGAATTTTGCCACTGGCGTCCCTTTGACGCGGATCAACCAA
>Ga0257126_1002748_pt1 | contig 11403 bp, 10 predicted proteins | sample SI060_120mmetaG_FD_190151 | JGI IMG/M metagenome (GOLD analysis project Ga0257126, IMG submission 190151) | Marine microbial communities from Saanich Inlet, British Columbia, Canada - SI060_120m | ecosystem: Environmental > Aquatic > Marine > Inlet | place: Canada: British Columbia | collected... | reverse complement strand
TGGATCACTTTTGTCATCACCCTTATTATGGCGGTGGCAGGAACTCTGCTCTACTACTCCGTAAAGCGGTCTCTCTACTCGCAGCACGACTTGTTAGTCAATGAGGCCGCTACTCTTATTTTAATTGGCAACCCCCTTTCTCCCCCATCCGATCCGGTCCAAAGGCGGCTTCAAAGCCCTCCCGCCAAAAGCAATTTCCTAGGAGCGTGTCGGAGTTAGGACAGGTTTTACAGTGGATTCAGTGATCAAGCGGTGGAACCGGCTGAAGAGCGAGATGATGATACTCCGGAGCGATATCCTCACTGGCAAAGTTCGTTTCTCATTGGGGCCCACATTGGGGTCGATGGACCGCGATTTCGGTCTGCCTACACCGATCTTCGCGCATCCCGCCATCCCGTGGAGGCGTTTGAGGTTGTAGGCCAGGCAGACCAGCGTCCATTCGCCCGATACTTTCTCTTTGCCTCGCAGACTGAAGCCGCGAAAGCCCATCGCCGCCTTGATGATCCCAAAGACTGGCTCGACGGTGTGATTTCGCCTCCCATACAAGGCCTTGCCCTCCTCGGTGCGTAGCTTTTCGCGCATCGCTACGAGTCTCTCATCGACAGGTTCCTTCACCGGGCGATCGCTTTCCTTCACCGGTCGATAGTCGTAGCGCCGTTCGTTGTGGGCGTCTTCGCGATGCACGCTGCAATAGATCTCGACGCCTTCTTGCTCCAGGCGATCAAAGGCATCGGCGTTGACGTAGCCTGCGTCGGCAAGAACCGCTTCGGGCTTGCCTAACAGGCTGGGGATACTGGCCACTCCGTTCTCCAACTCGGCGTAGTCGCTGGCGCTCTGACTGACATGCTGACCGACGACGAGCTGGCTGCCATCGGCGTCCACCGCAGCCTGCGCGTTGTAGCTCTGGGTGAAGCTCGCCCGCTTGTTCTTGCGCATGATTCGTGCGTCGGGATCGCTCAGGTTGCACTGCTCCTTTGAGTCCTCGGCCTTCTTCTTTGGTTGTCTCGGCTCTCTGCCGGTGCACTTCTTGCCGGTCTTTTTTTCCTTCTCGCGCCGCTCTGCTTTCTTGGCCTCATACTTCGCGTTGGCCTCTTGCTGGCGCTGGCTGGCCCGGGATTCCAATTCCTCGATGGCCCGCTCCATCTTGCTGGCGAGCTTCTCACGGCGGGCGATTTCCTCGGGAAGTTTCTGGCCGTCCTGCTCATCGGCATCAGCCGTTTCGGCCTGCGCCAACAAGTCGTCGATATCGAATCGAAGTTGATCGCGGATTTCCACCGCCCGCTGGTAGCTCACGTTCTGATCGATCGACGCGTTAGCCTTCAAGTGGGTTCCGTCGAGTGAGACATTGCCGAGCTTGAGCAACTTGAGTTCGCGGGCCAACTCCAGCACATCGACAAAACTCTCGCGGAACGCTTCGAGGTTTTCGCGACGGAACTTGCAGATGGTGTCGTGATCGGGATGGGTCCCTGCCGTCAGGTAACGGATTGCCACGTCGCGGTGAGTGGCTCGCTCGATCTTGCGCGAGGAAAACAGGCCGTTGGCGTAACTGTAAATCAAGAGAGCCAGCATCATATGGGGCGGGAATTGTTTGGCACCGGTGCCCCGATGATTGACGCGGAAGCTTTCCAACGGGAGCCGGTCCACCGCCTCGATCACGAAGTGGACCAAGTCGTCCTCGGGCACCCACTCGCGCAGGTCCGGCGGCAGAAGCATCGGCGTGTCACGGTCAACTGAGACAAATCGTGCGGGCATGGATTGACACTACCAAATTTTCAGGCCAACTCAAAGTCCGACAGGCTCCTAGCAGTCAAAAGCAATTTCCTAGCAGTAAGTTTATTTGAGCACTTTCTATTACCCAACAATGAATGAGTTACCTGTAGCTGCCACATGGAATGTGCAGCAAGCCAATGAGTTATATGGTGTTGACCGATGGTCCAACGACCTTTTCAGCATTCGTTCCGACGGCGATCTTTCTGTTCACCTCACAAAAGAGGGGCAAACGGTCAAAGCCAGTATTCCGGACATCGTATCGGGCATACGCGAACGTGGTCTCGAAACACCTTTACTGCTTCGCTTCCATGATTTGCTCACAGAGCGGATCAGCAAACTCAATGAGGCGTTTCATGATGCTATCGAGGAAAGCAATTATCGTGGCCATTACCGTGGTGTTTACCCCATCAAGGTCAATCAGCAGCAACAGGTCATTGAGGGCATCACCCAGTTTGGTGAAAAATATCATTTTGGGCTCGAGGCTGGCAGTAAGCCTGAGCTTCTCGCGGCTCTGGCTTATATGCATGACCCGGAGGCTTATATCATCTGCAACGGCTACAAGGACCAGGAGTTCATTGATCTTGCCCTGCAAAGCCTACAGATGGGTCTGCAGATCGTGCTTGTGGTGGAAATGCCCTCAGAGCTCGATCTTATCCTTGAGCGTTCCGCTGCCCTTGGAATTGAGCCCATACTCGGCATCCGGGCCAAGCTCTCTACATCCAACAACAGTCACTGGTCGAGCTCCGGTGGGGAGAACAGTGTCTTTGGTCTCACCACCAGTCAAATCATCAATGCCGTCGAGACGCTACGCGAGCACGGCAAATTGGGTGCCCTGCAACTTCTCCACTACCACCAAGGTTCACAAGTCCCAGACATCCGTGCTATCCGTGAAGCGGCCGCTGAGGCTACCCGTATCTACACAGAGCTCGAGCAGCTGGGAGCGGCTATGGGATTGTTGGATATCGGCGGCGGACTGGGCATTAATTACGACGGCTCATCGAGTAGTGGCCACAACAGTCGCAATTACGGCACCAGGGAGTATGCAGCCGACATCGTCGATGTGGTTAAAACCGTTTGTGATGAATCTGGAACCCAGCATCCCACTATCATCAGTGAATCGGGGCGGGCTGTTGCGGCTTATTACTCAGTGCTGATTTTTAACATCCTTGATGTGAATAGCCCTTCGTCGGATGTTATCTCGCATAAACTTCCTGAAGATCCACACCCCTATTTGGTCAAGCTAAGTGAGGTGGAGGATAGTCTCAATGCCGAGAATCTCCAAGAGTGCTATAATGATGCCAACTACTTCCGTAATGAGATTTTTTCCCTCTTCCGGCACGGCAATGTTTCGCTCCATGAGCGTGCTTATTGCAGCTCGCTCTTTGTCCGCATCATTACTCAGATCATGGAGATGGCCGGTGATCTGGATCAGCTTCCCGAGGAGCTCGGTTTGATTACTCCTTTTATTGATGTTTATTACGGTAATTTCAGTCTCTTCCAGTCACTCCCGGACTCCTGGGCAATCAACCAGTTTTTTCCGGTCATGCCCATTCATCGTCTCGATGAAGAACCGACCACCAAGGCAATCATCGCAGACATCACTTGTGATTGTGATGGCCGGATCGATAATTTCATTATCAACGGCGAACATCAAAAGCACATTCCTCTGCACGAGCTCAAAGATAATGAGGACTACCTGATCGGCGTTTTCCTCGTCGGGGCCTATCAGGAAACCCTGGGGGATCTGCATAATTTATTAGGTGACACCAATGTGGTGAGTGTCGGGCTCAAGGACGGCAAAGTCCATTATCTCAGTGAACTTGCTGGTGATACCGTCTCCGATGTCCTCTCCTACGTGGAATATGACCCCAAGAGTCTGGTGGAACGTTTTCGCAGCCTTGCTGAGCGATCCGTGGTGGATGGTAAAATCACTCCGAGCCAAAGGCGTCAATTCATGAACGCTTATTGTGAAAGCATTGGTGGATACACCTACTTTGAATCACCCAATCATTAGTTTATTAACCTTATCTTCTAACAGTCATGAAAACCACACTCATCATCGGTGCCGGCGGCGTTGGCCGCGTAGTGGCGCACAAATGTAGCCAGCTTCCGGAAACATTTGGAAATATAACCCTCGCTTCCCGCACTCGTTCAAAATGTGATGCCATCGCTGAGGAAATAGATTACCCGATTCAGACCGCAGAAGTGGATGCAGATGATGTCAGCGCGGTGGTCGCATTGATGGCGAAGGTTCGGCCTGATATCCTCATCAACGTGGCGCTGCCCTATCAGGACCTGTCACTGATGGAGGCGTGTCTGCAGGCTAAGGTGCACTACCTCGATACGGCCAACTACGAGCCCAAGGACGACCCTCGATTTTCCTATGAATACCAGTGGCCGTATCATCAGCGTTTTGCTGATGCCGGTCTAAGTGCTCTGCTTGGGTCTGGTTTTGACCCTGGGGTCACCAACGTTTTTTGTGCCTACGCTCAGAAGCACTTTTTTGATGAGATTCATACCGTTGACATCATCGATGCCAATGCCGGGGATCACGGCCTGCCCTTTGCCACGAATTTTAATCCCGAAATCAACATCCGAGAAATCACCGCCAAGGGCCGCTTTTGGCAAGAGGGCCAATGGCGGGAAACCGAACCACTCGAGGTGAGCCAGTCATTTGAGTTTCCTCACCCGGAAGTAGGTAGCCGCGATATTTACCTGCTTTACCATGAGGAAATGGAATCGCTGTGCAAACACCTCAAGGGCGTTAAACGTCTGCGTTTCTGGATGACCTTCTCGCAGAACTACATCAATCACCTCAAGGTGTTAGAAAATGTTGGCATGACATCCATTGAGCCCATTGATGTTGGGGGTGAAAAAATCGCGCCTCTTGAGTTTCTTAAAATGGTTCTTCCTGATCCCGCCTCGTTGGGGCCGCTGACCAAGGGCAAGACCTGTATTGGTTGTGTGATCGATGGCATCAAAGACGGGCAGCGTCTGCAGAAATACATCTACAATATATGTGATCACGAGGAGGCTTATCGGGAAACAAACTCCCAGGCAATCAGCTATACGACGGGTGTTCCTGCGATGATCGGTGCCAAGATGGTTCTCGACGGTCATTGGGAAAAGCCTGGGGTTTACAATATGGAGCAGCACGACCCTGATCCTTTTATGGCAGCGCTGGCTCAATACGGTCTGCCATGGGAGGTCGTTGACGGGGCTCCTTTCTTGCAGCAACTTCTTAAGCACAATCCTTAGCTCCTTCGCATTAAACCCTTTGAGTAATGTCACATAGCATTGAGGAAATCTGTCAGCGAGAGGAGCTTCCGACCCCTTGCTTTCTGATTGATGAGAGTCTTCTGGCCAGAAATCTGGCCGTGCTCGACGAGGTGCAGTGCCGCTCGGGAGCAAAGATCATCCTGGCACTCAAGGGCTATGCGATGTGGTCAACCTTTCCACAAATATCGGAAGTGCTTCGCGGGACCACTGCGAGCTCGATGAATGAAGCGTTGCTCGGGTTTGAAAAATTTGGCGGTGAGGTTCACGCCTACTTCGTCGCCTACCGGGACGAGGAGATAGAGAGTCTCCGTAAACAATGTCAGCACATCACCCTCAATAGTCTTACGCAGTGGCAACACTTTCAGCATTTGATCCATGACCAGGATACCGTGGCTTCGTTTGGACTCCGTATTAACCCGGAATACTCGGAGGTGGAGACTGAAATCTATAACCCCTGTTGCCAAGGAACCCGTTTTGGGGTTAGCGCAGCAGACCTCCACCAGATGAGCCCCAACATTCTGCAGGGACTAGAAGGGCTCCACTTCCACACCATGTGTGAGCAAAATGCCGACACCCTAGCACGCACGCTTGAGCATGTTGAGGCGAAGTTCGGAGATTTCCTCCACCAGGTCAAGTGGCTCAATTGCGGAGGAGGTCATCATATCACGCGGCCAGACTACGATACCTCGTTGCTCATCGAGCTTATTGGGCACCTCAGAAAGACTTACGACATTGATGTCTACCTAGAGCCTGGTGAAGCCGTCGCCCTCAATACCGGTTACCTCATTGCCAGTGTGATGGATATTTTTGATTCTAGCGGGCACACCATTGCCATTTTGGATACCTCTGCTACCGCGCACATGCCGGATGTCCTAGAAATGCCCTACCGACCCGAGATCATCGGCGGGGCTATTCCTGGTGAGAAAACACACACCTATACGCTCGGGGGCACCACCTGCTTAGCGGGGGATGTCATCGGCCAATGGTCCTTTGATCAACCTCTTGAGATCGGTGAGAGGATCGTCTTTACCGACATGGCACATTACTCCATGGTCAAGACCAACCATTTCAATGGTATTCATCATCCAGCCATCGGCCGCTACCGCCCACAATCAGATGCTATCATCATTGATCGCGAATTCAGCTATGATGACTACCGCAACCGCCTCTCCTGACATGTCTCATTTTCTTTCTTCTGAATATCCTCAGTCCAGCGCTGCAGAGGCACTTTTTCATGTGATCCCCGTACCCCTGGAAAAAAGTGTTTCCTACGGTTCAGGCACAGCCCTAGGCCCCGAGGCTATTCTTAATGCCTCCTACCAACTGGAAAGTTTTGACGGCATATCCTGCCCCGGAGAGCATGGAATCCACACCACTGCCGCCATTGATTGCTCCGGTGACATGCCCACCTGCCTCGGCAATATACACGCAGCCTGCACCCCAGTTTACAAGGCCGACCGCATCCCCGTTCTACTAGGAGGGGAGCATAGCCTTTCGCTTGCGCCTGTTCAGGCCTTGCTCGATCTCCGTCAGGATTTTGGAGTTGTGCAGCTAGATGCCCACGCCGACCTCAGGGACACTTACGAGCAAAGTCCAGACAGTCACGCCTGTGTGATGCGTCGCATCCATGAATTGGGAGTTCCCATTTTCCAGATTGGCGTGCGTAACCTCTGCCTAGAAGAAGTCGACTACCGTGCAACACACAAGGTACCCTATCTGGATGCCCGTGAGCTTTATCAGCAAGGTATTCCGGGCACGGTTCTTCCTGAAGACTTCCCCAAGAATATTTATCTCACCTTTGACATAGACGGCTTTGATAGCTCGCTGATGCCTGCTACCGGAACACCTGAGCCCGGAGGCCTAGACTGGTGGCAGGCCCTTGCCTTATGTGAGAATGTTGCAAAAAACCGCCGTATTCTGGGGCTTGACGTCGTTGAGCTAGCACCCCGCGATGAGTTTCATGCGTGTTCTTATACCGCCGCTAAGCTGGCGTATGCCTTGATGGGAATAGCCGCAAGACATTAGATCGAGCAGCTATCGGGGCCCTCGAAATATACCTCTGTAAAAAAAGTAGCCCCGAGACTGCAAAAAGGACAAAAATTCCCTTGCAACCCCCTTTCTCCCCCATCCGATCCGGTCCAAAGGCGGCTTCAAAGCCCTTCCGCCAAAAGCAATTTCCTAGCAGTGGAAGCCGTGATCTTATGTTCGATCTGATATGTTCTCATTTTTTGACAGGCTCACTAAAGCTCGCCCCGATCTTCTTTCGCGAGATCGACTCGGTCTTCGTGGTTCCGCGCTTTCACGGCGTTGCGCTTGCTCCAGCGCTCGACGATCATTTGGCGCTTTTTCTTTCGAAAATTGAGTTCCTCGATTTCTTCATCGAGATGAAGGTAGGCATCATACCGGGCAGTGGCGAGTTGACGAGATTCTACGGCAGCGCTGCGCCGGTGGAGACCGCATTAAAAAACAATCCGGCAGCGGGTCACGAAGGTTAATTTTCCGGAATAGTGACGACAACTCTGATCATTTTCATGGGACCAGAAGCTTTTGGTATTTTGAGTGAGATGCTCGCAGCTGTGGTGGTGATCTCGGCGCCTGGGCTGGCTGGGTTGATATCAGTCCAGTCATCCCCCTTAAGGGTAGTGGATTCCTGAAACTTGATCATTTCTCCAGCATCTGGGTTGAACGGGAGGGTATAGGCGATCTTGGTGGGATCAGCAGGATCCACAACAAATGAACCGGGGATTCCGTCTTTTATGGTGGGATCCAAATTGAAGGAGAATTCGAGCAGATTTTCGATCCCATCCTGATCTGGGTCAGAATTGGGGCCTGAGATCGCAGGATTCTGAAGCTCAGTACCGCTCCAGAATGACTCGGTCCATACTTGGAGGGGACTGGCGAGCTGATTGATGGTGAGATTAAAGGTGTAGGTGGGGGTCTTTTCTCCACGCTGATTTCTTTCTTCCCAGCCTACGATTTGGATCGCGTAGGTTCCTGGGGTTGTTGGTGTGCCCGTAATCGAACTCACAGGGCTACCGAAGGTGTATGTAAGGCCAGGAGGAAGAGCTGAGATGCCGTAGGACTTTGCCGTTTCGCCATTGGTGCGGAAGAGCCACGCAAAGGTCTGTCCGACATCCGCAGTAGCTGGATTCGTGGAACCCCCGGTAGTGCTCACAGAAGGTGAGGCTCCTGAGAGGCTATCGATCCCGATAAAGGTGATCGCAAGTGGCGCAGCGAATTGTGACCCAGTGGTAGCGGTGAGAAGTGGGGCGAAATTTTGAATGTAGGGAATCCTCTGTGCGATGACGGAAAGTCCGCTGCCGAGAACATTGAAGGCGCGCTGGAGAGTAATATTTTTGAACATGGGTTTATCGTTTCGTTTGAATCTTTAATTACAGCCACAGCCGCCACCACCGACCCCGTTGCCGCCAGAAGATGCTTCTCGGGAAAAGTAAATATGATCGGCCATGGCACTGCCGAGGGGATCGCTATCCGCAGCCATCGCTTTGGTCGCGAGGTTCCCTCTTTCCCAAGGGGAGACTGTGGCACAGGAGGTCAGGAGGACGATTGGCGAGAGAAGGAGGAGAAACTTCATGGGCTCACTTAAGTGCTGCTTCGATCTGGGCTTCGAGAGCTTTGATTGTCTTGCCGTTATACCCTTTGTGAATGTGGATGACGCGCCCGTCCTTCCCGACGAGGTAGGCGGTGGGCATGGCCTTGGGGCCAACGTGAGACACAAATCGCTGCGTGTGGTCGAGGATCACGGGAAACGATGGATTGAGACCCTTTAAGAACTTAGCCGAGTCAGCAGGCGCTTTGTCGGTGCCAACGCCCACGACGATAAGGCCGCGCTTTTTATATTTCTTGTAAAGCTTATCGTAGGCAGGAAAGGCCATCCGACAGGGACCGCACCAGGAGGCCCAAAAGTCGTAGAGAACGACTTTTCCTTTGGTTGACGGAACTTTACCGGTAACTCCGTAAGAACTGGGATTTGGAAAGGAGGAGCCTTCTGAGATCTTAGCGTGACTCGCGCTGATGCTGAGTGCTGCCATGAGGAAGGATAGAAGAAGTGTTTTCATAGGTCTGATGGTTCGTTGTTTAAAATTCCCACTGGGCTCCCAGCGAGATTACATTGGCGCTCGGAAAAAAGGTGTCTGGAGTTGAAGCATTTCGGCCTGACATTTCGTAGCGCTCAAGCTGGAGATCTATGGTGACACCTTCGGTGGGAACGAAGCTGACATTGACACCATAGGTGATGGCATCGAGCGCTGAGAGGCGGTAATCGGATGAGTAAACGGCACCGGTTCCATCGTTTTTCCCATGGCCATCAACCCCGGTCCCTGTGAGGGAGGCATAGTAATAATCTGCTCCTGACTGCTGGTAGTAGCGGAAGTAAGGGCTGACGTGGAGTTCGTCGGTGATTTCCTGAACCCACTTGAGTTCGAAGGTATGTCCGGTGATTGAATCACTATTCGTGAAGAAGCGGTAAGAGCCGTGGAGAGCTCCTTCAGCTCGTTCCACATAGTGCTTTGCAGAAACTTTCGCGACAAAGCGGTCGATGCTATCTGGCCGGTTCTCCGGGTAGTCGAAAGTATCAGTAACTGGGAAGCTACCGACAGGCGTGTCAACAATGATGGTGGAGGTTTGGGAAATCTGACGGTAGGGGTCAGCGAGATATCCACTGCTGTGACCGTAGCCAAGACTGACATCGAGAACGGTGTTGGCTCCTAGAATCTGAGAAAGACCGAGGGAGAGATCGAGGGAATCCTTGTTTTGGTCACTCCCGATGGTGGTGAATGGAGTCACTAGGACTTCATCGAAGGCGAAGGAAATCCCTCCGGTAACGGTGGTGTTTTTATTAAAAAATTCACGGGCAACGCGAAGGGCTAAAGAGTTGGATTGATAATCAGCTTCCTTACTATGTGCGTATTCGAAGCTGAGGGAATAATCGTCGATCTCATGCTCTAGAGTGACCACGGTGACTTTTCGCTCGTCACTGATGTGTTGAAATTGCCAATCGGTATCATCGAGACTGGCGTGGGTCCCCGTGGGGGTTTGTCCACTGAGGGTATCGATAGCGAGCCGGAGACCTATCGTGGTTCCGAAGCCAAAGGTGTGTCTATAATCAAGGTAGTGAGACTCGACATCGATCCGGCCGTTCTCTTCGTTGTAATATTGACCTCGGTAGCGAAAAACATCCTGAGCATCACTCTTGGACGCAATGAGGAGCGGGAGCGAAGCAAAGAGTTTTTTTTGAATAACCATGGGACACTTGGCCGTGATCTATCGGCGCATCTATCTCTGATTTGCGGTGGACACAAAGAACGATTCAACGCTCATTGAAAGACATTGTGCCGCCCAATCATGAAGATTTGATGAGAATTTGAAAAACAAGTGATCGCCCACCTTGCATTCCCTATTTGCGCAACTCGCTGATCGCGCAAACTATCTTCACGGGCGCCTTCATGCTAGCACAGGCAAAGATGCCGGTGTTCCTCGCGGCTGAACAGCAGAAGACTTATAGCTCGCCGCGATCTTCCTTAGCGAGATCGACTCGGTCTTCGTGGTTCCGCGCTTTCACGGCGTTGCGCTTGCTCCAGCGCTCGACGATCATTTGACGCTTTTTCTTTCGAAAATTGAGTTCCTCGATTTCTTCATCGAGATGAAGGTAGGCATCATAGCGGGCGGTAGCGAGTTGACCGGATTCTACGGCGGCGGCGATGGCACAGCCGTTATCTCCCTGATGCTTGCAGTCGCGAAATTTACACTGGTTGGTGAGTTCTTCGACATCGACAAAACTTTGACGGAGGGTGTCCTCGTCGGTCCACATCTGGACCTCACGGATGCCGGGATTGTCGACGAGCATTCCGCCCTCGGGGAGCACCACGAGTTCGCGAGCCACGGTGGTGTGGCGCCCTTTTCCAGTGACTTCATTGACCTCGCCGGTCCAGAGAAATTCTTCGCCGAGGAGTTGGTTAACGAGAGTCGATTTCCCGACGCCACTGGAGCCAACCATCGTGAGGGTGACTCCGGTGGTGAGATAGGAACGAAGGACCTCGAGCCCTTCCTTCCGGGTGGCACTTGTGATGTGGACCTCGGCATCGCTCCAGAGTTCTCGGATTTCGTCGCGTGCTTCGGTGTTTGTTTTTTCATCGAAGAGGTCCGACTTCAACCCCCTTTCTCCCCCATCCGATCCGGTCCAAAGGCGGCTTCAAAGCCCTCCCGCCAAAAGCAATTTCCTAGCAGTTCGACTCCATAGCGCTGCAGCTCGATGACCACCTCCTTGCCCAGTTCTCCCGACCCACAAAGCAGAACGCGAGTGGCCGTTTCCGAGAATGGGGTGCCGATGGTGGT
>Ga0257126_1002747_pt1 | contig 11411 bp, 14 predicted proteins | sample SI060_120mmetaG_FD_190151 | JGI IMG/M metagenome (GOLD analysis project Ga0257126, IMG submission 190151) | Marine microbial communities from Saanich Inlet, British Columbia, Canada - SI060_120m | ecosystem: Environmental > Aquatic > Marine > Inlet | place: Canada: British Columbia | collected... | reverse complement strand
TTAAACAAATATCATATTTAATATTAAATATGACACATATACAATTAGATGGATCATTTAACACAAGAGACTTGGGGGGATATCATAATAAAGATAATTTAAGTGTTAAAAGAGGATTATTATATCGTTCCGATAAATTAACAAACTTAACAGATAATGATATAAATAAATTAAAAAATTTAGGAATTAAAAGAATTATTGATTTTAGAACAAAAAAAGAAAAAAATAAACATCCTAATACAAAAATATTAGAAAATTTAGATTATTTTGAATATATTGAGGAAGAGATAGATACAACAACTAATCTAGAGGATAGAATATTAGACATTGTTGAACACAAATTACATAACGAAGTTAAATCATATTTAGTAAATGTTAACAAAGATTTTATATTAAAACATAATACTCATTTTGAAAAAATACTTAAATTGTTAATTAATGATAGAAAACCAACATTATTTCATTGTTCAGCTGGTAAAGATAGAACAGGATATTTAGCTTACCTAATTTATACAATATTAGATTTAAAAGAATATACAATTATTCAAGATTATTTAGATTCAAATAAATATTTAAAAAATGATATTGAAAATATAGTAAAATTATTTCAAGATATTTTTAATTTAAATTATGAAGATGCTATCATTTTTAAACCTTTATTTGGAGTAGAGTTAGAATATATTATTTCAGCAATAGATACTATGTATAGTTTAGGGTATAAAAAAGTTGGTGATTATATAGAAAATGAATTAAATATTGATTCTAATATTAAAAATCAATATAAAGAATATCTTATTGAAAGATAGTTGACAGTAATGTTAATGAACATTCATTATCGTCATTTTTAAACTCTTGAGATAAATTATATTTGGTTATCGATACAACTATTTTTTTTGTTTGAACTTTAATATGACCTATAATTTCATTATTCTTTTTTAAAAAAGTTTCTTCAATACTTATATTATTTTTTATAAATAAATCAATTATTTTTGATAATATTTCTAAGTTTTTGTTATCTTTATGTAAACTTAAAAATGTCGTATACTCCTCTTTATCAATTTCAATTGAGTCTTTCATACTACCAATTATATTATTTGTAATTTTTCCTATTGTATTATCAATTTCTAATTGATAATCTCTTAGTTTAGTATAGTATTTAGATAATGATTGTTTTATATCTTGTTCCATAGTTGTAAACCAGTCTCTTAATTGATAATTTAGTTTAATTAAAGTATTTAGTTCTTCAAGATCTGATTTAACTTTATTGGTAATCCATGGAAAATGTTTATCTTTATCATAATTTTGAATTAGTTTTCTTAAAATTTGTAATCCCATGTCTATTCTATCAATATCATCAGATAAGTTTGCTATCATAATTATAGTAAATGTTTTACCTTGATGGTTAAATGTTTCAATGTCAAAATTTTTGTAATTACATATAGGTGAATTAAATGATAAAAATAATCCCCAATTAATATTATTAGTTATCATATCATTTTGCATTTTGTTTATTTCATTTATATTAACTCTACTAGTATAGTTTTTTATTTCTAACATGATAGTATTATCAATATCATCAAATTTTAACCAAGCATCACCACTATGATTAACTTGTGCCATATCTTTATATTTAGTATTTTTATATTTTTGATTTATATATTCTTCAATTATATTTTCACCAAGTTCGCCTTTTCGACTTGATGAATTTGATAATCCAATTAATTTCTCAATTGTTTGTTCTAATGTATTAATTTTAGAAGCAATAATATTATTTTCATTAATTTCTAGATTTTCTTTAGGAAATTTGATATTATATCCAATAGAAAAAATATCATTTATAATTCTTTTTCTATCATTTTTCTTAATATTAAATAATAATGGAAATTCTTTTTTTCGCAATACCATATCATGTTCCAGTGTATCCATTTTATAATATATATTATATATATTTCTTTAAATAAAAAAAAATGAATATTAAAGGGTAAATTACAATAATATAATAATGGAAAATATGACATCTTCTCATGCTAATTTATACAAACATCAAAAAATTATTGTAAATAATAATGAATCAATCGTAGAGATAATTATAAATTCGGTTTTAAGATCGATGAGGTATAGTTCTAAAACTATATGTAAATGTGAATTTACAGATAAAAAATATGATTCTACAGAAGAAGAAAAATTTAGATTGGTTATTTTAAATCAAGCTAGTCAACTTAATAAACATCATTGTACTGGAAACTTGTATGTTCATAGTGAAAATTTAAAGTATGAAAAACTTGCCAATATGATTTTTGAATGTTTATATTTTATAATTAAAAAACATTCACTACAAGGAAAGGTTATTAATATTGAAAGATCTAATGGTAAAATCATGCAAGCAACTGTGTTAAGAGATAGTATAATTCAATATAGAGAAGAGTATATAAATTTATATGTATATGTAGAGTTTGAAGAAGATGGTGAATGTAAATATAAATTGGTACCTTTAGGAGATCATTTTTCACAATCAACGGGAAGAACAGTGAAAGGTATCATAAATCTAAATCCTGAATTATTTCAAGATAAATTAATTTTAACACTATCTAATTTTCCAAAAGATATAGAAGATATTAGCACTTTGTATTATAATTTAATTACAAAAGAGTTTGATAAGTTAAAAATTAATTATGAGTTTAAATATGAGTAAAAAAATATTATATAATATATATTATATAATTATGATTTATTGGTTTACTGGTCAACCTGGTTCTGGAAAAACAACTTTAGCAAAAAAAGTATTAAAATTAGTTTCTAATCCTATTCATATTGATGGAGATAACTTGAGATCAATTTTAAATAACTTTGATTATTCTGAAACTGGTAGAAGAAAAAATATAGAAAATGTTATTTCTATTGCTAGATTCTTAGATAGCAAAGGTTTTACTGTTGTTATTTCTGTTGTAGCACCATATCGAGATTTAAGAGAATCATTAAAATCTACTAATAAAGTTGTAGAATTTTATGTTCATACTTTAGAATTAAGAGGAAGAGAAAAATATTTTTGTGAAAGTTATGAAAAACCAGAAAAAAACTTTATTAATATTGATACAACAGGAAAAACGGTTGAAGAAACAATGAGTTTAATTTATAAAAATTTATCATAATATTCAAGAATTAATTTAAAAACAATTTAACCCGTGAGACATTTAAAATGTCGTATTATATTATATGACTCATTGGAGTTCAAAAGTCAAAATAAGAGCTGTTGAAATATATATAAATTCAAATATAACACAAGAAAACGTTGCTAAAATGTTTGAAATAAATACTAGAACATTACAAAGATGGTTATATGAATACAAAAAAGATGGTGATTTACAGAGGAAAAAACAAATTTATTATTCATACAAAATAGAAGAAAAACATGTTAAATTTATCATGAAAGTTTTGAAAAAAGATCAATCTATCACAAATCCTAATTTACTCCTTAAATTGAAATCAAAATTTCCAGATGTAAATATTACCGAAAGACATCTTGGAAGAATAGTTAGAGAAAATAATTTAACTAGAAAAAGAACTCGAAGAAGACATTTTCCAGAAACTAGAAGAGGTAATATAGTAGATTTGAAAAAAGAGTTAAAATTATTTTATTCAGTTACAGACAAATTTAGTCTTAATAAAATAATTTGTATTGATGAAACATCTGTTAGTGCTTCAATGTTAATAAATTATTCAAGATGTGAATTAGGAAAAAGATGTGTCATGAAAACAAAAGATAACAGAGTTTTCAAAAAATATACTCTTGTTGTTGCTATGAATTCTAAAGGCATTATTGGATGGATTTTATATGAAAAGGGTGGTATGAATACTGAAAGGATGATTGAATTCTTAAAAAAATATGTATTGAAAAAGAGAAATAATTTAATTATAATGGATAATAGTCCTTCACATAAAAGTTTGAAGATTAGGGAAGAAATTCGTAAAACAACAAATTCTCTTCATTTTAGTGTTCCATATAGACCAAAAACAAATGCGGTAGAAAGCTGGTTTAGTCAATTCAAACATTATTTCAAATTAGAATCTTCTCATCTATCTTTTAGTGCTTTAAAAACCCACATTTCAAATGTAATAATTAATATTCCTTCAAAACATTATAAAGCATATATGAAATATGCGTATGAAAGCAAAGATATTCGTAAATATATACCAAAAAAATCAACAAGACGAAAAAACCTTAAAAATTACAAAAAATAGTTTATATTATTTCTTTACTCTATATTTTAACAACTTATAAAATATAAAATTCAATGAAATGAAATAAAGTCCTATTATTAACTTTTTATTTGTTTTTGAAAGATTTATTCTAGTTTTTGGTAATAAGGTTTAACGCAATGTGATCTAATTGAAAATATTCCATCTCCATTAATATCCCCCCTATTAATACGTTTTCTGTCCCCGTTTCTTATCTCAGATTTATGTTCATGAATAATTTTAATTTGAATACAAGGATTGTATAATTTATACTTTACCTTATTTAGTTCATATAATACAACATTCTCAGATCCCCATACATTTTGTTTATGTTTAACATGTTTTATTATTTGGGTGTCTATAGGTGAAATAAATATAAATGCATCATGACTCCCTTGGTATTTTTCAATTAATGGACGAGAAAAATCGTGTTCATGTCTAGTAAGGGAAAATATTGTCTTTTGTTTATTTTCTTTTAATTTATCAAAAATATTAATATTATCAATAGAATATAACCAAATATCTGAATTTGTTATCATACATATTTTCTGTTTTAGAGTATTACAATAAGTAAACAAATCTGAATATAATGGTTGTTTTCCAATTTTACATATTTTTATTTTATTAAAAAATAATTTATTATATTTATTTTTCAAATAATCAACGCATTTTTTATCATCAACAAATAAATGAATATTATTAATATATTTATTTTGTAAATTTTTATCTAAAGCCTTTACTAATTCGTTCATTCTATCATTATTTTTTGTTATATAAAAAGATGTTACAATCTCTATTTTCAAATTTTGATCCATATTATACTATACTTATTATATATAATAATTTTACAACTTATTGTAATATTTTTTGAAAATTAAATACTGTATCAATATACGACATTTTAAATGTCTGATGGGTTAATTTACACCCTTGAAACTTTAAAATGGGACAAAAATATAATTTAATAGTATATAGTTATGTCTAAACATAAAAGTGAAGATTATAAAATTAGCGCTGTTAATTATTATTTAAATAATGATGTAAGTATGGATTATGTATGTAATATTTTTAATTGTAAGAAACAATCTTTATCTAGATGGGTTCAACGATATAATAATGATAAATCTATAAAACGATACAAAAGAAGTCAAATTAGAAAATATTGTTAAACCAAGTTATGATTTTTTTGTGAATAAAAAAATTAAATTATATGAAAATGAAATTAATGATTTATTAAATAATTTTAATAGCCTTACCTTCTAAATTTTTTATAGAGTAGTAATGCTAAAACAGCTAAAAATAAATAAACTAACATATTGGCATCACCTTCTTTTTTTGTTTTTAATTCAATTTTAGCAAATGATTCAAATTCGTCATTTTCTAAATTAACATCAACATTCTCAAATTTTTTAGCAAAAAAGTATGATTTAGGAACAGGGTCACATGTATTAGAATTTACTTCATTAAGTTTTTCAAGATCATCTTCAATACTTTTTAAATCATATCCACCTTCAGAAACTTTTTCATTTGTTCCTTTAATATTTTCAGGTCTAACTATAAAAATAAAATAATTTTTATTATTACTTAAATTTGTTGGTAAACATGATAAATGTTCTCTAAGATATCTAGATGGCAATTTATCTGTTAATTGTAAAAATCCAACCTTATTAAATTCATCTCCAAGCAAGTCACTTTTTTTTTGATTTGTTTTACCATAAACACCCTCAAAACTTTTTATATTAAAATCCTTTTTTAATTTTCCTTGAATATCATGTTGTGTAAATTGACGATCTTCGACATAGTTTACATTTTTAACCTTTATAACTGTATATTTCATAATTGTATATATAATATTATAAAATAAATTTATATATAATTTTAGTTTAAAAATAATTTATATGGAATCTAAAAAATATTATACATATAATGATATTCATAATATTATATTTAAAGTAAAAGAACAAATAAAAAGTTTTAATCCAGATGTTATTGTTGCAATAGGAAGTGGTGGACTAATTTCTGCTAGAATGATTAAAAGTTATTTAAATATTGATCTTAATGTAATATCCGTTAAATCATATAATAAATTCAATGTAAGTGAAAAAATAGAAGTTGTTCAGTGGAACTTTAATAATTATATTAACAAAAAAATACTAGTTGTTGATGATGTTGATGATACAGGAAAAACTTTATCATTTTGTATTGATAAATTAAGAAAAACAAATAAAGCAATAAAAATACTCTAAATTAAAAAATGTTTCATATATGTCAGGAGAAATAGTATCAAATTCATGGATAGTATATCCATGGGATACTCTCGAATTACATCCAAATACTCCAATTATATCATATTTATAAATATTTTAATATATATTTTAATATATGGAAATATATTGTCATATTTTGGGATGTAATGATAATCAAAAAAAAGAATTAAAAGAAAAACTTAATTATCAAAAATTTGAAGTTATAGATTTAGATAAAATTAATTCAGATATTATTTCAGATAATGAGATACATCTTTTGTATCAAAAATATTCAAAATTTAAAACAGAAAAAAACGAAAAATATAAAGATATTGAAAATAAAATGACAAAATTTTGGGAAAATAATTTTAAAAATATTTTAGAAAATTCTATAACAAATAAAAAAACAAAAATAGTAATTGGAAATAATTATCATTACAAAAATATAAATAAAAGAATACCAATAGATTGTATCCATAAATTTGTACTAATCCCATGTAAAAATGATATTAGAAATGTAATAAAAAATAATTTAAAAATATATGAAAATGAAATTATAAATGGATTTTATCCAATAAGTAATTTAGATTTTAATTTTCTATATAATCAAAAAAAGAAAATTTATGAAAATTACATCAAGATAAATTACTTACCATATGAATTTAAAAAATTAAAAAATCAAATAGAAATGATAAACAGTAATAAATTAGCAAATGTGTTATATATAACTTTAGATGATCCATATAATGTAAATACTTTTATTCACCCCAAAGAAAATCTAAAAGGATATAATGAGGTTTTACATAGTATTTTAAATAGTATAGACTTTGATTCTAGTAATTTTGAAAAAGTAATAGAAAAAAATTCAATTAAATTAGTTCAAAAAAAATACACAAACGGAAATATTGATAAAAATTTAAATGTTACAAGATTTATTTATAAAGTTGATGGTAAAAATTTTCTTCCTTCGATAAAAAAAAATAATATTGAATATATATCATACAAACCAGTAAAAATTTTAGAAAAAAAAGAAATAAATGTAAGAGAATTTATAAATAATTTTTTAAATTAGATTGATATTATAAATTATCATAAATAAAAATATTTAAAATATTGTTGTTCATCCAAGTCCTTATTTTTACTATTTTATTATATATATATATATATATATATATATATATAATGGTAAATTATCAAGAAAAGTATTTAAAATATAAAAATAAATATGAAAATTTAAAAAATAGTTTAAATCAAAATGGAGGAAATTATATACCAGCACCTCCAACACCTGCTCCTACCATGTTAAGTTGTAATCCAAGTAGTGGAACATGTTATAATGATTCAAATGGAAAGTTTTATCCTTCAGTACAAAGCTGTAATAGTTTATGTGCTCAAGAAAAAACTCAAAATAGATTATCTAATAGAATGATATCACCAGTTTACAACCCTGTATATTCAACAACATATTCTCCAATTACACCTGTATATTTTGATGATTCATATAGACCAATTAAAAAAGTAGTTTATTATGACGAAGATGAATCTGAATATAGTACAGACTCGGAATATGATTATGTAGTTAGTAAAAGAAGAAAATCATCTAGGAGAAAATCATCTAGGAGAAAATCATCTAAGATAAAATCATCTAGGAGAAAATCATCTAGGAGAAAATCATCTAGGAGAAAATCATCTAAGATAAAATCATCTAGGAGAAAATCATCTAGGAGAAAATCATCTAGGAGAAAATCAACTAGAAAGAAATCATATAGAGGTTTAGATACAGAAAGTGTTAATATTGATGATTTGATTCATTAAAAATTTTTCTTTCTTTCCATAATTTTGAATAGTGATTTTTATTGTTTCTTTTTAAATAAGTATTTAAAAAAATTCTTTGACTTTTAAACTTTATTATTTTTTTATTACCAATGTAATAATAATGGCCATCGAATCTAATTTTAAGATAGTCAAATAATTTAGGTTCATTATCTCTTACTATTTTAAAAAAAAATCTAGGTCCAGTAACATCTAAGAATGTTTCGCCATAATATTTATTTTTACAATTAGAAACTATTCCATTAATTGCTGTTAAAAAAATACTTTGTTTTGGTCTTGCTGCAATAAAAGCAATTTGTATTCCTGGTAAATTTTTATGTAGTAAATCTTGTACTAAAACTATCCTTTCATTATCAAAATCAATATATTTTGTTATATCTACTAAAATATTATCGGTTAGATCACTCCAAACTCCTCCTTTTTTATACAAAATACAATATCTAAATAAATCTGCTTTAAATGATCCTGGTTTTAAATAATCGTATGCCCATAAAACATCTTTAGTAAAATTATTTTTTATAAAATTTCTACAATTAATATCAGAGTAATATTCTATTTTAAAGTCCTTATTTAATATTAATGTTTGAACAAATAATTTTCTAAGAACACTTGATATTTCATTAAGATTTTCTGTACCAGATTTATATATTACTTTCGGTATTTTATTTTTTTTTGATAAAAATTTTTCATTACCAGATTTAAATTTTATTTTTTGGTTAAATTTATTATATTTTTTATTTTTATACATTTTTAAAATATGTATATTTAAAATAATTAAATATAAAAATAATATAAGTAATAATAATTTCATATATATATATAATTTTAGAAAAAATGTTGGTTACTCGCAATTTTACCCAATATTAATCCAGAACTATTTATAAATATATCATATGGATTATATAAAATAATGTTTTCAGTTTCATTTTTACAAATGTTTTTATAAATATCAATTATTATAGGAGGATTCAACGAGTAAATAAATTCATACATTTCCCATAATACACCTAATATAAAAGCAAATACAACTTCATCACCAAAAAAATATCCTAATAAAAAATTAATTAAAAAATGGCTGGTTGCCCAACCATTTACAATTAATGATTTATCTTTATTAATTGAAAATATATCTTTTTTATTAAACTTACATATACAAAATTTGTATAAATGTAAAATAATGGCAATTATGAATAAAATACAAAATATTTTTATTCTTGTATCATTAATATACAACATAATATACTATATAAAATTGTAAATTAATAAACTATATAAAAAAACTAAACTATAATTAAATAATGGAAAATAAATTAATTAATAATGATTTTAATGAAGAAATACAAAAAATTAAAATGGATTTAGATGAAATAAAACTAGAAAATACTAAAAATTTTGATCTTTGTATAATCGAACCAAATGATATAAGTAATTTAGACTGGCAAGATCCAAATTATTTACATAATATTGTAGCTAACGATTTTTGTAGAATACAAAATTGTAATCCTGAAAAATTTATGGAATTCATTGCTGAAAATTTGATTGTAAATGACCATCAATATTCTGACATTCAAGTTCAAACAATATATGAAGATAAAAATTATTTATATGAAATACTTTACATTAAACAAGAAGAATGTGATAAAAATAACTTTTTTGGTTCTTTAATAAATATTAATGGAGATAAGGTATTTGGTAATTGTTTAATTTTAAAAACTTATTTATCATTAGATTCTTATGAAATGAAATATCATAGTATTACAAAAGAAGACATAGTAAATTTTATGCATTATCGTGCTCATACAAAAGTTGTTATTTATCATGAAGGTAATTTTGAAGAAGTAGAAGTTTTGGGAGAATTACAACCGTTTGCCGACTCATTTTTTGAAAATGATATTTATAAAGTTAAAAAAACAGAACTAGCATTTTTAAAACATAATTTAAATATATGGTATTTTGAAGATATTTATGGTGAAGAAGAGGTATTAGGAAATATTATTGATTGTAAGGCAATAGATAAGTGTATTATTTACACAATGAATTCTGATCAATATAGAGGAAATTTCACTCTTGAAGAATTTGAAAAAATTAAATTAATTTCAAAAAAACTAGATAATTTTAATGTTGAAGAAAAATTTATGAAAGAAGAAAAAGATGATTTAGGAAGAGAAATCTTACATACTAAATATAGAGTTTTAGAAAAAGTATATAAACAGAATATTTAAATATATAAATTTTATCTAATTTATAATATATAAATGAATAATTTAGAAGCAAATAAAAATTTTAATCAAGGTATGACTTATAACCCAAATACATTTAATAATTCAATGGAAAATAATTCGGCAAATAATTCAATGAATAATTCAATGAATAATAGTTATTATTCAAATAATATACCAAATAATATACCAAATAATATACCAAATAATATGTCACATAATATACCAAATAATATACCAAATAATATGCCTCACAATATACCAAATATTCCAACTAATTTTAATATCCCACATAATCATAATTTTAATTCTGTTGATAATTATAAATCAAAAGATTTTATAGATAATTTGAACAGTATAGAACAAATAAGTGATACAGTTCCAGTAAAAGAAAATACTGTTGTAAAAGAATTATTAGTATATTCCATATTATTTTTGTTAATTAGTCATATGAAAACAACAGAATTTTTAAATAATAGAGTTCCTTTAATTAGAAATTCAAATTCTGAATTACCATGTATTATTTTTAAAGCAATTATATTAAGTTCATTATTACTTTTTATTAGAAGATTTATGAAAGTATATTAATCTCTTTTAATTTTATTTCTTCTTCTTAAAGTAACTGGTTTCTTAAAAATTTGTAAATCTTTCAAATAAATTATCCATAATAAGTTTTTTTTTATTAGTCTATTAATATCTTCATTTAAATCTAGATTTGAATTACTATTTAATTCAACTAATTTACCTTGTTTATCTGCTATCTTTTTCAATTGATTTACTATTCTTTCTTTTTCTAACTTATAATATTTTTGAGTTATATTATTCAAAATTATCTGTTTTTGTTCAGTAATTTTTTTTAAAATTATTTCTTTATCTT
>Ga0257126_1002738_pt1 | contig 11438 bp, 6 predicted proteins | sample SI060_120mmetaG_FD_190151 | JGI IMG/M metagenome (GOLD analysis project Ga0257126, IMG submission 190151) | Marine microbial communities from Saanich Inlet, British Columbia, Canada - SI060_120m | ecosystem: Environmental > Aquatic > Marine > Inlet | place: Canada: British Columbia | collected... | reverse complement strand
AAGTACCTTTAATATCTTTTAGGAATATAAATTTTAATATTGAAGAGGGTGATAATTTAAAACAGAAAAATGAATCAAATATGAATCGTGTAATAAATGAAGAAGAATTATATAAAAAAAATAATAATAAAGTATTAACATATTATTTAATAAATTCTACACATTTCCCTTGGAGAATACAAAGGTATAGTGATCAGATTATAGATGAAATGAAAAAAATATTTCTTCAAAATATTTCTTCGAAATAGAATTTTGGTATTATTTCTTCATTATTAAATTCTTTTTCTTTTAACAAACTTAAAAATTCATAATAATTTGTTAGTTTACTAAATTCATCTAAACTAATATTTATACTACTTTGTTTTTTATTTGTAATATTTTCTTTCATTTTTAATATAAATGGTTTTATTGTTTTTTGAAATTCTTGTTCTTTTATTCCATTGTTAAATTTAACTAATATATGATCAAAACCTAAATTATTTTTTGGAATATTTCTAACTTCTAACTTATCGTTATATAAAAGCAACTTATCAATAAATAATTTTATTAAACCTTCTGGAGTTAAAGTTGTAGTTTCATCTTTAAATAAAGCAATCATTCTTTCTGATGAAGAATCTCCTAAAATTATATTTAATTTTTTTCTAAAATATCCAAAATTATCTCTATCAAAATCTTCAGTATAAAAGTAATCATATAATTTAATTAAAATTGTAATATTATTTTTTTCATTAATATCTATTAATTTCATAAATATATCTCTTAGTTTTTTTCCTAATATAATCTTTTCTATTTTTTTTTTAATAAATTCTTCTAACTTTTTAACTGTTAAAATTTTTGATATCTTAAATGATTCGTAATTAAAAATAATATCAAAAAATTCTAAATTTAAATTAATTTCTTTATTAGTATTATTTTTATAATGTAAAGAATGATATTTTCTTTTAATATATTGTAAAAAATGAGTATGATATTCCCAATAAGAAAATCCTAAATTCATATTTTCTATTAAATAACTAAAATAATTCTCTTCATTGTTTGTTTCGCCATTACCTTCAATATCATAATTATAATTTTTAATACATTCAATAAAACTTTTAAAATCAAACCAATTGAATTCATTTAAAAAATTATAATCCTTTGTTACTTTTTCTTTTAAATAATAAAATGTTTTTTTATTGTATGGTTGTAACATTTTCCAATATTTATTTTCTAGTCCATTCTTAGTACAATATTCTTGTATAAACTTTAACATGGTAGTTAATTTTTCACAGTCTGTTTGATATATTTTATTAACCATAATAAGATAACCTAATTTATCATAACTTTTTGTTTTAAACCTAAGTAAATCAATAAAATTTACTAAATGTAACCATTGTGATTTATTATCAAAGTAATCAGTCAAAATTTCAGCATATTCTGATAAAATTAAATTTTCATTTATTTTATTTTGAATTTTTTTAACATTATTATAATCTAATCTATTATATTTTACTAAATTCTTATCGATATAATAATTAATAAAATCAATAATTTTATAAATTCCACAAGTTTTAAAATTTTCATCTGATAATGATTTTATTAAAAAATTAAATCCAGTTTCATCTAAATTTACTTTACAACCATTCAAGTTTTCTTTATTATCTTCATCATTAGAAAATGTTACATCTGTTACTATAGATATTGAATCATTAAAAGAAGATGATATATTATATTCTAAATCTAATTCAATTCCATGTGTTTTAAATTTACTTATTAATTTTTTATCAATTGATTGACTAGTATCTAAAGTAAATACAGCTGAATATTTTGTTATATAATGTCTACATCTTGCTGCTATAAGATATTGTAATTCTAAATTAGAATTAAACATTATTTCATTTACTATTAATTGTTTATTATGAATTTTTGATTTTATTGCTTCTTCATTTAAATTTATTGTATTACTTGATGGATAATCTAGAGTATAATTTCTATTTTCCTTATCACTACTATCATCTTTAGTTCCAAAACCTAAATTTCCTGCTATTATCTGTTCTGCTGTTATTGCTGTTTTAGTATTAACTGAACTAGATTTTGAGTTAACCTTTTGAAATTTTATTTCTATATTCTTTGCTCCTAGTTCCTCTGCTATTTGACAAAATCCTCTTAACTTGTATTCTGTATATTTAAGTTTGTATTTTTTAATCGGAATAAATAATATTTTATTTTGTATTTCCAATTTTTTATATATACTGTTTTTTAAAATTACATTTTCATCAAAAATAATTTCATTACATAATTGTTGATCTTGGCATATTTCTATATTATTTGTTTCTGCTTCTTGTTTCTTATTTATATAAACTGACATTAATTCTAATAAAAATTTTGAGTAAGCAAAACCAAAAAAAGTACAACCATCAAAATCTTCTTGTGTTAAACTTAATTTTTTTTTTCTACTAAGACAACTATTATTTCTAACTTTTTTCATCTTTTTATCATCCACAAAAATTAACATATTACATTTACTTAGTAGTAAATATATTTCATCAAATTTTTTTATCTTAAGTTCATTTGTAGAAAAGAAAGCAGTATCTAAGTTTATATTATTTTTTATCTGTAATTGGGATATTGATGTAGTTTTTTTATTTTGTAAAAATATACCATCTCTATCATTCAAAAGTTTAAAAGTATTTATTTCTTTTTCAGCTTCTTCGAAGAATTGTTCATCAGTTAAAGTTCCTAAACTATTTATTTCTGATGTTTCATCCAATTCTTCACTATTCATTGATCTAACCGACATTTATAATATTAAAGAGAAAACATTTTATAATATTAATAATATAAAAATTATGAAAGAAGAAGAAGAAATTAATTTTGAGAATTATTTTGATTTACATGATAAATATAAAAGTAAATATGGAGACAAGACATTAATTTTAATGCAGATGGGTGCTTTTCATGAATGTTATAGTACAGATACCATGGGACCAAATCTTCATTTACTTTCACAACAATTAGGTATAATATTAACCAAAAAAAGTGGAAAAAAAGAAGTAGCAAAAAATAATCCTTATATGTTAGGATATCCAATTTATAAAATATATGATTTTATTGAAGCTGTTACTAATTTAGATTATACAGCAGTAGTAGTTGACCAAACTACAGAGCCCCCAAAACCAAAAAGAGAAGTAACAGGTATTTATTCTCCAACAACTTATGTTGAAAAATCTGTTTCTGAATCTAAAAATTTAAATTTAGTAGCTCTTGTATTGGATGTTATAAAAGATAAAAGTGGAAAATATTTATTTAGTACTGGTGTTACTTCATATGATCTTACTACTGGTAACGGTAGCTATATTGAATCATACTCAACAAGTAACGATGAACATTATTGTCTAGATGAGACTATAAGATTTTTAGAAAATTTTCCACCTAGAGAAATCATCTTTTATCCTACAAAAAAATTTCAAAAAATTTTAGAAAATGATAGAGTAAGTGATATGAGTTTACAAGATATATGTGGATATTTAAACATACCCGATAATTATTATAAAGTTCATAATATTGAATTAGTTACATGTCCAAATTACCAACAAAGTATATTTGAGAGAGTTTTTGATAAAAATTTTATAAATGAAAATAATTTTAACTATTTAAATTTAGCAAAATTATCACTTACTATTTTATTGAATTATACTTTTGAACATCAAAGTAAACTAGTCAATTCTTTAAAAAAACCAGAACAATTTACAAACCAAAATAAATTATTTCTTGGAAATCAAGCTATAAATCAAATTAATATCATTAATCATTCAAATGAAAATAAAAAATCATTATTTGGTATTGTAAATTATACAAAAAATATCTTAGGAAAAAGATTTTTAAAAGAACAATTAATTAACCCCCTTATTGATTCTGACGAGATTAATAAAAGATATGAATTAGTTGAATTTTTAGGTAATAATAATTTTGAATTAGAGAAAGAGTTATGTAAAATTTCAGATATTGAAAGAATATATAGAAGAATTCTTTTAAAAAATATTAATCCAGCAGAATTTTTTAATTTTGTAATATCATTAAAACAAATTAGTAGTATGTTTGACAATAGAATTAGAAATCAATTTAATTTCAAAAATAAATATAGTAAAGCAATTAATAATTTAGTTGATTATGTTGAAAGTAATTATGATATTGCTTATATGGCTTCTATTAATTTTATTAACTATAAAGAAGAAAGTTATAATTATTTAGGTAAAAATTTTGAAAATCTTGAAGAATTATCCAAAACTATTAATGATAGTAATAATTTTTTAGAATTATTTTGTAAGAAATTAGAAGATCTTATCGAAGATGATAAGTTTATGAAAAAGGATAAAAACTTTATTCATATTAAACACAATGATAGAGATGGTCATTACTTTTTATTATCAACTAGAAGATGTAAAAAAATGCAAGATAAATTACAAAAATTAAATCATATTAAATTCGGAAATAATATCATTAAATATACAGATTTAGAATTTACTCAACAACCAAAATCAAGTAATGTTAAAATTCAATGCCCGCAAATGAAAAATATATCAAATATAGTTGTTTCTTTAAAGTTAAAATTATCAAAGGAAATTAAAAATGTATTTTATGAAGAAATGGAAAAAATAAATAGCTTATATTTAGAAAAATATATAAATAAAATAATTAATCGTGTAGGCTTTTTAGATTTTATTAATTCTGGTATGTTAGTATCAAAGAAACTTGGTTATTGTAAACCAACAATTAAAGAACATAAGAATTCATTTTTTGAAGCAAAAGAATTAAGACATCCTATTGTAGAACTAATTAATTCTGCTATTGAATACACTCCTCATGATATTAGTTTAGGATTAGATAATAGTGGTATTTTATTATATGGTATTAATAGTTCAGGTAAATCAACTTTAATGAAATCAATAGGTTTAGCTATTGTATTAGCACAAATTGGTTATTTTGTACCAGCTAAAGAGTTTAATTTTAAACCTTATTATAATTTATTTACTCGTATTCATGGTAATGATGATATGTATCGTGGACTCAGTTCATATATTGTTGAAGTATTAGAACTTATGGCTATTTTGAAAAGAAACAATGAAAATACCCTAGTTATAGGTGATGAAATCTGTAGAGGAACTGAAGAAAAATCTGCTAATGTTATTGTAGCTTATATGTTAGAAAAATTAAGCAATAATAATACTTCATTTATTACAGCAACCCATTTACATCAAATATGTGATCTTGAATCTGTAAAAAAATTAGATGATGTAAAAGTTATGCATCTTAAAGTAGACTATGATCCAGAAAAAGATATTTTAATTTATAATAGAAAACTTTTACCAGGACAAGGTGATAAATTTTATGGAGTAACCGTAGCAAAATATTTAATGAAGGATTCTCATTTTAATCAAAGAACAAAAGAATTAGAAAATGAATATGATAATTCAAAAATACAAAAAAGTAAATATAACTCCAAAGTTTGGATGAAAGAATGTCATATTTGTAAAGTTAACAAAGGTCTAGAAACACATCATATTAACTTTCAAAAGGATTGTAATAAATATATTGTTGTAGATAAACCACAAATTAAAAAAAATAGTATTTGTAATTTGGTTGTCCTTTGTAGTAAATGTCATGATAAAATAGATTCCGGTGAATTAGTAATAAATGGATGGAAAGAAACATCGGATAATATTATATTAGACTACCATAAAGAAGAAAAGAAAACTAAAAAAAAATTAAATGATAACCAAATTGAAATTGTAAAGAGTTATTTAAATAATGAAATATCAGCTGTTAGAGCAAAAAAAATACTAGAAGAAAAAGATAATATATCAATTTCTACAAATATTATTTCTAAAATATGGAAAGATAAATATTAATCCGTAAGTAATTTATATTTTTTATGTGATAATAACTTATTTGATTTTAGCTTTTCAATAATTTTTATATCTGGTTTTAAATATTTTCTTAGTATATTTCTATTATTGACATTTATTTTTTCTTGATTTGATATTTTAAATTCAGAGGTTGATTTTTCAAATAATACTTCTAATTTATTTATATCTTCTTCTGCTGTATGCGAAGATCCTACATAAAATATATTTTTGTAAGTTAAAGAAAATAAATCAAAATTATATTTTAAACCTTTAAAAAAATATGGTCCATCTTGATTATAAATAAAATCAATTATATTAATAGCATTTTTATCATTTTTTTTTAATTTAACAATAAAATCTTCAATCGATGTAAATTTTTTAATGATACTTAAAAAATTATTCATATTATTCATATTATTTATATTATTTTTATTTTTTGATAAAAAGACAGCATATTTAAATGCTATAACAAATCTATCAATTGGGTTCATTACCCATAATATATAATTTATAGCTTTATAATTATTAAATTTAATATTATCAATATTAAATAATAATTTTATCGATTCATCATTAAAGTTACCAATATTTATAAATTTTAATTTAGGTAAAAACCTTTTCATACTAATAGTGTTTTGATGATATTCTAAAACATTATTAATCTTTTTTTCCCAAAAAATCTTATTTTTATACATTATATCAATGTTTGTATTTCTACTAATTTTTTTTTTAATATCTAAATTTAAAAAATTATTTAATTTATTAATAATATTCTTATCGTCTATATTTAACATTAAAAAATTATCTTTATCTTTAAAAAAATTAAATAACTCAAAATAATAATTATTTCTTTTAAATATCCAAGTTTTTATTCCTTTATTTTTATTTATAGACATGTTCCAATCTATATCTAAAGAACTATTTCTAAAATTGGGATATTTAGCATATATATGTTTTATTCTTGAATATAACCATTTATTTATATTTCTTGAGTTTAAAATAAATTTAGAATTAGGATATTTATTATATAAGTTTTTATAATCAGGTTGTTCTCCATCTGAATAAGCATCATGGTCTTTAAAATAATTATAAAATTGTAATTTGTCTCTTGATCTTGATATATTTGTCCAATTTGTATCGTGTAAGGAATTTATATATTTTTTTAACATATGATGATAACTAGATGTTCCTGTTTTATTAAAACCAATGAAAAAAACTTTTTGTTTTAATTTTTCTTTTTTAATATTTATTTTTTTTTCTAAATTAAATAATTCTTTCCTTTTTCTAACTGTAAAACAAACAAAAATTACCATACAAAAAATTATTTTTATTATTAAATTGATGTTAAAATACATTAGTTATATATATTTAGATTTTAGTTTAAATAGTAAAAATTATGTATTAATTTATTTATAAATATGATAAAAAAATTATTATTTATAGTTATTTTTGCTTTAATGGGGATATCTCATTCATTTATTATTTTAATTTTAAATCTACTAGGAAGACATAGAGAATATGCAGAATTTAGTAAAAGAATGATGATGGATGCTTTTTCATATGTTTACCAATATGGTTTTAATTCAAGTATTTATTATTCAGGTGAATGGAGAAAAACCAACAATATTGATATTTTAATTTGTAATCATACTAATACTGCAGATTTTATGTTAATGAGTGCTCTAATAAAAAATTTTGATGATAAAGATGTATATTGGGTTGTTAAGAAAGATGTTGTATGGTTACTTGGAACAGGTATTATCTGGGCTTCAACAAATGATATTAAAATGGAAAGATGTATAGAAAAAGATGAAGAGAATATGAAGAAATTTGTTAATAGAATAAATGATGGTATTATAATTATTTTACCAGAAGGAACAAGGTTTTCAGAAAAAAAACTAATAAAAGCACAAGAATATTCTAAAGAGAATAATTTACCTGTGTTTAAAAATTTATTATTTCCTAAAATGAAAGGAATTCATTTAATCATAAATCAGTTAAATAAAGGTAATAAATTAGGTAATTTGATTGATATTACATCTTTTGTTGAAAATTTTAAGAATAAAAAAGCATTAGTTCATGATTTACTTGGTAAACAACTAGGAAATACTTTTGCTATAATTAAAACTCATGAAATTGATAAAAGTAAAATTGAAGATTATCAAGAATTTAAAACTTACTTTTTAGAAACAGTTTGGAAAGAAAAAGAATATTTATTAGATAATTATAATAAATATCAATTTCAAAGGTTAGAAATAGAATTTAAAATGTCTTCATTTTTATTAAATTTTATTGTTTGTTCTTTATTTGTTCATATGACAGTAAATACAAAAGGCATATTTTTATTACTTAATATAGTAGTACCGTATTTAGTACTAATAATTAAATTAAAATGTAGAAAGAGAAAAAAATATCTAAATAATTAATATATATATATGAGTTTTAGACCAAAAGATAAATATTTTTAAAATAATTTTTTATATCTTACAATATAATGAGTTCAAAAGATACGATGATTATTTTATTAGTTATATCTATATTAATTTTATTTTTAAGTCATAAAAAATACAAAAATAAAGAAAATTTTTCTGATAATGCAGCAGAAGAATCTAACCAACCAGCATCAACTACTACAGGGAAATGCCCTGTTCTTACAAGGCAGGAAATTGGCAAAATTGCACGGGATAATGTAGGTTTTGGCAATGAGGGAGGCAAATACCCTAATACACCGCCTATTCCTGGTAAAACAGCAGACTTTTTAGCAGATCCTGACTCGCAATATTTAGAGTTTGAATTTCCATCTTACAAACTTAAACAAGGTGATACATTTGAAATTAATGTCATAGCACATACAAAAAAAAATGAATATATAAAAAATATTGACGGTCTTATTGTGAGAGCACATTCGCCGAAAGAAATTGAAACAAGTATGCTAGCAGCCCAATCAATCAAATTTCGTTCATCTATCAAGCTTTATCCGGATAATCCGAGTATTAAAGGTATAACATCTGCACAATCAGTAATTAGTGGTTCTCAAATTGCTGCGCTTGGTTGGATACCATATGGTAACCATAAAGCAATTTCAGAGGAACTTGGTACCGACTATAAATTTATGAAAATGTATGGTAGGATTTCAAGCAATGCCGTCCCTGGATTTTATTCGCTGTACATATCTATACGTAGTATACATAATGGGTTTGGGCAAATGGAAATCCCCTTCGTGTACGAGGGTACTGCAACCCCGTACGGTACAGACGATGTTTCTAAGAAACATGAATTTCCAGGTGACAAAAAAGATGATAACAAGTTTCGCATCTTTATTACTGGTTATGGCTACAAAGACTATTTTAGACCAACGGATAAGAACTTTAGGCACATTCCCGGAATTGTTATTGTTCCTGGTGGTCACACAACTGAAGAAGCAATACTTTCTAGTGATAGTTCATCTACTAAAGCTATTTTGACATGCCAGGACGGCTACCAACCTAGTCATAGTGGATTAAATCCGGGTAAACCTTCAATGACATACAACTGTGTTGAATCAATTGATGGCAGCGGCAGTAGATGGTTTAGACAAAATGATAATAATCTTAATTTCAAATGTGTGAAAAAGAAAATTTGTAAAAGATTTTCTAAATCTGTCCCTAAATTTGCCAATGTTTCAAAAACGTGTAATCCAATATCGACGAGTGATGGCAACTCTTTGAATTCTATTACTTGGGCGAAGATGGAACCAATTATAGACGCATATGACAGTGGGCAATGTACTGCATCATGTCAACACCCTGAAGTGTATAGACCTGTAACACCATTTGTGGAATGTACTTCAGATGGGTACCAGCCACCAGAATGTGTGCAAATTAAAGAAAATATGATTACATTTACAATGGAAATAGTTAACAACACAAATAGTCTAACAGCAAATTCTTTTACTGATGCACAAAAAGATGAAATAGTCAAAAGGGTCAAAGAACACCTGTCAGTTGTAAAAATTAATACTGGAGGTCGAGAGGGTATAATTAATTGTAGTGAAGACAGGAAAGATGGGATGAGTTGTAATCATTACATTAGCCTTGATGCGGAAATTGCGGAATTTACATGGGGTGATGTAACTCTTTACAGCAGTAACCCATCTAAGCAAAGCGACAACCGCAATAACATTAGGTCAACAGATGTATGCATTACTTTTGTATCAAACGAACCGGGTGTTATACAATTACCACCCGAGAATTATTATAACACTCGAGATTTGATAGACATTCACATCGAAGGCCGTGTGTTTCGATTTTCAAATATTATAGTGTACGCCGTTCCAACACAAGATCAAATTGATGCATTATTACCAATAACAACAACAGCAGTACCAACTACTACAACTGTGGCACCAACAACTACTACAACTGTGGCACCAACAACTACAACTATAGCACCAACAACTACTACAACTGTGGCACCAACCACAACTACTACTGTAGCACCAACCACAACTACTACTGTAGCACCAACAACTACTACTGTAGTACCAACCACAACTACTACTGTAGCACCAACCACAACTACTACTGTAGCACCAACCACAACTACAGCTCAACAAATAATTGTTGATATTAAAGGAGAACTTGAAATTGACCAAAATGAAGATAGTGAAATTAGTGTATTATCTGATGCTATTATTGAAATTGATAAAAATGATGATTATGAAATAATTATAGATGATGAGAATAAAACTATAATTATTCAAAATGTTGAAAATTTTTCTAATAATATATTAGAAAAATTCGCATTAACAGATGCTGATATTGAACAGAAAATTAAAGATGGATATAAAATTGTTGATAATACTTCAAAACAATCTGGAGTTGAACTTATTAAACAAAATATAGATGATAATAAAAAAGACAAAAAATCTTATTTTATTATAGTAGTATTAATAATTTTAATTTTAGTACTTACTTTTGGTATATTAAAAATTTCTAAAAAATAATTTATAAAATATAATTATCTTTTAGCAGCTTCTACAGCTAATTTATCTGCTTGGTTATTACCATACCAATTAAAATATTCAGGTGATGATTCATTTGGTTCACTTTTATGTGCTCTTACATGTTTAAACATAACATTCAAATTTTTGTAATAATAATATAACTTTTGAATAATATCCAAGTTTTCAATAGTTGAATTATCTTTTTTTCTCCAATTATTTTTTTTCCACCCATCTGCCCATTTTGTTATTGAATTTATTACATAATTACTATCAGTATGAATGTAAATAATTTTATTTCCTATTAATTGAGTTCCTAATAATATTTCAATCGCATAACAACATGCTAAAATTTCACAAACATTATTTGATGTTTTTTTATAAATATTACTTGTTAATTTTAATGATAAATTTCTTGGATCATTATCCTTAAAAAAAACTCCAATACCACCTCTTCGATTTTTACCCTGATTATTTAAGGTTGAGCCATCGGTAAATACAATAATTTTGTTATCCATTTATTAATATTAGTTAATAATAATTCAATTTTAAATCAATTTTTTAATTTATAA